>Ga0247825_10001714_pt1 | contig 14449 bp, 17 predicted proteins | sample 13C_Vanillin_Day_FD_194413 | JGI IMG/M metagenome (GOLD analysis project Ga0247825, IMG submission 194413) | Soil microbial communities from agricultural site in Penn Yan, New York, United States - 13C_Vanillin_Day48 | ecosystem: Environmental > Terrestrial > Soil > Agricultural land | place...
GATCAAGGAGCTCGAGGAGCAGCTCGGGGTGGAGCTCTTCCAGCGGCGCCACCGCGCGCTCGCCCTCACCGAGGCCGGCAAGTCGTTCTATGCCTCGGCCGCGCAGGTGCTCACCACGATGCGCACGGCCACTGACCAGTTGCGCGCGCAGGCCGGCAAGAAGGGCTTGTCGGTTACGACCACGAATTCATTCGCCGCGCTCTGGCTCATTCCGCGGCTTGCCGGCTTCACGCGCACCCACCCCGGCATCGACGTGCGGATCATGGCCGATACGCGCGTCCAGGACCTCGAGCGCGATGGCCTTGACCTCGCCATCCGGCACGGGCCGGCGTCGCTCGCCGGCTCGAGCGCGGTGCGGCTGATGGGCGAGCGTGTCTTTCCGGTGTGCAGTCCCAGACTCCTGAAGGACAAATCCAGGCCGCTGAGCGAGCCGCAGGACCTGCGTTACCACTGCCTGCTCCAGTACGACGACCCCGAGGGACGCCATCCCTGGCTGCACTGGAAGACCTGGCTCGAGGTCGAGCGCATCGCCGACCTGCGCCCGGCCGGCACGCTGTCCTTCTCGGGCTACGAGCAGATCATCCCGGCAGCGATCGCCGGCCATGGCGTGGCGCTCGGGCGGAGTCCCCTGGTGAAGAATCTGGTCGCCTCGGGCGAGCTCGTCGCGCCTTTCAAGAGCAGCGCCGACCCGGCGCGCGCGTATTACGCGGTGGTCTCGAAGCACGCCGAGGGCCGGCCGGAGGTGGCCGACTTCGTCGCGTGGCTCAGGCAGGAAGCCGTAAAGAAATAAATGGGGTCAGATCCACATTTCCGAACCATCGGGCGCGCCAAAGCGCGCGGGCTGGAAATGTGGATCTGACCCCATTTATTGCACTGTAAGGACGATCTTGCCGATGTGCTGCGAGGACTCCATCAGCCGGTGCGCTTCGGCGGCGTTCGCGAGCGGGAAGGTCTTGTAGATTTCCGGCCGGATCTTGCCGGCCTCGATGAGCGGCCAGATGTTCTCGCGAAGGTTGCGGGCGAGCTGACCCTTGAACTCGACCGGCCGCGGCCGCAGCGTCGAGCCGCTCAGCGTGAGGCGCCGGCGCATCACCTCGTTGATGTCGAGCTCGCTCTTGTGGCCGCGCAGGAAAGCGATGAACACCAGCCGGCCGTCGTCGGCGAGGCTCTTCAGCTCCTTCGGCACGTAGTCGCCGCCGACCATGTCGAGGATCACGTTGACGCCCTTGCCGCCGGTGGCCGCCTTGATCTCGGCGGCGAAGTCCTGCGTCCTGTAGTTGATGGCCTTGTCGGCCCCGAGGCGCAGGCAGGCGGCGCATTTCTCGTCCGATCCCGCGGTCGCGAACACGCGGTTGCCGGTCGCCTTCGCCATCTGGATCGCGCTCACGCCGATGCCCGAGGTGCCGCCCTGCACCAGGAGCGACTCGCCGGGCGCGAGGCGAGCGCGGTCGTAGACATTGGCCCAGACCGTGAAGAAGGTTTCCGGAAGCGAGGCGGCTTCGCTCAGGGTCCAGCCCTTCGGTACGGGAAGCGCTGTCACCTCCGGCGCGACGCAGTATTCGGCGTAGCCTCCGCCATGGACCAAAGCGCACACCTTGTCCCCTGGCTTGAATGCTTCTACGGAGGAAGCGACGGCAGCGACTTCGCCCGCCACCTCCAGGCCCGGCAGATCCGAGGCATCAGGCGGCACCGGGTAGTTTCCGCTGCGCTGCAGGACGTCGGGGCGGTTCACGCCCGCGGCGGCAACCTTGATCAGGATCTCGTTCGCTTTCGGCTGCGGCACCGGGCGCTCGACCAGCTTGAGCACTTCGGGCCCGCCGGGCTTCGCGATCTCGATCGCCTTCATCTGTTTCGGAATCATCTATGCCATGATAACGGCATGGCTCAATTCCGCGTCGAGTTCGTGCTGGACCAGTCCACCGGCAAATATCTTGCCGAGATGTACCACCCGGACAATGAAAACGAGCTTCTCGTGCGGACCGAGGCGCTGTACCCGTCGCAGGCTGCAGCGGTGCTCGGCGTGGTGCAGCTCTTCAAGAATGCCGTGCTGCAGTTTCCGCAGCCACAGGAGCCGGCGAAGAAGATCAGCAAGCCCAAGGCGCGCAAGACAGCCAAGCCGGCAAAGAAGGCGAAGAAGGCCAAGCGCGCGTCGAAAAAGCGCAAGTAGACCCCTATCGCTGGAGGAGGAGATTCGAATGCGTCTCGCACACGCCTTTGCGGCAGCCGCCCTGCTGATTGCGCTTCCGGCGGCCGCCGATTTCAACGACAAGAAGCCGATCAACGCCACCGTCACCGGCGCCACGCCGAGCGGCTATCCGCGCACGATGGTGGAAGGCCTGAACGCGGTGGTGCGCGACGCCTATCCAGGCTCGTCGGTCTCGTTCAAGCCGAATTCGCCGGGCGGCGGCGTGCTCGCCATCGCCGAGAAGCAGGCGGACTTCACCGCCACGGCCACCGGCACCGAGATCCGCCTCGCCAACGAGGGCAAGGATCCCTACAAGGCGCCGCTCAAGGGCAAGTTCAGCTTCGCGATGATGCTGTACGACAACCAGTTCATGCATTTCCTGATGACCAAGGAATGGGCCGACGCGAACGGCATCAAGACCTGGGCCGATATTGCGGCGAAGAAGCCGCGCATGCGCCTCGCCATCAACCGCCCCGACAACCCGCAGACCACCATCGGGGCACCGTATGAGGTGATGAAGGCGTACGGCTTCACCATCAACGACATCGAGAAATGGGGTGGCAGCTACGTGCTCGGCAACAGCCAGATCGGCCTCGACGCGATCGTCGACGGCAAGGCCGACGTCTTCATGAACGCGCGAAACCTCGGCGATTCTCTGGTGAAGGACATCGCGGGAAAGCGCGCCCTGCTGTGGATCGATGGCGACCCGGCCACGATCCAGAAGGCCGCCGACGCGTTCAATTTCAAGGCCGACATGGTGCCGAAGGGCACCTATCCGTTCATGGAGAAGGACTATCCCACGGTGCGCCAGTGGGTCGCGCTGCTCGTGGGCAGCCACGTCTCCGACGAGGTGGTCTACAAGTACGTCAAGGCGATCGCCGAGAACGAAGCGCGCGTGCAGGCCGTCGGCGGCTCGCTCAAGAGCTCGTTCACGGCCGCCAAGATGGCCACCAACCCGGCTGCGCTCCCCTACCATCCCGGGGCGCTGCGCTATTACAAGGAGAGGGGGCTGGTCAAGTAGTTTGAGTTTCCTCAACTGGGAGGGCACGCGGCATCGCCCCGGTGGGGCCTGGGCGATCCTCATCCGTGTCGGCGCGGTCATCGCAACGGTCTACGTCCTGTGGATCGGAGCGCTCGCGCAAATCACCGGCAACGCGGCGCTGTGGCTCGCGACGCATCTCAAGCTCGGCTTCCTCTACGGATTCGCCGGCTGGGCGCGCGCCTTCACGGCGAACTGGCACCTCGACATCTCGATCTTCATCGCGATCACGTTTCCGATCGCTTTCCTCACGACCACGGCGCGCCGCGGCCGCAGAGGGCTGTCCTGGACCGACGTTTCGCTCGCCGCGCTGTCGTTCGCGGCAGCGGCGTACTACATCGTGCTGCACGAGCGGTTCCTCAACTGGAGCCGCGGCTTCTCCCAGCCCAGCCTCGCCGACATCCTCGTCGGCCTGCTCCTGCTCGGCCTGGTGGTCGAGCTGTGCCGCCGCAGCACCGGCTGGGGGCTCACCACGCTGGTGATGCTGCTCCTCGCGTTCACCGTGTTCGGTCGCTGGATGCCCGGCGCCCTGCGCCACGACAACTTCGGCATCGCCTATTTCACCGAGATGATGACCATCACGGAGAACGGAATCTACGGCGCGCCGCTCGAAGTGGCGGCCACCTATGCCTTCCTCTTCGTGCTGTTCGGCAGCTTCTACGAGAAGTCGGGCGGCGGGCAGCTCTTCTTCGAGCTCGCGAGCGCCATCACCGGGCGCATGCGGGGCGGCGCAGCGAAGGCCTGCGTCACGGCGAGCGGGCTCTATGGCTCGGTGTCCGGCAGCCCGACCGCCGATGTGGCGACGACCGGCCCGCTCACCATCCCGATCATGAAGAAGATGGGCATCCCGGCGGCACGGGCGGGTGCGATCGAAGCGACCGCCTCGAGCGGCGGCGCCATGCTGCCGCCGGTGATGGGCGCGGTGGCGTTCATCATGTCCGACATCACGGGAATCGCCTACAAGAGCATCGCGTGGGCCTCGCTGCTGCCGGCGCTGCTGTACTACTACTCGATCTACCTGCTGGTCCACAACGAGGCGGTGCGCAACAACGAGCCGCGCCTGCCCGAGGAGGAGATCGTGCCGCTCGCGAGGGCGCTGGCCGGCGGCTGGCGGCACCTCCTGCCGCTCGGCGCGCTCATCGCCTTGCTCGTCGCCGGCTATACGCCGGTGTACGTGGCCGCGGGCGCGACGGCGGCCGTGATCGTGCTGTCGTGGTTCCATCCGCCGAGCGCGATCGGGCCGCGCCGCTTCGTGGAATGCTGCACCGACACCATCACTCAGCTCGTGCCGCTCGTCGGTGCGGTCGCGGCCGCCGGCGTCGTGATCGGCGCCATCGAGATCAGCGCGCTGGCCGGCAAGTTCACGCTGCTCATCAACGCGATCTCGGGCGGCCTGCTCGTTCCCACGCTGCTCCTCTCGGCGCTCTTCCTCATCCTCCTCGGCATGGGGATGCCGACGCCGGCCGTCTACATCATGGGAGCGGCGCTCCTCGCCCCGGTGCTGCGCGGCGTCTTCAACCTGCCCGAGATGCAGGTGCATCTCTTCATGCTGTACTTTGCATGCCTGTCGGCGATCACGCCGCCGGTCGCGGTCGCCAACTTCGCCGCCGGCGCCATCGCCGGGGTGAATCCCATGGCGCTCGGACCCTACGCGGTGAAGCTCGCCATCGGCGGCTTCATCCTGCCCTTCTACTTCCTGTTCAATCCGGGGCTCAACATGCAGGGCGGACTGCTCTACATCCTGGAATGCACGTTCTTTGCGGTGGCGATGGTGACCTTCGCTTCGCTTGCAATGCAGGGCTTCATGGGGCAGCAGAGCATTGCGTGGCCGTTCCGGCTGCTTCTTCTCGCCTGCGCCGTCGCGACCGTATCGCCACGCTTCGACCTCACCCTCGGCGCGGTGCTAGTCGGCGCCGCTTTGCTGGCTTACCTGCACTTTCGACGCCGCCCAGCGAAGATCGACGTTGCCGCCGGATAGGATTACGCCGACTCGCTGCTTTTCCAGGTTCAGTTTCTTTTGCAGAACGGCACAAGCGGCCAATGCCCCGGTCGGTTCGACCACGATCTTCATCCGCTCCCACAGCCAGAACATGGCGCGCAGGAGCTCCTCGTCCGTCACGGTGAGCATGTCGTTCACGTACTTCATGACCAGGGGAAAGGTAATCTCGCCTAGCGAAGTGGTGCGCGCGCCGTCGGCGATCGTATCTGGTGTTTGAATTGTAATTAATTTTTTTTCGCGAAAAGAACGTGTCGCGTCATCGCCTGCCGCCGGCTCCACGCCGATCACCCGGCATTGCGGCGAAAGATGGCGTGCCGCGATCGCGCAGCCCGAGATGAGGCCGCCGCCGCCACACGGCACGAGCAGCGCGTCGAGCGCTCCGGCGTCCTCGATCAGCTCCTTGGCGGCGGTGCCCTGGCCGGCGACGATGTGCGGATGGTCGAACGGGGGAATGAGCGTGAGGTTGCGCTCATCCGACAACCGCTTTGCAAGCGCTTCCCGGTTTTCGCCCTTGCCGTAGGTGACGACCTCGCCGCCGTAGCCGCGCGTCGCCTCGAGCTTCACCCTGGGGGCGTCCTCCGGCATGACGATCACAGTTTTGATCTGGAGAATTTTCCCGGCCAGAGCTACGGCCTGGGCATGATTTCCCGACGAAAAAGCGAGCACGCCGCGCTTCCTCTGTTCGGGGGAAAGCTGCGACAGCGCGTTGTACGCGCCTCTGAACTTGAATGCGCCCATGCGCTGCAGGTTCTCGCATTTGAAGAACACGCTCGCGCCGCTCAGCGCGTCGACCTGGCGGGAGGTCATGACCGGCGTGCGGCGTGCATGCGGCTTGATGCGCTCGTGAGCGGCGGCGATGTCGTCGTAAGAGACCATGTCAGCTCCAGTGCTTCAGTGCTGCGGCGGCGACTTCCTCGCCCCATTCCTGCAGGAAGTGGCCGCCCGCCTGCACCAGGTAAGGTTCGGGGCAGCCGCGGATCGATTTCCTCAGTTCCATCATGACAGGCGCTCCGAGCACGGGGTCTTTCACGCCGATCGCCATGAAGCTCTCGCCCTTCCAGGAGCTCGCGAGCCAGTCCCTGGCTTTTCTCGACAGGGCTGCGCCAGGGTCGTCGCGGCTCTCGGGGACGAGCTGCGGAAAGCGCCGTACGCCGGCCTTCGATTTCAGGTCGGGAAACGGCGCGTCGTAAGCCGCGATCTCCCGCGGCGTGAGATGCGGGCAGGTTCGCGACATCAGCTTGCCGCACTCGATGTCGGGGGTCCGGGCGACATAGGCGCGCCAGGCGAGAAAGCCTTCGCTGAGCGGCGCGTCGCCTCCCGCGAGCGCGGTGTTCATGACGAGCAGGCGCTCGAACCGCTCGGGCATCTCCATCGGCAGCGTAAGCCCGAGCAGCCCGCCCCAGTCCTGCACGACCAGCGTGATGCGTCTCAGGTCCTGGCGCCCGATGAAATCGAGCAGGAACCGGCGATGAAAGTCGAAGGTATAGAGCGCCTCCTCCTCCGGCTTGTCGGAGCGGCCGAAGCCGATGAAGTCGGGCGCCACCACCCGGCCGTGCTCGAGAAAGGCCGGGATCATGCGGCGATAGAGGTAGGACCACGTCGGCTCGCCATGGAGGCACAGGAAGGTGCGCTCGCCCTTGCCGGCCTCGATGTAGTGGGCGCGAAGGCCGTGCCATTCGAGGTAGCGCGGCGCGTAGGGAAATCCGGGGAGAGCCTCGAAGCGCTCGTCAGGAGTGCGCATTGCGCGATTGTAGAATGAGCCGATGGACTATTCCTCCTACAGAGACCTGAAAGTCCGGACGCTCGAGCCGGGCATCCTCGAGATCGTGATGGGCGAGGAGGGCAAGCTCGCCGTGGCCACGGCGAACGCCCACGCCGAGATGGCGCGCATCTGGCTCGACGTGGACCGCGACCCGCAGGCGCGCGTCGCCATCCTGCGCGGCGCCGGGAAGGGCTTTTCGGCCGGCGGCGACCTCGCGATGGTCGAGAAGATGACCCAGGACTTCGCGGAGCGGGCACGCGTGTGGCGCGAGGCGCGCGATCTCGTCTACAACATGATCAACTGCTCGAAGATCATCGTCTCGGCGATGCACGGCCCCGCGGTCGGCGCGGGCCTGGTGGCGGGGCTGCTGGCCGACATCTCGATCGCGGCGCGCAGCGCGCGGCTGATCGACGGGCACACGCGCCTCGGCGTCGCCGCGGGCGACCACGCGGCCATCGTGTGGCCGCTCCTCTGCGGCATGGCGAAGGCGAAATACTACCTCCTCACCTGCAGGGCGATCAGCGGCGAGGAGGCGGAGCGGCTCGGACTGGTGTCGCTTACCTGCGAAGAATCGGAGCTTCAGGCGAAAGCGCTGGAAGTCGCGCGCGAGCTCGCCGCCGGCGCGCAGACCGCGCTGCGCTGGACCAAGTACTCGCTCAACAACTGGCTGCGCATGGCCGGTCCCGCGTTCGACGCCTCGCTCGCGCTCGAGGTGCTCGGCTTCACCGGTCCCGAGGTGAAGGAAGGCATTGCCTCGCACCGCGAGAAGCGCAAGCCCTCGTTCCCGCCGGAGCCGCCGGACTTCTAGAGCTCTAGGGAGGGGAGCCGCCGAAATCGAGGTCCCTTCCGGGTGAGCCCGGCGTACCGCCAAGGATGCGCTCGAGGTCTTCGACGATCTCCGCCGCGTCGGGACCGGAGCGGCTGAGGGTCTCGAGCAGGATGCGCACCGGCAGGTCCGCGAGAGTCGTCCCGCCGGAGAGTTTCTGCAGAGCGTTCACCGCGCGAGCTTCGTTCCCCGCGGCATGCACGACCACGGCCTGCGCGCGTGCGATGCCGATGAGCAACTCCGAGAGGTGCTGCGCCGAGATGATGTGCATTCGCGCCTCCGCCGGATGTGGGGCGCCGATGGTAGCATCGCCGCCGTGTTCTCCTGGAAGCGTCCGGACAACCTGGGTGTGCGCGACGGTCGCCTCGCGCCCTGCAAGCGCTCGCCCAACTGCGTATCGTCGCAGGCCAGCCCTTCCGATTCGGAACACTACATAGCGCCCATCCACGGGAACATGGCCGCCGCGCGCGGGGCCGTGAGAGCCATGCCGCGCACCACGATCGTAGAGCAGACGGAGAACTACCTCTACGCCGAGTTCCGCACCCGGCTGCTGCGCTACGTCGATGACGTCGAGCTTTTCTTCGACGGCCAGGTGCTTCAGGTGCGCTCGTGCTCGCGGCTTGGACGGCGGGACTTCGGCGTGAACCGACGGCGCGTCGAGGAGCTGCGTAAGCTCATTGAAGCTCGACGATGACCGGTTGATGGTCGGAGGCCTGATTGTCGCCGTCGATGCGGATCGACTTGAGGCGCGGCGCCAGGTCGGGCGTAACGAAGACGAAGTCGCAGCAATAGGGCGACTCGCCTTCGTCGCGCTCGTGCAAGCGGAAAGTGGGCGGATGCGGAACGCCCGGGTGCAGCGCCTGCCAGGCGTCGACGAATCCTAGAGCCAGGATTTCCGCATGGAGCGGGTCGTCCGGCGGCAGGTTGAAGTCGCCGCACACGATGGCGCTCGCCGCATTCGGTGTTGAACGAAACGGGCCTTCCTCGTCCACGGGCTTGCGCTCGGCCAGCCACTCGAGGCGCAGCTGCGCGATCCGCGCGATCTGCGCGGCGCGGTGCTCGGCGCTGTAATACTCGAGGTGGGTGCTGACGATGCGCAGCGGCCCGAACTCCGAGCCGACCGTCGCTTCGACGGCGATGCGCGGCATGCTGGGCACCTCCGGCGCGGCGGGCCAGGGAAGCGAATGGCGCAGCACGCGCCCGACCGGCAGGCGCGACAGGATCATGTTCCCGAAGCGCTTGCGCAGCCGTGCGTCGCCGGGGACGTCCACCGCCCATCCGACGACCGCGTCCCACTGCGGCAGCTCGCCTGCGAGCAGCGCGGGCTGGTCCTCTCCCCGGCTGCCGGGAAGGCCGCCAAAGCCGGAGCCGATCTCCTGTAGGCAGGCGACGTCGGGGTCGGCAATGCGCCGGAGCTCTGCGGCGATGCGCGCCGGGTCGACCCGGCCGTCGACGCCGCGGCACCATTGCACGTTCCAGCTGACGATGCGCATCTAGGCCCAGGCGTGACGCAGCACGACGATGACGTTGGCGAGCTCGCGGAAGTCGGCCTCGCGCGAGGTCCTGACCATGAGCTTGAGCTGACAGGGGCCCGGGGTCCAGACCGGGAAGCTCGCCATCCGGTTGATGATCTGCTGGCGGGTGTTCGCGCCGAAGGCGAGCTTCGCCACCGGCGTTTCCGCGAGCGGCTCGCCGGAGGGCGACACGAGCACGGACTTCGACTCGAACTCGCCCGATTCGCCTTTTTCCTTCTGCCACAGCGTGAAGATTGCCCAGGCCATGCCGATCGAGGCGTGTGCCGCGGGCGGCGGGGCCCCCTCGGCAAGGGTCACGTTGACCGTCTCCAGGATCGACAGCACCGAAATATTCTTCGACTCGTCCTCGATGACGACCTTCTCGCAGGGCAGGTAAGCCAGCAGCTTCGGCATGCCGCTAGTTCATCACAGTTGCGGTTTGCGGGCCACGAGGCGCATCATGGTCCGCTCAGGGAGGCCTTATGCGCACCTTGGTCCTCATCCTCGCGCTCGCTGCGTCCGCGGCGCTGGCGCAACCCACTGCAGAGCAAACCCTTTCGGCGGTCGTTGCGGTCAGCGCGAAGATCCAGCCCGGCGCGCGCAGCACCGCGACGCTCGGAGCGCAGCGCCGGGGCAGCGGCGCGCTCATCCGCGACGAGTATGTGCTGACCATCGGCTACCTCGTGCTCGAGGCGGCGGCCGTGGAGGTGACCTCCTCCGCCGGCCGCACCGTGCCGGCGACGGTCGCGGCGTACGACCACGTCTCCGGCTTCGGGCTGCTGAAGCTCCTTGCGCCAAGCGGCGGCACGCCGCTCGCGCTCGGCGATTCGGCTGCCCTCGGCGAGCGCGAGCCCGCCATGGTCATCAGCGCGCCGGCGCGCGAGGGCGCGAACATCGTTCGCGTCGCTTCGCGGCGGCCGTTCTCGGGAGGCTGGGAGTACATGCTCGATTCGGCCATCTTCACCTATCCCGCGGTGCCGGACTGGTCCGGGGCGCCGCTCATCGGCGCAAGCGGCGAGCTGCTGGGCATCGGCTCGCTCATCGTGGCCGACGCGGAAGGCAAGGGTGCCGAGTCCCCGGGCAACATGTTCGTGCCGATCGATCTCCTGAAGCCCATCCTCCCGGAGCTCATCGCGAACGGGCGGCGCAAGGCGCCGCCGCGGCCCTGGCTCGGGGTCAACACCGACGAGCTGCGCGGGCACCTGTTCGTGTCGCGGCTTTCCCCGGAGGGGCCTGCCGAGCGCGCGGGCCTGCGCGTGGACGACATCGTGCTCGCGGTCGCGGGACAGGAGGTGGCTACGCTCGCGGACTTCTATACCAAGCTTTGGTCCCGCGGCGCGGCGGGCGTCGACGTGCCGGTGAGGGTGCTGCGCGGCGCGCAGGTGCGCAATTTGACGGTGCGCTCGGTCGACCGGATGCAGTACTACAGGGGCTCGACGACCCAGTAGTATCGGGATAGCATTGAAGCCCGATCCGACCTCTCATCCGGAGCGTGACCGACCTCGAGGCGTGACGGACCTTCCCCTCTCCGAAGAAGAGCGCTCGCAGATCCTCCTGCGCCTGCAGGCGCTCGAGGTCGAGCATCACGACCTGGACGACGTGATCGTCCGCCTCGCGCTCGACCCCGGGCAGGATCGCCTGCAGCTCCAGCGCCTCAAGAAGAGGAAGCTCCTGCTCAAGGACCAGATCGCGCGCCTGCGCACCCGGCTCATCCCCGACATCATCGCGTGATCGCTCTGATCCAGCGCGTCGCCGAGGCCGCCGTGTCGGTCGGCGGCGAGCAGGTGGGGGCGATCGGCACCGGCATCCTCGCCCTCGTCGGCGTCGAGCGCGACGACGCCGAGGCCGAAGCCGAGCGCCTCGCCGAGCGGGTGCTCGGCTACCGCATCTTTCCCGACGAGCAGGGCCGCATGAACCGCTCGCTTCTCGAGGCGGGAGGCGCGCTGCTCGCGGTGCCCCAGTTCACGCTGGTCGCGGATACCCGCAAGGGAATGCGCCCGAGCTTCTCCAGCGGGGCAGAGCCCGAGAAAGGAATGCGACTGTTCGAGTGCTTCGTCGAGTTCGCGCGCCGCCGGGCGAGCGTCCAGACCGGGCGCTTCGGTGCCGACATGCGGGTCAGCCTCGTGAACGACGGCCCGGTGACTTTCTGGCTTCAGGCAAAGCCCGGGTCTTGAAGTCGGCGGGGGCCACGATTTCGATCAGCTCGAGATTCTTCGAGTGCCGGATCTCCCGGTGCCGGATGCCGGGAGGCTGGTAGAAGCAGCTACCCGCCTTCATCATTACCCTGCCGACGCCCTCGTACTCGAACAGCGCCCAGCCCTTCAGCACATAGACGAACTGCAGCTTGCAGTCGTGCGCATGCCACTCGCCGTGCGGCGCCTTCTGCGGCCGCGCGCGGATGACGTGCGCCACCACCTTGCCGCCGGTGGCGCGCTTGATGCCGAGGTCGCGGTACTCGAAATAGCTGCGCAGCCCGCGGCGCGCGAACTTCGCGCCGGCGAGGTGCGCCACATGGAAGCGCCTGCTCATACCTCGGGGATTGTAGGGTAAGCTTGCCCGGGCATGTTCGAGCAGTTCATCGGCACCAAGCCCGTAGAGGAGCGTCATCGCATCGACGTGGCGGCGCTCGAAGAATTCCTGAACTTCAAGATCCTCAACGTGGAGCAGTTCAAGGGAGGGCAGTCGAACCCGACCTACCGGATCACCGCAGCCGACGCTCGCCGCTACGTCCTGCGGCGCAAGCCGCCCGGCAAGCTCCTGCCCTCGGCGCACGCGGTCGATCGCGAATACCGCGTCATCCAGGCGCTGCATCCGACCGGCTTCCCGGTGGCGAGGCCGCACGTGCTGTGCGAGGACGAGAGCGTCATCGGTACGGCGTTCTACGTCATGGACTTCGTCGAGGGCCGCGTGCTGTGGGACCAGTCGCTTCCGGGCATGACCCGGGCCGAGCGCGCCGCGATCTGGGACGAGCTCAACCAAGTCATTTCGAAATTGCATGCGCTTGATTATCGGGCGCTCGGGCTGGAAAGCTTCGGCAAGCCGGGCAACTACATCGAGCGGCAGGTGGCGCGCTGGACCAAGCAGTACCAGGCCTCGGAGACCGAGCCGATGGAAGCGATGGACAACCTCATCGCATGGCTGCCGAAGAACATCCCGCCCGAGACCGGCACCGCCGTGGTCCACGGCGACTTCCGGCTCGACAACGCGATCTACCATCCGGCCGAGCCCAGGATCCTGGCCGTGCTCGATTGGGAGCTTTCGACGCTCGGCGAGCCGCTCGCCGACTTCGCCTACCACTGCATGAGCTGGCACATTCCGCCGGGACAGTTTCGCGGCATCGCAGGCCTCGATCTGTTCTCTCTGGGAATACCGACTGAGAAAGAATACGTAGCGAGGTATTGCGAGAGGACCGGAAGAGGCGCAATCGATCCCGCGCAGTGGGATTTCTACATGGCCTACAACCTGTTTCGCATCGCCGCGATCCTGCAGGGCATCCGCAAGCGCGTGGTGGAGGGCACCGCGGCGAGCGCGCATGCGCTGGACGCCGGCTCAAGGGCGAGGCCCATGGCAGAACTGGGTTGGAAAATGGTAGAAAAGATCGACAGCAGAGAATCTTCAGGGAGAGCAGCGTGAACTTCGATTACTCGCCCAAGGTGCAGGAGCTTCGCCAGCAGCTCATGGCCTTCATGAAGGAGCACGTCTACCCGAACGAGCACAAGTGGGAAGCCCACGTGCGCAGCGACAAGCGCTGGGAGCCGGTGCCGGTCATCGAGGAGCTGAAGGCCAAGGCGCGCGAGAAGGGGTTGTGGAACCTGTGGCGGCCGAAGTCGCACGGCGGCACGCTCGCCAACCTCGAGTACGCGCCGCTCTGCGAGATCATGGGGCGGGTGCACTGGGCGCCCGAGGTCTTCAACTGCTCGGCGCCCGACACCGGCAACATGGAGACGCTGCTGAAGTACGGCTCGCCCGAGCACATCAGGCAATGGTGCGAGCCGCTCCTCGAAGGCAGGATCCGCTCGGCCTTCCTCATGACCGAGCCGAACGTCGCCTCCTCGGACGCGACCAACATCCAGACGCGCATCAAGCGTGAGGGCGACTACTACGTCATCAACGGCACCAAGTGGTGGTCGAGCGGCGCGGGCGATCCGCGCTGCAAGATCTATATCGTCATGGGCAAGACCGATCCCGACAACACCTCGAGGCACAGCCAGCAGTCGATGGTGCTCGTCCCGGCGGCGACGCCCGGAACGAAGATCCTGCGCCATCTGCCGGTCTTCGGCTACGACGACGCGCCGCACGGCCACATGGAGATCGAGATGAAGGACGCGCGCGTTCCGGTATCGAACGTGCTGCTCGGCGAAGGCCGCGGCTTCGAGATCGCGCAGGGACGCCTGGGACCGGGGCGGATCCACCACTGCATGCGCCTCATCGGCCAGGCCGAGGTGGCGCTCGAGAAGATGTGCCGCAGGGCGAGCGAACGCGTTGCGTTCGGTCGGCCGGTATCCGACCAGGGCGTGACGCGCGAGCGCATCGCCGAGGCGCGCATCATGATCGATTCGGCGCGCCTGATGGTGCTGAACGCCGCTTGGAAGATGGACACGGCGGGCAACAAGTCGGCGAAGAAGGAGATCGCGATGATCAAGGTGCTGGCGCCCAACGTGGCCTGCCAGGTCATCGACTGGGCCTTGCAGGTGCACGGCGGCGGCGGCGTTTCGGACGACTTCGGCCTGGCGCGCGCCTATGCCAGCGCGCGGACCCTGCGCTTCGCCGACGGTCCGGACGAGGTTCACCGCAACGCCATCGCCAAGCAGGAGCTGGGCGAGCAGACTTCGATCGCGGAAGCGCTTTCGCTGCGCCGAGCATAAGGAAGCGGCATGCGCATCGCCGTGCTCGACGACTACCAGGGCGTGGCGCGCGAGATGGCCGACTGGGCGAGCCTGGGACCCGATTGTGAAGTCGTCTTTTTCCGGGATCACCTCGCGGATCTCGATCCGCTTGTCCGAAGACTCAAGGACTACGACGTCGTAGTCGCGATGCGGGAGCGCACGGCGTTTCCGCGCGCGCTGCTCGAGAAGCTGCCGCGCCTTCGCCTGCTCGTCACCACGGGACTGCGCAACGTCGATC
>Ga0247825_10001715_pt1 | contig 14446 bp, 17 predicted proteins | sample 13C_Vanillin_Day_FD_194413 | JGI IMG/M metagenome (GOLD analysis project Ga0247825, IMG submission 194413) | Soil microbial communities from agricultural site in Penn Yan, New York, United States - 13C_Vanillin_Day48 | ecosystem: Environmental > Terrestrial > Soil > Agricultural land | place...
GCCGTGAACCCGAGCTCGACCTCCGTGTTCAGGCTCTTGAACCGCGTCGTCAGATCGACGTGCGTCATCTTCTGGCGCGCCACGGGGTCGTAGTTGTTGCTGTACGACCACTCGTGCAGCCCCATCTTCGTGCTCGTCAGCTTCATGCCCTGCGCCGGGCGCTCGGTGACGGGGACCTGCTGACAGTGATTGTGGATGGAGATGGCCGCCTGGTGTCCGTGCTCGACGGCCCAGATGATGTTCTGCGGCCCAAACGCCGCGTCGCCGCCAAAGAACACGCCCGGAAGCGTGGACATGAACGTCGTCTTGTCCACGACCGGCATGTCCCACTTGCCGAACTCGAGGCCGATGTTCCGCTCGATGAACGGAAACGCGTTGTCCTGCCCGATCGCCAGCACGACGGTGTCGCACGGGATGATCTCGCGGCCGATCACCTCCTGCTGGAGCTTGCCGTCCACTTCGGCCGACTTGAACTTCTCGAACTCCATCCCGGTCAGCTTCCCGTTTTCGACGATGAAGCGGATCGGCTGGAGGTTCTCGACGATCTCGACGTGCTCTTCTTCGGCGTCCTCGAGCTCCCACGGCGAGGCCTTGAAGTACTTGCGTGTCTTGCGCGCGATGACTTTGACGTCGGTCGCGCCAAGCCGTTTCGCCGAGCGGCAGCAGTCCATCGCCGTGTTGCCGACCCCGATGATCAGCACGCGCTTGCCGACCGACGTGACGTGCCCGAAGTGGACCGACTCGAGCCACTCGATGCCGATGACGATCTGATCGGTGTCATGGCGGCCGGGAATCTCGAGCTCCTTCCCTTTCGGCGCGCCGCTGCCGACGAACACCGCGTCGTACTCCTTCGAGTCGAGCAGCGCCTTGAGGCTGTTGACCGGCGTGTTGTAGCGGACGTCCACGCCCATGTCGACGACGTAGCCGATCTCTTCGTCGAGCACCTGCTCGGGCAGGCGGAAGGCGGGAATGTTGATGCGCATCAACCCGCCCGGCTTCGACAGCTTCTCGAAAATCGTCACCTGATAGCCGAGCGGCATCAGATCGTTGGCGACCGTCAGCGATGCCGGGCCGGCGCCGATGAGCGCGACCTTCTTTCCGTTCGTCTTCGCCGGCGCTTTCGGCAGGAGATGCCTGACCTCGTCGCGATGGTCGGCGGCAACGCGCTTCAACCGGCAGATGGCGACGGGTTTGCCGTCAACGCGCGTGCGGCGGCACGCCGGCTCGCACGGCCGATCGCAGGTTCGACCGAGAATCCCGGGGAAAACGTTCGATTCGCGATTCAGGAGGTAGGCATCGGTGAAGCGGCCCTGGGCGATCAGTCGAATGTATTCCGGAACGTTGGTATGCGCCGGACACGCCCACTGGCAATCAACGACACGGTGATAGTACGCAGGACTTCCGACGTCCGTTGGATTCATCGCGGTGTGTTCATTATAGGTCACGCCGCCAAATAGCGTGGTGTTCCTACAGATGCACACCACATATGGTGCGGCGCTGCGAACGCCTACCAGATTCCTGGTATCAGCCGCTTCGTGTGACTCATGTAGGCTGCGTACCGATCGCCAAACGCGTCGAGCATCATTCGCTCTTCGACGCCGAGGCGTAACGCGACGAGCGTCCCCATAGCGGCCAGATAAAACGGACCGGCGAACCAGTTCGGCACGACAAGGGCCTGGCCAATCCCGTAGAGCAGGAGAGACGTGTACATCGGGTGCCTGATGGCCCGATAGATTCCACCGGTGACGAGCTGATGGCTGTCGCGCATCTCGAGCGTCGGGGACCAGTTCAGCCCGAGGTCAACGTGGGATCGGTGAAACAGCCACAGGCTGACAACCACGCAGGCGACTCCCGCGATGAACGGTGCGGGGTGCAGCGTGAAATCGGCAAACGCGAACGCCGGCGTGACGACCCAGATCAGCAGGATGATGAGGCCGATCACCGCTGCGCCCATCAGTGCCCGCTCGCGGCCGGTCCTGAGGCTGCGTGTGACCCTGACGGAATATCGGCGCGCGCCATGCGGCCAGCGAATGGCAATGGTGGCGATCGTCGCCGCCAGCATGACGGCCCGGGAGATCGACGGATTCATTGTTCCGCTACTTCTTCGGCGGGTACTCCTTGATCGCCTTCTTCACCATGTCGTCGAGCTTGTCGGCCAGCTTCGCGGGGTTCGGCTCGTCTTCGTTGATGACTGCGCGCCAGACCAGCGACCGCGTGGACGGGTCGCGCATGTCGATCACCATCGTGCCCTGGGCGTTGGGCACTTTGACCACGCGCCTGGCTCGGCCGCGCCATCCTGCCGGATAGACCTCTGTGTCGGTGCCGCGCTGAGCGCCAAGGTTGAAGAACACGTTCAGGTCAGCGCTGCCTGTTGCCGGCTTCAGTCCTTTGGCGACGAGCGCCTTCTCGATCTCCGCGGCGATGCGCTTCTTCGTCAGATCGCTGTTCAACGCCGGGCTCTGGCTCTTCACCTCGCCCTCACGGACGGCGAACGTCCTGAACTTCTTGAAGTCGACTGACTCGTCGAAATCGGTGGTGACGTTCTGCGCGAACACGGGTACCGCCAGCAGCAGCGCCGAGCCAATGGCCGCAAGATACCTGGCACGAATACGAGTCATGGTTTGCCTTTCTTGTGAGGGATCATCGCCGCAGTATTCGCAATACTTCATCGAGCTTCCCATCCATCGCGGTCAACCTCTTGTCGAGGCGCTCGAACGCAAACTCGGTGTAGCGGCGCTGCTCGGCGAACGCCTCGCTTACTTCATCGAAGCGATGATCGACAGTCGCGAATCGCTCGTCCATGGACGTCGCGAGCGAATCCAGCTTCTGCTCAATGCGATCGACGCGCTCCGGCAGCGCCTCGGGGTTTGTCATTTTCGGGGTCACGGGAAGCCTACCATCGTCATGGCAGGGATCAAGCACCGGCAATGCCGGAAGTCGAGGCGGCGCGAAATCAATACGTTAGAAATAAAGAGGCAATCGAGTGTCGCAGAATCTGCGCCGGTGCAGGGCCGGCGCCGTACGCAGATCCTGCCAGGTGACGGCTACAGCGCTTTGTTGACCTCTGCCCAGTTCACGACGTTCCACCAGGCGCCGATGTAGTCGGGACGGCGATTCTGATATTTCAGGTAGTACGCGTGCTCCCAGACGTCGAGGCCGAGGACCGCGCTCTTCCCGTCCATCAACGGGTTGTCCTGGTTCGGCGTGCTGGCGATCGACAGCTTGCCGCCGTCGTTGAGCAGCCACACCCAGCCGCTGCCGAAGCGGCCGGCACCCGCCTTCGCCCACTCCTCCTTGAACTTGTCGAAGCTGCCGAACGCGGAATTGATCGCGTCGCCGGCCTTGCCGCTGGGCGCACCGCCGGCATTGGGCGCCATCCACTTCCAGAACATGCTGTGATTCCAGTGACCGCCGCCGTTGTTGCGAACCGCCGTTCGGATCGCTTCCGGAACGCTGTTGATGCCGCGGCAGAGATCCTCGACGCTCTTGCCCTGCAGGTCGGGATGGTTCTGCAGCGCGTTATTCAAATTCGTGACGTACGTCTGATGATGCTTCCCGTGATGAATCTGCATCGTCTGCGCGTCGATGTGCGGCTCGAGCGCGGCGTGGTCATACGGGAGTGGGGGAAGTTCGTGGGCCATTCGTCCTCCGTAGGAACGAATCGTATCTGGGTTGCTGGGTTGCTGGGTAGCCTGGGTTGCCTGGGTTGCCTGGGTTGCCTGGGTTGCCTGGGTTGCCTGGGTTGCCTGGGTTGCCTGGGTGGCCTGGGTTACCACGGTCCGGCTTGGGCCTTGACCGCACCTGAGAGGATCGCCTTCCGAACCTCCTCGATCGTCTTGAGATTACCCGATGCGGTGCCGCCCCACTCGAACCGTGTCGCGTCCGGTGTCCAGCGAAAGAGCGCGACGTGGAACGTGGAAGGATTACCGCCGCGCTCGTAGTAGATGAGGCAGTAATTGTCGGCTGTGCACCCCGCCGCAATCATCCGGCGGAGCGGAAGTTCCGAATCAGCGGGCGCGCCGGTCCTTCGAAACTCGCCTCCCGGCTCGGCGATGTCGAGTGTGCGGCTCTGCCACATGTCCTCCAGCCGCCCGCGCACCGTGAGCGGCAGTCCGCGGACCGATGTCACAACACCGAACTGGGCGTTTTGCAGGAGAGCGCGCGGAGCGGCAGGCAGCGCTTCCGTTGACTGGCCTCCGCAAACCACGGACGACCAGAGGCTTATCCCGATCGCGCCGAGTGATAACGCACGTCGCATACAGATCCTTCAGGTCCGCCCGAAGAGCCTGCCTCGCCGAAGCGCGCAGCGCGAAGGCGGGCGGACACTACGAAATGGAGAGCATACGGTCGAGCGCCACTTTATTCCAGTGCTTCTCCTCGTCGGATACGACGATGCGGTTGTGCACGCGCCCTTCGACCAGCTCTTCGAGAATCCAGAGCAGGTGATTCGGCGAGACGCGGAACATCGTCGAGCAGAGGCAGCCGAACTGATCCAGCGAGATCACCGTCTTCTCCGGCGCGACCTCGTGAGCAAGCCGGTTCACGAGATGCACTTCGGTCCCAACGGCCCACACCGAACCCGGCGCGCTCTCGCGCACGGTCTTCAGAATGTATTCCGTGCTGCCGTTGTCGTCCGCGGCCTGCACGACGTCCCACGGCACCTCGGGATGGACGATGACGCGGATGCCCGGATGCTGTTTGCGCACCGCTTCGATCTGCTTCGCGGTGAAGCGTTCGTGCACGGAACAGTGGCCCTTCCACAGGATCATCGTCGCGCGCTGGACGTCCTCGGGATCGAGTCCGCCGAAGACCTCGTTGGGATTCCACACGACCATCCGATCAAGCGGAACACCCAGCTTGAAGGCGGTGTTTCGTCCGAGGTGCTGATCGGGCATGAAGAGGATCTTCTCGCCGCGCTCGAACGCCCACTTCAGCGTGGCCGCCGCATTCGATGACGTGCAGACGGTGCCACCGCGCTCGCCGACGAAGGACTTAATGGACGCCGCCGAGTTGATGTACGTCACCGGGACGACGCCCGAGATGCCCATCTGCTGCAGCTCTTCCCAGCACGTCTCGAGCTGCTCCGGCTCGACCATGTCGGCCATCGAGCAGCCGGCGGCCAGGTCAGGCAGGATGACCTGCTGATGCGGCGCCGACAGGATGTCCGCGCTTTCCGCCATGAAGTGCACGCCGCAGAACACGATGTAGTCGGCGTCGGGCCGCTGCGCCACCTGGCGGGCAAGCCGGAACGAGTCGCCGGTGTAGTCGGCGAACTTAATCACTTCGTCGCGCTGATAGTGATGGCCGAGGATGACGAGCCTCTTCCCAAGCGTCGCGCGCGCGGCGGCGATCCGGCGATCCATCTCCTCGTCCGACAGACCGAGGTACTTCTCGGGCAGCGCCTGGCGCTCGGAGATGTGCTCCTTCTCGAATTCGGTCAGCAGCGGAATGATGGTAGCCATCGTCTTTGTGAAACTTTTCGCAATCTCCGGACGTGAAAAAGCCCAAACCCCTCAGCCGGGCTATTGGCCCGTGGGATTTGGACTGCCTCAATTATAGCGTGTCGAGGAAGGGCCTACGAAAGGTGCGCCTGAAGGCGGACACTACGCGCCGTGCGCCGCTACGTGCCGTGCAGCGCAACCTCGGGAAGCTGAGGAATATTGACGATGTTGTAGAAGGTATCGCGCTCGAGCGGTTCACGGCCGGCGGCGCGGACGAGCCGGGTCAGCGCGGCCGTGGTCATCCCCTCGGGCGTCTGCGACCCGGCCATATGGTAAATCTTCTCTTCCTGCACGGTGCCGTCGAGATCGTCGACGCCAAACCACAGCGCCGTCTGCGCGACTTCCAGCCCGGTCGCAATCCAGAACGCCTTGACGTGCGGAATGTTGTCGAGCATCAACCGCGACACGGCGTGCACGCGCAGTGTGTCGGTGCCGCTCGGCGCCGGCAGCTTCCGCATCTGGTTGTTGTCCGGATGAAACGCCAGCGGGATGAACGCCTGGAACCCGCCGGTCTCGTCCTGCAGCGCACGCGCGCGCAGCATGTGATCGACCCGCTCCTCCATCGTCTCGATGTGCCCGTAGAGCATCGTGACGTTGGTCTTCAACCCGAGCTGATGCGCCAGACGATGGATTGAGAGGTAGCGATCGGCGTCGGCCTTGTCGTGACAGATCTTGCGGCGAACGCGCTCGGCGAAGATCTCGGCGCCGCCGCCGGGCAGCGAGTCGAGGCCGGCGTCGATCAGCTCGCGCAGGACCTGCTCGTCGGTCATGCCGTACAGGTCCGCGAAGTACGCGATCTCGACCGCGGTGAAGCATTTCAGGTGAATGCCAGGGCGAATCCGTTTGAAGCCGCGGAGAAGGTCGGTGTAGTAGCTGAACGGCAGATGCGGGTTCAAGCCGTTGACGATGTGGAGCTCGGTCAGCGGTTGGTTCGCGCGCTGACGAAGCTTGTCCCAGGCCTCCTCGAGCGACATCGTGTACGCCTCGGGCATGCCGGGCTTCAGCCGCGCGAAGGAACAGAACAGGCAGCTCGCCTCGCAGACGTTGGTCGGCTCGAGGCGGAGGTTGTAGTTGAAGTAAGTTCGCGCGCCGTGGCGCTTCTCGCGCTCGCGGTTTGCCAGCCAGCCGACGGCGAGCAGATCCGGCGCGTCGAACAGGCGCACCCCGTCCTCCAGCGTGAGCCGCTCGCCCGCCTGCAGCTTGTCGTCGATTCCGGCCAGTCCGGCCGCGTGAAGGCGCGATTTCATGTGAAAAACAAACCGGGTTTGATTTTCCGGCGCAAATGAGGAAAATCAGACCCGGTTCAATTCTAGCCGGTTGAACAGGGAAGTGGGTGCGAAGCCCACGCGGTCCCGCCACTGTAAGCGGAGAGATCGGTCGTAAGACGTCACTGAGGAAAGGCCGTCGGCCTTCTCGGGAAGACAGACCGGACGCCAAGACTCCGCGAGCCAGGAGACCTCTCATCCGGCGCAGTCCTGCTTTTCGGCGCGAAGGACGCCGCACGGACATGACACTCTCCGCCGATCGTCTCTCGTACAGCTATTCAGGTCCGCGTAATCACGTTCGGCAAGGTCCGCCTGAAGGCGGACACTACGACGGTGCCGAATTCGCGCTGCGCGATGTCAGCGTCAGTGTCGCGCCGGGCTCGCTGACGGGCCTGCTCGGCCCGAACGGATGCGGCAAGACAACGCTCCTGAAGCTCCTCGCCGGCGTGCTCAAGCCGGAGCTCGGATCCGTCCGGCTGAAGGAGCGCGAGCTGCGCGTCCTTTCGGCGCGGGCGATCGCGCAGCAGATCGCCGTCGTCCCACAGGAGACGCATCCGGCGTTCGAGTTCACCGTGCTCGAAATGGTGCTGATGGGACGGCATCCGCATCTCGGCGCGTTCCAGCTCGAGGGACCGGACGACCTCGCGATCGCGCGTGAAGCGCTGGTCGCCACCGGCACGGCGCACCTCGCCAGCCGCTCCTACACGACCCTCAGCGGCGGCGAAAAGCAGCGCGTGGTGATCGCCAGCGCGCTGGCGCAGAAGCCCAAGGTGCTGCTGCTCGACGAGCCGACGGCATCGCTCGACCTCGGCTACCAGCTCGAGATCGCGTCGCTGCTCAAGGAGCTGAATCGCGAGCGCCGCGTCACGATGGTGCTGGCCACACACGATCTGAATCTGGCCGCATCGTTGTGCGACACGCTGGTGCTGCTGCGGGAAGGGCACGTGCTGATGCAGGGGCCGACCAACGAGGTCCTGACGTCCGCCACCGTGCAGCAGCTCTACGGCGTGATCGCCGACGTGTCGTTCCACGAGCGGGCCGGCCACGTCACGGTGATCCCGGTGCGACGGCAATGAGCCCGCCTGCGCGCGTCGCTGCTTCGGCGAGGCAGGTTCCGGCGCAGGTCCGTGAGCTGCCGGCGATCAGGCCGATACGTACGCGACTGGCGATCACGATCGCCGGCTTTGGCGCGCTGGCGCTCGCGGCCTGCCTGCTCACCCCGCTCCTCGGCAGCACGCGCATCAGCCTGACGCGCGCGTTCGATCGATCGATTCCGTTTGCCGACAACGTGGACGCGCAGATCTTCTTCGTCGCACGTTTGCCGCGGGTGCTCTCGGGCGCGCTCGTCGGCGCCGCGCTGGCCACGGCCGGGGTCGTGTTCCAGGCGCTGCTGCGCAACCCCCTGGCCACGCCGTTCACGCTCGGCGTCTCCGCCGGCGCATCGCTCGGCGCAATGCTGGTGCTCATCTTCGGGATCAGCATCGGCTTCGGCCCGTTCTCCGCCGTGCCGCTGGCCAGCTTCGCCGGCGCAGCCGTTGCCACCGCCATCGTCTACCGGCTGGCTACCCCGTACCGCCGTGCCATGTCCACCGCGGTGCTGCTGCTCGCCGGCGTCACGCTGAACTCGTTCTTTTCCGCGCTGATCATGTTCGTGCAGTACATCGCCGACTTTGCCCAGGCGTATCGTGCGTCCCGCTGGCTGATGGGCGACCTGGATGTCGGCAGCTACCAGCCGATCATCGCGGCGGTGCCGCTCGTGGCCGTCGCCTTCGCGATGTTTGCGATGCTGCCCGCAGCGCTCAACGTGCTGAGCCTCGGACCCGACGCGGCGGCAACACGCGGCGTTGACGTCGTCCGCGCGCAGCGGCTGGCGTTTTTCAGCGCCTCCCTGGCAACCAGTGCAGCCGTGTCACTGGCCGGTCCCATCGGCTTCGTCGGCATCGTCGTGCCGCATCTCGTACGGCTGATGGTCGGCGTCGATCACCGCATCGTGCTGCCCGCCTCGGCGCTCTTCGGCGCCGCATTCCTCGTCGTCTGCGATCTCGGCGCGCGCACGCTGCTGGCGCCGGTTGAACTTCCCGTCGGCGTTCTCACCGCCATGATCGGAGGTCCGTTCTTCTTATGGCTGCTCGTGCGAAGAGCTTAGTCCTTCGTCCTTGGTCCTTGGTCCGTGGTCCGTCCTTGGTCCGTGGTCCGTCCCTGGTCCGTGGTGTGTCCCTGGTCCGTGGTGTGTCCCTGGTCCGGGGGCCGTCCTTGGTCCGGGGGCCCCGGTCCATTCTGGCGGCTGTCGTTCTCGTCGCCTGTTTCAGCGGCACGAGCGCGGCGCAACAACAACGAATCGTCTCGCTGGTCCCGGCGCTCACCGAGATGTTCTTCGCCATCGGCGCGGGGCCGCAGGTCGTTGGCGTCGGCAGCTTCGATCAGTTCCCGCCGGACGTTGCGAAGCTGCCACGACTCGGCGCCCTGCTCGACCCGGATACCGAACGGATTCTGTCGCTGCGGCCGACGCTGGCTGCCATCTACGGCTCGCAGACGGACCTGCAGTCACAGCTCGCGCGCGCCGGCATTCGTGCCTACGTCTACCGGCACGGCGGAATCGAGACGATCTACCGCACGATGCGCGAGCTCGGCACGGTGACCGGCCGTGAGTCACAGGCGGAACGCCTCGTCCGCGACCTGCAGTCGCGCATCGACGCCGTGCGTACGCGAGTCCGCGGCCGTACGAAACCACAGGTGCTACTGGTGATCAGCCGTCAGCCGGGAACGCTGCGCGAGATCTACGTCAGCGGCGGCGTCGGGTTCCTGCACGAACTGATCGAGATCGCCGGCGGCCGCAACGTGTTTGCCGACGTCTCGCGCGAGTCGGCCCAGCCGTCGCAGGAGACGATCCTCGCCCGCGCGCCGGACATGGTCGTCGAGGTCCACGCGGAGGGCATGTTCAAGACGTCACATGTTGACCAGGAGAAGGCCGTCTGGGCTCCTCTGTCGTCGCTGCCGGCTGTCCGCAACAAGCAGGTGCACGTGCTCATCGGCCAGTACCTGGTCGCCCCCGGGCCACGACTTGCCGCGGCGGCCGAGATGCTGGCACGCACGATTCACCCAGGCGCATTCAAATAGGAACATGAAGATCCTGCTGTCGTGGAGCTCCGGCAAGGACAGCGCGTGGACGCTGCACGTGCTGAACCGGCAGCACCCGGGCGCGGTAGCGGCGCTCCTCACCACGGTCAACGAGGCGTTCGATCGCGTGGCGATGCACGGCGTCAGGCGCGACGTGCTGGAAGCGCAGGCGCGCGCCGCACACCTGCCTCTCCACATCGTCAGCATTCCGGACGGATGCGTGAACGCCGTGTACGAACAGCGCATGGGCGCCGCGGTAGCCGCGGCTGTCGCCGACGGCTTCACGCACGTCGCCTTCGGCGACCTCTTCCTGCCGGACGTCCGCCGTTATCGCGAAGAGCGTCTTGCCGGCTCTGGCCTGACACCGCTGTTTCCGCTATGGGAGATCCCGACGCGGAGGCTGGCGCGCGACATGATCGCCGGCGGTCTCCGCGCCCGCATCGCCTGCGTGGACACGCGCGTGCTCGACGAGCGGTTCGTCGGCCGTTCCTTCGACGACTCGCTGCTCGACGATCTGCCGGCGACGGTCGATCCGTGCGGCGAAAAGGGCGAGTTTCACACCTGCGTCTACGACGGCCCGATGTTCCACGAGCTGATGGATCTCGAGCCGGGACGCCTCGAATCGCGCGCGCCGTTTACGTGGGCCGAACTTACGTTGCGGACGGCCGTGTGACGCCTTACCCCTCCCGCATCGTCTGCCTGACAGAAGAGACGACCGAAACGCTCTACATACTCGGCGAAGGGGAACGCGTGGTCGGTGTCTCCGCGTACACCGTGAGACCCCCCGAAGCGCGATCCAAGCCGCGCGTCTCGGCCTTCATCCGCGCGCACTATGACCGCATCGAGGCGCTGAACCCGGATTTGATCCTCGGCTTTTCGGATCTGCAGGCAGAGATCGCGTCCGATCTGATCAAACGCGGCCATCCGGTCATGGTCTTCAATCAGCGGAGCGTGGCTGAAATCCTCCAGATGATCCGCGTCGTCGGCGCGCTCGTCGGCTGCCCGGCACGCGCCGACGCGCTGGCCGATCGGCTCGAAATGGATCTCGATTTCTACCGGACCGCGGCGGCCGCGCTGCCGCGTCGTCCGCGCGTCTACTTCGAGGAGTGGGACGATCCGATGATTTCCGGCATCCGCTGGGTCGAGGAGCTGATTGAAATCGCCGGCGGCGAGCCGATCTTTCCCGAGCTGCGCAACGCCGGACTGGCAAAGCAGCGCATCGTCGATCCGGCCGAGGTCGCGCGACGCGCGCCCGACATCATCGTCGCGTCGTGGTGCGGCAAGCCGGTGAAGAAGGACGCGATTACAGGCCGCGCAGGCTGGCGCGACATCCCCGCCGTGCGCAACGGGCACGTCTACGAGGTGAAGTCGTCGATCATCCTGCAGCCCGGACCGGCGGCGCTGACGGACGGCATCCGCGCGCTGCAGCAGATCATCCTGCGCGTGGCGAGATCAGCGGTTAGACGTCATCCTGGCCATCCTCCTTCGTACTCACCGCGCTCAACGCCTTGACGGCAATCGCTGCGACCAGACCAGTCAGGAGCACTCCGCAGATGCCGATGACGATCGCGAGGGCGCGCGTGGCGAAGCCGCGCGGGGCAAAATCGCCGTAGCCGATGGTCAGCCCCGAGACAAACGCGAAATAGATCGACTCCTGTACTGACCAGCCTTCGAGAAATCCGATGAGCAGGCCAAGCGCCGCAATGGCTGCCAGGAGTGCCGAGACGATTGGCCATACGACCCGCAATCCGGCGAACAAGGCGTTCACGAAGGCGCGCCGGATCGTGCGCGGATGCATACGCCGGGGTTTATGGCATGGAATGCCCGTAACGCCTAATCGGGCGTTGGTAATTCGACGGCATCGACGACCAGCACTTCGACGGGCCCCTGACGCGCCTCGAGCTTCAAGCCAAGTTGCTCCTGCAAGGCCGCAAAGAGCTGGGGAACATCGGCCGGCGGGTTTGCCCCCCAGCCAAACGTCAGAACCCATTCGAAGTTTCCCGACAAGCCTGTGGCATCGACGATGGGGCGATCGACGCTGAATTGCACGCGCTGCATCAGCAGTCTCAGAGGTCCCGCCCACCGCTGGTTCGCCACCGTCCGGCTGGTGTCAACGAATCCCGGACCCGGGCACCAGCTGGTGCCGCTCGCATCCACAGGCTCTGGCGCCGAGCCGCCGGCACGGCGCTGGGCGACATACGCCTCGCAGTTGACCGTCGAGGGCCTCAGATTCGGCCCCAGGCGGCCTTCACGTGCAACCGTCAGCGCGTAGACCGGCATCTGCCGCGTTTCCCGGTGCACTCGCAGCTTGAATCGATCCTCGAGCAACGCGCGCAGCATGGCGCGCCGGTCCGCCGGCTGTGTGTTGGCAGGAGGCCTTCCCTGCACGTCGAAGTGTGGAGTGTCACCGGGGGCACTGCCGATGAAGCGGGCGTATGGCCCCGGGATGAGCGTGTACTGCTCGGTGTAGGCATCGAGCTGATAGGCGTTCCGAATGAGGATCCGCAGCGTCGTGTTGGTAAACCGCACCGTGCCGGCGGGCGGAATCTCAATCGCTCCCCCGGCGCGCCCGCTGAGGTTTCGTTTGATGGACGCGACCTCGAATTGCAGCGGAGGCGTCGCCGGGGCCTGTGCGCTCGCGATGGTGTATCCCGTCAGCAGGGCGAGCAGTGCGCCGAGACGAGCGCTCATCACACCCGGGAAGATACAGAGCGACTGTTACCCATTTGTGACGAGCGGTCAGCGGACCACCCCTGTGCCCGATTGCCGTATCGCGTTGAAATGAAAGTAGGAATCCTTGAGGTCGAGAGCAATCGAGGCCATCGTCTTCGTTGTCCCGCTGGCGACCTCGGCGACGTCGAATTCGATTCCGTTCGGCAGGCTGATGAGAACGTGATGTTCAGCCCCGGTCGACGGGCTCTTGATCGGACGGGCCGTGGATTCCAGTACGCCCGGGATGACGATGCGGGCCTTTCTCCGTTTGATATCCGCGTCGAACTCGAACGGTTTGAAGAGCGGAGGGTGAACGGTGCTCGACATGGCCGTATAGACCCACCAGTGCGTCGCGCCCTCGCTGGTCTCTTTGCCATACATGATGGCCGCCAGCGCGTGCCGCTGCCTGTCGTCCGCCCGCTCATCGAGAACAGCCTGACATTCACCGTTGCCCTTGTAGATGGGCCCCGGCCACCCATAGAGGAGTGCGGCACAGAGGCCAGCGAGCGGTACGTCTCCAAAGCGTCCCTTATCGATCCGAACGGCGGCGAAGCCGCGGCAGTATCCATGTGTAGGACGGGGAGACTCGAACTGACACGGACAGGCGTAATCGCAACTGCAATTACTGACCTCGACCCCTTCGATGTACCAGTCAACCTGCGCCATCGCACCCTCCGCACTGTCAACCGGAACGGAACTCTAATGCAGAATGCACGTCACCCGTCGACAAAACGCTTCTCCATATTTGCGATGTGATCCGGGATGTGCCGGCCATCGCGCCGGGCGAGCGCGATCTCGAGCTGAGTCGTAAACCCGCCGCGGATTCTTCCATCCGGCAGTTCCGCCTGCCAGTCCTCGAGCGCCGACAACGGCAAGCGAAACGGTGGTGACGAGACGAGACGCCCGCGAAGCAACGGCGTCCGCAGGTTCGCGCAAAACTCGTCGTCCGCGATCTCGAGCAATTCTCCCCACACGTGTTCGGTGTCACCGGCGCTGTTCTGCAGCGCGTACTTCACGTCGACCGGGGCCTCGCGCGCCGCAAAAAGCTCGCGAAGCACCGGGACAGCCGCGCGGGCTCTGGCAACCGCGTCGATCCACGCCGGCTGAGAGGTATCAACGTATGACCCGGCGTGCGATTGCCGCGACCGGCGGGCAAGAAGCAGGATCATTGAAAAGACAAGCAGCACGAGCAGGATCAGCGCCCAGCGGTTTTCCATGCATGCACCGTTGTCTAATGTCCGCCCGAAGGGAACGATTGGTCAACACCGCGCGGTGGCGATTCGGGCTTTCCGCGGAATCAGCGCTGGTCGATCTGGCGTAACTGCTCTGTTGCTCGTGTGCTACTTGCCGAGCGGCAGTTGGTCCTCCAGCCTGATGCTCCAGAGGCTGGTCGGCGGCGTACGTCGATTCTCCGTTAGCGCTGTGTCGCGGACATCGTGACGGCGGTTTCCACTTCGTAAGCGACCGGCTCGCCATTCTTCGTCGCCGGCTCGAAACGCCACTTTCGCGCCGCGGTGATCAGGGCGCCGTCGTAGGTCGGGTGCACGGAATCGAGCATGCGGCTTTCACCGAGCCGTCTGTTCCGACCAGAACGGCGATTCGGCGGTAAGCGGGAATCTGTTTACCGCACCGCGCCGAAGCCGCCTGCGCCGAGGAAGGTGTAGAAGACGCCGACCGTCGTCCGCGACCGCGACTGGTCCGGCAACTCGAGGTAGTCGGAGTTGCGGCCGGCGCGCTGAAACGTGAGCGCCAGGCCGTGCCGGCTGAAGACACGGATCGCGAACCACGCATCGCCGACAAAGATGAGATCGCGCTGAACGGTGCCGATCCCGCCGCCGAACCCGCCGAAGC
>Ga0247825_10001716_pt1 | contig 14444 bp, 14 predicted proteins | sample 13C_Vanillin_Day_FD_194413 | JGI IMG/M metagenome (GOLD analysis project Ga0247825, IMG submission 194413) | Soil microbial communities from agricultural site in Penn Yan, New York, United States - 13C_Vanillin_Day48 | ecosystem: Environmental > Terrestrial > Soil > Agricultural land | place...
TCGATCACCCGGGCGTTGATCCCTGCCTGAGCAAGCTCATCGGCTGCCTTCAGCGACTCATACAACGTGACGCCGGCGCCGACGAGGGTGACGCGGTCGCTGTCGCTGGAGCGCAGCGTCTTGCTGCCGCCGATGGGGAAGTCCTCAGAGCCCTCGTAGAGCTTCTCCGTATTCTCGCGCGTCGTGCGGACGTAGGAAACGCCTTCGAGGTCAGCCGTGGCGGCGACGAGCTTCGCGGTCGAGTTGCCGTCGGCCGGATAGAGGACGGTGGAGCCGTACACGGCGCGCATCATCGCCAGGTCTTCGAGCGCCATCTGCGATGGTCCGTCCTCGCCAATCGACACGCCCGCGTGCGATCCGGCAAGGGCGATGTTCGCGCGACCGACAGCGGCCATGCGGATAAAGTCGTAAGCCCGAGTGAAAAAAGCCCCGAAAGTGGCCGCAAACGGTGTCTTGCCGACCACTTGCAAACCGACCGCGGCACCCACCATTGCCTGCTCGGCGATGAAGAACTGGAAGAAGCGATCGTGCGCCACCTTGTCGAAGTCTTCGGTGAAGGTAGAGTTGCCTACTTCGGCGTCGAGTACAACGACGTCCGGCCGGGCAGCCAGGGCTGCCAGCGTCTCGCCGTAGGCCTTGCGGGTGGCGACGGGCTTCTCGTAAACAGGCAGCTGCACACCGGCCCCGTTGGCCGTGACCTTGAACTCGGCCGGCGAAGGCGGCGAGACGCTGATCGAACGCATGCCGCCCAGCTCCTCGATCGCCTGCTTCGCCTGTTCGGCGTCCAGGGCCTTGCCGTGCCAACCCTCCTTGTCCTCGACGAGTGCGACGCCATTGCCTTTGCGAGTATGGGCGACGATCATCGTGGGTAACTGCGAACCCTCCGCGGCGGCGTAGGCCGTGTCTATCGCCTGAACGTCGTGCCCATCGATTTCGACTACGTGCCAGCCGAAGGCCGCGGCACGCTCTGCATACACGTCGCCTTGCCACTGCAGCATGGTGGGGCCGCGCTGACCGAGTCGGTTCACGTCGATGATGCCGATCAGGTTGTCGAGCCCGTGATAGGAGGCAGCCTGCATCGCTTCCCAGACGCTGCCTTCAGCGGTCTCAGAGTCACCCATGAGCACCCAGACGCGGCCGGGCGCGCTATCGAGCTTCATCCCCATGGCCATACCGACGCCCATCGCGAGTCCCTGGCCGAGTGAACCAGTCGCAACATCCACCCAGGGCATCTCAGGAATCGGTACGGGGTGGCCCTGCAGAGGGCTGCCCAGCCTGCGCAGCGACATCAGGTCGTCGTCGTTTATGACACCAAGAGCCTTCAGCAGCGAATAGAGCAACGGCGATGCATGGCCTTTCGAGAGCACGAAACGGTCGTTCGCCAGGCTCTTCGGGTTCGCCGGGTCGTAGCGAAAGTGGTCGGCGAACAGCACCGACGTGAGGTGCGCGGCCGACATCGAAGACGTGGGGTGCCCGGAACCAGCCACAGTCGTCGACCGGATGCTGTCGATGCTGAGCTGAGCGGCGAGGTCGTTCCAGAACGCGACTTTGTCCATGAGACTCCAGCGTCTTACTAACGAATGAGTTTGGGAAGCGGCCCGGCGGTAGGAAGCCGTCACGAATATTAAGACCCGCGCAGAATAGCTGCAAAAAATACGACTGCGACAAGACTTATGTCAGAGCTATCGCGATTTGGCGCTCGTGATGTTCGTCCTTCGGGATCGGCGTGTCAGTACCTGGGATTCTCACAGAGGGCGTGCTCATGTTGAGTATGACTAGTAACGCCAATTGAAGGGAGGCTCTAGCTTTGTGCGGCCGACATGAACTGCATGAAGTGCGGCAGGGCCAAGTCCGCGTCCGGCAGGTCCGGATACGTGGGCTTCTCCCACTTGAACGAGACCCATCCGTCGAAGCCGCCGCCCCGTACCAGGTCCAGCACTTCGCGATTGGGCACGAAGCCGGTGCCTGGGAGACATGCGCGCAGCTTGCCGTCGGCCGTGCGTTCGCGGTCGGCCATGTGCACCTGTTTCACATACGGCGAGACCAGCCTCGTGGCCTCGATGACCTCTTCATCCATGTCGACGCAGTGGTCGGGTGATAACCCGGCGCCGAATCGAGGGTCGCCCACCATCTCTGCCAGCCGGACAACCTGCGCCACACGCAGCGACCCGGGGTGGTTCTGCATGTTGAGGGTGAGGTCGCTGCTCTCCGCGAGCGCCGCCCGGATGGCCCTGGCAAAACCTTCGAGGTACGCGTCCCAGGTGCTGTCACGGGCCGGCTCCGTGGCATTGATCCGCAGGTTGCCCACGCCCATGCCGTTCGCCAGCCGCGCATGCGCCACCAGGTCGGCCGTGACCGCGGTCCAGTCGACGCCCTCCGCGTTGCCGCGTTCGTTGTAGGCGAGAAGGCTGGCGATCTCGACACCCCGCGACGCGAATAGCTCCTGCAGTGCCGCCAGCTCGTCCGGCGTCGATTCCACCGACACGTTGCGCCCCACCGCACAGCGCAGGTCGACGCCGTCGAAGCCGTAGCGTTGCGCAGCGGCCGCCACCTGCTCGTTCGTCCAGTCCGGTGTGCCCAGCGTCCAGAAACTCAGCTTCACGGCGGCGCGCTCCTTTACGCAGATTCAGGAACGCCAGCATAGTCCTTGCCCCGTCATTGTCGCCGCCGAATGAGCGATAATTAGTTGTGGCAGTAAGCAGATCGTCCAGGCCATCAAGAGGGGAATGGCTGTGAACTTCCTCCATCCATCGGAGCTCGAGCGCCTGCGGGGCCATGACACGGCGCCTCCGCCCAAGCCCGTCATTCCCTCTCCCAGTGACCTCATTCTGCTCAACGGCGCCCGGTGGGGCCGCGAGAGCGCGCTCGGGGACGTACGCATCCTTCGAAAAGCGCCCGAGAAGGAAACGTTGCACGCCGCCCTTGCTACGAGCTTCCTTGCCAACGAGGCGGCCGGCAACATGGAGCTGACAGTCGTCGTCTCCCGCCACCTCCGCTCGATCAGGATCAAGCACGTCGAAACCCGCGTCCTGGAAGAGCACCAGCGGTGGTCCGCCGGAAGCCTCGAAGCGCTGCTGAACGTAGATGGCACCGTGCAGGACCTTGTCCGCGACTTTATCGGCGCGAAAGTGGCAAGCCCCGAAGCGGCACTCGCCGAGCGCCTGGTCGGCTGGCTGGCTGACCGCCGTGTCATCACCCGCGAAGTCCAGAGCCGGCGCTCCCTCGGCGTCGTCCCGCGGAAGCGCGAACGCCTGCTCCTACCTCCGGAGGTCTACCGGCGCATGAACGGCCCCGAATCGGCGATGGCGGCCCGCCTGATGTCTGACGCCGACGAAACGCGCCACGAGCTCATGACTGAGCTCCTTAGCGACATCCGTGCCGCCTTCGTAGACCGCACCGAAAAACCCGGCGCCTCTCCCTAGGCCACCCATTCCGTAGCCGAGATGTTCCTCATCTCGGCGTCAGTGGCGCACGAACCGCCCATATGCCACCGTCCGGCTCTTCTACGTTTCGCCTACATCCACGGGTCGATGCTCAGATGCACGCCATCTTCGCCCGGCACCTCGCCGCCCAGGATCTCGATCGCCTTGCCGACATCTTCGAGGCCGAAGGTGTGCGTGTGCAGGCGCTCCAATGGGAAGGCGCCCGACTCGATGATCTTGATCGCCTCGGCGTACCCACGCGCATCAACCGAATAAGCCCCGATCATCGTGATCCCCTTGTTCACGATCACGTCCGACACCATGCTCATCGGCTTCCGGCCCTTAAGCCCCGCCAGTACGACACGCCCACCGCGGCGCACCGCCGCGATTGCGTCATCGATGGGGTCGGTCGCCCCCGGCGTCACGTCGACCGCGATATCCACACCGGCCCCATCGGTGATCTCCCTCACCTTCTCGACCGTGTCCTCGTACTCAGCGTTGATCGTATGGTCGGCGCCGAGCATCTTGCACAGCGCCAGCTTGCGCTCGTCGCGCGACAGGCCCGTGACGATGATGTTGCTCGCGCCGGCCGCCTTCGCAGCGACCACCGACATCAGCCCTCGCTGCCCCGGCCCGAGGATGAGGACGGACTCGCCCATTTGCATCTGCGGCAATTGCACGCACCAGCGGACGCCGGCGCCCAACGGGTTGAACATGACGGCGACATCGGGGTCGATGTCGTTGCGCATCTTGTGCACGATCGAGTTCTCGTGCAGATACATGTACTGCGCATTACCGCCCCAGATGCCGGGTTCAGTCTCCAGCGGCGTGTAGCCGTGGAGGAAGCGGCCCTGGCGGCAGAACATGTACTGCCCCGTGAGGCAAAGGTCGCAGTTGCGACAGGAGTACACGATCTCGACGGCGACGCGGTCGCCCTTCTTCACGCCCCAGCGCTTGGCGGCGCGCTCGCCCACTTCTTCGATGATGCCGAGGGGTTCGTGGCCGCGGATCGTCGGCTGCATCTCCCGCCCGCCGAAGTGGCCGAGGTACTGCTCCATGTCGGAACCACACAGCCCGCTGCGCTCGATGCGCACGAGGCCGTTGTCCGGCCCGATCTCCGGCATCGGCAGCTCGCGCACCTCCATGTTCCGCACACCCAGCTGCACCGCTGCCCGCACCGAATCGCTCATCGTCCTGCTCCTTCACGAACCACGGTCTCTGCTTAGCCGCATTACCCTAGAACGCCACCGGCTCTTTATCTGTAGTGGTTTGGCATGCCAACCCACTACAGATACAAACCTGGCGCTGCTATCGAGCGCGATGATAGACCAGACTGAGCCCAAGCCGCGATCATGGAGTCCTGACCTGTAGGGGCGACCCTTGCGGTCGCCTGGGCGGTTCATTTTCGGTACGAACGTATAGAGGGGTGGCTGATGCTGAAGGCCGGCACGAAGGCGCCGTTGTTCGAGGCGCCCCTGGACGATGGATCGACCTTTCGCCTGTCGGACCTCGCCGGCGAAAAGAACGTCGTGCTCTACTTCTACCCGAAGGACTTCACCGCCGGCTGCACAAGGGAAGCCTGTGACTTCCGTGATGGTCACGATTCGATCGGTGCCCGCGACGCCGTCATCGTGGGCATCAGCCGGGACTCGATTGAGTCGCACCGGGCATTCAGGGAGGCACATAACCTCGACTTTCCCCTCGCGTCGGACATCGATGGGAGCGTGCACGACATGTACGAGGTAGACCTGCTGTGGGGCATCATTCGCCGGCGCATCACCTACGTGATCGACAAGGCGGGCATCATCCGTGCAGCCTTCCGTCACGACATCGCCATCGGCCATCACCTTCGGGACACGATAGCCGCGCTGGAGTCGATTCAAGCGACATCGAGCACCTGATCGATACGTTGATACGGAGTGCTATTCTGGACTCCGAAAACGCGCGTTTCGCAATCCGCGCTGCGCTGTTAGTTCGTTAGCCAAAGGACGAGTCACATGCTGAGCAAAGAAGACAACGAATACCTCTGTCGCATCGGCCCCGGCACACCCATGGGCGACCTCATGCGCCAGTACTGGATTCCCGCTGTGCGCTCGGACGAGCTTCCGGCACCGGACTGCCCGCCCCTGCGCGTCAAGCTGCTGGGCGAAGACCTTATCGCCTTCCGGACGACCTCCGGCGATGTCGGCATGATCCAGAACGCCTGCCCCCACCGCGGCGCGTCGCTGTTCTTCGGCCGCAACGAAGAAGAAGGGCTGCGCTGCGTCTACCACGGCTGGAAGTTCGATGTCGCCGGCGCTTGCGTCGACATGCCGTCCGAGCCCGCGGAAAGCAACTTCAAGACCAAGGTGCACGCGCGTGCCTACCCGATGTACGAGCGCGGCGGCGTGATCTGGGCCTACATGGGCACGCGCGAAGTGCCGCCGCCGCTGCCCCAGATCGAGGCGTTCCTCATGAACGAGACGCCGCACACAATCTCGATGATCCACCGCCCGTGCAACTGGATGCAGGGCTGGGAGGGCGAGATGGACACCGTCCACGCCGCCTTCCTCCACTTCGGCGCCTCCAAGCCCGAAGACCAGGCCCCCAACAGCTTCAACTTCTACCAGGCCAACCAGCGCCACGCCAAGTTCAGTGTCGTCGAGACCGAGTTCGGCACCTCTTACGGCGCCTACCGTCCGGCCGAAGACGACACCTACTACTGGCGCATCGCCCACATGCTCTTCCCGTTTTACGCCATGATCCCCCAGGGACCGATGGGTAAGGACGCGAAGATCGGCGCCTACGTGCCCATGGACGACTACCACACGATGCACTGGGAGATCTTCATCAACCCCGGCGTCCTCGCTGGCTTTGGCGCGGGCAGCGGTGGCGATGGCGATGTGCGCTCCTTCGGCCAGGACAAGACAGAGATCGAGAAGTTCATCGAAGAGCGACGCGCGAGCAACGTGATCACGGGACCTGCGCTCCGACCCGGCCAGATCCCCAACGGCACTGGCCCCTTCGACCGCTTCAACATCGAGCAGAACCTCGACAACGACTACATGGTGGACCGTGAGGCGCAGCGCACCGGCAAGTCCTTCACCGGCATCCCCGGCGTGCGCCAGCAGGACATGGCTGTCACCGAGACCATGGGCCCGATCTACAAGCGCTATAACGAGCACCTCGGCACGACGGACGCGATGATCATCCGCACCCGACGCAAGATGCTGGCCGCGGCAAAGGCCCTGCGCGAAGACGGTGTCATCCCGCCCGGCGTCGACAGCCCGGAGGTCTACCGCCAGCGCTCCGGTGAGGTCATCCTCCCGCGCGAAGTCTTCTGGTGGGACGCCACAAAGCCCATGCGCGAGATCTTCGAGGTAGAGGAGATCCCGGCGGAGTTCACAACGGCAGGCGCCAGGAAGTAGGCGCCGGTCAAACCTCACCCCCTGCCCCCTCTCCGATTTCGGAGAGGGGGTTCTTCTTGCTGGATTCTAGCTAGAACCCGTCGTGCGCTCTCGCCGCGTCGATCTCGTAGATGCGCCGGATCGTGTGGTCTACCTTGCTGGCGAAGGCGGGTTCAGGTTCGCCGCGCAGGGTCTTCATCGCCAGGCTGAGTAGGCGTGCGGCTTCGAGGGCGGCCTCCATTAGCGCATCATCACTGCGCCTGCCCGGTTGCGATGCAGGTCCGGTCATCGCTCAGACCACTTCGGCCGTGATGAAGTTCTCCAGGCGCACGCCGTTGTCGGCCTGGCGATTGAGGGTCGTTGCCTCGAACCAGTCAGCTTCGTGCGGAAGGATTACCTCGGCGGAGCGGACGCGGTAGAGCTGTGGGTTATCGACCGTCGGGTGTAGTTCCTCGGTGCTGTGCGCCCTCGCGGCGTTGAGCAGTGTGCGGCGCACGAGCAGGATCATCGCGTCGGAGCGCCCAAGATGCTCTGCCGGACGCGGTGCGACGGCGCCCATGCTCTCCATGACGGCGATGTCCTGCAGCTTGCCTTCGCGCGGGATGCCGGAGAACATCACCGTCCGCTGGTTCTCGTAGCTGATCAGGTAGTCGTTGCCGGCATTCGCGGGCGAGCGCCAGCGTGATAACGGGTCGCTGGTCATGGGCAGATAGCCACCGAGGCGTGTGTAGGGGTCGCTGATGTGCTCGCGGCGGTCCGTAGCTACAGGCTCGCGGATGCTGCTGCGAAACGAGATCTGCACCGTGTGGTCGTCGTCGAGGGGCACCCAGGCGTTGAAGGCGACGGTGGGACCGCTGCCGGGGATAATCGTGTAGAAGGGCATGAGGAACTGGGCGATGCGGTAGTGGTACCGCCCATCCTCGTCCCACAGGCGCTGGGCGGCGTATACGGCGCCGTATTCCATGGGGCGGGTCAGAAGTGCAGGCGTGCGGTCTTTGTTCCACATCGCTTGCCCAAAGCCGACCTGCTCCTCAGGCGGTGCCTGGTCGGTGAGACGCGAATGCAGGTAGTCGATGTGGGACGAGTCGACATCGCCCTCCATCGACTGCACCCAGTTGCAGTCGTAGAACACGAAGCCAGGGTGGTAGCACTGCTCCTCAGGTGCCGTGTTGAACTCAAAGGCCGGTAGGGGTGGCGGAACTTCGCGGCTGCCCATGTAGGTCCAGACCATGCCGTTGCGCTCCACGCAGGGGTACGCTTTGACTCGCACCTTGGTCTTGAAGTTGCTCTCGGCGGGCTCCGAAGGCATGTCGACGCACGCTCCGGTGACGTCGAACTTCCAGCCATGGTAGACACAGCGCAACCCTTCCTCCTCGTTGCGCCCGAAGAACAACGAAGCGCCTCGATGCGGGCAGGCGTTCGCGACCATGCCGATGGCGCCGGAGGTCGCGCGGAAGGCGATGAGGTCTTCCCCGAGGAGGCGGACCCGGATCGGCGGGCAGTCCGGCGACGGAAGAAGGGAGGATGGGACGGTCGCTGGAATCCAGTACTCGCGCAGCATGTCGCCCATGGGCGTGCCTGCGCCTACGCGGCACATGAGGTCGTTGTCGTTAGCGTGCAGCATCACTGTCCTCCCCTGGTCGTTAAGGGTTTAAGCATCGCGATCGTGGCGCGAGCGGGAGGACGATGTCAACCGAGATGGAGTGGCTACTTCACGATGGCCAAAATCAGCACCGCCCCCACCGTCGCCACCAGGATGCTACCGAGGATATTCCCCGAACCATTGAGGCCCAGAAACGAGAACAGGACGCCGCCCACGAGGGACCCTACGAGTCCGAGGGCGGCGTTGCTGATCCAACTGCCTTTGCGGCCCATTACATAGCTGGCGAGCCAGCCGGCCGCGATACCGATGAGAATCCAGGCGATTAGCCCGGGAATTTCGATACTTTGATCGCCGAAGTCCAAGCCCTACTCTTCCTTGAGTTGCTGCGAGAGGTACAGCTCCAGGCCGATCTGGTTGATTGCCTCGAGCTGGTTCTCGATCCAGTCGATGTGCGTCTCTTCGGAGGCAATCATATCCTCGAACATCTTGCGTGTCGTGTAGTCGCCGACGCTCTGGCAGTGCGTGATCGCCTCGCGCAAGGCTTCGACCGCCTCGACCTCCAACTGCAGGTTGAGCTGCATGTGCTCGAGCACGTTCTCGCCGACGCGCACCTGGTTCAGGCGCTGCATGTTCGGGATGCCTTCGAGGTAGAGGATGTGGGCGATGATGCCGGGCGTGTCCTTCATCTCCTCCATGCTGGAGTGGCGGAACTTCTCGGCCAGCCTGTCGTAGCCCCAGTTGCGGCACATTTCGGACTGAACAAAGTACTGGTTTATCGCTGTTAATTCGATGGTTAGAATCGTGTTTAGACGGTCAATAACACCGGGTTTAGCCTGCACGAATAGCCTCCTGATTAGCGCGCTTAATTGCGGCGCAGAACGGCATGTTTACGCGCACATCATAACAGCACAGTTAGAAAAGTGCCGAATTCCAGATTTCAGGTTGGTGTCGTTTAACTTACGGAGGATTGGAAAGGCGCCCGGGCGTAGTCGCCATCGGAGACGGTCTCGCCCACGATCGCCTCGATAATCTCCGGGTTCTCAACACAGAACCCGCACGCCTCTTCGCAGTGAAGGCCCAGCACTTCGATCACGTCCTCGAGTTCGACCTTGCCTCGCTCGGCGCAGGCACGCGCGGCGAGGGCAACGTCAGCTTCCTTCAGGCCTTTGCAGAGACAAACGTACATACGGCCACCCGTTTGTTAGTGTCGACTAATGTTAGGGGTTAGTGAATGGCATGATCAAGCGATTTCGACGCTAACTTCGATTGAGCGCTTGAAGGTGTGCAGCCCCCGCCAATCGACGTAAGCGATGCCAGAGAGGCGAGTGTGCGTCGGGTGGCGTGAGAAACCACCCTTCACGTCATTCCGAGCCACGCGAGGAATCCAGCCTTCATCGAGCAGTTCCGGACGCGCAAGCAACCGTGCCCCCAGGCGAGATTCTTCGCTCCGCTCAGAAGGACAACCCAGGCATCTCCTGCATGACGAGTCCTGAGACCTTCAATGCCCATATGCCCCGACAGCCGTCACTACGGCGCAGCATCTGGGTCATCGAACGGCACCGTGTACTCCGGGTGGAGCTTGAACTGCCCCCACTTCATCGGGTCCTCGCCGCGCGATATCGCGACGAGGCGGATGATGTTGTGTTCGCAGAAGCCGCAGCACTCGTCGCTGTCGAGCCCGAAGTACTGGATGAGCGTGCGCGGCGTGTTGATGCCGCTCTGGCCGGCGTCCTGCACCTGTTTCGCTGTGACGGCTTTGCACAGACATACGTACATCGCTCGCCTGAGTATACCGGCTGCCTAGGGGGCCTTCAGCGCTTCGGCGTGCGACATCAGCTCGAGCGCGTCGTCCAGGGGCGCCAGTGTGGCGTCGCCGTACTTGCGCAGCAGGGCGAGGCCGATGAGGTGATCGGCGAAGGCGGGATTCTTGGGGAGCAGAGGGCCGTGCAGGTAGCAGCCGAAGGCGTTCTTATAGCGTGCGCCCTCGAAGCCGCTCTCGCCGTCGTTGCCATGACCGCGAAGCACTTTCGCCAACGGCTCTGCGCCCGGCCCCAGGTACGTGCGGCCCCCATGGTTTTCGAAGCCCGCCAGCGTGCCCCCTTCCCAGCGCGCTGACAGGTTGCCGATCAGCCGCTTCGCTTTCGGCCCCGGGTGCAATGTGAACAGGTCGAAGACACCGGCGCCACGTAGCTCCGTACCATCGAGGCCTCGATAGAAGCGTCCCGATAGCTGGTAGCCCCCGCAGACCCCCAGGAACACGACGCCGTCCTGCACCGCGTCGGCTAGCGCGCCCTTCGTAGCCTGCAGGTCCTCGGCGACCAGCCGCTGCTCGTTGTCCTGCGCCCCGCCCATGAAAAGCATGTCGAAGCCCTCCGGCGCCAGCGCGTCCCCAACTTCGAGCGCCACCACCTCGAGGTCGATGCCACGTAGCCGGCAGCGGCGCTGCAGCGTGAGGATGTTCCCGCGGTCGCCGTAGATGTTCATCAGGTCGGGATAAAGGTGTCCAAGTCGAAGCCTCGGTTTGTTGCTTGGACCTTCTGCCCGTTTGCCGGTCTGCTCGTTTGCCCGTTTGCCCGTCTCCCCGTTCGTCATAAGCGCCAGAACTCCTGCTTGCCCGCGCGCTTCGCCAGCAGCTCGCGCACCGTGAGCATCGCGGTGTACGTGGGCACGATGGTCAGGCAGGTGCCCTCCGGCGTCAGCGCGATCGCACGGTTGAGGGCGCGCTCGATGTCCGGGTCGACCTCCATCGTCCGCTCAGTCCATTCGGCGTACTTCAGGCGCAGGGCCATCTCGGCGGCGCGAGTGCCGCTGGTGAACACCCGGTCCAGCTTCCCAGCGGCGACTTCGAAGTCTGCGTCCCAGATCCACGACACGTCGCGCCCGTCCGCGATCCCGTCGTTGAGCACGAACAGCGCCGTCTTGCGCGAAGGGTCGAGGAGCAGCGTCGAAAGTACCTGGTTGAGTCCGGCAGGGTTCTTGCCCAGGAACAGCTCAACCCGCCGGCCGTCGACCTCGAAGGCCTCTTGGCGCCCGAACGCAGCGGTTGCCGATCCGAGAGCGCGCTCTGTAGCCGCGAGAGGAAGATCCAGCGCCGTGGTAGCGGCGACGGCAGCAAGGGCGTTGTAGACGTTATACAGGCCGCCGAGGCCGAGCTGGATCGTTGCCTTCTCTTCGCCCACGCCCAGCTCGAAAGAAGCGCTACGGCCGTCTCTCAAGCTAACCCGGCGGGCGGTGACGTGGGGCTTCGGACGCTTGCGCTTGCAGGCGGGGCAGCGCCAGTGACCGACGTGGCCGTAGAAGGCTACGGCGTACTCGAATCGGGCGCCGCAAATGCAGGTGAGCGCATCGCTGGCGTGGTCAGGCGCGTCGTGACCGAGGGCCTTGCCTTCGACCCCGAAGTAGGTGACGTGCTCCCAGCCTTCGCCCAGGAGCGCGACCGAAGGGTCGTCGGCGTTGAGCACGAGGTGGAGGCCCTTTGGCGCCCGGGCGAGGGCGTCGCGCCAACGGGATGCCACGGCATCCACCTCGCCGTAGCGGTCAAGCTGGTCGCGAAACAGGTTCGTGAACACGACGGCGCGCGGTCGCAGCTCGGGCAGCGCCAGGGTCATCGCCGCCTCGTCCATCTCGAACACGCCGATGCGCCGTTGCGGGCCGATCAGTTTCCCGTCGCTGCCCGCCGCGAGGGCGAGCGTGCTGGCGACGCCGCGCATGAGGTTTGAACCACTCCCGTTCGCCAGCACGTCGAGGCCGGCTTCACGTGCCGCGTTGCTGACCAGTAGCGACGTCGTCGTCTTGCCGTTAGTACCGGTTATTACAACGCAACCCTCGCCCAGCTGCGCGGCCAGGTCTGCAATCAGCCCCGGCTGCAACCACAGGCCGACGAGGCCGCTCGCCGCCGTGCCTCCGCCGCGTCGCAAAGCCCGGCTGGCATACGCCGTGCCCTTGGCTGCCCAGACCGATGCGAGAGTTCGGGGATCCGGCATAGACGAGGCTTAGGGCTGACTCAACGGCGCCGCGGGCTTCTGCGGGATGAGGTTGCGCGCGAGGATGCGCAGCAGGCTGTCTTTGCTCACGACGCCGATAACGCGCCCCTCAGACACGACCGGCAGGTGCCACAGGGCATCCGCCTCCATGCGCTGGAGCATGCTCGCGGCGTTCTCCCGTGGCGCCGCCACCGGCATCGTCGCGGTCGCGACCATGACGTCGCCGGCCGTGCGACGGTTGCGCTCGTCGATGTCGACGGCTTCCACCTCGCGCTCGGTAAGGACGCCAACCACCTGCTCGTCGTCGTCGGAGATGAAGAACACGTAGTGCGGCGCGGCGCTGCGAGAGACGACATAACGGAGGATGTCGCGCTCCTCGGCTGTCATCAGGTCGGCGACCATGATGTCTTCGGCGGCGTACTTCGAAAGGATGTCCAGCGCCTTCGTCTGGATCCACGCCTGCCGCGCCGATGACTCCAGGAAGAGGCCGAGGATGGCGAACCAGGCGCCGCTCCACGGGTCGATGAATTCGATCAACCCGAAGAAGGAGATGGCGCCGACGATCATCATGGCGTAGCCAAGGCCTCGGCCGGCCAGCGTCGCCAGTTGGGTGGCGCGAAACAGGTTGCCGCTGATTCCCCACAGGATGGAGCGCAGCACGCGGCCACCGTCCATGGGGAAACCCGGAGCCATGTTGAATGCGGCGATGATCAGGTTCATCAGGAACAGCCACTCGAGCACGATGGCGATCGGGCTGGTCTCCGACTGCCCGATGGCGACCCAGAGGCCGAAGAACCCGGCCGCGAGGATGAGGCTGGTGAACGGCCCCATGATCGCCATCAGGAACTCCTGAATCGGGCGCTTCGCCTCGCCGCCAATCTGTGAGACGCCCCCAAACACGAACAGCGTGATGCTCTTAACCGGTATCCCGAACCGCAGGGCAACAATGCTGTGCGCGAACTCATGGATCAGGATGGACAGGAAGAAGATCAGCCCGCTGGCGATGGCCATGACCCAGTGCAGGGCGATGTCGTCGCGAAACTCGGAGCGCGGCGGTATAACGGTTGGGTAGAAGCGGACGGCGAGGATGGTAGTGACAAACGCGAGGGTGAACAGCCAGGAGAGGTTGACCATCACCGGGATGCCCAGTAGTCGAGCCACCTGGATGTTTGTATTCACGCTGTAGTTAGTGTACGCGACACGGTGAGCGCCCGTCGTTTGCATACGCTGGGCAAATCTAGGAAGTCGGGAAAATCGGGTACGGGAACGACCACGTCGGCGAGCAGTAGCCAACGCGGCCATTCGAGACGACAATCCGGGCGGGATCCTTCGAGTGGCTGAAGCACTCTTGAGCACCACGCCGTCGGATCAAATGACGCACAAGCAACGGAGGAGAAATGACCGGACAACCTGGGGTCGCAGCGAAGCCGAACTTCATCTTCATCCTGGCCGACGACCTGGGCTTTGCTGACCTCGGTTGCTACGGTTGCCAGACTGACTCCTCGCCTCACTTGGACCAGTTGGCTCAAGAGGGCCTCAGGTTCACCGAAGGCTACGCGAACTCCGGTGTCTGCTCACCATCCCGCTTCGCAATCGCGACTGGCCGGTACCAGCACCGATTGCGCGGCGGCTGGGACGAGCCTCTCCGTGGGACTGCCGGCTTTGGCCTCCCACCGGAACACCCGAACATGGCTTCGCTTCTCGGGCAGGCTGGATATGACACAGCGCTCGTGGGCAAATGGCACCTCGGCGACCTCCCAAACTTCGGTCCCTTGCAGAGCGGCTATCACGAGTTCTTCGGCATCCGAGGCGGTGCTGCCGACTACTTCAAGCACACCTCCCGGGGACCTGACCTCTGGCGAAACGACGAGAAAGTAGACGAGCCCGGCTACCTTACCGACCTTTTAAGCGATGAGGCCGTCAACTTCGTCAGACGCCAGGACGGGTCGAGGCCGTTCCTGCTCTCACTGCACTACAACGCCCCTCATTGGCCATGGGAGACCCGCGACGATGAGGAGGAGGCAAATCGAATCGATGGGATCACCCACCT
>Ga0247825_10001717_pt1 | contig 14437 bp, 7 predicted proteins | sample 13C_Vanillin_Day_FD_194413 | JGI IMG/M metagenome (GOLD analysis project Ga0247825, IMG submission 194413) | Soil microbial communities from agricultural site in Penn Yan, New York, United States - 13C_Vanillin_Day48 | ecosystem: Environmental > Terrestrial > Soil > Agricultural land | place...
ACCGGCAACAATGGACCGGAGCGAACAGCACTGCGCCCCCGCGGCCACCGGACGCATGAGGAAACTGCCGCCGGCGCAGACCGGATCGGGCTGCGATGCCTCAAGCGGCGGCGGCTGATCGGCCGGCAGGCCGCCGACGCAGGCCTGGTCGCCGCTCGCCGGCGCGTCGAGCCTGGCGCAGGTCTCGTAGGTCACGTTGGCCGGCAGGTGCACGCGCACGGCGATCCTGGTTGCGCCGCCGGGCGCCAGCGTCTTGCCGGACCATTGGCACAGCAGGCTCGTGCCGTCGATCGAGCAGTCGGTGGCCTCGCCGCTCACCGAAACGATACGGCCGGGCGTCACCGTGTCGGTGACCTTGATGTCGCCGCTGAAGCGCACCGCGCTGGTGTTGGTGACGGTGGTGGCGAATTCGCAGGACCAGCCGGCATACCCGAAGCCCGTGCCGGGCACGCGCTCGCAGGGTGCGGTCAGGGATTTTTCCATCACCAGCCGGGGCCTTGCGTCCTCCGGACGATGCTCCGCGCACGAACCGTTGTTGGCGGGGTTGCTGTCGCCCGGCGGGGGATCGACGATGGCGCAATGGCCGACGAGCCTGGTGCCGGGCGGATGCGTCACGGTGACACCCATGGTGAGCGTGTCGCCGGGCGCGAGCGTCGTGCCGGGGCGGTAGCACGCCAGGCCGGTTCCGCCCGACGGAGCCGGCCCCTGCTGGCAAGGCAGCGACCAGCCGGTCTCGAACGGCACGATGCTGGTGATCGTCCCGCCGCCGATCATCTCGCCCAGCCGGAGATCGCCGTTGTAGGCGGCGGTGCCGACGTTGCGAATGACGATCACGAAATCGCATCGGTTGGCCGAGCACGACTTGAGCGATGTCCGGACGGCGAGGTCGGGGGTGCCCGGCTCCGCCGGGATGTCATTGCCCCTCGTGACGCAGGATTTGTTGTTGCCGCCGCTCGGACCTCTGCCGGCAGCGCTCGTGATGCCTGCACAACCGGACCACCTTTGAGCCGATCCTGGAACGGCCGCGATCACCTTGAACTCGACCGACTGGCGCGACTCCAGCCTGGCATCGAGATCGATGCAGGCCGAGATTGCGCCCGACACCGGCCCGCAGGTCCAGCCGGGCGGACCCGTCATGCTTTGGATCGTTCCCGGGTGGATCGTGTCGCCGACAAAAATCGGACCCGAGTAAGGCACGTCGCTGTCGTTGCTCATGACGATGCGGAACGTGCAGGGCCCGGCATGCGGCTCGCACTGTGCCACTTCCGTCCGGATCGCCAGGTCCGGCCGATCCGCCGGCTTGCTGCTGCAGGTGCGGGCGCGCGGGTTCCAGTTGCTGCCAGCCGGACAACAGCTCGCGTCGCGAACGCGTTCGCCGGGACGGCACTCGGGTTTCTCGCAGACTCCGCCGCGATAGAGTTCGCCGGGCGCGCATGGCGCGGGCATGCATTGATTGCGGCTGTCGTAGAAACCTGCCGGACAAAACAGGTCCTCGGACAGAAGCTCCACCAGTTGGGACAGGAGCGGTCCCGGACAGGTTCGCCAGACCGCCACGTCGCCGAGATGCCCAAGCTTTTGGCCAACCGGCAGGCCAGGTGATTGGCCAGGTGATTGGCCAGGTAATTGGCCAGGTGTCCGGGCAAGCGCGCCGGCGCGACCGGTTGCGTCGCTGAAATCGATGAAGCGCGACGACCGGGGCGGCGGGCTCTGCGAACGAAGCTCACGCACCGGGCTCCCCTGCAGCCTCGAGCCCGTCACCCACAGCGTGCCGCCGCATTCGCGCGGGTCGGCAACGCCGCCCTGGCTGTAGCCGAAGCCGAGCGCCATGCCGCCGTCGCCGCTCCTGTGGTCCGGCGCAAACCCGACCGCGTATTCGCCGACCGCCCGCCAGAAGAAGGGGGTGCCGTCGCTTCCCGGACGCTGTGCCTTGAGCCGTATCACCGGCCCGGAGTCCGGGCGGACCAACGCGCCGAAATCGGACGACCCGGTCGGCATCCCGCGCTCGGCAAGCAGCATATCGCCCGCATCGTCGAACAGGATTTTCGAGATTTCCGCCACCGGAACGGGGCCGACCTGGAACGCGATCTCGATGCGCGGATCGATCCCGAACCGGCCGTCCGGTTCGAGCGAGACCGACCAGACGGCGGGGCCTGCGGCGACGGCGTAATAGAGTCGTCCGCGATGCACGGCGAGGCCGAACACGCGCCGGGCCGGCGGCGCGTAGCCCCAGGTCGCCGGATCACCGCTGTCAAACGCCGAACTTCGAATATCGAGGCGACGGCGCGGGTCGTACGGAACGGCCGGCAATCCGACCATCGGCAGCGTCTGCGTGCCATGATCGAAGCGGCCGGTGTCGACGCCTTGCAGATCGAAGCTGTGGATCGCCCCGGTGCCGCGGTCGGCGACGTAGATCCGGCGTGACGCCGGATCGAAGGCAAGCCCGCCAAGCGCCGGGCCCGAGTTGCCGATGCCGTCGAGGGTGACGTTGGTGAACAGGGAAATCGCGCCGTTCTTGCCGCTGATCTTCCAGATCGAGCCCGGGCCCGCGCCGGGATACGGCGCGAACAGCCCCCGCATGAACGCTGCGTTCGGCGCGCCGCGACGGACGCGCTCCGGCGCGCCGTCGGTCGGCACGACAATGGGAAGTCCGTAGGCGGATGTCGCCGCGGCATAGATATTCGGCGGCGTCTCGTCGTCGAGTGCAAGGCCGTAGACTTGGCCGATCTGCGCGGCTCTGATGGTCAGGGGCTGGTAGGCCGGTACACCGTGGCCTTGCGGAGGCGGCCCGCCAGGACTGATCGCATCAAGACTGGTCGCGCCAAGACTGGTCGCATCAAGGCTGTTCGCATCGATGACGCGCAGCACCGGACCGCCGAGGTCGATCGTTGTCCTCTCTGCGGGACCGCCTCCCGGCGGCAGCGCCGGCACGCTTTGCACGCTACCCGAAAAACCGGAAACGATGACAAAGCCCGGGGCTACGACAGGCGCATCGCTGACGTTCTGCGCATGCGTCGAAGTCCATGTCCCAACAACCAGCCACAAAAGTGCCCAAAGCCGCGCCACGCATTTGCTTGACACGCAATGCTCCCCGGCTGCGCCAAATCAATTGACAAAGAATCCAAAAACCGATCGCCGCTCCAATCCCGTCGCTTGGGGAAGAATTTATGCGGCCATAAATCAACCGCGCCGCCCGATGCCCTCAAGAAATCTCCGCCGCCGCATCGTGGCCCCCCAAGCTTCGAGCTGACACAGCGTATCGACTTAGGCCGGTGCCTTGTAGGGGCTGTGACAATCTTTGAACGCGCCTGTGCGGAACCAGCAACATCCGGTCACTCGTCGCCGCCGGTCCCGGGCTTTTGCTGATGTCCGGGATGTCGTGAACGGCGGAAGTAAAACCTTACCGCCAGCAGTCATTCCCGGGCCATGCCAAGGATGCGGGTGAAGGTCGCGCGCACCTTCTGCCGCGTCTCGGCAACGTGCGCATCGAGCGCGGCGAAATTCGGCAGGTCGGCGGCGCGGCACAGCAGGCCCAGGAGGCCGGTGCCCGCGGTCTTCGGATCGAACGCGCCGGACAGCGAAAGCCGCAGCACCTGCGTCAGATTGTGCAGCAGTTGGACGGCGGGACGCAGCACGTCGGCATCCTCGGCCGACAGAAGATTGAGCCGCCACGCCTTGTCGAACACGCGCGCCGTGGTCGTATCGAGGATTTCCGGATGGGCGGCGGCGTGCACGAGTTGGAGATACTGCGCGATGAACTCGAGATCGACCAGGCCGCCGGCGGCGTATTTCAGATCCCAGCGCGCGTTCTCGCCCTTCTCCCGGGCGATCGCCTGCCGCATGTCGACGACGTCGGCTGCGATCACGGCCGGATCGCGTTTGCGGCAGAGCACGGCGCGGATGGTGCGCTCGACGCGCGCGGCAAACTCCGGCGGCCCGGAAATCACGCGGGCGCGCGTCAGCGCCAGGTGCTCCCAGGTCCAGGCCTCGGTTTCCTGATAGCTGGCGAACGCCTCGATGCTGGTGGCGACTGGGCCGGCGCGCCCCGAGGGGCGCAGCCGCATGTCGACCTGATAGAGCGAGCCGTAGTTGGTCTGTGACGACAGCCCGCCGATCAGCCGCTGCGTCAACCGCGCGAAGTACTGCGAACCGTAAAGCGGCCGTGCGCCGTCGGATTGCGGATGCTCGGCGTCGAAGTCGTAGACGATGATGAGGTCGAGGTCGGAGGTCGCCGTCATCTCGCGGCCGCCGAGCTTGCCGAGCGCCAGCAGCGCGGTCTGCTGGCCCCGGATGCGGCCGTGGTTTTCGGCAAGCATGGCTTCGACGCGGCGATGCAGGGCGCGCACGGCGACGTCGGCGATCCGGGCGAACGCGCCGCCCGCCTGCTCGGCCGACACCGTGCCGGACAGGATGCGCGCGCCGATCAGGAACATCTGCTCCTGGCTGAACATGCGCAGCCGGTCGAGATAGTCCTCGGTGGCGCGCTCCTGCCCCGCGGTGCGGGCCAGATCGGCGTCGAGCGCGGCCTCGTCCGGCAGCGCGCCAAAAAACGACGGCTCGAGCAGCGCGTCCATCGCCTCGGGATAGCGGGCCAGAATGTCGGCGAGACGCGGCGCGGTGCCGAGCGTCAGCGCCACCAGCGTCACCAGGTCCGGATTCTGCCGCAGCAGCGAGAACAGCCGCGCGCCGCGGCTCATGCCTGCGATGAAATCGTCGAACGCCGAGATCGCGTTGTCGGGGTTTTCCGATCTGGCCAGACGGTCGAGCAGCACCGGCACCAGATCGGCAAACTGGCTGCGGGCCGCCTCGCTGCGCAACACCCTGGAGGAGCCGGACAGCCAGTTGCGCACCGTCGCGGAGATCGCGAGCGGCCGCTGGAAGCCCATCGCGCCGAGACGGTTGAGCGTCTCGCGGTCGTCGCTGTCCTTGGGGAAGGTCAGCGCCAGCCGGCTGGCCTCGCCCGCGGTTTCCTCGAACAGCCGCACGTAGTGGCCCTGGACCTTGCGCAGATGGCCGAGCAGCGTTTCGGCAAACGCGTCGCGATCCTTGAAGCCGGCAAAGCGCGCGAACCGCTCGAGGCCTTCGCGATCGGACGGCAGGGTGTGGGTCTGGTCGTCGGCGACCATCTGCAGGCGGTGCTCGGTCTCGCGCAGGAACAGATAGGCGGCCTTAAGGTCGGTGCGCGCATCGGCGCCGATCCAGCCGCCCTTGGCGAGAGCATCGAGCGTCGGTAGCGTCTCGCGGCCGCGAAGCTCCGGATGGCGGCCGCCGGCGACCAGCTGCTGGGTCTGCGCGAAGAACTCGATCTCGCGAATGCCGCCGCGGCCGAGCTTGATGTTGTGGCCTTCGACGGCGATGTCGGCGTGGCCGCGATAGGCGTGGATCTGGCGCTTGAGCGCCTCGATGTCGGCGACCGCCGCAAAGTCGAGATACTTCCGCCAGATGAACGGCGAAAGCTGCCGCAGGATGTCCTCGCCGGCCCTGGAGTCGCCGGCGCAGACGCGCGCCTTGATCATCGCCGCGCGCTCCCAGTTCTGCCCGACGCTGCCGTAGTAGTTGAGCGCGGTTTCCGTCGAGACCGCGACCTGGGTCGAGGCCGGATCGGGGCGCAGCCGCAGATCGACGCGGAACACATAGCCGTCGGCGGTGCGCTCCTGCAGAAGCTTCACCAGCCCGCGCGTGATGCGCACGTGGAACGCCGCGGCCTCGTCCTTGTCGGCGAGCGCGGGCGCGTCCGGATCGTAGAAGACGATCAGGTCGATATCGCTGGAATAGTTGAGCTCGAACGCGCCCATCTTGCCCATCGCCAGCACGATGTGACCGCTATCCTGCTCGGGCGCCTGCCTGTCGGCGGGCTTGAGCCTGCCGCGCGCCACCGGCTCGCGGAGCAGGAAGCGCACGGCCGCGACGATCGCCGTGTCCGCCACTTCGGTCAGCGCGCGGGCCGCCTGCATCACCGGCCAGACGCCACCGATGTCGGCAAGCGCGATCAGCAGCGCCGCTTCAGCCTTCATCCGGCGGAGAAGCCGCATGGCCGCGGCTTCGTCCTTGGCGGCCGCCGCGGCCTTGCCGGACTTCGCCAGCAACTCGGCCAGGCGCGCGCCGGGATCGGCGTCGAGGACGGCGAGCAGGCGGTCCGGCTCGGCGGAGGCCAGTTCCCAAAGATAGGGCGATCCGTCGGCAAGGCCGAGCAGCAGCGCCTCGACCTTGGGCGCGCCCGCGATCCGTTGCTTGAGCGCCTTGCCGGCGCTCGTCTTGCCGATGGCGGCGCGCCATTCGGCCAGGCGCGCCTGCGCGGCCTTGCGGTCGGCCAGTTGCGGTGCCCGCGCAATTGCGGCCGCAAGCGGCCGCACGCTTTTCTTCGCAGCGGACCGGTTCGGGGCGGATTTCGACGTCTTCTTGGCTGCGCGGGCCATCGCCTTGTCATAGCCGCGACAGGGTTAAATGACTATTCGGCCGGTTGAGGCAATTGTGGACCGCCGCGCGGCAGCATCAGGCTTGCCTTGAGGCCCGGCGCGTTGTCCTCGAGCTTCAATTCGCCGCCGTGCAGATGCGCCACCGCCGACGCGAGGCTCAGCCCCAGACCGGAGCCCGGCTCGGAACGGCTCTGTTCGAGACGGACGAAGCGCTGGACCGCATGCGCGCGATCTTCGGCCGCGATGCCGGGACCGCGATCCGCCACGCTCAACCTGACATACCCGCCCTCGCTTTCGACGCGGACCGCAACCTCGGGCGGCTCGCCATCAGCCGAAGGAGTGCCGCGGCTGCCATACTTGATGGCGTTGTCGACCAGGTTGGCGAGCGCCTGCGTCACCAGTTCGCGGTTGCCGCACATCGGCACGGCGGCCCCGTCGTCGGCGCGCAGCGTCAGGCCCTTCTCGTCGGCCAGCGGATCGTAAAGCTCGGCCACGCCGCGGACGATCTCGGCCGCGTCGAACTCGGTCATCGGCGCGCTGGACTGACCGGATTCGGCGCGCGCGATCATCAGCAGCGCGTTGAAGGTGCGGATCAGGTCGTCCGACTCCTCGATGGTCGATTCCAGCGCCGCGCGATAGTCGCTCTCGTTCCTGCCGGAGCGCAGGGCGCCCTCGGCGCGGTTGCGAAGCCGGGTGAGCGGCGTCTTGAGGTCATGGGCGATATTGTCGGAAACCTCCTTGAAGCCCCGCATCAGCGCCTCGATGCGCTCCAGCATCAGGTTGAGATTGACCGCGAGGCGGTCGAGCTCATCCTCCGAGCCGCCGACCGGCAGCCGGCCCGAAAGGTCGCCTGCCATGATGGTGCGCGAGGTCTCGGTCATGGCATCGACGCGGTGCAGCACGCGCCGCGCGACCAGGAAACCGCCGGCAAGGCCCAGCACGATGACGACGGCGATCGACCACTGGCCGGCCGCGAGGATGATGTCGTAGAGCCGCTCGCGCTCCTCGAGGTCGCGGCCGACCAGCAGCCGGAAGCCGTTCTGCAACTGGAACACGCGAACCAGCGCGTGATGCTCGGTGCCGTCGGGATCGTCGAGCCGGCGATACACCGTCTCGGTCCAGCCGACATGCTCCAGCACGCCCTCGCCCAGCAGCCCGACATTGCCGGCGAGCCCGTCGCCGCTGAACGTCGTCACGAGATAGAGACTCGAGCCGGGCCGCCGCGCCCGCGCATCGATGATGAACACCAGACGCTGGATCCCGCCCTGGTTGTACTGCTCGGACAGCCCGGTGATCTCGGCATCGACCGTGCGGGTGATCTGCTCGGTGATCAGCCGCCGCGTGTTCCAGGCGAAATAGCCGAGCAGGCAGGCCGCGAACACCGCGAACACCGTGAGGTAGACCAGCGTCAGCTTGAAGGCGGTGGTGTGGAACAGCTTGCCGAGCGCGGCGAGCCGCGGCCGCACCCAGCCGGGCACGGCGCGCTTCAGCGCAGAGCGCCAGCGCGCGGGCGCCTCGGCGGGCCGCATCATACCCCCGGGCCTGGCAGCTTCATCTGTCACGGATCATGTACCCGGCGCCGCGGATGGTATGCAGCAGCGGCTGCGAAAATCCCTTGTCGATCTTGGAACGCAGCCGGGAAATGTGAACGTCGATGACGTTGGTCTGCGGATCGAAGTGATAGTCCCAGACGTTTTCCAGCAGCATGGTGCGGGTCACCACCTGACCGGCATGCTTCATGAGATATTCGAGCAAGCGAAACTCGCGCGGCTGAAGCACGAGCTCGTCCTTGCCGCGCTTGACCTGATGCGACAGCCGGTCGAGTTCGAGATCGGCGACGCGATAGACGGTTTCCTCGCCGCGGCCGCCGCGGCGGCGCGCCAGCACCTCGACGCGGGCCAGCAGTTCGGAGAACGAGTAAGGCTTGGGGAGGTAGTCGTCGCCGCCGGCGCGCAGGCCTTTGACGCGGTCATCCACCTGGCCCAGCGCGGAGAGGATCAGCACCGGCGTCTCAACGCCCCTGGCGCGCAACTCGCCGATGACGGACAGGCCGTCGCGCTTGGGCAGCATGCGGTCGACGATCATCACGTCGTATTGCCGGTCGAGGGCGAGCGCGAGCCCCTCCTCGCCGTCCGGCGCCTGATCGGCCACGTGGCCGACCTCCCGGAAGGCCCGGGCGATATAGTCCGCGGCATCGCGGTCGTCTTCGACAATCAGGAGGCGCATTTCAAACCCGCTCCGCGCTTCAGCCTATGTGGGCACCGGTGAGCCGCCCGGAAAGCGCGATTCAATACTGTTGCGGAACAACTTTAACGAATTCCGGCCGTCCGCGTCTCTGGCTCGTCAAGACGGCGCTTCGCGCCTTTTGTGTCAGTGAAGACGGCGCTTCGCGCCTTTTTCGCTAATGACGACGGCGCTTCGCGCCTTTTGTCCGCAAACAGCGTGCGGGGGGCGGTGGATTACTCCACCACCCCCCGACACCACCCTCGTCTCCGGCGGGGGCGACGAATGCCGGCGGACGAAGGCAGTATGGGTAGGGACGGGCTCACACCCGTCCCCCGGGTTCGCAGCGCCGGCGGGGGCGACGAATGCCGACGAAACGGCCCCGATTTCGTTTCCGTGTCCCAAGGGGCACGGCCGTGAACTCACTCAGACGCGGCCGAGCGGAATGGCCACGTAACGTGTTCCTCGTTCCGACTTCACGCGCAGCAGCACGCTTTGCTTGCCCTCGGAGCGGGCCTTGCCGAGCGCGCTGCGCAGATCGTCAGGCGTCGCGACCGAGCGGCCCGCCACTTCGAGGATCACGTCGCCTGGCTTGAAGCCGAAGTCTGCGGCCGGTCCCGACGGATCGACGTCGGCGATCACCACGCCCCGGTCGGCGCCGCCGCCGGGCGCGAGCGAGAGGCCGAGCCGCGGCTCGTCGCTGCCGCCGCGTCGCTGCGGCGTGTCCACTTCGGCGCGCGCCTCGCGCTGGTTCGGCAGTTCGCCGAGCGTCAGGCTGACGGTCTTTTCCGCGCCGCCGCGGATGATCGCGAGCTTGACCGTGGCGTTCGGCGGCATGGCGCCTATGGTGCGCGCAAGCTCGCGCGCATCCGCCACCGGCTTTCCGTCGACCGAAGTGATGACGTCGCCGGCCTGGATGCCGGCCTTCATCGCCGGGCCGTCCTTCTGGGGCTCGGCCACCAGCGCGCCCTTGACCGCCTTGAGGCCGAGGCTTTCGGCGATCTCGGGCGTCACCGGCTGGATCTGCACGCCGATCCAGCCGCGCGTCACCGCACCTTTGTCCTTGAGCTGGGCGACGACGTTCTTCACCGTCTCCGCCGGGATCGCGAAGGCGATCCCGACCGAGCCGCCGGACGGCGAGTAGATCGCGGTGTTGACGCCGATCACGCTGCCTTCGGTGTTGAAGGTGGGCCCGCCGGAATTGCCCTTGTTCACCGGCGCATCGATCTGCAGGAAATCGTCATAGGGGCCGGCGCCGATGTCGCGGCCGCGCGCCGAGACGATGCCGGCCGTGACCGTTCCGCCGAGCCCGAACGGGTTGCCGACCGCCAGCACCCAGTCGCCGATCCGCGGCGGGGTGTCCGCAAGCTTCACGTGCGGGAAGCTGCCGGAGCCTTCGACCTTGATCAGCGCCAGGTCGGTGCGCGAATCGGTGCCGATCACCTTGGCGGTGTGTGTCTTGCCGTCGTCGGTCGAAACCTCGACGGTCGTGGCCTTGTCGACCACGTGATTATTGGTGACGGCGTAACCGTCGGCCGAGATGAAGAAGCCGGAGCCTTGCGCGTTGCCGAACTGGCGGCCGCGCGGCATCTGCTGCGGCGAGCCGTCGGGCTGGCCGAAGCGCTTGAAGAAGCGATCCATCGGCGAGCCCTTGGGGAACGGGAGTTCGTCCTCGGTCAAGGACTGCCGGTTTTCGGTCCGCGTCTTGACGCGCACCGAGATGACCGCGGGCTTCACCTTCTCGACGATGTCGGCAAAGCCTGTCGGGCGCGCGACGCTTTGCGCCTGCTGCGAGAGGTTCTGCGCCTGTGCGAACGGCGCATAGGGCGACAGCGTTGAATTCGCGAGCAAACCGCCGGCTGCGATGCCCACCACGGTCGTGGCCAGCAACGCAAGACGCCGCATCGGCAGAATGCGCTTTCTGGGAGGGGTGGCCGGGTTCATGAACTTCTGTCCCTGAAGTCGTTCGGTTGGCGCCGAGAGCAGCGCCGCGCTGGACAGAAGATGGGTGCGCGCGCCTTACCGAGCGGTGGCGGTGAAATTAAACTTTGGTAATCTGAAGCGCGGGTGATCTAAAAATAAAGCCAATGGCTTATGACGGCCGGGTGGTGGACGGTCGGCGCTCGCCGAGAAGTTCCGTCACCCTCGCCTGTTCCGCTTCGGAAAGCGGCGGTTCGTCGGCGTTCCCTGCGGTCCGGTTGCGCCGGCGGAGCAGCGGAACGAACCCCATGATCCCCAGCAGCAAGACCGCAACCGGTGCGAGCCACAGCAGCGCGGTGTCCCAGCCGAACCGCGGCTTCAGCAGCACGAATTGCCCGTAGCGCGCGGTGAGAAAATCGAGCACCTGCCGGTCGCTGTCGCCGGCCTTGAGCCGGTCGCGGACCAGCAGCCGCAGGTCGCGCGCGAGCGGCGCGTCGGAATCGTCGATCGACTGGTTCTGGCACACCATGCAGCGCAACTCGCGCGACAGGTCGCGCGCGCGGGTTTCGAGCGCCGGATCGGTCAGGATTTCGTCGGGCTGGACCGCGAGGGCGGGCGTGCCCACGAAACAGAGCAGCGCCACCATGATGCCCCGAAGGACCCGGATGCCGCGAAGCGTTTGGCCGGCCGCCGGCATCGGTCACTCCGCCGGCTGCATCGAGGGCTTGTCGGCCGGCCGGGCGGCGGGCTTCGGCGCGCCGATGCGCAAACGCCGGTCGGACAGCGACAGCGCGCCGCCGATGAACATCACCAGCGCGCCGAGCCAGATCAGCAGCACCAGCGGCTTGTGGTAGACGCGCACCGCGATCGCGCCGTCGGGCTCCGGATCGCCGAGCGACAGATAGAGCTGGCTGAAACCGCGCGTCAGCAGCGCCGCTTCCGTGGTCGACATCTGCCGCGTCTGGAAGGAGCGCTTCGCCGGCTCCATCGTGCCGACGACGCCGGCGCCCTGCCGCACGGTGAAGCGGGCAATCAGCTCGCGGTAGTTGCCGCCCTGCCGCTCCACCATGCCGTCGAATGTCAGGTCATAGGAGCTGAGCGATACGCTCGCGCCGGGCTTCAGCGAGACGATCCGCTCGGTGCCCCAGGTCGAGGCGCAGACGATCCCGAGCAGCGACACGCCAAGCCCGAAATGGGCAACGCCGGTGCCCCAGACCGAACGCGGCAGGCCGCGCGCGCGGGCGAGCGTCGTAGCGAACGAGCCCTTGAACAGCGCCAGGCGTTCAGTCAGGTCGGTCAGCGCGCCGGCCATCGAAAACACCGCCAGCCCGATGCCGAACGGCGCCAGCACCGGGCCGCCCGACGTCAGCGCGAAGGTCGCGGCGATGGCTATGATCGCAAGCCCCGCAGCGCCGATCACGCGCTGCGCGACGCCGAGCAGATCGCCCCGCTTCCACGCCATCATCGGCCCGAGCGGCGCGAGCAGCAGCAGCGGAACGAACAGCGGGCCGAAGGTCAGATTGAAGAACGGCGCGCCGACCGAGATTTTCTCCCCGGTCATCGCTTCGAGCGCGAGCGGGTAAAGCGTGCCGACGAACACGGTCGCACAGGCCACGGTGAGGAACAGGTTGTTGAAGACCAGCGCGCCCTCGCGCGAGATCGGGGCGAACAGCCCGCCCTGCTTGAGCGAGGGCGCCCGCCAGGCGTAGAGCGCCAGCGCGCCGCCGATGAAGAACACGAGAATGGCGAGGATGAACACGCCGCGCGCCGGATCGCTGGCGAAGGTGTGCACCGAGGTCAGCACGCCGGAGCGCACCAGGAAGGTGCCGATCAGCGACAGCGAGAACGTCAGGATCGACAGCAGGATGGTCCAGACCTTCAGCGCGTTGCGCTTCTCCATCACCACCGCGGAATGCAGCAGCGCGGTGCCGGCGATCCACGGCATCAGCGACGCATTCTCCACCGGATCCCAGAACCAGAATCCGCCCCAGCCGAGCTCGTAGTAGGCCCAGTAGGAGCCCATGGCGATGCCGAGCGTCAGGCACATCCAGGCGGCGAGCGTCCACGGCCGCACCCAGCGCGCCCAGGCGGCGTCGATCCGCCCTTCGATCAGGGCCGCGATGGCGAACGAAAACGAGATCGAGAAGCCGACATAGCCGAGGTAGAGCAGCGGCGGGTGGATGGCGAGACCGAGATCCTGAAGGATCGGATTGAGGTCGCGGCCTTCGAACGGCGCCTGCGGGATGCGCAGGAACGGATTGGAGCTGCCGAGGATGAACAGATAGAAGGCGGCGGCGATCCACGACTGCACCGCGAGCACGTTGGCCTTCAGCGTCGCCGGCAGATTGCCGCCGCACGCCGCCACCAGCGCGCCGAACAGTGCGAGGATGAGAACCCAGAGCAGCATCGAGCCCTCGTGGTTCCCCCATACGCTGGTGAATTTGTAGACCAGCGGCATCGCCGAGTGCGAGTTCTCGAACACGTTGAGGACGGAGAAATCGGAAGCGACATAGGTTGTGGTCAGCGCCGCAAACGACACCGCGACGAAGCCGAACTGCGCGAGCGCGGTCGGACCGGCAACACCGATCAGCGTGTCGTCGCGCAAGCGGGTGCCGACGAGCGGCACAAAGGCCTGGATCAGCGCGAGCCCCAGCGCCAGCACCAGTGCGTAGTGGCCGATCTCTGCAATCATTTGGCGATCATTTCTTGGCCCCGGTCTTGGCCCCGGCCTCTTCCTTCCAGTGGCCCTGCTTCTTCAGCGCGTCGGCCACCTCCTTCGGCATGTATTTCTCGTCGTGCTTGGCGAGCACGGAATCGGCCTTGAAGCCGCCCCCGGATTCGATCGTGCCCTCGGCGATCACGCCCTGCCCTTCGCGGAACAGGTCCGGCAGGATGCCCTGGTAGCGCACGGCGATCGCGCGATTGCCGTCGGTCACCTCAAAGCGCACGGCGAGCTGCTCGCCGCGCTCGAGCGAGCCGGGCTTCACCAGCCCGCCGAGGCGGATCCGGCTGCCGGGCTGCAGGTTCTTCTCCACGACGTCCGATGGCGAGTTGAAGAACACGATGGAATCCTTCAGCGCGGTCAGCACCAGCACGGCGGCGAGCGCCAGCACGCCCAGGCTGCCGCCGATCAGAACCAGACGCCGCTGCTTGCGTGTCATGCCTAGCCTTCGAGCCCCAGCCCTTTGATCGCGTTGTCCAGGCGCCGCAAGCCGTCCGCATTGCCTTCCAGCGCGCGCCGCGCCTCGCCGGCCGATGCACGCGCCTGCTCCTTGTCGCCCAGCACCATATAAGCGCGCAGCAGCCGCAACCAGCCTTCGACGTCGGAACCGTCCTGCTTCAGGCGCTCGGCGAGCCGCGCCACCATGCCCCGCACCATGGTGTCGCGCTGTTCCGGCGACATCTGGCTTGCCGCGGCGACATCGGCCGCGCTTGGTCCCGCACTTGGCCCCGCACTTGGATCCGCTGCATCCGGCGACGCGGCACCGGGGCGGGACGGCGGCAGCGTCGCGGCCGGATCGACGCGCAGCAGCGCCTCGCGCACAAATCCGATCCAGCCGGCGTCGGCGGGCGCGCCCTCCAGCAGCCTGCGCCAGATCCCGGCCGCATCTTTCGGCCGCCCGTCCTGCTCGGCGGCCAGGCCGGAAAAATATCGCGCGCGGAAATCGCCGGGATCGAGGCGGAGCGCGCGCTCGAATGCCGCCCGGGCTTCAGCGGTGACGATGCCGTTCGCCGCGCCGGTCAAGGCTTCGCCGAGGTCGGCCTCGCGCACGGCGGTCGATTCCAGCAGCCGCAGCGCATTGCGCCGCGCCTTCACGGCGTCGTCGTAGCGGCCCAGCCGCATATACACCGGGCCGACGACCTCCCAGCCGCGGCCGTCC
>Ga0247825_10001718_pt1 | contig 14427 bp, 13 predicted proteins | sample 13C_Vanillin_Day_FD_194413 | JGI IMG/M metagenome (GOLD analysis project Ga0247825, IMG submission 194413) | Soil microbial communities from agricultural site in Penn Yan, New York, United States - 13C_Vanillin_Day48 | ecosystem: Environmental > Terrestrial > Soil > Agricultural land | place...
CCGTCACCAGGACGGAGCGTGGAAAATCCATGGCTTCACCTCCGGCACATCTGTTCCCTGTAACCTGCGTGTGCCCCGCGAACGCCGCGAGCACCTACCTTGCGCTTGGATGGAGGACGGCCGGGCTGGACGGGCAAGGGGAGGAGTCGGGGGGGACCCGCTTCGCCTGGGAAACCATGGGCTGCTCGGACGTGCGGACAGCATCCAGGCGGGCGTGATAGGTATTGAACGAATGGCGTCCAGCGGCCACAGCGAGGACGGGCGGCAGAGGGGAGTTTCTCCCGAGCGTGCGGCGGAGCCCGCCGATGATCTGCTTTCGCCCGAGGGCATGGGCGCCGCGGGAGCCTCCGTCGAGACGCTCGTCAGTGAGGATCTGCAGGACACCTATGTGCTGCTCCTGGAGGCGGGGGGCGGCAAGGACGTGTCCTGGGTGAAGGCAGTGCCGCCGTCCTGCTACCTGGAGACGAACGTCACGGTGGCGGCGCAGCTGAGAGCCGGTGAGCTGCCGCCACTGAGCCTTGCCGAGCCGATGACGATCCCCGAGGGGAGCACCCTGCGCTGGGAGACCCTGGGCGAGGGACAGGGCGCCCAGGGGCGGCTCCACGAGGCGACCCGGCTCGACGTGCAGCTGATGCGAGTGACGACGACCTCCGTGCGTGGGCAGGTGGAGGATCCGTTCGCGGGCCTACAGCCACTCGGGGGAGGCGTCTTGGAGAGCGCGATGCCCATGCTGGAGCGCTCGCTCGGGCGGACGGCGGACCTCGAGCTGTCCCGCGAGGGCACCCTGGGGGCGTACCAGCAGTTCGTGAGCACGGGCGCCGTGCCGCTCGCGGATCCCGACGGTGGAGTGCTGCGCTCGGGGCGGGTGGCTGTCTTCACGCAGCAGCGCGCTCCGGGCAGCGAGCTGAGCTTCCTGCGACAGTTCCGCCGGCTGGACGCGGAGAGCGTGCTGAATGTGCAGTGGTCCGCCGAGTACGACGATGGCAGCGTGGAGGTGCGCTCATCGGCGCGCTTCACCGGGCGGATGGTGCTCTGGCATGTCCACATCGACTCCTCCGGGCAGCAGACGCGGGGAGATCTCTCGGTGGTCTTCAGCCGGCTGACTCCGGAGACGGTGACCGCACTCGCGCGTGGCCTGCGCGGCGAGGCGGAGGGGCTGGAGGGGCAGTGGCATGCCGAGCTGCTGCTGGCCGATCAGGAGGTCATGCTGTGGCGGAATCTGGCGCGCCTGCGGGTCTGTGAGCGCAACGGCCTGGACTCGGCCCGGTTCGAGCGGGAGGCCCGCACGCAGGCCATGGAGCTCTGGGAGGGGGACGTGGGCCTGCAGACGCTGGCGCTGGCGCGGACCCCGGATGAGGTGGGGGACATGCTCGTCCGCCTGGGCAACACCGCCGAGGAGGCCGCCCAGGCGCTGGCGCGGCTCATGGTCGATCTCGGGGCGCCCCTGGAGGGCACGCTCCGCATCGCTCCCGCTCAGTCCAGCTGAACCCCTTCGGGGTGTTCATGGGCAACGCTCCAGGGCCTGGGTGTCACTCTGGAGGTGGCATCCCACCCGGAGCGTGCGATGTTCGCCGCCCTTATGAGCAAGCGCGACAAGTCCACCTCCGAGCTGGTTGCCGCCGCTGAATCGTTGGAGGCTCAGCTCACCCGCTTCGAGTCCCTCTCGGAGCAGTTCCGCAAGGCCCCGCTCAACTCCGAGAAGAGCCTGGAGCGCGCCTCGAAGCTGCTCCGAGATGTGGCCGAGCAGGACCAGCAGCTCAACGCGAGCGTGAGCGCGCTCGTGGCGGCGGTGACGGCGACACGCGACCGGCAGCAGAAGGAGGCCGAGTCCGTCAACGCGCACGCCCAGGAGCTGCAGCAGCGCGCGGAGACCTTCAAGACCTTGCTGGAGCGCTATGGCGCACTGGGACAGAGCGCCGCGGAGCTCAACCAGCGGATGCAGGAGTTCGCCGCGCAGCGCTCCAAGGGCCAGGGGACGGCCGAGCAGAACGCGGAGCTGATGGGCATCCTGGACGCTCTCAACGAGCGCATGGGACAGGTGGCCGATGAGGCTCAGGCGGTGACCGGGCTCGCCGAGGAGCAGGACTTCACGGACATCGGGCGGCAGGCGGACTCGTTGCGCCAGCAGCTGCTCTCCGCGCGCAACAAGCTGAGCCTGCTGCGGAAGGGGCTCGCCTCGTCCTGAGGCGGGGCCCGGCCTCAGCTCAGCTAGGTGGGCGTGAACGCGTCCCCCGGAGGAGAGCGCGCAGGTGCTCGTGCTGCCACCTCAGGGCCGCATCGATCAGAGGAAACGCACGCTCGCGCTCCAGGAACTCGGGTGAGTGTGAGGAGGGACAGCTCCCAGGCTCCTCCGGGAAGAGTTGGTGCAGCATCGCGTGGAAGACGACGGCGTCCACCACGAAGGCGGGGACATGGGGCTGGTCCAACGAGGGATGGATGCGGAGCTCGTGCAGCCGGTCGTCGTAGATGCCCAGGCGGATCGTCTTCCGCTGCTTCGGCCCGGGCCGCCGCGCCCAGCCGATGTCCGCCTGGATGCGGCCCTGGAAGTACGTGGCGTTGAGGCGCTCGTAGATGGCGCGCAGGTCGAAGCACTGGCCACGGGCCTTCAGGGGGGCACCGGGCCGGCGCGTGCGCCGCACCCGCTCTCTCTTCCCGTGGGAGTACTCCTCCAGCAGGGCGCGCGCGCGTGCATCCCTGCGGCCCACGAAGGCGGCGATGGCGCGCACCACGGGCTCGGGCGCGTCGAGGAAGAGGTGGTGGACACGCAGGCGCAGCTCCTCGGGGAGGCGGCGGAAGCTGACCAGGGTCGCCCGGTTGTCCGTGAGGGTGAGGTGGACCGAGAGCTTCAGCAGCTGGGACAGCTGATGCGCCAACTCGGCCGCGCGAGGTAGGGCCTCGGCGCGAGAGGGGATCGAGCGCCGCTCGCCTGGAGAGGAGGCGGGCTCGGGCGCGGACACGTCGAAGAGCGGGAGCTGCATGGGCGGCCGCAGGCTCATGGCTTGGAAGTTAGGTCCAGTCTCGGACGGTTCCCAGCCCCCAGGAGGGCTGGGCGTCCACGGCCCGACGCTCAGAACCCCAAGAACGCGAGGAGCGCCCCCAGGTCCGCGTCGGACAGGGCCTCGCGGCTGTAGAGCGGCATGCTCCCGCCCACCCCGAAGAACTGGCCATGCCGCACCTTCTCGATGACGACGAGCTGCTTGGGCACTCCCGGGAAGAGCTGGTCGTAGCTGTCTGCTATCTCGGGCAGGATGGGGGCGAGCTGGGTGAGGCGCTCTTTGCCCGTGTGGGTCTCGCCATGGCACGTCTGGCAGGCCGCGCGGTACACCTCGGCGCCGCGACTGGTGTCGCCTCGCGGCACGTCGACGATGTCCTTCACCACGGTGAAGGGCAGCGGCGGGGCTTGCCGGTCGGGGCTGATCTGGACGAGGTACTCATACAGGGCGCGGGACTTCGGCTCCTCGGGAGCCAGCGGTGAGATCCCCCGCATGAAGTTCACGTAGCAGAAGTTCACCGCATCCAGCAGGTTCGTCTCATAGCCACCCCACCAGCTCGGGCGGAAGGCCGAGTTGTAGAGCGAATAGCCCGAGAGGATGAGCCCAGGCTCAGGCGTGGCGGTGGTGGCATGGCACGTGGCGCACGAGAAGCTGTTGAAGTCGCTCTCCGACAGCCGCGCGTCCTGGAACAGCTCCTCGCCGAAGTCCTCGGCGGAGGTAGGGCTGCCGCAGCCTGCCGCCAGCATCCCCGTCATCAGCAGGGCCCACCTCATGGCTGCCTCCGCAGAATGGTCACCGAGTCTGGGAAGATGCCCACCTGGACCGTCTTCACCACCTTCCTCTCAGCCAGGTCCACGACATGGAACGTGCCAGGGCCCACGTGGTCGCCCTCGCAGACGACGAGCGCGTGCCGCTCGTCCGGTGTCAGCTCCACCTGGTGCACGTTGAGGCAGCCGCTGGGAGCCAGCGGGATGTTCTCCTGCACGGTGGAGGAGGCCGGATCGATGATGGCGATGATGTCTTCATTCTGGACCGGCATGTAGAGGGTTCGGCCATCCCGAGTGAAGGCCCCGAACAGCGGCGGGCCTCCCAAGAAGACGGTGCGGTTGGGGTCCATGGTGAGCGTCGCCGGATCCAGGTACTGCACCGAGCGGCTGGCCAGGGAGCTGACCCACACCGCGCCCGTGGTGGGCGACACAGTGAGGGCGTACGGCTCGTGCCGGGGCGAGACGGCGTTACCTGCGTTGGGGGCCACCTTCACGCGTGTTACCGGGCGGCCTGGCTGTTCCAACTCGACGATAGCGACTTCATCGGACCAGCAGGCGATGTACGCGCGGCGGCCGTCCAGGGACAGGCGCACCGCGTGGGGAGCGGGGCACACGGTTACCATGTCCTCTTTCCGCGTCATCGTCTCCGCGTCGAGGATGGCCATGCGCGAGTACATCTTCTCCTCGGGCTCCCCGCGCTTGACGGCCTCCGCGATCTTCAGCAGGTCGAAGTGCGTCTGATACAGCGTGCGCCCGTCCTTGCTGACGATGACATCGCCCGGGTTGGGGTCCACGCGCACGGAGCCGACGAGCCTGTTCGTCGCCGAGTCCAGCTTGAGGCAGTAGCCATCCGACGTGCCCGCGCCATGGGCGCCGTGTGGCCCCGAGCCAGCGCCGGGCACAAAATTGGAGATGCCCACGTAGTAGAAGGCGCCATCGGGCGAGGCTGCGGTGTGGTGTGGCCCTTCCAGCTCCACGGGGTTGAGCCCCACGGGGATGCGCGCGAGCTCACCCCAGCCCGGCGAGTCCATCGTGTCCAGGTCCAGCAGGCTCAGGGTGTCATCCCGGCTGTTGGTGATGACAATCCGACCTGTGGGACCGATGGGTGGCAGCGAGCCCGGCGAGGGCCAGGGCTCATCAATGCCGTACTCCAGCTCCGGTACGTTCAGCGGGCTGGAGGGGTCCTTGTCTCCGCACGCTGCCAGGGACAGGAGCGAGAGGACAGCCAGCAGCAAGCGGGTGCGCATCATGGGAGGGTGTCCGATCGCCGGAAGGTGCGAGGCGTGGCCATCCGGAAGGGCCCCTCTTTGAGGCGGTTATCCTGGAGGTAGGCGCTCGTGATCTGGACGGAGAGCGGCTGGTCCTTCGCACCCGCCATGATGGCCCACGAGTCCTCATCCACCTGCCAGGACAGCTCCGAGGTGAGCACTTGGACAGGGCACTCCCGGCCCGCCACGGTCACCTGCACCAGATAGATGTCTCCCGTAAAGGGTGGCAGGTGCGCTTCGGCTGTGGGCACCAGCAGCTCGCCCAGCCAGGCCAGCGGGCCGCGAGAGGGTCGCGGGGAGGCCAGGGCGAGCCGGCCCGGCGTGTCGCGCTCCAGCGAGGCGCGCAGCGGTGACGTCCAGGAGATGCTGGGTGGGGGCGTGTTCGCGGGGTGGACCTCTCCTTCGGCGGGTGCTGTCACGGTCACGGCCTTCGAGGCGTCCGTGGCCTTCTTCTGCGCGTCCACCATGGTCATCCACGCCTCGTCCGTGGCGGAGCCGCCGTAGAGGGGCTCGCCACAGTTCTGCTCCTCGTCCTTGCCGCAGGCCGAGCCGAGCAGCAGGAGCGTGGCGGCGCAGACGCTCGCAAGGGTGCGTTGGGTCGTTGTCATGCTTGGGGTCTCCGATCGAAGTGCCGCCGGGAGCGGCGGCCTAGGGTGAACGTCAGGAACAAGAGCGCGGCGGGGACCAGGCCTGTGGCGCTACTGCAGCCACAAGAGTCGCCCGGAGGCATGGGGTCATCCGGGGGATCCGAGGGGCCCGCATCCGGTACGGGCTCTACCCCGCCATCGCTGTAGGTGGGGGCTCCGAGGATCTGCGCGAGCTGTGGCCAGCGGGAGGGGCAGAACTGCTGGACAGGAGTCCCAGCCGGGCAGGCATGGGAACCCTGGATGCCGTTGAGGCTGAAGATGGGCTCCCACGTCGTCCCCTCGTCGTGGCTGCGCGCCATGGCCCACTCGTGCACCCAGCTCGAGCCGCAGCCATAGAGGACACTCCCGACGCGAAGCGCGCACGCGTTGCCGTTCGGCAGGAGGAGCTCGGCGAAGGCCTCGCCTTCCCGGCCTCGGTACATGTGGACGGGGGTGGAGACCCAGACGGTGCGGCCGTCCGCGGAGGCCTCCGCTCCGACGATCACATCCGCGGTCTCCATGGCCTGGGTCAGCGTGACGCCGCCGTCCGTGCTCTTGAGCAGGTAGCTGAAGCCCTGGGCAGAGACCCGAGCCCAGAGCACCTCCGGCGAGGCCTCGCTCACCAGGAGCACGATGAGATCATACGGACGTTGGAACTGGGGCAGTGGCTGAGGCAGGCGCGACCACGTCTGGCCCCCATCCTCACTGCGGGAGATGAACATCCCCTCCGCGTCCTGGCCGGAGGCGTAGAGCCGCCGTGGATCAGAAGGGGCGATGCGGATGGTGGCGTACCGAACATCCGTGCGCGGCGGCAGCAGCTCCGTCCAGCTCGTTCCTCCATCGTCCGAGCGGTAGATGCTGTTGCCCACGGAAGGCTTACCCGTGGCGGCATACAGGACGCGCTCGTCCGTCGGGTGCACGGCGAGGCCGGTGACCCACGTATCCTTGAAGAAGGCGTGGGAGACCCAGGTGCAGCCGCCATCGCTCGAGCGCACCAGCGCGTTGCCGGTAGCGGCGAGCAACTCCCCCCCGCTCAGCCAGAAGTAGCGCTCTGGGCGCCAGGCGCCGATGCCCATGCCCTCGGGGCAGATCCACCGCCACGTCTGCCCGCGATCCCGCGAGATGACCGCGCCGAAGGAGGCACCCGCGATGAGATCGTCCTCGCTCCCCTGGCGCAGGCTGATGTTGCTCGTCTCGGGCAGGCCCGCATGGGCCAGCGCGGGGGCTGCTCGTAGCGCCAGCAGCGTCACCAACAGCGTCCAACCAGGGGAGGCAAGGGTCTTCATCAGGGGGAGCTCCGGGGCTGAAACGAGCCTGCGGATGATAACGCCCATGCTCCAAGTGCGACGGGTGCTCTACATGAGCCTTTTCCAAACCCCTGGCCGCCGCGAAAATGCCCGGCCCCTGCTTTAACCGGAGGTCTTCGTGCAGCAGCGCTCCTTATTTCATCTCACCTGGGCCCCTCTGGTGCTCCTCATCGTGAGTGCGTGCGCGCACTCGGGCGAGGGCCACGCCATCACCCACCACGGCGCCATGCCCCACCGCTTCGAGAACGCGGATGAGTGGGCCAAGAGGTTCGAGGACCCCGGCAGGGATGCCTGGCAGAAGCCGGAGGAGGTCATCGCCGCGCTCGCGCTGCCGCCGGATGCGAAGGTGGCGGACCTGGGCTCGGCCACAGGGTATTTCGCGGTGCGCCTGGCCCAGGCGGTGCCACAGGGCCGCGTCTATGGTGTGGACATCGAGCCCGACATGACGCGCTACCTCCAGGAGCGCGCGCAGCGTGAGGGACTCGGCAACCTCACCGCCGTCCTCGGCGAGCCCGCGGACCCCAAGCTTCCTGAGCCTGTGGACCTTGTGCTGGTCGTCAATACATACCACCACATCCAGGAGCGGACGGCTTACTTCCGCCAGCTCCTCGGCTCGCTGACTCCGAGCGGCCGGGTGGCCATCATCGACTTCCGCAAGGGGCAGCCGATGGGCCCGCCGGAGAAGCATCGGCTGACCCCCGAGCAGGTGCGCGAGGAGCTGGAGGCCGCAGGCTACAGCTTCGCCGAGGACATCGGCTTCCTGCCGAACCAGTACTTCCTCATCTTCACGCGCCGGCAGGGCGGGTAGGGACCGGTCGAGCATCGCTGAGGGAGCCCTGGCGGGTTGTCGGCATAGGAGGAAAGAGGGAAGGTGGGAGGCTCTCACCTGTCGCGATGACACCCTTTCTCTTCGTCACCGTGGTGTTCACCTTCTCCGTGGTTGCGGGCCTGTTGGGCTCGCTGCTGGGGTTGGGGGGTGGGATCATCCTGATCCCCATCCTCACGCTGCTGCTCAAGGTGGACATCCGCTATGCGGTGGGTGCCTCCATTGTCTCCGTCATCGCCACGTCCAGCGGCGCGGCTGCGGCGTACGTGAGGGACCGGCTGGCGAACCTGCGCGTGGCCATGTTCTTGGAGCTGGCGACCACGGCCGGGGCGCTCTCTGGGGCTTTCCTCGCGGGCGTGGTGGGCGGGAGCGGGCTGTACCTCGTCTTCGGCGCCGTCATGGCGTACTCGGCTGTGGCGATGCTGCGCAAGCTGGGGACTCGCGCGGACGCTCCCGTGCCACCGGATGCCCTGGCGGATCGCCTGGGTCTGCACAGCAGCTACTTCGATGAAGCCACCGGGCGCGAGGTGGACTACCGCGTCACCCGCCCCCTCACCGGCCTGGGCCTCATGTACGCCGCGGGCACGGTGAGCGGGCTGTTGGGCATTGGCTCCGGCGCGCTGAAGGTGCCAGCCATGGATCTGGCCATGCGCTTGCCCCTCAAGGTGTCCACGGCGACCAGTAACTTCATGATCGGGGTGACGGCCTCGGCCAGCGCGGGCGTCTACTTCGCGCGCGGCGACATTGATCCGTTCATCGCCAGCCCGGTGTGCCTGGGCGTCACCCTGGGGGCCTTCGCCGGCTCGCGCTACCTGACGAAGCTGAAGAGCGGGTGGCTGCGCGTGCTCTTCGTCGGGGTGCTGCTGTGGGTGGCCTTCGAGATGCTGCGCAAGGGGTGGAACGGATGAGCGTGCAACCCACGGTGGAGGCGAAGGCCACCGCCCCGGCAGCGGCTGGCGGTCCGGAGCTCCTGATCAGCTCCCTGCTGCGCTACGGCGTCATGGTGAGCCTGGGGTTCGTACTGTTCGGCATGGTGCTGACGTTCATCCACCATCCGGACTATTTCTCCTCCGCCGAGGCGCTCCAGCGGCTGACCGAGGAGGGCAGCAGGCCGCACCAGCTCTCGGACGTGATGGCGGGGGTGATGGCCACACGCGGGCGGGCCATTGCCATGGTAGGCCTGCTGGTGATGATGGCCATCCCCGTGGCGCGCGTGGCGCTGTCGCTGCTCATCTTCCGGCAGCAGCGAGACCGCGCGTTCGTCATGGTGACGTCCGTGGTGCTCACGCTGCTGGTGCTGTCCTTCCTGCTCGGCCACGCGGAATAGTGCCTCTGTGAGCCCCTTCAGCGCAGGGCCTCCAGCTCCGTGAGCCGGGCCAGCAGCTGCTGGGGCTGCTCCACATCCGCGAGCTGCTCCGCCAGCCCGTGACTGGACAGCCGTGCCACGTGGGCCATCCGCACCAGGTGAGCGCGTCCTCGCTCTCCTCCGACGAGCGTGACCAGCAGTCGCAGGGGAGCACGATCCGGTGTCTCCGCATGGAGGGGCTTGGCCAGCGTCACCACCGCGGCGATGGGCGTGGTGTTCTCGACGAAGGCATAGGGTACCGCCACGCCGTTGCCTACCATGCTGGAAGCCGCCTCCTCGCGCCGCTTCATCTCGGCCACCAGCCGAGGGGCGCTCACGCCAGGGCAGGCCACCGCGAGGCGGCCCGCGGCCACGTCCAGCGCATCCTCCAGGGTGGTGCACGTGAGGCGCAGCACCATCCGCTCCGGTGTCAGCAGGGGGGTCAGCGCGGGCACGGGGGCCTCGTTCCCGGCAGCCTTCACGGGAAACTCCGCATCGAGGAACTCCCGCACCCGGGCGAGCTGCGGACCGGAGAGGTTGCGCCGTGCCATCTCCAGGAAGAGCGTGCCTGCTCCAGGTACCTGCTCGAGGTAGTGGGCCACGAAGGGGCTCACCCGGTGCGCCACGTCCATGAGCAGCGTGGCGGGGACGTCCAGCTCGCGGGCAATGGCGGCGAGCCGCTCCGGCGTGGGCACCGCGTCCAGCCCGTTCTCCACGCGGCTGAGGTACGCGCTGGACACGCCGATACGGCGAGCCAGGTCGCGCAGGCTCAGTCCCGCGTCTACTCGCAGCAGTCGAAGGGTGGCTCCCAGGTGCATGGTGTCATCGCCTCGATTCGGGTTCGTGCGGTCGCGGGCGGTGGCAGCCTAGGCGGTACCGTTGGCAGGAAGCACGGGAGTCGTATCCGGCTCTTCCGCGGGTGCCGCGGCAGGGGCCTGACGCGGATGGCGGACCACGAGCAGCGAGGTGGGGGCATCCCCGATGAGGCGCTCGCGGTGCAGGCCGAAGAAGCCGTCCTCCAGACCCCACTCCGAGCCCACACCCACCACCACGAGGTCATACCCGCGCTGTATCTCCTCCAGGGCCGCGTCCTCGGGCGAGTCGTGCGCCACCACCTTGAAGTTCACCCGCCCCGACTCCTCGGGGAAGAGCGACTCCACCACCATCTGTGTCTTCGTCTGGCCGTGCTCGCGCTCCGGCACGGTGACGTGCAGGACGGTGATCTCGGCACCCACCGAGCGTAGCAGGCGTCTGGCCAGGGAGAGCGCCGCCCGGTCATGCGGGCTGCCGATGAAGGGCACCAGCACCCGGCGGACTGCCTTCAGGCCCCGGTCCACCAGCACGGCCACGTCGGCGCTGGCCTCCCTCATCACCTCATGCACCGTGCCGCCCAGCATGGTCCTGCTGAAGAGCGGCTTGTGCCACCCGAGCAGGATGAGATCCGCCTGCTTGGCCTCGGCGGTGCGGCAGATGTCGAGTCCAGGCTCGGCGGAGACGAACGACAGCGGGCGCACCTCCAGGCCCAGGGTGTTGGCGCGGCCCAGCAGCGGCGTCAGGGCATCTCCTCCGCTTGCCTCCTGCTCGCGCCGCAGGTGGAACGAGGCGCGTTCCGTGGGCGGCATCAGGTGCAGGGCATAGAGCTGAGAGGGTTCGGCTGGAACGCCTGCCAGAGCACGTCCCAGCGTCGCCATCCCGGCGCCAGCCTGGCCATGGGACACGCACATCAACACGGTGAAGGGTACCTGGCTTGCGGGCACCACCGAGGGAACCAGCGGTACCTGGTCTCGAGCCAGCTCCTCGGGTGGGTAGATCCACCGCAGCAGCGGCGTGGTCATGAACGTCGTGACCAGCGCCATGAGCACCATCATGGTGAAGAGCTTGGGGGAGATGACGCCCAGGTCCAGGCCCAGGTTGAGGACGATGAGCTCCATCAGCCCTCGGGTGTTCATCAAGAGGCCGAGGGCGCTGGCTTCGCGCCAGCGCAGGCCCGTGAACCGTGCCGCCAGCGTGCTGCCGCCGAACTTGCCCACACAGGCCAGCAGGATGATGAGACCACAGAGGGCCCAGTCCGAGGCTCCATTGAGCAGCCCGATCTCCGTGCGCAGGCCGCTGTAGGCGAAGAAGAGCGGCAGCAACAGCACCACCGCCACGTCCTCCAGCTTCTCGGCGAGAGACTCGGCCAGCCCGCCCTCCTTGGGGATGATGGCGCCGAAGAGGAAAGAGCCGAAGAGGGCATGGATGCCGATCTGCTCGGTGATCCACGCCGAGCCCAGCAGCAGCAGCAGCGTGAGGGCCACCACGTTCTGGTTGAGCCCCTGGCGGTCCGCGACGCGTGCCCCGAGCCGTTTGAGGAAGGGCCGCAGCACCCCCAGCATGAAGCCGATATAGAGGAGGGTGAAGAGGGTGGTGTACCCGGCGTGTGCCAGGTCCGTGACGCGCACGATGGAGACGATGAAGGCCAGCAGGCACCACGCCGTCACGTCATCCACGGCCGCGCAGGTGAGGGTGATCATGCCCACTCGGGAGCGCACCAGCCCGCGCTCGCTGAGGATGCGCGCCAGCACTGGGAAGGCGGTGATGCTCATCGCCACGCCCATGAAGAGCAGGAAGGAGGAGAAGGGTACCGATGAGTCACTCAGCCGCGGGTAGAGCCAGAACGCCGCGCCCGCTCCCAGCGCGAAGGGCACGATGATGCTGGTGTGGCTGATGACCACCGAGGTGTGTCCCCGGCCCTTGAGCATCCGCGGATCCAGCTCCAGCCCGATGAGGAACATGAAGAGGATGAGCCCCACCTGGCTCAGCATCTTCAGCACCGCCATGCTGCTGGCCGGGAAGAGCGAGCTCATTGCCTCAGGCGCCAGCCACCCCAGCAGCGACGGGCCCAGCAGGATGCCGGCCAGCACCTCGGCGATGACCAGCGGCTGGCCCATCCACTTCGCACCGCGCCCAATCAGCCGCGATACGCCAATGATGACCACCATCTGCACGATGAGCAGGCTGAGCGCACTGTGGGCGACGGCTTCCATGAACCACCTCCGTGAAGCGTTAAGTTTGCACTTATCATGCTCGGCCGGAATGTGTCATTCTCGACTTGGCGCGGAGGAGGCTGCTCTCAGCCTACATAAGACCACCAGCTACGGCTCAGGCTGTATCCCAGAGCAGGCCTTCGTGCAGGGTGGCAACCCTGCCAGGGCGGTGAAGGTGCACCCTGAAGTGTTCAAGAGGCATCACGTGGTTCAAGGCAGCCCACTCAAGAGCGATCGCCAGTTCGCCAGCCTCTCCGATGCTCCTGTCCAGCGAGGATCTTCGTCCGCGCGGTGGGCCTGGAGCGCCTGGTGAGGTGTTGTGGAAGCAGGGCGCACGCGGCGCCAACTTCCGAGGGAATTCCGAAGGAAATCACCCGTATGAGTGGAGAGTCTCGTGCGATAGGGGGTGTGGTACCTTGGCGAAACCTCCGGTCGGTGGGTCGCGGAGGTTCGGCGCGAGCGGTAACACGTCGCCAGACCGCCTCTGTGGCGGTATAGGAATACGACATGGAGCAATCCTCGGCGGGGTCCAACAGCGTGGATGAGAGCGGGCCGGGCAGTGGGAGCGCCTTTCAAGTCGTGCAGTGGCTCACCTCCCGCGAAGAGGTGGAGACGGCGGTCCAGCTGTATGAGGACATGAGCGCCGCCCAGCGCGAGCGGTTGCTGAAGGAGGCGGTGGCGGCCCCGGTGGAGCAGCGCAAGACGCTGGTGGAGGTGCTGCGCAAGGCGCGGGACTTCACGGGCGCGGCGCGGCTGCTGGAGGTCAGCGGCGCGGACGCGGAGGCAGCGGCGCTGTACGAGCAGGGCGGCAACCAGGTGGAGGCGGCCGAGGCGTACTTCCGGGCCGGAGAGATCGCCAAGGCGGCGGCGGCGCTGGAGCGCGGTGGCGCGCTGGAGCGGGCGCTGGAGCTCTACCGCGGGCTGGGCGCGCGCGAGTCCATGGCGCAGTGCCTGGCACGGCTGGGCCGCCCGCTGGAGGCCGCGGCAGTGTACCGCGAGCTGGGCAACGTGCACGCGGAGGTGGAGGCGCTGTGCGGCGTGCCGGCGGACGACCCGCGGCACTTGGAGTCCGTGCTGCGCATCTGCACCCTGCTGGATAACGAGGGGCAGCCACGGCGGGCGCTGGCGCTGCTGGTGGACACGCTGCGGGGCTCGGAGGAGGCGCGCAAGGATCCGGCGGTGCTGGCCGAGCAGGCGCGGCTGCTGAGGCGAGTGGGGCGGGACGCGGAGGCGGAGGAGGTGCTGTCGCAGCTGCCGGGCTCGGGCCCTGGCGGGCCCACCGTGCCGCCGATGGCGCGGGTGACGCCGGCCACGAGCGGTTACGGCTACCTCAAGGCCATCCCCATCTTCGGCGAGCTGTCGCTGGATGACATGAAGGACCTGTACCGGGTGGCGCAGCAGGTGCTCATCCCGGAGGGCGCCACGGTGCTGGAGAAGGGCGCGCAGGGCTCGGGGCTCTTCGTGCTGCTGGAGGGCACGGTGGACGTGTTCAGCGGCCCGGAGCCGGATGCGAAGCGGCTCAACACCCTGGGGCCGGGCGCGTACCTGGGGGAGATCTCGCTCATTCAGGATGGGCCCACCTCGGCACATGTGCGGGCGCGCACGGCGGTGCGGGCGCTGCGCATCACCCGGGCGGGGTTTCAACACTACCTGGACACGCACGAGGGTGCGGCGCTGCGCATCTACCGGCTCTTCACGCGCAACCTCGCGGCGCGAGTGCGCGCGCTCAGCGCATGAGGAGCGGGAGCGTCGGATGATGGACGAGCTTCAGCGTCGGCGGGAGCGAGCGGAGCGGCTGAGCGCACTGGATCAGTACGAGGGAGCGCTCGCCGAGTACGAGCAGGTGGTGAAGGCGGCGCCGGAGGATGCCGCGAGCCATCAGCATGTGGCCGAGCTGCGCGAGCGGCTCGGGCGCCGGGCGGAGGCCGTGGCCGCGTATGAGGATGCGGCGATGGCGTGGGCACGGAGCGGGCAGTTGTTGCGCGCCATCGTCGCGTGCAAGGCGCTGCTGACGCTGGAGCCGGGGCACACGCGGACGCCTCGGGCGCTGGCGGATCTCTATGGGACGCGCACCCCAGTGACGCCTGGCGGGAGCATCGCCTCGGCGATGGCCGAGTTCGAACTGGTGCCGGAGGAGCACGGGCACGGGCCGGCAGAGGGCATGCCGGTGGTGCCGCTGTTCTCGAAGCTGGCGCGCGAGCCCTTCGCGGCGGTGGTGGAGGCGCTGGAGGTCCGCAAGCGGAAGGCGGGAGAGCTGGTGGTGGAGGAG
>Ga0247825_10001719_pt1 | contig 14427 bp, 13 predicted proteins | sample 13C_Vanillin_Day_FD_194413 | JGI IMG/M metagenome (GOLD analysis project Ga0247825, IMG submission 194413) | Soil microbial communities from agricultural site in Penn Yan, New York, United States - 13C_Vanillin_Day48 | ecosystem: Environmental > Terrestrial > Soil > Agricultural land | place...
CTCAATATACGCGTGAGGCGCTCGAGGCCCATGTGCAGGGCCTGATGATCGTGAAGTGCGTCATCACGATCGAGGGCAAGGTGGAGAAGTGCCGCATCATCAAGCCCTTGCCCCACATGGAGCAGTCGGTGCTGGACGCCCTGTACGCACAGCGCTACAAGCCCGTCACCTTCCAGGGCCGTCCGGTCCAGGTTGACTACACCTTCAACATCAAGCTGAGCATGCCTCGCTAACGGGCCCTCGGCCCCTTTGTCATCACCCGCTTTCATCAACGGTTCACCCCCCCGCGCTCGAGGAGGAGCGCTCTAAGCCATGGACTTTTCACTGCAGGCAATCTGGGAGCACACGGGTCTGTTCGCCCGCTTCATCATCTTCACCCTGGGCGCCATGTCGATCGCGTCTCTGGTCGTGATCGCGGAGCGGATGGTGGTCTTCCGCAAGGGCCGCGCGGACTCGAGGACCTTCGCGTCGAAGATGGGTGCGATCCTCGCCAAGGGGGACCTGGCCGCTGCGGCAGAGGCCAACCTGGGCAAGGACGTGGGTCACCTGGGGCGGGTGATCAACTCGGGCCTGACGGCCTTCCGCATCACCAACCGCAATGACAAGGACATCGCCGTGGAGTCGGTGGCGCGCGCGCTGGAGCGTCAGGCCGCGCGTGAGGTGCAGAGCATGAAGCGCGGGCTGGGCGTGCTGGCCACGGTGGGCTCGACGGCGCCGTTCGTCGGTCTGCTCGGCACCACGATGGGTATCGTGAACGCCTTCCAGGAGATGGCGAAGTCGGGCGCCGGCGGTCTGGCGACGATCTCGGCCGGTATCGCCGAGGCGCTCATCACCACCGCGTTCGGTCTGCTCGTGGCGATCCCCGCGGTGATGGCCTACAACTTCATGCAGGGCTGGGTGGACGCTCGCTCGGTGGACATCTCCGAGTCGTCCAACGAGTTCCTGGACGTGGTGGCCCGGAACATGGGCTCCGGCGGTTCGGGTGTCGCCCTCGACAAGTCGGCCTAAAGAGCGGGCTTGAACCTGCGCGGCCCGCCCGGCCGCGTCTGGGGTCTCCACGGAGGGGGGATCCTGGGCGTAGGGCGAGCCGTCTCCGGTCAACCCCTCTACCTCAGGTGCATTCATGGGAATGTCCGCAGGCCCCAGTCAGGGGATCAAGAACGAGATCAACGTCACGCCACTGGTGGACGTGGTGCTGGTGCTGCTCATCATCTTCATGGTGATCACGCCGATGCTCCAGCGCGGCAAGTCGGTGACGCTGCCCAAGGCGACGAACATCGAGAAGAAGGAGAAGAAGGCGGGCGAGATGGAGTCCCTGATCCTCTCCGTTACTCCCGATAAGCCCACTCCGAAGATGTTCCTGGAGAATGACGAGTACGATGCCGCGGGCCTGGAGAAGAAGCTGGCCGAGGAGCTCGAGGAGAACCCCGGGCGGAAGATCCTCCTCAAGGGTGACGCCTCGCTGACCATCCTGGATGTGCGCAAGGCGATGGACATCGCGCGCAAGGCGAAGGCTAAGAGCATCGCACTGGGCGTCGAGGAGCTGAAGGAAGAATAGCCATGGCCGGATACAAGAAACGCCAGTGGGTCAAGAAGCAGACGCCCCCCAACTCGGACATCAACGTCACGCCGCTGGTGGACGTGGTGCTCGTGCTCCTCATCATCTTCATGGTGCTGACGCCGCTGATGGAGAAGGACATCGAGGTGCGCGTGCCGGAGACGGAGGTGAACGAACAACCCGAACCCCCGAGCGATCAGCTCGTGGTGTCTCTGACCGAGGCAGGCGCCATCAAGATCAACGCCGAGACGATGCCCAGCCAGGATGAGTACGTCGCGAAGCTCTCGCGCATCCTGGCCGCCAAGGGGCGCGAGGAGCGCGTGGTCTTCTTCATGGCCGAGGACAAGGCGAACTACGGCAGCCTCATTGTCCTGATGGACGGAGCCAAGACCGCCGGCGCGGTGGTGCTCGGCATGGCGACCGAGGATCTGCCGCCGGGCGCGATGGTGCCGGGCGGTGGCGAGGGCGGCATTCCCTCTCCTGAAGCTCCGGTTGTCCCGCAGTAGAGCGGGCACCGTTTGCATCCAGGGGCTCGTCGGATACATTGCGCCCCTTCTATGGCCGACGAGCTCTTGGTTTACGAGCAAACCGTTGAAGGGCTGTTCATCCGGGCGCTCGGCAACCGCCTGACGCCCGAGTGCCGGGCGCGCCTGTCTCAGGCGGGCCTGGACGTCACCCGGAAGCTCAAGCCGGCCTACCCCTTCCAGTCCTGGATGACGTTCATCCGCATCGCCGCGGAGGAGCTGTACCCGGGCATGCCCCTGGCCGAGGCTACCTTCAAGCTCGGAGAGGCCCATCTGGAGGGCTTCCGGGAGACGATGCTGGGGCGTGCGGTGATCTCGCTGCTGCGCGTGATTGGGCCCAAGAGAGCCTTGCTCCGCGCGACGCAGAACTTCCGGGCGGGCAACAACTACACCGAGTCGCGGGTGACAGAGCTGGGGCCCCACCAGTTCGAGTTGTGGATGAACGAGGTGGGCGAGTTCCCCGAGTTCACCGCGGGCATCATCTACGCCGGGGTGCGCCTGGCCGGAGCCCAGGAGCCGCGCGTCGAGCCCACGAGCTACGACGGCCACGCCTGCACCTACCGCATCACGTGGAAGGAGGCCTCCGCATCCGTGGGCGGGAGTCCCTCCAAGCCTGCGAAGCGGTCTGGCTTCTTCAGGGCCATCTAGAGGTCCCACCGCCCCGGAGAGCTTCAGCAGGGGCCTCTGAGTCCCGCTGCGTGGACGGACTGTCTCGCGCAGAGGACGGTACGGGGGAACCGTTCCCTCTGAGAGGATTTGGTACGTCCCTTGCTCAGATCCTCCGGACACAACCTGGAGGGTGGGAATGCTGGCGCGGGTGCGGTCGGGCGCGTTGATGGGCATCGACGCGGTGGTGGTGGAGTGCGAGGTGGACATGGCTCTAGGGCTGCCCTACTTCAATGTCGTGGGGTTGCCGGATGGAGCCGTGCGTGAGTCGAAGGTACGGGTCATCTCGGCGCTGAAGAACACGGGCTTCGAGCTGCCCCAGAAGCGCATCACGGTGAATCTGGCTCCGGCGGACATCCGCAAGGAGGGCGCAGCCTTCGAGCTGCCCATTGCCCTGGGCGTGCTGGCAGCAGCGCGGCTGATGGAGGAGGAGCCGCTGGGGCACTACCTCTTCGGCGGAGAGCTGGCGCTGGATGGGTGGATCAAGCCCATCAAGGGCGTGCTGCCGCTGGCCGTGGCCGCGAGGAATGGAGGGTTCCAGGGCGTCATGGTGCCCGCGGCGAACGCGGCCGAGGCGGCCTTGGTGGAGGGCATCCAGGTGCTCCCGGTGAACCACCTGCGCGAGGCCGTCGAGCATCTCACGGGCGCCAATCCCCTGGCCCCATACCAGCGTGCGGCCAGCCCTCCTACGACTGCGCGGAGCCAGGCACCGCTCGACATGGCGGATGTGCGCGGGCAGCCAGATGTCAAACTGGCGCTGGAGCTGGCAGCTGCTGGCGGTCACAACGTCCTGATGTGCGGACCGCCAGGCTCAGGCAAGACGATGCTGGCGCGGAGGCTCCCCGGCATCCTCCCAGCCATGACGTTCACCGAGGCGCTGGAGGTGACGAAGATCTACTCCGTGCTCGGCATGCTTGGAGAGGAGCAGGCGCTCATGCGCGAGCGTCCCTTCCGAGCGCCGCACCACACCATCTCGGACGCGGGGCTCGTGGGCGGAGGGCCGGCGGCCCGTCCCGGCGAGCTGTCCATGGCGCACCACGGGGTGCTGTTCCTGGATGAGCTGCCGGAGTTCCGCAAGAACGTTCTGGAGGTGCTGCGCCAACCGCTGGAGGAGGGAAGCATCCACCTGGCGCGGGCCAGCCAGAACGTCACCTACCCCTGCCGGGTGATGCTGGTGGCGGCGATGAACCCCTGCCCCTGCGGCTACTTCAATGTCCCCGGCCACCACTGCAAATGCATGGAGCACCGCATCTTCGACTACCACTCCCGGGTGAGCGGCCCGTTGCTGGACCGCATCGACATCACCCTGCAGACGCGCCCCGTGGAGTACCACCAGATTGCCCGGAACGACGTCCACGAGCTCCCGAGCAGCTACTACCGTGACAGGGTGGAGGCCGCGCGTGAGCGCCAGCGTGCCCGCTTCCACGAGGAACCCGGAGTCCACTGCAATGCCCAGATGCCGCCGCGGCTCATGCGGCGTCACTGTGTCCTGGGTCCCAAGGCCGAGAAGATGCTGGAGCGAGCGGTGCACGCGCATGGACTGTCTGCCCGGGCACATGATCGCATCCTCAAGCTCGCCCTCACCCGGGCGGATCTCGAGGGGCACGCACGCATCGAGGACTCTGACCTTCAGCTTGCCATCGACTGCCGCATCATCGACCGCCGAGGCTGGCTCCACGCGAACACCTTTGGCACCCAGAGCCCCGGAGTCCTTCCGAGGCCTCTGCGCCCCGATGCCCGCTCACGCCATCCCGAGGAACCGTGAGCGTCTTGAGGAGGGAGTCAACGTGCCCCTGGAGGAGGCGCAGGCTGCGGCTCACGCGCTGCTTGCTGCTCTCCAACTCGTGTCCCCGGTGCAGGCAGTGCGGCCGGGCTCGGTCCTCGGTTCATCAGGGGCACTCCGCCCGTGATGATGCGCGCAGAACGCCGGAAGGCCAGGTACGAGTAGGCCCAGTTCAAGAGCACGGCCACCTTGCTGCGGAATCCGATGAGGAAGAGGATGTGGATGAAGAGCCAGGCGAGCCACGCGAGGTAGCCCGACATCCGGAAGCGCTCCAGGGCGATCCCCACCGCCGAGCCTCGGCCAATCACGGAGAACATGCCGCGATCCCAATAGCTGAAGGGCTTCATCGGCTGGCCCTTGAGCTGGAGCAGGATGTTCTTCGCGGCGTGCTTGCCCTGCTGCATCGCCGCGGGCGCCACACCTGGAATGGGCTGCCCTTTCTCCTTGAAGAGGGCCAGGTCCCCGATCACGAAGACGTCCTGACGGCCCGGCAGGCTGAGCTCCGGTGTCACCGACACACGCCCTGCTCTATCCAGCTCCCCTCCCAGAGATTGGGCAACAGGCGAGGCCGCCACGCCCGCGGCCCAGAGCGTCGTGCGCGCCGGGATGTGCTCGTCCCCGATGTAGACCCCGGTCTCATCGATCTTCGTCACCCGGACGCCCGTGCGGACCTCTACCCCCAGGCGCTCCAGAGACTTGCGGGCCCGGATGGACAGGTTCTCCGGGTAGGTGGGCAGCACGTAAGGCGCCCCCTCCACCAGCAGGATGCGCGCCTGAGAGGGATCAATGTTCTGGAAGTCCCGCACCAGCGCGTGATGGCTGATCTCCGAGAGCGAGCCCGCCAGCTCCACCCCGGTGGCTCCCCCTCCGACAATCACGAACGTGAGCAGCTCGCGGCGGCGCGCCGGGTCCGTCTCGCGCTCGGCCAGCTCGAAGCCGAGCAGCAGTTGCCGGCGGATCTCCACAGCATCTTCAATGGTCTTCAGCCCCGGCGCATAGCGGGCCCACTCGTCATGACCAAAGTAGGAGTGGGTGGCTCCCGTAGCGACGATGAGAAAGTCGTACGCCAGCTCTCCGTCCGCGAGCAGCACGCGCTTGCCCGGCACGTCAACCCCCGTCGCCTCTGCGAGCAGCACGGAGATGCCATAGCGGCCCAGGATGCCTCGCAGCGGTGAGGCAATATCGCTCGGGCTGAGCGTCGCCGTGGCCACCTGGTAGAGCAGCGGCTGGAAGAGGTGATGGTTGTGGCGATCCACGAGCGTCACGCGCACCGGCGCACGCTTCAACCGCATCGCCGCATAGAGGCCGCCGAAGCCTCCACCGAGGATGACCACATGAGGACGGGTGTCGGAGCGAGCTGTCACAAAGGAGGCCTCGTACCACCCTCCTTCGGGCAGTGCCATGCCCAGCGCGCCCGCTGGCGTGATAGAGGACACACACCCCAGGAAGCACCGCCGTGCCGAGAGACATCCACTGATGAAGTTCCCCCATCCACTCATCAATGTGCTCCAATTGATCTTTCTATCGGTCTGGGGGGCCTTCTGGATTACCCTGGCTGGCCTGCTGATGGTGCTGACCCTCAACGGCAACGTGCCGCTGATGATGGCCCGGCGCTTCTGGGCTCCCATGCACTGGCGCATCGCCGGCTCGAAGATGTTCGTGGAGCCACTGCCGGACATCGAGTGGAGCAAGCCCTACATCTTCCTGATGAATCATCAGTCGGCGATGGACATCCCCTGCGCGTTCGCGGCGCTGCCGGTGAACATCCGCTTCGTCGCCAAGCACGTGCTCAAGTACGTGCCCTTCCTGGGCTGGTACATGGCCATGACGGGGATGATCTTCATCAATCGCCGCAACCACCGGGAGGCAGTGAAGAGCCTGGAGCAGGCCGGCGAGCGCATCCGCTCGGGGAAGTCCGTCCTGGCCTTTCCCGAGGGCACCCGTTCACGGGATGGGCTCATCCAACCCTTCAAGAAGGGCCCCTTCATGCTCGCCATCGAGGCTCAGGTGCCCATTGTCCCCATGGCCATTGATGGCTCCTTTCAGTCGATGCCCCGGGGCTCGATCTGGCTGCGACGGCAGGACATCCGCGTGAAGGTGGGCCAGCCCATCGAGACGAAGGGGCTTACCCCCGCGGATCGCGACGCCCTGCTGCGCCAGGTGCGTCAAGCCATCATCCAGCTCCATCGCGAGATTGGTGGCCAGGGCGGCCATCTTGAGGACATCGCCGAGCGAGGGCACGAGGGACGCGGGCTGCCCGCTCCGCCGTCCTCGCCCTGAGCGCCGACTTCGGTGAAGCCGAGCGCACCGTGCCCCAGTCCACTGCCGTGGACGGTGGCGGACTCTTTCTGGACTCCTTCGCGGCTTCGCGCCTCGTGCTCCAGAGGGAGAAGGGCTCGGCACGTTCATTGCTCCTGGCTGCCCGCGATGCGCTCGGGGGATTTCCTCCTGAGTGCAGCACTCATGTCCCGGAAGGGCGGCGTTGGAGAAGCGATGAACAAGATCACGGAGAAGTTGAAGGCAGTGGCGGCGGCGGTGGCGGCGATCGAGAAGCAGTTCGGGAAAGGAGCGGTGATGCCGTTGGGGGGCGAGGCACAGGAGCAGAAGGTGGCGATCATCCCGTCGGGCTCGGTGAGCCTGGATCGGGCGCTGGGGGTGGGCGGCTATCCGCGTGGGCGCGTGGTGGAGATCTTCGGCAACGAGTCCTCGGGAAAGACGACGCTGACGCTGCACGCCATCGCGCAGGTGCAGGCAGCGGGGGGTGTGGCTGCCTTCATCGACGCCGAGCATGCGCTGGACGTGAACTACGCGCGCAAGCTGGGCGTGCGTGTGGAGGAGCTGCTCGTGTCCCAGCCGGACACCGGCGAGCAGGCGCTGGAGATCACCGAGCAGCTGGTGCGCTCGGGGGCAGTGGATCTGATCGTGGTGGACTCGGTGGCAGCGCTGGTGCCTCGCGCGGAGATCGAGGGAGAGATGGGAGACGCGCACATGGGCGTGCAGGCCCGGTTGATGAGCCAGGCGCTGCGCAAGCTCACAGGTGCGGTGAGCCGGTCCGGCGCGTGCATCATCTTCATCAACCAGATCCGCATGAAGATCGGGGTGATGTTCGGCAACCCAGAGACGACCACGGGCGGCAACGCGCTGAAGTTCTACTCCTCGATGCGGCTGGAGATCCGGCGCACGGGCAACCTTAAGGACGGTGAAAACATCATCGGCACGCGCGCGAAGGTGAAGGTGGTGAAGAACAAGCTGGCCCCGCCGTTCCAGGAGGCGGAGTTCGACCTGCTGTACGGGGTGGGCATCCACCGCGCGGGCGAGGTGCTGGACCTGGGGGTCCAGGAGGGTCTCATCGAGAAGTCCGGCAGCCACTTCAGCCTGCGGGGTGAGCGGATCGGCCAGGGACGTGAGCGCGCGACCGAGTGGCTGCGCGAGCACCCCGAGTCCCTGGAGGGGCTGGCCACCGAGCTGATCGGGGCTCCCTCGTCCGTCCCGACGGCGGCGGAGCCAGTGGAGGCGGTGGCCTAGACAGCGGGCTGCTCGAGGGAGACGGGCAGCGCCACCCGGCGCTGTCCCACCTGGAGGAAGAGGCGGCCCCCCTCCCCTTCTTCCAGGAGCTCGCCGAGCTGGTACTGAGCATCTCGGGAGAAGCGCGCCTTGGCCCGGCCACGCTTGACCCGGCAGGAGAAGACGCCATCCGGCCCCAGTGAGAGGGAGTCCGGATCGAGCGCCTCGGCGGTGCGATCACTCAGGCGGACGGACACGCGCTCATCCGGGGTGACGTCCACCGTGCGGACCTCGTACGCGGCGTCCTCCACCTGGATGAAGCACCAGTCTTGCCCGATGCGGAGCAGGTAACGCCCGTCCTCATCGAGCACGAGGGAGGTGTTGAAAAGCTCGATGATCTTCGGGTGCTCGATGGGCTCGTCGTCGTGCCACCAGCGCAGGTCCTTGTCGAGGCGAATGCCGCTGTCCTCGCGCGTGTGCCAGCGCTTGCCGAAGGGAGGTTGTCCGGTGGGCGGTTGCATGACAGTCCATATGTGCGCGCCCGGCCTGGAGGAATCAAGCCTGTGCGGCGCGGGCTACCAGTTCCGGACGTACTCGGTGTAGCCACGGAAGGCCACGGCGCCCCAGAAGTTCACCAGCACGCCCAGCGCCACGGCGGCCAGCACCAGCCGGTTGCGCAGAGGCCAGGCGCCGATGGCGAAGAGCAGGAGCAGGTAGGGGGTGTAGTCCAGGCTGAAGCGGAAGCCGAACTGCATATAGCCAGTGTTCTGGTAGAAGAGCCCCGGCAGCGCGCACACCGCCACGGTGAGCCACAGTGGCCAGTGCAGCCGCGGGCGCGCCTTCGGGAAGACGAGGAAGACGAGCAGCGGCAGCGTCAGCAAGAGCGTCAGGCCATGGGGATCGTAGCCGAGTTGGAGCGGCTTCAAGGAGACCTGTGGCAGCTTGAAGAAGGCCGCCTCGAGGTTGCGTGAGAGATAGGCGAAGTCGAACAACCCGTACCTGTCGATGTCCGCGTTGACGCGGTTGTTGTAGAGGAACGCGTGGCCGAACTCGCCCAGCTTGCCAAAGCGGTAGACGTTGTACGCGGCGGCGAGAAAGGCGAGCGGCGCGGCGCCCAGGGCGAAGAGGCCCAGCTTGCGCGCCGCGGGCTTCCAGCTCGTCGCGAGGGCCCGAAGCTGGCCCAGGCGGTCCGGCCCGGGGCACAGCGCCTCCAGCACGAAGAAGAGGCCCGAGAAGAGCAGCGGCGTGCGGGTGAGCGTGGCCATGGAGAAGAAGAGCCCTGCGAGCACCGGCCGGTGAGCCTGGACGGCGTTTCGCACGTAGAGGCAGGTGAGCGCCACGCCCATCACCTCGGCGCTGAACCACACCTCGCCTCGAATGGCGCAATAGAAGAACAGCGTGCCGAAGGCGAGGATGAGCGCGAGCGCGATGTTCTCGTTCCGCTCCCTCGCCGACTCTCCCTCCTTCGCGAGGAAGCGCAGCAGCGCATAGAAGAGCGCCACCGCTAGCGCCCCCACGATGACTCCGAATGAGGTGTCGTTGAACTGATAGCCATGCAGCGCCACGAAGGGCAGCATCACCACCGCCGGGAAGGACGGGAAGCTCACGTACCAGCGGTCGCTTGGGAGTGGCCGGCCCTCGCAGCGGACCTTCTCTCCGCCCACCATCCTCACACAGGCCCAGTCCTCCAGATTGGGCAGCACCTCGGGGTCCACGTCCAGCCGCCCCTCCAGCCACGACTGAGCCTGATAGATGAAGTGCGGCGCGGCGCTCTGCCGCAGGAAGCGCTGGGAGCTGAAGCTCGCGAGCACAGCGAAGCTCACCAGGAAGAGCACCACCTCCACCCGATACGCGGACAGCCAGATGCGCAGAGCCGCCCCTATCCCCTCGCCCGGTGAGGCTGGCGCGGAGGGGGCCACTCCTGGCCCCCCCGAGGAATCGCCTGAGCCCGAAGGCTTCGAGGCTTGCGCAGGCGCTGGTGCGGCCTCCGCAGAGGGCGCAGGAGCAGTGGGAGCCGCGGGCAGTGAGGCCTGCGCTGGCTGGGATGTGGCCTCGGTGGAGACCTTGGACGAGTCCTTCTGGGAACGCTTGGACTTGCGGCTCATGGAACGGAGTGCCCCGCGAGCAGGCGCTGACGCAACAGCTCGAGCGCGGAAGTAGCGGCAAAGAGGCGTACGCGATCGCGATCGCCGATGATCGAAAAACGCTCACAGCGAGTGGGCTGGCCCTCTGTGGCGAGTGCGCAGTAGACGGTTCCCACTGGATCTTCGGGTGTGCCTCCGGTGGGCCCCGCATAGCCCGTCACGGACAGACCATAGGTCGTCCCGCAGGCGGCACGTACCCCCTCGGCCATGGCCGCAGCCGTCTCTCGAGACACCGCCGTATGCCGCGCGAGCACCTCCGAGGGCACTCCCACCCAGGCCATCTTCATCTTCTCCGTGTAGGACGCCACCCCGCCGATGAAGAAGTTGCTCGCCCCCGGTATGGCCGTGAGCTGCTGGGCAATGAGCCCTCCCGTGCAGCTCTCCGCGGTGGCCAGCGTGGCCCCTGCCTTCGTCAGCAGCTTCGCCAGCACCCCGGCGTACTCCTCTTCATCGGCGCCGAAGACGGCCGTGCCCAACAGCCGCCGGCTGTCCGCCTCTGCGGCCGCGAGGGCGGCGTCCGCCTCCACCTGCGTTGAAGCGGTGGCCATCAGCTTGAGGTGATTCTCCGGAGCGTGGGTGCGGAAGCCAAACACCACCTTGGGGTGCTGAGGCACCAGCGGGGCGACTCTCGCATCGAGCTGGGACTCGGGGATGCCCACCGTTCGCAGCAACCGGAAGGCGCGGTACATGCGCTCCGGATCATGCTCCAGAGCAGCCCGAATGCGCGGCAGCACCTCACCCTCGGCCAGCGCTCTGTACTCGCGGGGCACCCCCGGCACGAAGAAGAGCCGGGCACGCCCCAGCCGGAGGATGACCATGGGCGCGGAGCCCTCGGGGTTGCGGACCACCTCGGTGCCCTGGGGAACTCGCGCCATGCGCAGAGCACCTGGGTTCAGCTGCATGTTGCGCTTCGCATAGCGCTCTCGCAGCCACTCCAGCACCTGGGGATCATCCACGAGCGCAACGCCCGCCGCGGCGGCGGCACACTCGAGCGTGAAGTCATCCATGGTGGGGCCCAGGCCGCCCGAGACGAGCACCTCGTCCGCGCGGGATGCGGACTCCAGCAGCGCCTGGGTGATGTCCGGACGGACGTCCCCCACGAGCGTGATGCGCTCCACCTTCACGCCCAGCTCGAAGAGCCGAGCCTCGAACCAGGGGCTGTTGGTGTCGGTAATGAGGCCGGTGACGAGCTCGTCACCGGTGCACAGGAGCTCGACGCGCATGGGCGGAGCATCCTAGCGGCACTGCCTGGCCCCCGCACGCACTGCGAGAGCTCGAACTCATAGGCTGCGGGAAGCGGCTCAGACGAAGGGCCCGTTTCGGGTGTCCTCCACCTCTTCCTCTTCCTCTTCCTCCTCTTCGGCGAGCACGGCCGCGGCGGCAACCACCCCGGCGCTGCCCACCTTCCGGGCCACCAGCCGCTTGCGCACCAGGAACGCGGACTCGATGAGGCCCATGGACAGGTACGCGCAGGAGTAGGCCACCAGCACATACGCCGGGCGAAGCTGGATGGCGATGGCCAGACCGCTCAGCACCACCAGCATGAAGACGAGCGCGGATTTCTTCGACAGGCGCAGGTCCTTGAAGGTGCGGTAGCGCACCGTGGACACCATCAGCAGCGCCAGCAAGGCCACCGTCACCGCGATGGGAGCCAGAGCCGACTCACTCGGCAGGTCGCCATAGACGGCGTGGTGGGTGATGATCAGCGACACCAGCACGCCCGCGGCCAGAGGGATGGGCAGGCCAACGAAGAAGTTGCCGCCGCCGCCATGGGGGTTGCGCGCCGCCAGCACGTTGAAGCGCGCCAGGCGGAGCGCGCCACAAGCCGCGAAGGCGAAGGAGATGAACAGGCCCACGAAGCCCAGGGGAGCCAGCGCCCACTTGTAGACCAGGATGGCAGGCGCGGCGCCGAACGACACCACGTCCGCCAGGCTGTCGAGCTGCACCCCGAAGTCGCTCTGCGTCTTCGTCAGGCGAGCCACGCGGCCATCGGCCCCGTCGAAGAACATGGCGAACAGGATGGCCAGCGCGGCCTGATAAAGCTGGACAGGCGTTGCCTCACCCGTGCACAGCGTGATGGCGTAGAAGCCGCAGAAGATGGAGGTGACCGTGAAGAGGTTCGGCAGCACGAACATCAGTTTGCGCAACTTCATCGGTTTCCTCTCATGCCTGATGTCCGTTCGCGCCTTCACGGCGGACTGAACGGACCATAGCAAGGTTTTATTGCGTCCATGGAGATCGCATGGATCCAGGAAGCTGGTTTCTCTGGGGGCTGCTCCTCGCCCTGGCCGTCGTGGTTGGAAATGTGGTCTGGGTGCTGGCGGTCCGCCATCTCTACCGTCCCCGTACAGCCCCACCACAACTGCTCCGGGCCCGCTGCCAGGATGGGTGGGAGATTGCCGTCCATGCGCGGAGGGCCTCGCAACGGCGCTTCGAGGAGCCCGTCCTCCTGTGCCATGGGCTGGCCGCCAATCGCTTCACCTTCGACTTCGCGCCGCCGTACTCCGTAGCCCATTACCTGGCGGAGGCGGGCTTCGACTGCTTCAGCGTGGAGTGGCGCGGCACAGGGCACTCGCGCAATCCACCGCGGGGCCGCCGGTACACGGACTTCACGGTGGATGATCACATCCTCCAGGACGGGCCCGCGCTGCTGGAGCTGGCGCTGAAGGAGACAGGAGCGAAGCGCGTCTTCTGGCTGGGCCACTCGCTGGGCGGGCTGGTGGGGTACGCCCTGGCTCAGGGTCCTCATGGACACCAGCTGGCGGGGCTGCTCGCGTTGGGCGCCCCTGTCTTCCTCAAGTCCGAGCCGCTGTTGCGCTCGCTGCTGGGGCTGGGGGTGCGAGCAGCCTGGCCGCAGCGCTTCCGGCACGAGTGGATGAGCACCACCTTCGCGCCGTTCCTCGGCTACATCACCCTGCCGCTGTCGGATCTGCTCGTGAACCCACAGCACATCCCTCCGCCCATCCAGCGGCAGGTGTTCGCCAACATGATGTCGTCGATGAGCCGCAAGGTGCTGCTCCAGCTGACCGACTGGATCGAGCACGACGCATTCCGCTCCTACGACGGCAAGGTGGACTGGCGCGCCGGGCTGTCCCGCCTCACGCTGCCGATGCTGGTGATGGGCGGCAGCAGCGACCGGCTCGCCACCGCGGAGAACGTGCGCAAGCAGTACGAGCTGCTCACCTCCCCGGACCGGACGCTCCACGTCTTCGGCCGCGATCACGGGGACAAGCTGGACTACGGCCACGGGGACCTGATGTTTGGCACCGGAGCCCCCCTGGAGGTGTACCCGCTCATCCGCAAGTGGCTGGAGGATCGGGCGACTCCCCTACCAGCGCACGGGCAGTGAGTCGAAGCCGCGGAACACCAGGCTGTGGCACTTGATGCGCGGAGGCTGTGCCTCGTCGAGGCGCAGCTCCGGGAGGCGCCGCAAGAGCGTCTCGAAGCCGCTCTCCAGATGATGGCTCCCAGGTACCGCATGTGATCATGGGCGCTGCCTTTCGTGTGGGGCCGAGTCTGGAACCCCGGGAGCCATCTCGATACAGGGAACGGAGAGCCCCCTCCGATCTTCCGTCTTCAATCTCCCCAGGCGAACCCGCGTTGAGCCCTCGCATTCCGCCCAGATGAGCCCGTCGGCCAGAGAGCTCGCGGTGAGCGCATCCGCCCACACGTCGCCGTCCTTGAGCACCGCCAGCGCCGTCCCCCCGGTGTCACGCACCTCGAGCCCCACCGCCCGCACCTGCGCGAGGCTCTCCACCATCAGCCCCGCCAGCCGGCACCCCACCAGTGTCGTGTCGCGCAGTGACACCTCCGCCCCCTGGGCCGCCAGGACTCCCGCTCCAGCGGCCTCGCGTACCTGTACCGCCTCGACGTCCGCGACCACTCCTCGCAGGGTCAACCCATCCCCCGCGAAGCTCTGCTTCGAGCGCACGCGGGAGATGGTGCCGTTGCGCAGGCGCAGCTTCCCCTGGGTGGCCGTCACGCCATAGGAGTCCACGTCGTCCACCTGGAAGTCCCGCACCTCCAGGTCCGAGTCCACGAGTTGCAGCGCTCCGAAGCTCCCGCTCTGACGCACCTGGATGTCCTGGAGCGTTCCCGTGGACCGGACCAGCCCCAGCCCGGCCCGCTCCGCGCGCACCGAGGTGAAGCCCCGCACCTCCAGCCTCGCGCCGTGGCTGGCCAGTCCGTACTCATGGCCCATGACAAGCCCTTCATCGATCTCCAGCGCTCCGCCCCGCACTATCAGCC
>Ga0247825_10001721_pt1 | contig 14417 bp, 12 predicted proteins | sample 13C_Vanillin_Day_FD_194413 | JGI IMG/M metagenome (GOLD analysis project Ga0247825, IMG submission 194413) | Soil microbial communities from agricultural site in Penn Yan, New York, United States - 13C_Vanillin_Day48 | ecosystem: Environmental > Terrestrial > Soil > Agricultural land | place...
ACCGGGCGGGGATTCTATGGGGTTTTGTGCCCGGGGATGATCTCTCAAAAGAAGGACCCTGGCGAACTCCTGCTAGGTCCGACGGGGCACGGCGAGCACTGACGGTCCACTTCAGTTGGCGGCGAGGTGGGCTGGGTCGCCCTTGAGCTTCTCGAAGTCGAACATTGAGGTGTTGTGGAAGGCCACGCCGGTGATGCGGTTGAGGACCGGGTCCAGGTTCTTCACCTGCCCGCCCTTGAGGGACCCGTACTTGTGGAGCACCTTGAGCTTGGTGCGAACGAGCACACAGGCTGCTGAAGTCCTTGAATTGCTTGAGTGTGCGAGGAGGGTGCATGACCGAACGGGCGGTCATTGCCGGGGAGGAGGGCCCCGGTCCAAGATTCGGTCCAGAGGAAGCCGCCACCCAAGGGACTGGCAAGAGGGAGGCCCCCATGGGGAGCAGCGCGAGAGACCCGATGCCCTTCCGCATCTACCCGGTGCTTGCGGTGATCTCGCTGAGCACTTCGCTGCTGATGGCCGGGGGGTGCACGGAGCGCACGGCGGAGGAGCCTCGAGCCGAGAGCGTGGGGAGGAAGCAAGCCGGCACGCCCGTGAACGGAACGAGCCACCCTGGCGCTCCGCGCAATTATCTATCGTGGGCGGCGGATGAGATGGACACCTCCAACCGGTACTTGCCAGCCGTGAGCGTGACAGCCCATCCGTCGCTGGCAGAGGGGGGCGAGGTGGAGTGCAGCGGTGTCCTCATGGGGCCACGTCTCGTCCTGACCGCAGGCCGATGTGTCTGCACCCTGCCGAAGACACCCCAGGCGCGTGAGAAGGGCAGCTCCTCCCTCATCGATGCCTCAAGCTGTGCCGCGGAGGCCACGGTGACGGCCGTTGTCTATGAGACCCCTGCCGCCGGGGAGGACTTCAGCTACGTGAGCAAGGAGTATCGTGGGACCGTGCATCCCCACCCCGAACTCGAGCTGCGGGTGGACCCTCAACAAGTCATCATCTCAAGCCACTCGGATCTGGCCGTCATCCTGCTGGGCAAGCCGGTGAAGAACGTGACGCCCTTCAAGCTGGCGGCCACCGGAGCCGAGGCGGCGGAATGGGTGACCGTTGTGGGGTACGCCCGCGACGAGACTCGCGGCGGCATGGGCCGCAAGCGCCATCACTCTCAGGGGAAGGTGGCGAAGATCTCTCAAACAGGCGCTGGGAGCTTTCTGCTGGAGCTGGATCTCCGCGAGCGCTTGGCTCCGAGTGATACGGGTGGACCGTGCCTGCGCGACACCGGGCAGGGCCCGATGCTCATCGGCATCTTGAGCGGGGCCTCTGATGGGGGCGTTGCCTGCACGAGCGTGTATTCCCATCGAACATGGCTGAACGAGGAACTCCAGCGCGCGGCTCCAGCGGACAAGGGGCCGCCTCAGGAAACACCATGATGCGCGCCGCACCGCGTGCAGCCAGCGTGTTCATGATCATCGTCGTGGCAGCCTCCTCGGGGTGCTCTTCGAGCCCGGCCCATGAAGCGTACTTGCCGATGCCAGGTGAGCTTCACGGCCCGTTCAGCGCGACTTTCTCAACAGTGCACCCAGGCCGGCTGGATGAGGCGAACCGGTATCTACCAGCCGTCGGCGTCAATACCCCTGCCAAGAAGAAAGAGGGCGAGGACGATTGCAGCGGCGTTCTCATCAGTCAGCGCCTTGTCCTGACGGCAGGACACTGCGTGTGCATGAGGCGGACCTTCGCGGCCTCGGACATCCCTCGAGTGAGAACGTCTCTTGGAAAGGTCCTCTCTTCTCAGCCGGAGAAGCGCCGGGCAGCCATCCTCAAGCAGTTGGTGGGGATGACACATGCCATCATTGATGGGTCGAGCTGCGCGGACCTCTCCACCGTGACGGTCGTTACCTACGCACCGCCATCGGAGGCAGGTGGCAATGAGGATGATGCGGACTTGAATTACGAGAGCAGGCAATACAGCGCAAGGCGCATCCACGCCCATGAGGAGCTCGTCATTCTCTACGACAAGGCGGGCCGAGCGATCTTCCGGGAGGCAGATCTGGCGATCCTCGTCCAGGGGAAGCCGGTCAAAGGTGCCTTGCCGCTGGTCAAGCTGGCCGCCTCCGAGGTTCAGCCCGGTGACCGGATTGTCATGGTGGGCTACGGGTATGGGAGGACGGAGCGAGTCGCCAAGACCTACGGCAACCGCCACTGGGCCGAGAGTGTGGTGGTCGAGCTTGGGCGGTCAGACTCCACCGACGTCAAGCTCTATGCTCGCGAGGTTCCACGCGATGGCGGGATACCCTCGGGTATCTATGGTGGAGATAGCGGAGGACCTGCTTTCCGCAAGACTGATGAGGCCGAACTTGTCGGTATCGCGGCGGGGATTACTTCCGAAAACCAGAAAGAAAAGCTGTCTGTGTTCACCAGCGTCTATCCTCATGCCAGCTGGATCAGGAGAGTTGCAGCGGAGGAGGAGGCTGTAGTGCAGTGAGCGCCTGCCTGCCGAGCCTGCGCGGGTGCTGGCCCGTGACGCCGTTATCCGGGTCACACGGCGCGGGCTGAGCGTGATAGAGGGGAGCGCCGCATGCGCTACCTCGCTCTGGTCCCGTTGCTGCTGTCCTGCGCCACCACCTCTCCCACACCTGCCCAGCCTGAGACGGTCCTGTTTCCGCCGATCCCCACCGAGGCGGCGCGGAGCTGGAGCCAGGCCCGCGCGGTCGTCATCCGCCACGCCACGGTGATGCCCGCCTCCGGGCCCGCCATCGAGGACGGGGCCGTGGCGTTCGCGGACGGCAAGCTGCTGGCGGTAGGCAGGAACGCCGAGGTGGCCACGCCGCCCGGCGCCGAGGAGATCGACGGCACGGGCCTGTACGTCACCCCGGGCATCATCGACGCGCACAGCCACCTGGGCGTCTATGCGTCGCCAGCTAGCTTCTCCAACGCGGATGGCAACGAGTCCTCCGCGCCGGTGACGGCCGAGGTAGACGCCGAGCACTCCTTCTGGCCTCAGGATCCGGGGCTGCGGCGCGCGGCGGCCGGAGGGGTCACCTCCCTGCTGGTGCTGCCGGGCAGCGCCAACCTCATCGGGGGGCGAGGCTTCCCGGTGAAGCTGCACTTCGGCCGCTCGGCAGCGGAGATGCGCTTCCCGGGGGCCAGGGACGCGTTGAAGATGGCGTGCGGCGAGAACCCGCGCCACGTCTACGGCCGCGAGAAGAAGGTGGCGCCCACCACGCGCATGGCCAACGTGGCCGGCTACCGCCAGGCGTTCCTGCAGGCGCGGGACTACATCAACAAGCTCCAGGACTGGGAGAAGAAGAAGGAGAAGAACCCGCAGGAGGCGGGCCCGCCGCCCATGCGCGACTTGAAGCTGGAGACGCTGGCGGAGGTGATCCGCGGCAACATCCTGGTGCAGAACCACTGCTACCGCGCGGACGAGATGGCGGTGATGCTCCAGGTGGCCGAGGAGAACGGCTTCGCCATCCGTGGTTTCCACCACGCGCTGGAGGCCTACAAGCTGAGGGACAGGCTGGCCGAGAAGCAGGTGGCGGTGGCCACGTGGGCGGACTGGTGGGGCTTCAAGCTGGAGGCGTGGGATGGCATCCCGGAGAACGCAGCCCTCGTGTCGCAGGCGGGCGGGCGGGCCGTCATCCACTCGGACTCTCCCTATGGCATCCAGCGGCTGAACCAGGAGGCGGGCAAGGCGATGTGGCGGGCGCGCGAGTCCGGCATCCCCATCCCCGAGGAGGAGGCGCTGCGCTGGGTGACGGTGAACCCGGCGTGGCTGATGGGTGTGGAGGACAGGACGGGCTCGCTGGAGCCAGGGAAGATGGCGGACGTGGTGCTGTGGAAGGGGCACCCGCTGAGCGTCTACGCGCGGGCGCAGCGCGTCTGGGCGGACGGCGTCGTCACCTATGACGCGGAGAAGGGCCCGGTGGACCCGAGCGACTTCGAGGTGGGGGAGCATGCGGCCACGTCGGCACGGCTGGTGGCGCAGCCCGCGGAGGCTCCGGCGCTGCGGGAGCTGGGGCTGGCGGCCCGGTGCGACGCGGTGAAGGAGCGCGCCTGCGCGGAGTTGCTCCCTGTGAGCGCGGAGGCATGCACGGCCTTCCAGGGGGTGACAGTCTTCACCGGCTCCGAGTGGATGAAGGAGGCCTCGGTCATCGTCGAGGGAGGGAAGGTGACGCGGGTGCAGGCCGGGGCGCCGGGCGGGCTGCCAGCGAGCTGCCGCGCGGTGGAGGGCAGGGGGCGGCTGCTGACGCCGGGCCTCATGGAGCCCTTCTCGGGCTTGGGGTTGGTAGAGGTGATGCTGGAGGAGTCCACGCTCGACTCCGGGCCGCGAGGCGAGGCGGAGGCGAAGGAGCCTATCCGCGCGGCTCAGCGGGCCTCGGACAGCATCAACCCGGCGTCGGCGCTCTTCCCGGTGGCGCGTCTGGGCGGCGTGACGGCGGCGGCGGCGGTGCCTACGGGCGGGCTGGTGTCGGGGCAGAGCGCCTGGGTGTCAACGGACGGCAGCGTGCGCCGCTCGCCGCTGGCGATGCAGATCAACCTGGGACAGGCCGGGCGGGATGCGCTGTCCAGCTCGCGCTCCGAGGTGATCGAGCGCCTGCGCGAGCTGCTCTTCGACGCGCGTGAGTACGGCAGGCGCAAGGCGGACTTCGAGCAGAACCGCATGCGGCAGGTGGCGGCGAGCCGGCTGGATCTGGAGGCGCTCCAGGAGGTGCTGGCGGGGAGGCTGCCGGTGGTGGTGTACGCGACGCGGGTCTCGGACATCCTCGCGGCGCTGGAGCTGGCGCGGGAGTACGGGTTCAAGCTGATCCTCGCGGGTGCGGACGAGGCGTGGCTGGTGGCGAAGGAGCTGGCGGCGGCGAAGGTGCCGGTCATCCTCCTGCCGACACAGAACCTGCCGAGGAGCTTCGACGCGCTGAGCAGCCGGCTGGACTCGGCGGCGCTGCTGCGGGCGGCGGGAGTGAAGGTGCTCTTCTCCACGCTGGGCGAGCCGCACCAGGTGCGCACGCTGGCGCAGGAGGCGGGTAACGCGGTGGCGTGGGGCCTGCCGCACACGGAGGCGCTGCGCGCCATCACCTCGAACGTGGCGGAGGTCTTCGGCGTGGAGGGAGGGCGCATCGCGCCGGGAGCGGTGGCGGATCTGGTGCTGTGGAATGGCGATCCGCTGGAGTCCTCGAGCCGGCCGCTGGGCATGTGGCTGGCGGGCAGGCAGGTGCCGCTCACCAGCCGCCAGCAGGCCCTCTTCGAGAAGTACCGCACGCTGCCGAAGTAGCTGCTGGAGCAGGAGAGGCACAGTGGCGATACCACCCGAGTGGTAGAGACGAACGCTGGCATCCGGCGCACGGTGCCTTGGGCAACGACGTTCTTTCCCAAGGAAAGCCCCGCGATGACCTTCCCCTCCAAGCATGAGCTGGTTCGGACCATTCGAGAGATGGCCCGGAGCCGAAAGGTACTTTTTGATCACAGTGGCGCGTTCCTGTTCAACCGGACGCACCTCAATGAGCCGCGCGTGGTGGACATCCTCTCCCACGCGACCGAGGGAGTGGTCACGATCCACCATGACAAGGGGAGCACGAGCACGTACTCGGTGACTTCCCCCGTTGAGGGTGCCGAGATCTTCCTGGACAGGGACATCCACACTCACCTGATCGTCAGGTCCGTGGAGCCCCTGGGCTGACCGGGTGAGCGCCTGAAGCCAAAAGGCCGCGGCCGCCCCTTCGTGCTGAAGAGAGCGGCCGCGGTGCACACCATGCCCGTGAGAGCCTGGCGCGTCAGTCGCCGTCGTAGATGCCGATGGCCCCCGCCACCCAGCGCCCGTCACTGCGCTGGTGGCCCATGAAGCCCACGAGGATGCGGCGCTTCGCGCCCGACCGGTCCACCTGGATGTCGGAGACCCGGGAGTTGGCCAGCTCGAAGCCGAACACCGGCCCGCCGTAGTGGGCCACGGTGTTGTTCTTCACGCGGCTCAGGCCGCCGCCCCAGCTCGCGCCCGCCCAGACGCTGTTGTCCAGCGGATCCGCCGCCACCGAGGAGACGAGGCCCCGTCGATCCACCAGCTCGGTGCTGAGGCGGCGCACCACTGTCCCATCGTTCGTCAGTTGCGCCAGCCCGCGGGTGAAGGAGCCCACCCAGACGCTGCCGTCTGCCGCCACCGCCATGCCAGAGACATTGTCGGACGTGCGCTGCTCGGGCCGCGACTCCAGCGGCTCGCCCACGGCATCCGGCCAGATGTCGAAGCGGTTCCAGGCATACCTCTTGGCCTCTGTCATCAGCTGGGCCTCGTAGTAATCGGGGTTCGCCATGCTGCCGGTGCTGGTGACGTACCGGAACCGGGTGGAGCGATCCGAGCCGCCGAACCACACGTCACCGCTCGGGTCCACCGCCACGCCGTAGTACGCGTCCGTGAGCAGCGCGTAGCTGACGCGCCACTGGGACGGATCATCCGGGTAGCGCTGCCGGTCCTCCTGCGGATGCGAGTAGACGTACGCGTTGATCGCGGGGTGGACGTGCTCCAGGACGCCGCAGCGGAGCTGCCCGTTGCAGGTGGGGTTGGGCTCGATGTTCGCGTTACCCCAGGCGAAGCCGTGGTTGCCGCCGAACCACACGCTGTGCGTCCGCGGATCATAGGCGATCCGCAGGATGTCGCAGACCTTCTCGCGGCCCTGTGGCTCGTCCCCGACGACATCAGGCCCGGAGAAGATGTCGTAGTGCACCACGGCCAGGGTGTCGTCCGGCAGCAGCGTCACCCTGTCCGCATCACCGCTCTTGTAGCGGGCGGGATCCGGGTTGCCGCTGTCCCAGTTGCTCTCGCAGTGGTCCGAGCCCGTGCCGGGCATGCCCTCGTAGCCCACGAAGACGGTGTTCGCCGGGCCGCCGGCCACAGAGATGACCTTGAGGTACTTGGGCCCCGGAGGCGCGCTGCCGTCCGGCAGGTACCCGTAGGGGCGCAGGCCGTCCACCATGGTGAACCGCTGGAACTGCGTGGCGCCAGGCTTGAGCAGGAACAGGCCCTCCTCGCCACCGGCCACCCAGGTGTTGCCCGCGGCGTCGGCCGTCACGCCGTACACCTTCTGCGGCCCCCCCTGGTTCATACCGTAGAAAGCCCAGCCCGCCGTGGTGGGAGGCTCGACGATGATGGGAGGCGGCGGAGGAGGCTGCTCCTCCGGCGGCGGAGTGCCCGGATCCGGAATCTCCGGGGGCGGCGGTGGAGGATCCTGCGTCGGAGGATTCGTCACCGGCGGCGTCGGTGCCGGGACGTCAGGAGGCGTGACCGCTCCTGGATCCACAGGGGACGGATCATCCAGTCCCGCATTGCCCCGCTGCGACTCGTCATGGCCCTTACCGCTCGTGCAGCCGGCCGTCCACACCAGGCCCGCCGCAACAAGCACCCCCGCCCACCGACATCCGCCCTGCATATGCCCCTCACCCATGAAGAAGACGGGTCTTCGAGACACCCGTGCCAACTTCGTCCTGAGCAAGGAGAGTGCCAGTGCGTCCCCCTCCGAGAGGGTGAGGGGACGTCCGTTGCTGGACAGGCCGTGGGTAAATGAATTCCCACGGTGTGCCATCCCCTGTCCCGGAGGGCACCCAAACCGTGCTACGCCGGGGAGGATGAGCGGAAACGATGTCCGCGGCCGCACCCCCCTCTCCCTGGTGGGGCAGGACCCAGATCTCCTCTTCTATACACAGCGGGCCAGCGAGCGTGGCGGGCCGGTGCTCGTGCTGGGCGCCGCCAATGGGCGGGTGCCCTGGTCTCTGGCCGGGCACGGCTTCGTGTCGGTGGGAGTGGACGCTTCCGAGGTGATGATCCGCTCCGCGGAGGAGCGCCGCTCCCGGGAGCCGGCCGAGGTCTCCGAGCGCGTCCGCTTCATCGCCATGGACGTGCGGGCGCTGCGGCTGGACGAGCGCTTCCCGCTGGTGCTGGCGCCGCAGCATGCGATGGGGCTGATGTCGACCCGGGATGAGCTGGACGCCTTCCTCGCGACGGTGTGTCACCACCTGCAGCCTGGAGGGACGTTCATCTACGACGTGCTGAATTCTCCTCGCGAGGCCATCATCCGGGACGATGAGGAGCCGCGGGCGCCGCTGGAGCCGCGCCGTCCTCTGTTCGCCCTGCACCTGCGCGAGCGCAAGCCGCCCACGGGGCCTGCGCCCATCCGCCGGCTGAAGCTCCGGCACTTCCCCCCCGAGGAGCTGGACGAGGCGCTGGCCACCTGTGGCCTGACGCTGCACGAGCGCTACGGGCGCTTTGACGGCAAGCCGTTCGACTTGCAGGACTCGCGGCAGATCGGCGTCGCGACGCGGTGAGTGTGGAGGAGCCCGGGGCTCAGCGGTCGAACCGGTAGCCCAGCCCACGGATCGTCACGAAATGGCGGGGAGCCTCCGGATCCGGCTCGAACTTGGTCCGCAGCTGGCGCATGAAGTTGTCCACCGTGCGCGCGCTGCCCTCGTAGTCGAAGCCCCAGGCGCCCGACAGCAGCTCCTCGCGGGTGAAGGTGCGCCCCGGGTGCGCCAGAAAGTGGGCCAGCAGCTTGAACTCCTGCGCCGTCAGCTCCACCGGCTTTCCCGCCCGCGCCACCGTCCGCGCCACCAGATCCACCTCCACATCCCCGAACGTCACGGGCGGCGAGCCCGCGGGAGGGTAGCGCCGGCGCAGCACGGCCTTGATGCGGGCCAGCAACTCCTGCAACCCGAAGGGCTTCACCACATAGTCGTCCGCCCCCAGGTTCAGCCCCAGGATCTTGTCCATCTCCATGCCCTTGGCGGACAGCATGACGACCGGCGTGTCCCGGCCCCGGCGCCGCAGCTCCTTGAGCAGCTCGTAGCCGTTGAGCTCTGGCAGCATGATGTCCAGCACCACCAGGTCCGGCGCCTCGTCCATCGCCTTGGCCAGCCCCACACGCCCGTCCTGGGCCTGCAGCACCTCGTAGCCCTCGATGCGCAGGTTCATGGACAGCCCCGTGAGGATGGCCAGGTCATCCTCCACCACGAGGATGCGCCGCGCCTTCTCACTCTCGCTCTCGATCTCGCTCATGCCTTGTCCACTGGAAGCTGGAGGGTGAAGCGGCTGCCCTTGCCCACCTCGCTCTGGACCACGACGCGTCCGCCGTGCGCCTCGATGATGCGCTTGGTGATCGCCAGCCCCAGGCCACTGCCCTCCGTCTTGCGCGTCAGCAGGTTGTCCACCCGGTAGAAGCGCTCGAAGATGCGCTTGCGCTCCCTGGGCGCGATCCCCACGCCATGGTCCTCCACGGACAGGTCCACCCACCGGCCATCGGCCCGGGCGCTCAGGGAAATGCGCTTGTCCTGCCCGCTGTACTTGTACGCGTTCTGCAGCAGGTTGAGCAGCGCTCCGGCCACCGCGTGCCGATCCACCTCCACTCGGGGCAGGCCTGCCGGCACATCCACCTCCAACTCCACGTCGCTGTCCAGCCGCTGCGCCCGGAAGGCCGCCACCGCCGCCTCCACCACCTGCCCCACCTCCAGGCTCTCCCGGTGGTACTCCTTGCGCCCGCTCTCGATGCGCGCCCAGTCCAGCACGCGCTCGATGAGCGTGGACAGCCGCTCGGTCTCCCGCGTGAGCAACTGCAGCACCTCCTGCGTCTGCGCCGGATCCTTCAGCCTCCCCAGGGACAGCGTCTCGATGAACATGCGGATGGAGGTGAGGGGCGTGCGCAGCTCATGGCTCACCAGCGAGACGAAGTCCGTCTTCAGCCGCGACAGCTTCGCCTCGCGGTAGAGCACGCGCCCCGTGTACACCACGCCGAACGTCAGCGTCAGGTAGAACAGCCCCAGCAGCACCGCGTACACCACCCGGTTGCGCGTGGAGGCGCGCGCCACGGGATCCTCGCCCGCGGCCAGCACCACCAGCCGGAAGTCCTGCAGCGGAGAGGGCAGCACCCGCTCGGCGAGCACCGGCGGCCCCAGCGCGTTGGCTCGCGCCTGCACCACCTCCGACATGAGCCGGTTCACCAGCCCCTCACCCGGCTCGCGTGGCACCGGCAGCAGGGCGAAGCGCACCGGCTCCTGCGAGGTCAGCAAGCGCTCGGACCGCTCCGCCAGCAGCATCTCCACGGCCGCGTCGGAGAGCTGGGCGCCGCGCACCCCGTCTCCCGTGCGCTCGGTGGCGATGAGCCTCGGCTGGCCCCCCACTGGAAGAGAGAAGGTGGTGCGGCCGGCAGGCAGCGCTTGCAGCTCGGACTGCACGGCCTTGAGCGCGGCCGAGAGCGCCTCGTTCAAGGACTCGACCTGGCCGTCGTGCACCTCGAAGGGCACCTCGGACAGCACCTGGCCCTCGGGCGTCACCAGCGCCAACTGGTCGCCGCTCCCCAAGAACTGGGCCTGCCGCAGGGCCCGGGGCAGCTCCTCCGCCAGCGTCTCCAGCGTGCCGTGCCAGGCCGCCTCCAGCCGCTTCTCCACGGCCGCCCGCTCGTTGATGATCGCCACCACCCCGAAACCGGACAGCCCCGCCGACGGCAGGACGACCAGCAGGATGAGCAGCGCGAACGTGCGCCGGAAGCTCAGGACGATGGGGGTGGGGACACGCGACACGTCCTCTCTCCTTTACTCCGGTCACCCCGTGTACGCCCGTGTCGTTTCAGGGCTTTGAAAACCTGAGGATGTCCAGCCGCTTACACGCCATGTAGGGAAACATTCGACTTTCCGTGCTCTCTGGTGGCACGATAGGAGGGCTAAGCAGTGAGGAGGCAGCCGGGCCGGATGCCTCGTCGTGTATGCGCGGCAGACGTCGGGGCATCCAGGGCCGGGATGTGGCTGGCGAGGCCGTGCCGAGGAGGAGACTCCCATGAGAATGCAGATGCTGGCCGCTGTCCTGGTGACAGCCGTAGGGCTCACAGGCTGCGAGCAGAAGCCGTCCGCGACGTACACCCCGTACTCGGGCTCGCTGGCGTTGAGCCGCGATGACGCGTTCCTGTACGCGGTGGACACGGATAACGGCATCGTCGCGGTGGTGGACACCGCGGCGCGCGCCAAGGTGGCCGAGGTGAAGGTGGGCCTGCGTCCCGAGCGCATCACGGTGGGGCCGGATGACACCCTCTATGTCTCGAACACCGGCAACCGCAGCGTCTCGGTGATCCGCCGCGAGCAGTGGACGGAGGCGGCCCGCCTGGACGTGGGAGTGGAGCCCCGGGCGCTGGGGCTGTCCGCGGACGGCAAGACGCTCTACGTGGTGAACAGCGCCATGCTGGAGTCCACCGAGTCGGGCTCGCTGATGGCCTTCGACACGGGCTCGCTCAAGCGGCTGTGGGAACTGCCGGTGGGGCACGAGCCGCGCGGCCTGGCCGTGCTGGAGAACGACAAGGCGCTCGTCACCCTGCACCTCCAGGGTGATGTGGTCCAGGTGGATCTGGCCCAGCGCGATGAGCCGAAGGTGATCAAGGCGGGCACGGACCTCTATGAGCGCGCCAACGCCTCGCGGATCCGCGCGGAGAGGGAGACTCCGGAGATGTTCGACCGCGGCGGCTTCTCCATGATGACCTCGTTCCACCCGCGTGGCATGGGTGAGATCGTCGCGATGCCGGATGGCAGCCGCGCGTTCGCGCTGACGCGGTGGGCACGCGAGGATCCTGTCGTGTCGCCGGGCCCGGATGGCCGGCCCTCTCCGACTCCGCCGGGGGGCGGCGGAGGCATGTATGGGGGCGGTGGCCCGTGCGGCACGGGCGCCATCGCCTCTCCGGGTGTCGTCACCTTCGACGCGGACACGAGCACGCCGGTGACGGACGACCTCAACGACGGCTGCCACGAGGACGACGACAAGGACTTCCCGCCCAGCACCATCGTCAGCCCGGATCCCACGCACCCCATCCAGGGCCCCGTCGCCACGGCGGTGGACTCGACGGGCGCGTGGCTCTTCGTGGTGAACCGCGAGACGAACAACGTCGCGGTGATGCCCACCAACCGCCGCATCCGGGGGGACGGTGAGGTGTTCCAGTCTCAGCGCTCCTCGGTGCGCCAGCTGGTGCGCGTGGGCGCTGGCCCCAACGGCATCGCGCTGACGCGCGATGGGCGCAAGGCCTACGTGTACAACTCCTTCGATCACACCCTGACGACGCTGGTGGGGGATGGCTCGAGTAGCTCGCTCAACATCCGCGAGGAGGGCCCCCGGCTGAAGCTGGCCGAGGACGTGCTCTCGCCGGAGGCGGCCATGGGCCGCAAGCTGTTCTTCTCCGCCATCGACTCGCGGATGACGTCCCCTCAGGTGGCCGCCGCCTGCGTCACCTGCCACTACGACGGCCGCGATGACGGCCACACGTGGGGCTTCCCGGATGGCCCGCGCCAGACGCCGACGATCGCTGGCCGCATGATCACCCAGACGGGGCCCTTCCACTGGACGGGCGAGTTCCCCGCGCTGAGGGACTTCCTGGACGTGACGGTGCGCCAGCGCATGGGCGGCGGGGTGGTGGATTCGCAGATGGCGGTGCAGCTGTCCGCCTTCATGGACGTGCTGCCCGCGCCGGACAACCCGTACAAGCACGAGGAGATGACGGACGCGCAGAAGCGGGGCGCGGACGCGTTCACCAAGGCCGGCTGCAACGAGTGCCACACGGGCGCGGCGCTCACCAACAACAAGCAGGCCAACGTGGGCACCTTCGTCCTCAGCGGCAACAACCCGGACAACGCGGCCACGCTCCAGCGCGGCCTGAACACCCCGTCGCTGCTGGGCCTGGCGCGCAGCGCGCCCTACCTGCATGACGGCAGCGCGCAGACGATCAAGGAGCGCCTGCTTCAGACGCGGCGCACGGATCAGCACGGCAAGACGTCCATCCTCTCGGACCCTGAGCTGGACGATCTCGTCGAGTTCCTGCGGGTGCTGTAATCGCGCGCTGGCAGGGGAGGGCGTCGCGGGGCATCCTGCGCCCTCCCGTGCGGCCGCACCGGTACGCCGGTGCGCGCCGCGCCTGCCAGGAGCGTGACATGACGACGGAGAAGAATGCCCCTCGGAAGCCCGTGCTCTTCCGCGCCGCGGACCATGCGAAGGTGAAGGAAGAGTCCCAGTCCCACCCGCTCAACCCGAACTCGCTGATCCGGGGCATCTCCCTGAGCGAGCAGGTGGGGCTCAAGCGCTTGGGCTTCCATCTGCTGCGGATAGCTCCTGGCAAGGAGTCCTTCATCTTCCACTCGCACGAGGCAGAGGAGGAGTTCCTCTACATCCTCTCCGGGCGAGGCATCGCCGAGCTGGGAGACGAGAGCGTCGAGGTGGGGCCCGGGGACTTCATGGGCTTCCCGACGCCATCCATCGCCCATCACCTGCGGAATCCGTTTCAGGAGGATCTCGTCTACATCTCCGGTGGCGAGCGCCGGGAGATGGAGGTGGCGGACTTCCCGCGCATCGGCAAGCGGCTGGTGCGCGTGGGGATGCAGGTGACCCTCTACGATCAGGCCGAGGGGAAGAAGCTCTCGTTCGGCGAGTCGTAGGCGCTCACCTCAGGGCGGGCTCGGGGGCTCTCCGGGCAGTGGAGGGACGCCCGCATCCGAGCTTGGGGCTGGAGACATCCCGCCACCATCCGAGGCGGAGCCAGAGGGAGTACCGGCCGGCAGTGCATGGACAGAGGCCACGGCGGTGGCCGTGGTGGCCTGAAGGGCCGTGCGCATCACGTCGACTGCGCGCTCTGGACCTCTGCCCAGCCAGGTGACGACCAGGACGCACGGCGTGTCATCATCCCAGGCCACCACCTGCAGCATGCCGGGGATGGGCGCGCGGCGAGCGGCTGCACGGCCCAGCGCGGGCACCTCCACGCCGCCGGCATTCAGGGTGGGCGCCAGCAGCTCGCGCACATCGGCCGAGGGATCGCGCGGCTGACAGTTATAGGCGAGCGAGACAGTGATGCCTCGCTCGGCCGCTGAGCGGAAGGTACAGCGTGGGCCGCAGGAGTCGCAGGCCCGATCCTCCGCCATGGAGAAGCCTGACAGCACGAGCTCGCGCAGATCCATGGGCAGCAGGGCCTCACAGCCCAGGCTCGAGGCCACTTCAGGAGACGGCGATGGGCTGGCGGCAACCTCGGGAGACGGCGGCACGCCTGCGTCCGCGGGAACTCCTGGCGAGCTCCCTCGGCATGCACCCAGCACCAGCATCAGTGCCACGCCCCATCCGGCCCTCATCCCGTCTCGCTCCTCCTCCGGCACGCCGGAAATGGCGCGGATGGTAGACCGGGGAGGGCCCCAGGAGGCCACGGTTCTGCGTGGCGGCTGCTCGCTGCTGGACGTCTGGAGGCTGAGCGGGGGGTGGTCTAGACTGTGAGAGCTTTCATGCGCGCCTCCCTCCTCACCTCGCTGCTCGTCATCGGCCTGGCGGTTCCGGCCCTGGCCCAGGCTCCCTCGGCCCCCTCTTCGGTCAACCCAGCCCCCGATGAGTCCTGGCAGAGCTATCCCGGTCCGGAGGCGCCCGCGCCTCCGGACCGGGATAGCTC
>Ga0247825_10001722_pt1 | contig 14417 bp, 17 predicted proteins | sample 13C_Vanillin_Day_FD_194413 | JGI IMG/M metagenome (GOLD analysis project Ga0247825, IMG submission 194413) | Soil microbial communities from agricultural site in Penn Yan, New York, United States - 13C_Vanillin_Day48 | ecosystem: Environmental > Terrestrial > Soil > Agricultural land | place...
CTTCAGAATGTCCCCCTCGTGCGTGAGCGAGACCTGGACGACGCCCCCGTCGCTGGAGAACTTGATGGCATTGGTCATCAGGTTCCAGACGATCTGCTGGAAGCGCGTCGGATCGAGCCACGCCGGCCGAGATGGCTGCGGGCACTGGATCTCGAGCGTGAGCCGCTTCGCTTCGACGGATTCGCGCAGCGCGTCGATCGCCGTGTTCACGACCTCCGCCGCCTCGGTCCACTCCCGGTCCAGGCGCAGCTTGCCCGAGTTGATGCGCGAGACGTCCAGGATGTCCGAAATGATGCGCGCCTGGGCGCGGACATTGCGGTCGATGGCCTCCAGGCCTTTCAGGATCTCGGGCGTCACGCCGCGCTTCTTGAGGATGTGCACCCAGCCGGAAATCGAATTGAGCGGGGTGCGCAGTTCATGCGACAGCACGGCCACGAAGTCGTCCTTGGTGCGGCTGTGACGTTCGGCCGTCGTGCGCGCCGCCTGCTCGCGCTCCAGCACCTCCTGGCGACGACGGTCCAACTCCTGCCGCTCGGACACATCGACCGCGATGCCGATGCGAAGGCCCGGTTCCAGATGCGCGGAGATGCTCCACTGCAGGTAGACCCACAGACCATCCGGGCGCACAAGCGGAAATTCGCCATGCCAGGACGCCCCTTCCTCGAGCGCGGTGATCGTGCGATGGCTCACGAAATCGGTCCACTCGGCAGGCGCGAAGTCGCTGATGGGTCGACCCAGCAATTCCTGCCGCGACCGGCCCAGCAACTGCGTCATCGCCGCATTCACATCCGCGAACGCCCCGTTGGCATGGAACAGCGCCATGCCGCTGAGCGCCTGGCTGAAGACCGCCCGAAAGCGGATGTCGCTGCGCCGGAAGCTGTCCTCGGCCAGCCGCGCACGGATCAGCGCCTGCAGCGTGGCCGTGAGGACCGCCGGTTCCACCGGGTGCACCAGGTAGGCGTCGGCGCCCGCGTTCAGGCCCGCGACCCTGTCCTCGTTTTCCACATAGGTGGCCGACAGATGAATGATCGGGAGCAGCGAGGTCCGCTCGTCGGAACGGATCAGCCGGCACACCTCGAAGCCGCTCATGTCCGGCAGATGAACGTCCAGCACCACGGCCGAGACCCCCCGCAGCGAATTCTCGACCGCCTCTGCGCCCGTGGCCGCTTCTTCGGTCCGGAAGCCGGCCGCACGAACGAAGCGCGCCGTGGAGTAACGGGTCGTCGGGTTGTCGTCGACCACCAGCACCACGTGCTGACTGCGATCGATCGTGGTCTGGATCACGGTTTCGGGCACGTGTCATCCCTCCGCGCAGGCGCCCGGCTGCGCAGAAGCCACCGCCAGTTGAACCGGAACGATCACCGAGAAGGTCGACCCCTTGCCCAGCGTACTCTCCAGTTCCACCCGCCCCCCGAGCAGGATCGCCAGCTGCCTGCTCAGCGACAGGCCCAGGCCGGTGCCCCGCAGACGCTTCTGCACCGGCGAATCGATCTGGGAGAAGTCGTTGAACACGGCGCCGTGGAACTTCGAATCGATGCCTATGCCTGTGTCGCTCACGGAGAAGCGCACGAAGTGCTCGCCTTCGCGCGTCGCCGATACCCGCACTTCCCCCTGGGTCGTGAACTTGAGCGCGTTGGAGATGAAGTTGCGCAGGATCTGCGAGAGCCTGCGATCGTCGGTGTAGAGCTTGGGCAAGCCCTCCGGCTCCTCGAACACGAGCGACATGTCCGGGTTCGTCAGCACCGGCTTGAACATCCCGCGCAGCGCCGAGAACAGGTCCACCATCTCGAACCATGCGGGCGAGATCTCGACCCTGCCCGCCTCGATCTTGGCGAGGTCCAGCAAGTCGTCGACCATCTCCGAGAACTCGGTCGCGGTCGACTGGATGAAGGCCACCTGCTTCTCCTGCTCCGGCGTCAAGTGGCCATCGACACGGTCCACGAGCAGTCGCGCAATGCTCCGGATCGCACTGATGGGGGTGCGGAATTCATGGCTCATGTAGGCCAGGAAGCGGCTCTTGAGTTCGGTCGCCCGCTTGAGCTGCTCGGCCTGCGCGTCAAGCTCTGCGTACAGCGCCACCACCCCCCGGTTGGTTTCCTCCAGCTCGGATCGCAGGGCCTCGAGCTCGAGCTGGCTCGCCGCGAGGGCGGCGGCATCGCTGCGGGACTGTTCCGGGTCTGTCGTCGACATCCCTAGTTCCTCCGACGGACCACCACCACGGTGGCATCGTCGCGCTTTCTGGAATAGTGGCGCAGCAGAACCGCCGCCACCACGGCCGGGTCTCGCCCGAGCACCGGCAGGAGATGCTGAGTATCCCACCGCGTCGCCACGCCGTCGCTGTGCACGATGACCAGCGCATGCGCGGGCAGCGCCAGGGCGCTTTCCTCGGGCCGCCGGATCTGCAGTCCCGCCGTGCCGTGCTGGGTCGCCATCGAGCGGTCGAACACGCCGGAGACGACCCGAACGGCCACATTGCCGGCCCCGGCACAGCGCAGCGTGTCCTCGGCGCCGGCCCACCGGACCACGCACACCGCCGCACCGCGGGTCGCCTTGAGCTCGAGATGGACCGTCTCGACGATGCCACGGAGCTCGCCCAGCGGCGCCTGCGCAAAGGCGTCCACCGCCCGCCGCGACGGCTTGGCGGCCTCCGGGCCATGCCCGAGCCCGTCCGCGACGATCGCGGTGACGCCGCCGGCGTCGAGGGCCGCGCCCCAGGCGTCGCCGCAAGCGAGCTCGCCCGGAATCGGCACGCAGACCGCACCGACCTCGAATTCACCCCTGCCGGCAGCGGCCGGCGTCGCAGTGCCGGCCTGCCTGCGCACGCGGGCCAGACACACCGTGCCATGCGGCACCGCGCTGTGGATATCGAACTCGCTGGCGAGGCGCTTGACCGCGCCGAGGCCGGTGCCCGGCGAACTGCGCGTCGTGAAGCCGTCGCTCATGGCCTGCGCAAGATCCCGAATGCCCGGACCCTCGTCGATCGCCAGCACCTCGATGTCCGAATGCGCCGGCCGGACCGCGATCAGCAGCTGGCCTTCGCGCGCATGGCGCAGCAGGTTGGTACCGAGTTCGGTCACCACCAGGGCCAGGCGCCCCGCCTCGGTGTCGCTCAGGCCCAGCTGCGCGGCCGCGTGCGCCGCATGGCGCCGCGCCTCTCCGACGCGACTCGCATCGCCCATCGGAAAAGGGACGTGGGTCCAGCCGCGAATCACTTCCACTTCGTGATGCTCACTCGCGTGCCCTGGCCGGGTGCCGAGTCGATCTGAAAATCGCTCACCAGCCGCCTGCTGCCGGGCAGGCCCAGGCCCATGCCGCTGCCGCTGGTCCAGCCGTCCGTCAGGGCCAGTTTCAAGTCCGCGATGCCGGGGCCTTCGTCCTCGAAGTGCAGTTGCAGGCCCTGCCTGCCCTCGCGCTCGACCAACTCCCAGCGCATGCGGCCGCCGCCGCCATGAATCAGCGTGTTGCGCGACAGCTCGCTGGCGGCAGTGATCATCTTGGTCTGGTCGACCAGGGAGAACTTCAGCTGCTGACACAGGGTGCGCACCAGTTGGCGACTGGCCACGATGTTCTGTTCGGACAGCACCGGCAGTTCGCCCGCGCGTTCAGTTTCCAAGGTGGCTCTCCTGGCGCGACTTGCGCAGGAGCTCCATGCCGCGCTCGACGTTGAGCGCGGTCCTGACGCCTTCGAGCGACAAGCCGAGTTCGATCAGGGTGATCGCCACCGCCGGCTGCATGCCGACGACCACCGTCGTTGCCGACAGGATGCGGGCGATGCTCGAGATGCTCGTGAGCATGCGTCCCACGAAAGAATCGACGATCTCCAGCGCGGTGATGTCGATCATGACCCCGGTGGCGCCGGACTTGGCAATCTTGTCGGCCAGGTCGTCCTGCAACGCCAGGGCCGTCTGGTCCTGCATGTCCACCTGGATGGTGACCAGCAGGGTCTTGCCCATGCGCAGGATCGGAATGCGCTCCATGACCGCTCAGTCGCTGCGCGCGACGCGCCAGCCGGTCTTCTCGAACGCCAGTGCCAGCGCATCGGCCAGCGTGGCCTTGGTGCTGATGCCCTGCAGATCGATGCCCAGGTGGACGATGGTCTGCGCAATCTGGGGACGGATGCCGCTGATGATGCAGTCGGCGCCCATCAGGCGGATGGCGCTGACGGTCTTGAGCAGGTGCTGCGCGACCAGCGTGTCGACCGTGGGCACGCCCGTGATGTCGATGATCGCGAGCTCCGACTCTGTGTCCACGATCTTCTGCAGCAGGGTCTCCATGACGATCTGCGTGCGGTTGCTGTCGAGGATCCCGATCATGGGCACCGCCAGCACGCCATGCCACAGCTTGATGACCGGCGTGGACAGCTCGAGGAGTTCTTCCTGCTGGCGCTTGATGATGTCCTCGCGCGCCTGCTGGAAGGTGGCGACCGTTCGCTGCGCGAGCTTGTCGACCATCGTCGTGACGGTCCACAGGGATGGCATCAGGGTGCCGGGGTCGGAGGCGAGGGTTCGCTGGAGCCCGTTGAACAACGGCTTCTTGAGCGCGAGCACGAACTGGCTGGTGTCGCCCGCCGTCTGGCCCCGTGCGGCGCGCGAGCGCGACAGCGACTCGAGGACATGGCGGGTGCCCGCCCAGGCCTGGGATTCCATCGCGTCCGGATCGGCGCCCGCTGCCAACGCCTCACGCAGCAGCTTCACCAGTTCTTCGGCTTCCGGTTGGACGGCCCGGCGCGCGCCCGGCTCCGCGGCTCCGAGTTCGTCGAGCCAGGTGTCGACGATGCTGCTCTCGTCGTCCCGCAACGTGGACAGGATCGCTTGGAGTTCACTTTTCATGGTTATGTCTTCCGGGCTTGAGGGATCAACGCTCGCCGCGGAAATGGCTGCAGCGACCCAAGCGCGGGCAATTCTATGGTCCGGTCGCCGGGCCGGTGGGGCCCGAAGTCGCTGGCGCGGCCTTGGCCTACAAGGCGACGAGCCCCTGGCCTTCTCCATGGTTGCGCGCCCGGCGCGAAACGGCGCCGCGCGAGTTTTGCGGCAGCAGGCGTCGGCCCGGGGCGCGCGCCTGCACCGAGTCGTCCTGTCCGCCAGAGCGCGAGGCAACCTATTGCCTATTGGGGCGTACCCGTCTTTTCCTTGGGGTTCGTCGGCACGTCGGGCCGCTCCCCCTTCACGCCCGCCTGCGGCTTCAGGTCGATCGGGCTGGGCTTCACTTCGGCCCGGCTCATGGCCCCCGTCGGCTGAGGCGCGTTGGGCTGATTGTTGGTCATGGTCGAAGGCTCGCCCTTGGGGACGGTCGTGTTCGCCGGGCTGCGATTTTCCGAGCGAGCCTCGGATTTGACCGCCTCCCGCGACGCGGGGTTGCTGCCATCAGGACGCTGGGTCGGGTTCGCGACGCCAGCGGGTGTCTTGGTGCTTGCTTGCCCGCCCTTGGCCGGATCAGGCGCTGCAGGTACCGCCGTGGTCTGAGCGAAGGTCGCACCTGCCATGCCGAGCAAGCCAATGAAGGCGGTGGTCGCGGTGATGAGTTTCAGCTTCATGATGTCTCCCGAGGGTTGAGGCCATTCACTCTGGGGAAGCTGCCAACGCACGCGTGTGGGGCATCCCCATCGCCGCATGTAGGTCGACGCGTTCAGCCTTCGAGTTCAAGCCGCAGGCATCCCCTGCTGTGAAAACGTCGATCCGTCGCCTATATTGACCTCAAGCCCGTTTCGAGCGAGGTGGCGCATGAAGCAGTTCATCGAAGGGCGTCCGGTGCTGAAGCACAAGCGCACGCCGTGTCTGGCACGCAGATCCATTCTCATGGCCGCGACCCTCGCCGGCCTTCATGGAATGTGGGGCTGTACGGCCAGCAACCGTGCCGCGGAGGCGAGCACGACGACCGTTCAACTTTCGGCCACGGGGATGAACGCGGGCCAGGTGGGCAAGGCATTCCTTCGCCCCCAAGGAGATGCCACCGTGGTGACGATCGAAGTCTCGGGTCTCAGCGTCACGGCGACGCCGCCCGTCCAGCTGTACATGGCTGTGTTCGAAGGCCGGTGCGGCAGCCTCGGCCCCAGACCCCGATACGCCTTGGACAAGGTCGTCCTGGTGACCGAGATCAACAACCCCACGTCGCTGGCTCCGGCCAGAGGGCCCTTCAGGTTGACCAATACGGCGCCCGCCCCGTTGTCTCAGTTGACGAGTTCGCCCCACGCCCTCGTCGTCCGGACGAGCCCTGCGGATCTGAACCGAGAGGTGTTCTGCGGCAATCTGTGAGCGTTGGACTGGAAAAGGCCGCGTTGCCCGGGGCCTGAGTCATCACCGTGCTTCGGTCTCAAGCCCGTTGCGAGGCGGTGTGCTCCACCGCTTCCCGCAGCGCGGTCCACACAGGATGAGAAGGCTTCGCCCGCACGTCGGCGTGCGCGGGCTCGAAGCGCGCGCTGCGCAAATGGAGGGCGAGCGCCGCATCCATGGTCTGGACATGCTTCTCGTACCAGCCCCTCAACTGACTCGCCATCTCTCGCACCTGCAACAGTCGGCCTTCGCCGGATTGCAGCGCGCCTTCGCGCATCACTTCCAACACGACACGATGCTGAATCGCGTGATCCTTTCGCGATGCATGGCCGGTCGCCCGCATCCAGGCGTCCTCCTGCGCGAAGTTCTCGGCAGCGCATTCGACCAGGTCGCGCCAGGCAGACGGCAACCGGGCGTCGTCCGCCTCGTCCACCTGTGTCAGGAGGACGATGAACTCCTCGCGAGCGCGATCCATGAAAGGCAAGTTGAGCGACAGTGCGCCGGAGCGATCCAAGTCGGCCATGTGTACTCCTTTGATGATGGGATCGAAGGCTACCCGCCTCGGCCAACGGCGCCTTGACCTGGCTCAACCATCGGATCGGAGCCTGCATTCGATCGGCGCCAGCGCGGATGGACGCGTTTCCCTGACGCAGGTCAAAGAATTGCCTCTCCTTCGTGCCTAGACTGGCCATCTCCCTCATCGATTCTCGGAGGTTCGATATGGCCGAATGGGTTGCGCAATGGCATGCCGAGCATGTCCGTTTCTCTCAGCTGCTGGATCTCCTCGATGCGCAGGTCGCCGAATTTCACGAAGGCGACGACCCGGACCTGGGCGCCATGTGCGACATCGTGTCCTGGCTCCGCGATTTCGGCGACCGCTTTCACCATCCGCGTGAAGACATCGCGTTTGATCGCATGGTGATGCGCGATCCAGCACTGCGTCTGCCGATCAACCGTTTGCTGCAGGAGCATCGCGCCATCGCTTTCGCGGGCGAGCAGCTCGTGACACTGCTGAAGGAGGCCATAGCCGGGGGTGTGGTCCTGCGTTCGTCCATCGAAGCGTCGGCGGCCCTGTACCTGAACTACTACCGTCATCATCTCGCCACCGAAGAGCGGCAGATCGTCCCAATGGCGGCGCGCCTCCTCACCCCGCAAGACTGGGACGCGGTGGCCGGATCGAATCCCTCGGCGTCAGATCCCCTGTCCGCGGCGGCGCGGAGCGATGCGTACCAGGCCTTGCGCGAACTGATGACGACACGGGCCACGACGACGCAGGGATGAACGGCCGCCGCATGGAAGCCGTCGGCGGCCGGGCGAGGCCCGCCACCCGCGCGCCCTGACTCAGCGCTGCGAGACTTCGAACCAGCCGATCCGAGGGCCCTGGCCGCCCTCACCCAGTCCCGCAGCCACCAGGATCGCGGTCGCGAGCAGGGTCGCAGCGACGAACAGGATCGACTTCATGTCAGCGCACCAGCAGGACCGGCACCGCGCACTTCGCCAGCACCTTGGTCGCGACCGAGCCCAGCACCAGGTTCTTCAGGGCGCCCACGCCGTGCGATCCCATGACCAGGAGATCGAACTGTCCCGATTCGGCGTACGACGCGATCTCCTCGGCCGGGTGGCCCACCTTGTGGACCGCCTGGGCCTGAATCCCGTGCTCCGCTAGAAGCGCACGGACCGGTTCGAGAACGACCCGTGCATCATCTTCGTAGTAGCCATGGACGAGGTCGGGCCCGGCGAATGCAGCCGCCCGGTGCGGAACCGGGAGAACGACGTAGAAGACCGTGAACGAATGGCCCGTCACCCACCAGTCCTTGTGGGCGCCCAGGTAGGCGATCATGCGTTTCGTGTAGTCGCTGCCGTCGACGGCAAGAAGAATCTTCATGGCGCTCTCCTGTCGAGAAGTCTGGATGACCCGATGTTCGCCGCTGCTTCCTTGGTCTGGATTGAGCCAGATCAAACTCGCGATGCGCCGAGCTTCCGATACTGAGAGGCGTCACCCACGCCATTCACAAGGGGCATGTCATGTACCAACGCATTCTTGTACCTGTCGACGGCAGTCCGACCTCGGCGCGCGGGATGGAGGAAGCCATCGGGATCGCCCGGCTCACCCACGGCCGGCTGCGGCTGCTCCACGTGATCGACGAACTGTCCTTTGCCCTCGCGATGGATGCCTATTCCGGTTTTGCCGGTGACTGGCTCAGCGTCCTGCGCGAGCGGGGCCGCAGTCTGCTCGATGAATGGGGCGCCACCGCGCAGGCTGCGGGCATCGAAGCGGACCTCGTGCTGTGCGACACGTTTTCCGGTTCGGTGCAAGAGAAGGTCACGGCCGAGGCCAGCAAGTGGCCCGCCGACCTGATCGTGGTCGGCACCCACGGTCGCCGTGGCGTCGGCCGACTCGTGATGGGCAGCAGCGCGGAGCAGATCCTGCGCTACGCCACCGTGCCGGTCCTGCTGGTGCGCGCGCTCGAGGCGGAGGCGAAGGCCGAATCGGGACTCGACGCGACGAAACTGGACCAGCCCTCGAAGACGCCGTCCTAGCCCGGCCGAGCCGCGGCCCCGCACATCGCCATCACCGGGTCTGCGCGAGCCATCGGGCCAGGAGCGCCGCGATGTCCCATTGCGCTTCGGTCACCACGTCCAGTGCCCCCACGCGCTCATCGTCATCCAGCGGCTCGAAAGTTGCCAACTGGCGCTCCAGCACGCGCAGGCTGGCCTCCGACGCATCGGCGCCGCTCGCCTCGCGCGCAGCCACTCGCTGCCGCAACTTCGCTTCGGTCGCCTGGCAGTGGAGGATCGAGAAGGGCACACGCACTTCGGCGGCCAAGGCCTGGAACGCCCGTCTTTCATTCCGACGCAAGAAGGCCGCATCCACGATCACCGGATAACCAGCCTGCAGCGCCGTTCTCGCGCAGGTCCGCAGCCGATCGAAGGTGCGCCGGGTCGCCTCGGCGGTATAGATGTCCAGACCCTCCCCTGCCGATCGCTCCAGGGCCCGCAGACCGAAGAGCCGCTTGCGCTCGACGTCCGAGCGGATTCGTATCGCGCCGGCCAACGCCAGCAGTTCCGATGCAATCGTCGATTTCCCGGATCCCGACAGGCCGTGCGTGATCATCAGCCGGGGCGTCGGGTTCGCTGCCTGCGAGGCCAGCGCCTCGGCGCACGCGAGATAGTCCGGGCCGGCCGTGGCAGGGCCAGCTCCGGGCGCCCGCGCACGCAGGCTGGCCACCATGGCGCGCACCAGCGCCCGATACACCTCGTAGGCCCGCAGGACCGGCACGCCGGCGTAGTCGCCGCTGTGCTGCAGATAGACGTCGAGCCAACGGAACGCAAGGTCACCGCGTCCGTGCGCCCTCAGATCCATCGTCAGGAAAGCGATGTCGCTCATGACGTCGATCCAGCGCAGCGCCGGATCGAACTCGATGCAATCGAAGGCGGTCAGCTCATCGTCGAGGAGCACGACATTCGACAGATGCAGGTCGCCATGGCATTCGCGTACGGCGCCCTCGCGCTGCCGTTCGATCCATGCCGTTCGAAGCGACACGCCCTGCGCGGCGACCCAGGTGTGCAGCGTCTCGAGCCGCTCGGCACCGCAGTCGTCGGGCAGGCCCGCGAGCGAGGCATTCATCGCCCGGAACACCTCTGAGGGTGCGCCAGATCCGGAGGACAGCGGCGCGACCTGCGCTTCGCCGTGGAGCGCAGCCAGGCGCTGCGCGAAGCGGTCGAGATGGTCCGTCCTCAGCCGCCCTTCCAACAGCAGATTGCGCAGCAGCGCGCCCTCCGGGAATCTCTGCATGCGGACGGCGAAATCGATGACATCGCTGACATCGCTGACATCGCCGCCACCCAGATGCGGCGACTCGCGCGTGCCGCACACCGGCACCACGTCGAGGTAGATCGACGGCGCAAGTCGGCGGTTGAGCCGCAACTCCTCGTCGCAGTAGTGCTTGCGCGCCGCGAGCGATCCGAAATCGACGAAAGGCAGGCGAAGCGGCTTCTTCAGCTTGTACGCCAGACGATCGGTCAGCAGGACCCAGGAGAGGTGTGTCTCGATCAGCGAGACCGCGCGGCCGGTCTGCGCACGCAGGTGTTCCCGCAGTGCGGACACCAGGGTGCGGTCCACGGGCCACGGAGACGAGGTTTCGGGTTCCATCTCGGTTGGGAAGCGGCAGGCGCGAAGTGGCTGGCCATCATCGCCCGGAACCCGTACCCGCCACAACGCCCCTGGGGGGCTCTAACCGTCCAGTGGCACGCCACCACCGAAGCGACACACCCACCGGTCGAAGAGATCCTGGTTGAACGCCTCGATCGCTCTTTGCCACGCAGCCAGGTTCTCGAATTGATTCCGCTGGGTCAGCATCCAGGTGTCAAGAAACGATCTCTGCCAGTCCACCGCCACGGTGAGATAGCCGTCACCCTGAAGCGCGTCCCGATAAGAATGGATTGTCATGCTTGCTCCAGATCACGGGCGCTCGCCACCTGTCGGCGTCAGCACCACCGGTGGACCGGCGGCATAGCGCCGGTCGGTTCGCCTTCACTCACGGATGCGTCGCGAAGGAAGACTCGAAACTACTGACCGTCAGCGTCACGGGTTTTCGGGGGTCATGGCGGTAGTGTTCAAGCGCTGCCTCTTCGATCGGATCGAAGTGATCGATACATGCCTCGACCAGGCTGTCTCCACCTCCTTCAGCGCCAAAGAAGTCGCGAAGCGCATCTTCGGCTATCTCCCCGACGATTCGCGGTCCATCACATCCCTTCGGATAGAACGCAAACAGAACACTCGCCCGATCAAAGCAATAGATTGCATCGCATTTCATGGTATGTCTCCGAGCCCGGCAGCGGGTACTGAGAGCGTCGCGCCGATTCCAGACTCCGGCTTTGCGTCAGATCAAGAAACGTGTCGAGCAGCCCGCACACACGCCCAAAAGACGATCGAGCTCGCCAAGAGGACTGACAGAAGAACCCTGACGATCCAGCAAGAAACGTCGCTCACGATTCCTTGATTCAGCGCAAGGCCACCTCGCCCCGCCGCACCTAGATTGAGGGCTTGACCAACGTCGCGGAGATGGCAATGACAAACATCCTTGTGGTCGTCTATTCCTATACGGGAACTTCGCGCCGCGTGGCCGAACTCCTGTGCAGCCAGCAAGGCTGGCGCATGGCGGAGATCCAGGACGTCCGGCCGCGCCACGGGGTGCTTGGCTCCTTGCGCTGCTTGATGGAGTCGCTGTTCAAGCTCCGGCCAGCGATCCGTTATGGCGGCCCGCGGCCGCTGGACTTCGACGCGGTGGTGCTGGTTTCGCCGATCTGGGCGCTGCAACTGGCCGGTCCGATGCGCAGCTTCGTCGCAAGACGTCGCGATCTCCTGCCCGATGTTGCCGTGGTGTCGGTCATGGGGGGCCAGGGCGCGCCGAACGCCGTGGCAGAGCTCGCCGGGATGACCGGGCGCGGTCCACTCCTGAGCACCGCCCTCACCCTGCGCGAGGTCGACGATGGCAGCTACGCCGCCCGGCTGGAAGGATTCGGCGCGGCAGTGAAGTCCGCCCAGCACTCGAAGGCGATGGCGCGTCCGGTGACCTTGTCGCCCCAGGCGGTCTGAAGCGTGGACTGCGCCTGCGTCGCACAGCGCTCATCCCATATGCCGGTGCGGCCAACGTCGCGCCGATGACTCTCCTACTGGTCATGAAATCGAATCGATGACGATGACGGCGCGGCCCCGTGCCTACAGAAGGCTTCTCAACTTCAGGAAGGCCAGGCCTGCCATGACGGCGTCGCCCAGTGCATCGTGCGCGGCGCGAAGCGGCAGCCCCAGGTCGTTCATCATCGTCGCGAAGCGCAGGTCGATGGTGCCGCCGCGCAGGTGCGCGGGGAGCTGCCGGTTCTTGTAGTCGTAGTACATGGCCGACACCTCGATCTTCGGCTGCGGCAGGCCCACGCCCAGCAGGGGCCAGATCTCGCGATTGAGCATGGCGACGTCGAACTCGAGGTAGTAGCCCACCAGCGGACGACTGCCGATGAAGTCCATCAGCTGGCGCATCGCCTGCGCCGGGTCGATCCCGCGCGCCACATCCTGATCGCGCAGCTGATGCACCCGCACGCTCTCGGCCGTCATCGCCCGCTCGGGCCGCACGAGCAATTCGAGCCGCTGGCTGGTCAGCAGGCGGTTGCCGACGATGCGCACGGCGCCGATCGAGACGATCCGATCGCGCCGCACGTCCAGCCCCGTGGTCTCGCAATCCACCGTCACCCACTCGCCTTCGGGCGCTGCGTCATACATGAACGCGAAGCGAGGGTCGGCCAGGTGATAGAGCAGCCACCGGCGGCGCAACGCACCCGGCCACCCCAGCGTCATGCGCCCTCCAGATGGAACTGATGCCGCACCAGCGCCTTGAAGCGCTTGACCACTGCGAGCGCGTCCTTGAGCAGATCGCGCTCCAGGCTGCTCAACCGATCCACGTCCACGCTGCCGCTCACGGCACGCCCTGCATCGCATTCGGCCAGCCCGGCCTTCAGCTTGAGCCCCATCAGGAAGTGAAGACTGTCGGCCAGGTCGTGGGCCAGTTCGGCCGGGAGGCGACCGCTGGCCACCAGCGCGTCGAGCCGCGCGGCGGTCCCGGTGGCCTGCACGTGATCGCGCAGCGCCAGGCTGCGCACGCCATGGACGATCGGAAAGATGCCGGAGCGCTTCAGGTCGAGCGACTGGCGCTCGTGCCCGCCGAAAAGCAGTAGGCGGTCCCACCACCCGCCGGGCGCGTCGGGGAAGGCATCGATCGGCGCGGCAAAGCGCGCGAGCAATGCGTCATTGGAGCCCACGAGATGATCGATCTCGGCGCGCACGCCGTCGAGCAGCGACGGGTCGCCGGCGACGGGGTGGGCATCGATGAACGTGGCGAGCGCCATCAGTCCTTCGGCATCGGGCCACAGCAGCCAGCGTCGGACTACAGCGTGAAAGTCGCCCGCGCGCTGCCGCCAGGCCGCGTTGCTGACCATGATCCGCCCGGGGCAGTCGGGGTAGCCGAAATCGCGCAGCGCCGCCGAGAAGCGCAGGCACGCCGATTCCACGACGGCATCGCCGAGCGGCGTGCCGTCCCGCAGGATCAGGCCGTTGTCCTGGTCGGTCTTGAGCAATTGCTCGCCGCGCCCTTCGCTGCCCATCACGAACAGGCAGCTGTCGGCCAGCAGCTCGGGGGGTGCGATCAGTTGCCATGCACGCTCGAAGAGCTTGGCGTTGAGCGCCTGCACCAGTCTGCCGATCTGGCCGACACGCGTCCCGCCGCGATGCAGGAGCGCGACGAAGCGCGTGATCTTTTCGGCTTCGGATCGCAGCTCGTCGAGGCTCTGCGCACGCACGATCCGCACGGTGATGAGGTACGAATGATTCGACAGGAAGCTCAACAGGTCGAGTTGCTCCAGCAAGCCCACGACGCGCGGCCCATCGGCCACCACCAGCCGGTGCACCTGGTGGCGGATCATCAGCGCCAGCGCGTCGAACAGCGGCGCATCCGGCGTGATGCGCACGAGCGTGAAGGTGGCCAGATCGCGCACCGGTCGTCGGTCCAGCGGCTGGCCCTCGACGACGGCGCGCTGCAGGCCCGTGTTGGTGAAGATGCCGAGCCGCTCGCCGTCACGCACCAGCACGCTGCTCGAATGCTCGGCGTGCATCAGCCGGGCGACGGTCACGATGTCGACGCCTCCTTCCACGACGTGCGCCGGCCGCAGGAATGCTTCCTCGACCCGCGACATCGTCAACGCATGCATCTCGCGCTGCTCGTGGCGCTGCGCCAGGGTGTCGAGCTTGTTCGACAGGTCCGCGAACAGGAGCGCGCCGAAGCTCGCGTTGCGCGCGATCAGGGCCATGACGGCGGCCTTGGCCAGCAGGTAGGCGACGACCTCTTCGGCGGCCACGAAGCGGCTGGCGGCGCGGCCGGCCATCAGCGAACGGCCGTCGAAGCAATCGTTGGGGCCGTAGCCTGCCACCGCCTCGCCAGCATCCCACTGCGAGACATGGCCCTTGATGATGACGAACAGGTGCGAGGGCTCGACGCCCGGCTCCAGGAGCGCCTCACCCTCGCGGAAGAAGGCGATGTCGACGTTGTCCCGGACCAGCTTCTGTTCGTCCTCGACCAGGCAGTCGAAGGGCGAGGCCGA
>Ga0247825_10001723_pt1 | contig 14416 bp, 15 predicted proteins | sample 13C_Vanillin_Day_FD_194413 | JGI IMG/M metagenome (GOLD analysis project Ga0247825, IMG submission 194413) | Soil microbial communities from agricultural site in Penn Yan, New York, United States - 13C_Vanillin_Day48 | ecosystem: Environmental > Terrestrial > Soil > Agricultural land | place...
GTTCCGTATTCGAAAGGATCGAGAGTAATGAGAGTGTTTGCCTCCGTAGTGGTGTTCAGTGCGGTGATCGCTGCAGGATCTGCCTACGCGCAGGCCCCGGCTGCCCCTCGACCGACGACCCCCACACCGGCGGCGCCGGCAGGGCAGAAGCCCGCGGCCCCTCCGGCAACGGCACCTCGCCCCGCACCAGCGGCACCGGCAGCGCCGCCCGAGTTGAAGCCCCGTTTCCAGGACGGCATGAAGTACGCCTACGTCAACGTGCAGGCCGTGGCGGCTGGCTCGGTTGAAGGCAGAGTGGCTGCCGAGAAGATCAAGGTGATTCAGGAACAGAAGTCGCGCGAGCTGCAGGAGAAGAACAAGGCGCTGCAGAGCGACCAGCAGAAGCTCGATCAGGGCGGCAGCGTGCTGAGCGATCAGGCGCGGGCACAGCTCCAGGCGAACATCGAACGGCAGCAGCGCGATTTGCAGCGGTTCACCGAAGACGCGCAGCAGGAAGTCCAGCAACTGGCGGAGCAGATCGAGACCGAATTCAATCGCAAGCTGACGCCAGTGATCGACAAGGTCGCCAAGCAGAAGGGCGTGCACTTCGTTTTCAACGCCTCGCAGAGCGGATTGATCTGGGCTGAACCCGGCATGGATCTGACCGCCGAGGTGATTCAGGCGTTCGATACGCCAGGGGCGGCTGCCGCCCCGGCACCGGCTCCTGCTGCTCCGGCTCCTGCTGCTCCTGCGACCCAGAAGTAACGCGACGTCCAGCAACCAGGGAGAGGCATGTGGCGTGCCCCTAGACCTTCCGGCGCTCCTCGGGCGCGTTTACTACCGATACCCGTCGTATCTCATCGACGCTGTCACTGAGCACGAGTCGGGCAACCGGCTCGTGGCTGTGAAGAACGTCACCGTTGGCGAAGAGTTCTTTCAGGGACACTTCCCTGGAACTCCGATCATGCCGGCCGTCCTCACGATCGAGGCGCTGACGCAGCTCGCGGCAGTGCTCGTGCTCGATCGTGCGAAGGCACCGCTGACGGCGCGCGTGTCGCTGCGTGGCGTCGACAGCGCCAAATTCCGTCGCAGTGTCGTCCCCGGCGATCGCCTCCGTCTTGAGGTGGAGATCAAGCGGGCCCGGACGAGCCTCGCGCGGCTGCGCGCAGCCGCGTACGTGGACGATCAGGTGGTGGCGGAAGCCGAGATCCTGCTTGCGATCGATGTTGGCGCGGCAGCGGTTCATCCGACGGCGCACGTCGATCCCGCCGCACACATTGGAGAGGGCACCGTCATCGGGCCGCACGCAATGATCGGCCCCGATGTCCGCATCGGCAAGAACTGTCTGATTGGCGCATCGGTCGTCATCGATGGACGCACGTACATTGGCGACGAGACGCAGATCTTCCCGATGGCGTCGATTGGTCTGGCGCCACAGGACCTCAAGTATCGAGGCGAGAAGACCGCGCTTCGCATCGGGAAGCGGAATATCTTCCGCGAATTCGTGACGATCAATCGCGGCACCGCCGGTGGCGGCGGTGAGACGACGATCGGCAGCGAGAACCTGTTCATGGCGTACGTGCACGTGGCGCACGACTGCCACGTCGGGAGCGGAACGATTTTCGGGCCGCATGCGACGCTTGGCGGTCACGTCGGTGTCGAGGATTTTGCGAACGTCAGCGCCGGGTCCGCAGTCCATCAGTTCTGTCGCGTCGGCCGCTACGGCTTCATCGGTGGATATTCGGTCGTGACCAAGGATGCACTGCCGTTCGGTCGTACCATCGGCAGCCGGCCCGCGCGCGTGTATGGTGTGAACTCGATCGGGCTGTCACGCCGGGGCTTTACCCAGGACACGATCGCTCAACTGAAGCTGGCCTACCGCTACCTCCTGCAGTCCAAGCTGAATACCACGCAGGCGTTGGCCCAGATCGAACAGGACGAGTCGCTCTCTGCCCCGGAAGTTCGCTATCTCGTGGAGTTCATCCGCACCTCGCAACGCGGAGTGATTCTGCGGAGGTCAACGAGACGCACGGAAGAACTCGTCGCCGATGAATAGTACCGTTCCGAGTTCCATGTTCCAGGTTCCAAGTTCGTGTTCGAGGTTCGGGTTCTGTGTTCGAGGTGCAAAGTTCGAGGTTCCGTGTTCGAACCTGGAACCCCGAACCTCGAACTCTGAACCCGAACCTGAACACGAACCTGGAACGGGGAACCCGGAACCTGGAACTGCAACGCTGTGACACTTGGCCTGATTGCCGGCAACGGCCGGTTTCCGTTTCTCGTCCTCGATGCCGCGCGGGCATTGGGCCACGACGTCACCATCGTGGCTGTAAAGGAAGAGGCGTTCTCCGAGCTCAATGACGCTGCCAAGCGGCACAGCGCCGCGATTCACTGGATCTCGCTTGGTCAGTTGGGAGCGTGCATTCGGCTCCTGCGCGAGGCTGGCGCGACACGAGCCGTCATGGCGGGGCAGGTCAAGCATACGAAGATCTTCGGCGGCATCATCCCGGATCTCACGTTCGTCGCGGTGCTCAAGAAGCTGACCTCGCGAAACACCGATGGCCTGATTGGAGCCGTCGCGGCCGTCATGAAGGACAACGGGATCGAGTTGATCGACTCGACGACCCTCCTGACGCCGCTGCTGGCAAGACCTGGGGTGCTGACGAAGCGCGCGCCGACCGACGACGAGCGAGAGGACCTCGAGTTCGGCTATCGCATGGCCGACGTCATCGCCGGGCTCGACATCGGACAGACGATCGCCGTCAAGCATCAGGCCGTCGTCGCTGTCGAGGCTATGGAAGGGACCGACGAAGTCATCGGGCGTGCCGGGCACCTCGCCGGGCCCGGTGTGCGTATCGTCAAGGTTGCCAAGCCGAAACAAGACATGCGGTTCGATGTGCCGGTCGTCGGCTTCGCCACGATTCAAGCGATGCGCGTTGCCGGCGCCACCACGCTGTCCATCGACGCCGGCAAGACGCTGGTGCTCGACGGAGATGCGGTCTACGCGTCGGCCAATGAAGCAGGGATCGCCATCGTTGGACGCGAGAAAGTAGATGCGCCAACGACATGAGCGCTGCTCTACGAATCGCTGTCGTCGGCGTCGGCCATCTGGGGCAGCATCATGCGCGTCTGCTCGCCTCCATGGACGGCGTGCAGCTCGTTGGCATCGTCGATACGAAGCCGGGCAGGGCAGGGGAGATCGCGTCGAAGCTTGGCGTGCCGAGCTTCACCCACTTTGGCGAGCTGCCGCTCGATGGACTCGACGCCGTGACGATCGCGGTGCCGACAGTGTCGCATCTACAGGTCGCATTGCCGTTGATCGATGCGGGTGTCTCCGTTCTCGTCGAGAAGCCGCTCGCGTCGTCGTTGGATGACGCAGACAAGATGATCGAGTCTGCCGCTCGCCGCGGAGTGGTGCTGGCGGCCGGGCATACGGAACGATTCAATCCTGCTGTGGTCGCGGCGCTGCCGCTTGTTTCGAATCCACGTTTCATCGAAGTCCACCGGCTCGGCACGTTTCCGGAGCGGAGCCTGGACATCGACGTCATCTTCGATCTGATGATTCACGACCTCGATCTGCTGCTGACGTCAGTGAAGTCAGAGATCGTCTCGATCGAGGCGATTGGCGTGAACGTGCTGACCCCGAAGACCGATATCGCCAACGTCCGTCTGCGGTTTGAGTCCGGCTGCATCGCCAACGTGACGGCGAGCCGCATCAGCCGTGACAAGATTCGCAAGGTCCGCTTCTTCCAACGGGCTTCGTATCTGTCAATCGACTACGCGGCGCAGGAGGCCGAGATTTATCGGCTGGTTGCGCAAAATGGCCGGCCGCAGATCGAAGGTGGGAAGCTCGACATCAAGCGCGATGAGCCGCTGCGCGCGGAGTTGGCGGATTTCGTCGGGGCGGTCCGCGATCGACGTGAGCCTGGCGTCAGCGGACGCGCCGGGCGCGACGCGCTGGCGCTGGCGACGAAGGTCGCAGAAACGATGGAAGCTTCGGCAGTGTGAGTTGTGAGTGACATGAGTACAGCCACCACGTTCGACTTCTACATGGATCGGATCAATCGGGGCGATCGACTGTCGCCGGCGGAGATTCGCGAGTTGGCAGACACGCCGGACATCTTGTCGCTCGGTATGCTTGCGGACGCCGTGCGGCGCAAGATGCACGGCACGCGCGCGACGTTCGTGCGCGTGGCTGACGTGGCGTTCGACGTCGTCGATGCGAGCGTTCCCCCCGCGGCACGCGAAGTCCGGCTCACCGGTACCCCGACCGACCTCGACTCCGCAGCCACGGCGGTCGAGACGGCAAGGAGCGTGGCCGGTGATCGCACGGTCGTTGCCTTCTCGTGGACCCACGTTGCGCGATGGAGCGCCGGGAGTTCGGTCGATCGAGTGCTGATGCGGCTCCGCCAGGCCGGTCTGGACGCGATTGCCGACGTGCATCTCGACACGATCGACGATCCGACTGCTGCCATGAAATCCCTGAAGAGCGCGGGATTCCAACAGGTGCGGCTGGCTGTCAGCAAGGCGCCCGCTGACGAACGAATGGACTTACTGATCCTGGCGTCCGAACTGCACGGCGCGCACGGACACATTCAATCGCTCAACCCGCTTCCGCTCACGCTGTCCACCTTCAGGCCCACGACCGGATATGAGGACGTGAAGATGGTTGCGCTCGCGCGACTGGCCGCGCCGAACATTCCATCGATCCAGGTGGATTGGCGACGGTACGGTCCGAAGCTGGCGCAGGTCGCGTTGACCTTCGGCGCAGACGACATCGACGGGATCTCGCCGTCAGATGACGCGCCGGAAGGACGCCGCCGCGCCGCGCGAGCGGAGATCGAGCGGAACATCAAGGTCGCCGGACTGTTGCCGGCAGAGCGCGACGGCAAGTTCAATCTCCTGTGACGCGAGCAACGTAGTCTGATGTCACAGGTCCGCATTGGCGCGGTGGGATATCTCAATGCGCGTCCGCTGACATGGGCTCTCGACCGCGAGCCGTCTCGCTGGCGCGTGCGATACGACGTTCCCGCCGTATGCGCCGCGCTGCTTCACGATGGCGAAGTCGATCTGGGGTTGATCCCATCGATCGAATACCTTCAGTCGGACGAGTATCGATTGGTCCCCGGGGTCGGCATCGGGTCGCGGGGGCAAGTAGCATCTGTGGCGCTCTACACGCGAAAGCCAGTCGAGGAGATTCGTCGCATCGCGCTCGACACGAGCTCGCGAACCTCCGTCACCTTGATTCAGGTGCTCTGCCGGCATCACTTCCATATCAGCCCGAGCTTCGTGCCTCACGGTCCAGATCTTGCGGCGATGACGTCCACCTGCGACGCCGGTTTGCTCATCGGCGATCCCGCGTTTGATGCAGACCACGATGCGCTCGGACTGCGCAAGATCGATCTCGGCGAAGTCTGGACACAGATGACCGGCTTGCCCTTCATCTACGCCGCATGGACGGGTCGGCCAGGCGCCGTGGACGCTCGCGTGGTCGAATCGCTTCAACAGGCGCAGGCCGACGGTGTGCGCGCGCGAGAAGAGATTGCGGCAGAATACGGCGCCGGTGACGTCGTGCGTGCGGCCCGCGCTGCGGTGTACCTAAGGGATAATGTGAAGTACGGGCTGGGCGCACAGGAAGCGGCGGGCCTTCAGATGTTCCTCGACCTCGCCGCCGAACTGGGGCTGGCGCCACGCCGCCGAACGCTGGAGTTCTTTTGAGCATGGTCGATGCGATCGTTGCGACAGTGATGCAGGGCGGCCGTGTGTCGGCAGCCGAGGCGCTTCAGTTGTATCGCGAGGCCCCGACACACGTGCTCGGTCGTCTCGCTGACACGATCCGCCTGCGCAAGCATCCCGAGGGCGTCGTCACTTACATCATCGACCGCAACGTCAACTACACGAACATCTGCGTCGCCCGCTGCAACTTCTGCGCGTTCTATCGCCCCGTGGGATCGGGTGAAGGCTACGTCCTGGGCTTCGAGGAGATCTTCAGCAAGATCGACGAGACGATCTCGGTCGGCGGCAACCAGCTCCTGCTGCAAGGCGGCCACAATCCCGACCTGCCGATTCAGTGGTACGAGGATCTGTTTCGCGCGGTGAAGGCGCGATATCCGCAGTTCAAGCTGCATGCGCTCTCGCCGCCTGAGGTCCTGCACATCTCCCGGCTCAATCAGATTCCAACGCAGACGGTCATCGAGCGACTGGTCGCTGCCGGTCTCGACAGCATTCCGGGTGGCGGTGCGGAGATCCTCGTCGATCGCGTGCGGAAGCTGCTGAACTGCTACAGCAAGGCGGCATCGGACGAATGGATCGACATCATGCGTCAGGCGCACCACGCCGGCCTGCGCACCACGGCGACGATGATGTACGGCACGGTGGAGACGCAGGAAGAGCGCATCGAGCACTTGATGCGGCTTCGCGATCTGCAGGACGAGACCGGCGGTTTCACGGCGTTCATCACCTGGAGCTATCAGCCCGAGCACACGGAACACGGCGGGTTCGAGGAGACTGGCGTCGAGTACCTTCGCACGCTTGCCCTGTCGCGGATCGTCCTCGACAACTTCGACAATCTGCAGGCGTCGTGGGTCACTCAGGGCGGTAAGGTCGGCCAGCTAAGCCTTGCCTACGGCGCCAACGACATGGGCAGCGTGATGATCGAAGAGAACGTCGTACGCGCGGCAGGCGCCGCCTACTGCATGGACGAGCTCGAGATCGTAGTCAACATCGAAGACGCAGGCTTCGTCGCCAAGCGTCGCAACATGCATTACGAGATCCTCGGCGACCCGATCTTCCGGGAGCGCGAAGTGCCACGCATGCTCGCCCTGGCCACCGCCCGTGCGGAGGGCGACGCGTCAGTGCCGGCCGAGCTGAAGAATTACGAGGCGAGAAGCCGGCGCGGAAAACAGCTTCGTCTCACACAGTGATTCGCGTTTCCGCTGATTGGATCCTGCCGATCGCAGATGTTCCGATCGGCGGCGGAGTCGTCACGCTCGAAGACGGGCGCATCGTCTCCGTGGCCGCGCGTGACGGAAGCGTGGACCGTGCGCTCGGCCGCGTGGCCGTGCTACCCGGTCTCGTGAACGCGCACACGCACCTCGAGCTCTCGTACCTGCATCGCCGCATTCCGCCGGCGCCGAGTTTCCTCGAATGGGTAAGGCCGATGCTGGCTGCTCGGGCAGAACGGGCACACACAGGCGAAGCCGCGATCCTCGATGCCGCTCGAAAGGCGACTCAGGACGCTCGGGCCGCAGGCACGTCGCTCATCGGCGATGTGACGAATACGCTTGCCGCAGTCTCCTTGCTTCGCGACGCGCAGATGCCGGGGTGCGTCTTCCACGAGCTGCTTGGATTTGGCGGCCAGCATGTGGACGCGCAGGTTGGCTCTGCACGCACGGCGATCGATGCGCTCGCGTCTGATGATGACATTCGGTTGAGCCTGGCCCCGCACGCACCGTACTCTGTCGCGCCTGCGCTCTTCAGCGCGATTCGACGCGATCTCGACGCCCACGGGTCTGCCGTCTCGACGGTGCATCTCGGCGAATCGCCCGAGGAGGTCGAGTTTTTGCTCAAGGGCACCGGACCATGGCGATCGCTGCTCGAACAGATCGGTGTGTGGAACGCGGATTGGCAGGCGCCGAAATGCTCTCCGGTGGACTACCTGGCGGATATGGGGTTCCTGACCGGCTCGGTACTGGCGGTCCACGGCGTGCAGTTCGAAGGCACCGATCTCGATCGACTGCGCACGCTTGGTGTCACGCTGGTGTCGTGCCCGCGCAGCAATCGATATGTCGGCGTCGGGTCGCCGCCGCTCGAGGCGTTCTACGCGATGGACGTCGAGGTGGCATTCGGCACTGACAGTCTTGCCAGCGTTGACGACCTGAGTATGTTCAGCGAGCTTGCAGAGGCACGTCGCATTGCTCCGAAGGTGCCGGCGCGAGCGCTGCTTCGAAGTGCGACGCTGACGGGGGCGACGGCGCTCGGTTTCGGCGACGCGTTCGGCAGCATCGAACCCGGCAAGCGCGCGGCGCTCATCGCCGTCCAAGTGCCGGGCCACGTGACCGATGTGGAAGAATACCTGGTGTCCGGAGTCGATTCCGACCGCATCTCCTGGGTCGAGGCCGCATGAACAAGCTCGCGACCTATCTCTCCTTCGTGCGCTTCAGCCACTCGGTGTTCGCGCTGCCGTTCGCGCTCACCGGTGCGTTGCTAGCCTGGCGTGAGCAGCCGTTCTCGTGGATACAAGTCGCGTGGATTGTCGTGTGTATGGTGAGCGCGCGCAGCGCCGCGATGGGCTTCAATCGCCTCGTGGACGCGAAGATGGACGCGCTCAATCCGCGCACGGCGATGCGCGAGCTGCCAAGAGGCCTGCTCTCCAAGCCGGAAGCCACGGCCTTCGTGATCGTGATGTCGGCGGTGTTCGTATTTGCGGCATCGCGACTCTCCACGCTGTGCCTCGTGCTCGCCCCGGTAGCGCTGGTGATCGTGTTCTGGTACTCGCTTGCCAAACGGTTCACGACCTACACGCAGATGTTTCTCGGCCTGTCGCTCGCTGTTGCTCCTGTCGGTGGATGGCTGGCGGCGGGCGGTCGCGCCGGCGCAGAGCCGTGGCTCCTCGGCCTGGCCATCGGATTGTGGGTCGGCGGTTTCGACATTCTGTATGCCTGCCAGGATGTGGACTTCGACCGCGAGCATGGTCTGCGCTCGATCCCGGCGACTTTCGGCGTGCCGGCATCGATTCGGTTGTCACGCGTCATGCACCTGGTCACCGTGATCGTGATGGCGTCCCTGTGGCAGGCAGCGAGTCTCCCGGCGCTCTATCTTGTCGGCGTCGCGATCGTGGCCGCGCTCCTCGCGTACGAACAGTCGCTTGTCAGCGATCAGGATCTGTCGCAGGTGAAGAAGGCCTTCGACCTCAACGGGTGGGTAGGGATTGTGTACTTCGCCGCAACCGCGCTCGCGGTTTACGCCGGGTAAGGTTGAATCGTGACTCTCGTGGCAGAACAGGCACCCGACAAGACACCGGATCGCATCGCAGGGATGTTCGATGCGATCGCACCTCGCTACGACCTGTTGAATCATCTCCTCAGCGCAGGCATCGATCGCCGCTGGCGCACGAAGATGATCGCGTCATTGAAGCTGACCGGCCGCGAAACGCTGGTTGACGTCTGCACGGGCACGGCCGATGTCGCCCTCGAAGCCCGGCGCGGCGCACAGGGGAACCCTCACGGTACGGCTGCGCGAGTTCTCGGGGTCGACTTTGCGGGCGCGATGCTCGCTCTCGGGCTTCGCAAGGTTCGCGACGCGGGAGAAGGGCAGCGTATCGCGCTCGTTCGCGGCGACGCGATGCGAATCCCGGTTCCCGACGGGGTCGCTGACGCGGCCACCGTGGCGTTCGGCGTCCGCAACGTGCAAAAGACCGATGTCGCCGTGCGAGAACTTGCGCGCGTGCTTCGGCCGGGAGGCCGCCTTGCGATTCTCGAGTTCAGCATCCCGCGCATTCCGGGGCTTGCCGCGCTGTATCGTTGGTATTTCCGCAGCGTGTTGCCGCTGATCGGTCGAGCGATCTCAGGGCACTCGGGCGCGTATTCGTACCTTCCCGCTTCGGTTGGCGCGTTTCCTCCGCCAAGCGAATTCGTGACACTCCTGAGACAATCCGGCTTTACGGACGTCCGCGCCGTCCCGCTGACTTTCGGGATCGTCTATCTCTATGCGGCGGTCAGAGATCAACCGACACAATCGAGTAGCCGTACGTCGTGGTGATCACGCTCGGCCGTGAGTTTACGGATGCCTGAAGCCCGCGGCCGCTTGTTATAATTTGCCTTTAGGTTATTGATACATTTCGACTTCGAAGATCGGTACGAGGACGAGCTTGTCGTCGGCAGCGCCCTCCCACGTCGGGATGGTGTGCTGCTGTCGGTGATTGCGCACGTACTGATCCTGATCTGGTTCCAGTTCGGCCCCAATCTCCACCTCTTCCAAGCCAGCCCCGAAGAACTGGAAGCTCGTCGTCAGGAACTCCTTCGCCAGCAGGAACAGGAGCGTGACGACCGGCGATTCGTCTTCGTCCAGCCGAGGGTGGACCTCGAGGCACTGAAGCCCAAGCCTCGTGCGGACTTGTCGGATCTGGATCGGCAGGCACAGGCGCGCGAGCGGGCGGTCAAGCCGGAGAATCCATTGCCGTTCGCGCGAGGGAACTCGTCGGAGCGCGTCGAAGCCGCACCGCAGGAGCAGGCGAAGGGGCCCGAGACACCGGTCAAGCCAGACCCGACGCCGCCGCAACCAGAGCCTCAGGAGCAGATAACACAGGCGCTCCCCCCTGCCGACACCGGCGCGAAACGGGCGCCGACGACGTCGAAACCAGCGCCGGGAGCGTTGGGCGATGCGTTGCGCAATCTCGAGCGCTACGTGCAGAACGAGACGTTCAACAACCCGCAAGGGGGACTGAACGATCCCGGGGCGACGATTCAGTTCGACACGAAGGGCGTCGAGTTCGGGCCGTGGCTGCGCCGATTCGTCGCCCAGGTACGGCGCAACTGGTTCGTGCCGTACGCGGCAATGACGTTTCGCGGCCGCGTCGTGCTGCAGTTCAACATCCACAAAGACGGGCGCATCACCGACATTTCGGTCGCCGACCCATCCGATATCAATGCATTCAACCTCGCCGCGAACAACGCCATCCTTGGCTCGAATCCGACCGAGCCGCTCCCGCCGGAGTACCCCGACCCGAAGGCGTTCTTCACCGTCACCTTCTATTACAACGAATCCCCGCCGGTGAACTGAGGCGGGGAGCGCGTGCCTACTCGCAGTCAGCAGCTCGGTCTCATCATTCTCCTCGTGGCACTGACCGTGTACGTAGTCGTGAAGCTCGCCTAGGTAGCCGGGTGTCCAGCGTTCTTGCGGTTCTCGGCCCCACCGCATCCGGTAAGAGTGCGATCAGCCTGTCGCTGGCTGAATCGCTCGGCGGCGAGATCATCAACTGCGACTCGACAGCCGTCTATCGCGGGTTCGATGTCGGCACCGACAAATTGTCGGTCGACGAGCGACGAGGCATCCCGCATCACCTCGTCGACATCGCCGATCCGACCGAGATCTACACCGCGGCACGATTCGCCGAGGACGCCGAACGCGCGATTCGCGACATACACGCCCGTGGGAAGCTACCGATCCTCGTCGGGGGCACGGGTTTCTACTACCGTGCGCTGACGCGCGGACTGTTCCCGGGACCCGGCGCTGACGAGGGCCTGCGAACGCGCCTGAACCGTCTGGCCGAGCGAAAGGGACCCGAACGCCTACATCGCATGCTGCAGGGGGTCGATGCGGAGTCGGCCGCGCGAATCATGCCAAGAGATCGCACGCGGCTGGTGCGGGCGCTCGAGGTGTATTTCGCAACCGGGCAGCCGTTGACCGCGCATTTTGCCGCGACAGAGTCACGCATCGCGGACTGTGAGGTCACTGCGCTGGCCCTTCGACTGCCGGCCGAACTGACCGCGGAACGCGTCGCGCGACGAGTCAAACAGCAGTTCGCGCGCGGTATCGTGGATGAGGTTCGCGGGCTTCTCGCGCGCGGCGTCCCTCCCGATGCACGCCCGTTCGGCGGCTTGGTCTATCGTCAGGTGATGGAGATGCTGCGCGGTGTGAGAGACGAGCCCGCAACGCGCGCACTCATCGTGCAAGAGAATCGTCGATACGCGCGACGACAGTTGATCTGGTTCCGCAAAGAGCCTAACCTTATCTGGTTCGAGGGGCCGGGCGAAAGCCCGGAGACCATGCAGCGTGTACGAGACGCGCTTGCAAGCCGAGGTCTGTGCAGCGAGGAGACGCTCCCTGATGTCCCAGGTCACTGAATCGCGCGCGTCGTCCACCGTTCAACCCAACATCCAGGACGCGTTCCTCAATAACGCGCGGCGGGATCGCGTCCCCGTGACGATTCATCTCATGGACGGCCGGTACTTCGAGGCCCGCATCAAGAACTTCGACAAGTTCGTCGTCATCTTCGACGTCGACGGCAGGGATCACATGGCGTTCAAGCACGCCATTGCGACCATCGAGACATCTCTCACCTGACTCCATTTCCCCGTGTCGTTTTGATCGTGCTCGACAGCGTCGGCTGCGGTGAGCTGCCGGACGCCGAGGCCTACGGCGATCAGGGCAGCAACACGCTCGGTAACATCGCCCGCGAGATCTCGCTTCGAATTCCGAATCTTCGCGCGCTCGGGCTCGGTCGCATCGTCGAACTTGGTGACGGCGGTGCAGCCGATCACCCGAAGGCGTACGGGCGGATGGCGGAGTCGTCGGCAGGGAAGGATTCGGTGACCGGTCATTGGGAGATGATGGGCATCATCCTCAACGAGCCGTTCGCGACATTTCCCGATGGCTTTCCGGCAGAAACGATCGAAGTCTTCGAAGATCGGATCGGATGCCGGACGCTCGGGAATGTGGTGGCCTCCGGCACTGAGATCATCGATCGGCTCGGTGCCGAACATGTCAGGACCGGCTGGCCGATCGTCTACACGTCAGCTGACAGCGTGTTTCAGATCGCTGCGCACGAGGAAGTCATCCCGGTCAGCGAGCTTTATCGGATGTGCGAGATTGCGTTCGAGCTCGTCGCGCCGTTGCGTGTCGGACGAGTCATCGCGCGCCCGTTCGTGGGGACGGCCGGCTCGTTTCATCGCACGGCCAACCGTCACGATTACGCGCTGACGCCACCGCGCGATACGCTGCTCGACCTCCTGACCAGACAAGGGGTTCCCGTGGTCTCGATCGGCAAGGTCCGGGATCTGTTCGCCGGCAGAGGCGTAGCCAAAGCGATTCCGACGAAGAGCGACGGTGAGGGTGTCGATCGGTTGATAGATGTCATCCGCTCCGATGGATCGGGGCTCGTCTTCATCAATCTCGTAGACTTCGATACGCTGTACGGGCACCGCAACGACGTCGAGGGGTACGCCAACAACCTCGAGCGCTTCGACGAGCGCCTTGGTCACGTGCTGTCGGCGTTGCGGGAATCGGATTTGTTGATCATCACCGCCGATCACGGCAACGATCCGACGACGCCCAGCACCGATCACTCGCGCGAGCACGTCCCGATTCTCCTCGCCGGCTCGCGTGTCCGTGCCGGCGTGAATCTCGGGACTCGAAGGACGTTTGCCGATCTGGGGCAGACCCTCGCCGCCAATTTCGGCGTCGGACCTCTTGAGTACGGCACCAGCTTCCTGGAGGAGATTGTTGTCGAGCATTCGTGAGGCCCTCGAACAGCGCGAGCTGGAGACGCTCGCGCCGCAAGCGGCCAAGAGCTCGCAGTCACGTGGCCGCCTGACGAGCGAGCCGGAAGACGATGTGCGGCCGGCGTTTCAACACGACCGCGACCGCATCATCCATTCGAAAGCGTTCAGGCGGTTGAAGCACAAAACGCAGGTCTTCTTCGCGCCGGAGGGCGACCACTACCGCACGCGCCTCACGCACACACTCGAGGTCTCACAGATCGCGCGCACGATCGCGAAGGTGCTCCGACTTCACGAAGAGCTGACTGAGTCGATTGCCCTTGGCCACGATCTGGGTCACACGCCGTTTGGTCACGCCGGCGAGCGCGTGCTCGACTCGCTCGTTCCCGGGGGGTTCAGGCACTACGAGCAAAGCCTGCGCGTCGTGGACGTGCTCGAGAACGACGGGCGTGGACTCAACCTCACGTGGGAAGTTCGGGACGGAATCGGACGGCACTCGAAGGGCAAGGAGGGGTCACCCGTCGGCGTCGAGGCCGCCAAGCGTGCCGCGACGCTGGAGGGGCAGATCATGCGTGTCGCTGATCTGATTGCCTACGTCAATCACGATATCGACGATGCCGTGCGCGCAGGCGTGATGCAGGACGATGACCTTCCCGAGGACGCGGTCAAGGTGCTGGGCAAGTCGTCGTCTGCGCGCATCGCGCGCATGGTGAAGGACGTCGTCACCGAGACGCAGAACGGCAACCTGGCCGAGATCCGGATGAGCGATGCTGTGCTGTCCGCGACGCTCAGAATGCGGGCGTTTCTCTTTGAGGCTGTCTACGAGAACGAAGTCGCGACGGCCGAGTTCCGGAAGGCGACCGGTATCCTGGGCGGACTGTGGGAGAAGGTTCGTGAGCGCCCGGCCGGACTCCTCGACGAGCGGATCGTCGCGACCGAGGGGCTCGACGTCGCCGCACGCGATTTCCTGGCTGGCATGAGCGACCGGTTCGCGGTCTCTCTCTACGAGCGGCTCTTCATCCCGAAGCCCTGGGTGGGGCCGATGGCCTGGAATCAGCTATAATTGAAGGTCGCCTTTCGCGCGATTTTCGCGAGAGGGAGACCGGTCATGCAGCTAGACCTCACCAGGTATCGTCAGCCCGTCAGCCAGTTCGGCCGGACGTTCCAGCCCAGTGAAGTGGAGCAGGAAGGCGATGCATACCAGGTTGTGGCGCCCGTCCGCG
>Ga0247825_10001725_pt1 | contig 14415 bp, 11 predicted proteins | sample 13C_Vanillin_Day_FD_194413 | JGI IMG/M metagenome (GOLD analysis project Ga0247825, IMG submission 194413) | Soil microbial communities from agricultural site in Penn Yan, New York, United States - 13C_Vanillin_Day48 | ecosystem: Environmental > Terrestrial > Soil > Agricultural land | place...
CCCTGGAGCAGCTCCATGACGTAGAAGAAGTCGCCGCTGTCGCTCACGCCGAAGTCGTAGAGCTGGACGGTGTGCGGCGATTGCAGGCCGGCCGTCACGTGCGCTTCGCGCAGAAAACGGCGGACGAACTGTTCCCGGGCCGCGCTTCCCCGCGTTTCCTGCCGAATCAGTTTCACTGCGGCCGGCCGGGCAAGGAGCCTGTGCCTGGCGAGCCAGACTTCGCCCATGCCCCCAGAGCCCAACGGGGAAATCAACCGGTAGCTGCCGACGGCCGGCTTGTTGTCGAGCAGCTCTTCGTTGATCTCGAGCACTGGTGAGCTCCTCGACACCAAGATGGCGCGCTCCAGGACGGTGTGCAGCTCCCGGATGTTGCCGGGCCAGGCGTACGTTTCGAGCCGCCGCATGGACTCGGGCGACACGCCCTCGATCGGCTTGCCGAGCTGCCGCGCGTGCCGTCGCACGAAGTGCTCGACGAGCGCCGGGATGTCCTCTCGCCTATCCTTGAGCGCGGGAACGGCGATCTCGTGCCGTGCGAGAAGGCGGACGAAGGGGTCCTCGAGTTGACTCTCCCGGGTCGTTGACCCGATCAGGCGCGTGTGGTCCGCGGTACCGTCAGTGCTGGCCGGTTGGTGTTCCTGCCGCTGCAGAATCTCCTCGAGCTCACGCTGCTGGTCGGGCGGCAGCTCGTGGACCGCCTCGAGAAAGAGGGTCCCGCCAGAGGCGAGCTCGATCTTGCCCGCCAGCGATCCGTCGGTCGGTCGTGCGGGCGAGCTCCGGCCGCGTGGCGTGTTCCTGTTCTGCGTCAGGAATTCCGGACAGCTGACGAAAATGAAGGCCCCCTTGCGGCCCGAGCTGTCGTGCAGCGCGCGGGCAACCGCTTCCTTGCCCACTCCGGGAGGACCAGTCAGCAGCAGCGGTTCGGTGCGCGCCGCCTCCCGGGCGACGGCCTCTCGCAGCGTCCGGACCGCGGCGCTGTCGCCGATGAGCGGCCCGTCGACGCGGCTGCGCGCATGGTTCAGGAGATCCTCGGCGACGCGCAGCTCGCGCTCGAGCGCCGCGGTCCGTTCGGCGACGCGCGTTTCGAGCGACGCGTTCGCCGCCTGAAGTGCGTCGGCGGCGCGCCGGCGGTCGTCGTACAGCTGCGCGTTGCGGATCGCGCTCGCGACCTGGTTGGCGACGATCGTGACCAGGCTGCGATCGTGCTCGTCGAAGGCGTGTGGCAGAGGGCTCTCGATCGAGAACACACCGACGAGCTCGTCGCGAATGAGGAGCGGAATCGCGATCTGGCTCTCCACGTTCGGGAGGCCGGGCACCGGCACCGTCTCCCCGATTTCACCGCCGCGGCCGGCCTTCATCATCTGTCTCCGTTGCGCCGACGCGTACGCGCGCTGCTGCCCCAGGTTCGAGAGCTGCAGGATCCGCCGTTTCTGCGCGACCAGGCCGACGGCGCCCGTGCCGATGCGGACGCGGCCGCCGATCGCCTGGTTCTCATAACCGCGGCTGGCGACGACGCGCAGCGTGTCGCTGCCTGGCTCGACGAGCAGAATGACGGCATGGTGGAACTCGAACAGGTCGTCCAGGGTTCGCAGAGCGATGTCGTAGATCTCTTCCAGTTCCAGCGTCGCGTTGATCTCGGCGGCGACGCGCCGCAGGACGTGGATCGTGTCGGGGGTCCCGGGTCTTTCGCTCACGGCTGGTACGGCTGCGTGGACACGGAAAGCACGCGATAGATGTCGGCGGCCCTGAGCTTGAAGATGCCGGACATGCCGGTCGCCGAGGCGATCGCTTCGATCTGCATGTCCATGGCGTCGAAGATCGGGCCTTCGGTCTCCGACCGCTCGAACTCGAGATCCAGCGCCCAGTCCACCTGGCCGTCGTAGTCGGTCACCCCGACCCACGCGCGCGGGTTCTCGCGCACGTTCCGGATGGTCTTGCTGAAGAACTGGAAGGACAGCGCGACGTGCGTATCGTCCACGAAATAGGCCTGCGAGATGACCGTCGCGTTCGGGGTGCCATCCGCCGAGCAGGTGACCATCAACGCCGGGACCCCGTTGTCGAGTGCCGCGCGGATCTCGCGGGGCAGGCGCGTCAGCGTCATGCCGTGCTCCCCCCGGCCTCCGGCGGCGGCGCGAGCCTGGTGCCCGCGCCAGGGCCTGGCGTCTGGAGGAACACCTCGTCGACCTCGATTTCGACCGCGAGGCCAGGCGCGGGGATCGAGGCTCCTAGCCGCTCGGCGGCTTCCGCCTGCGGATACAGGGAACGGAGGCTCTTCACAAATCGCTCGCGCGCCCGGATGGCGAGGTCGATGTCGGGCGGCTGCACCGGCCGATGGCTCACATAGCGGCCCTTGATCTGATACGTCTCGTGTGTGCCCACCTCTTCCAGCGTGACCGCGAGGCGGCCGTTGTCGAGCAGCGCCTCGAGAACGTGCGGCGCCGAAGCGTCCGGCAGCAAGGCTGTGAACGTGCGGCCGCCGGGGCCGACCCGCCAGGCGGACACACGATGTCCGCGGGGCACGAGGTTCGCGTCGCGGGTACCCGCGAAGCCGGCATTCGCGCGCTCCTCGAGAAAACGGATGATGGGCGGTGGAATCATACGCGTGCGGGTTGCACGATTTCAGAGTATTGCATCGCGCGCCTCTCAGTCCACTTTGCGCGGCGGGTCTCCGAGCGTTGCGTACGACAGAACGCTCGAGCCCTCAGCTGCAGTATAGTCGTGGCGAACTTTGCGGAGGCCCTATGACACGCAGCTGCCGCGTCGCGTGCGTGATGGTATCCCTTCTTGCCTATCGCGCCGCCACGAGTCGATAACCCGCGACGCGCGTTCGAGATGATCCCGTTCTACCAGGGCAACGGGCTCTCCCAAACGCGGACAAGCAGCGCCTTGAGTTCCGCGAACCGCTTAGGCCCGAGTTCGGCCGTCCATTCGCGCTCGATGTCGCGGAGTATGTCGGCGATTTTTGAGTACGCCTGACGTCCCCGAGTGGTGAAGCGCACAACACGGGTCCGCCCGTCGTCCTTCGAGTCCGATCGCGCGATATAACCGAGGCCTTCGAGGCTCCGAAGAAGCTGGTTCATGGCCTGTTTGCTCATGCCGGCGCGCTCGGCGAGGACGCCGGGGCGAACCCCATCCGGTCCCGGAAACTGCAGCACCGCCATATGCGGCACCCGGAGATCGTCGAAGCCGGCGGCGTTGAGCTCGTTGATGATCCGACGGTGAATGGCCTGAGCCGGAACCCTCAGGAGGGCCCCGATCAGCATCTCCGGAGCGGCCGGCAGGGGACGCGATGATGAGGGTCTTGACATTGTAGTAAATTTAGTTTACCGTCTCACGAGTAAACGTAATTTACCACATGGAGGCCACCATGGCACCGATGACCGCCGACGTCCACGTCAATCCCTCTGATGAGACCATCCATCTCGGGCCACTCGTCGTGCGCTTCTTGATCACGGGAGCAGACGCGGGTGGCAGCGTTGCCCTCTTCGAGCTCACCGTCCCCGCCGCGCAACGCCTGGCGGCTCCGGCGCACAGCCACGATCATTACGAGGAAACCATCTACGGCGTCGAGGGCGTGCTGACATGGACCGTCGACGGAAAACCAATCGCGGTTGGACCGGGGCAGGCGCTCTGCATCCCACGCGGTGCGGTTCACCGGTTCGACAACAACGGCGCCCAGGACGCGAAGGCACTCTGCGCTATCACGCCAGCCGCCATTGGTCCGCAATATTTCCGAGAGGCTGCCGAGGTCATCAAGGCGGCGGCCGGTGGGCCGCCGGACCGGGTCAAGATGGGCGAGATCATGCGCCGCCATGGCCTCACGCCCGCGGCCTGACGTCCGGGCGGGTCCGGAAGGACCCGCCCGTTGAGCTCAACGCGCGGGAGCGGGAACGTTGACGGCGAACGCGAAACGCTGGCCGTCGCTGCTCACGCTCTTGAACTGGAGGCTGTTCCCGGGTACCGGCCCCGTGAGCTTGAACAGGAGCCTGGGAGTTCCCACCTGAAACGCCGGCGTCGTGGTGACGTCCACGGCCATGACGTGGACGTCGGCGTTCGTGGGATCGGGCTGGAGGAAGTACATCTCCCGGCCGTCTGCCTTCCACCCGATCATGCCCGCCGCGTCCGCGGACACAGGCACGATGGTCCCCGGCGGCGGAGTCTCGGGCTTGGAGGCATCGAAGGGGCGAACGTACAGCTGAAGTTTGCCGTTCTCTTCCTGGTCCGTGATGTACGCGATGTGGCGCATATCGGGAGAGAAGCGGCCGTGGAGCACGTTGTATTCCTCGCGCAGCCACTCGATGCCTTTGCGCTCCGCGGCACTCTGGCTCCCTTCCAAAGGCACGATCACGAGCACCTGGGTCCAGAAGGCCATGAACTTCCCGTCCGGAGACCAGTCGGTGAGAACCACGCCGGCGCCGGGCGTATAAGTGAAGACCTGTTCCGCGTTCCCGCTGCCGTCCCAGGCCTTCCGGTAAATGGAGGGCATGCCTTTTTGCGTCGTGGACACATAGGCGACCTGCTTGCCGTCAGGCGACCAGATGGGGGCATTCTGCTGCTCGTTATCGTTCGTCACCGGATACCCCTTGCCTGAGGAGACCTCGTACGACCAGATATCGTTCTGATTCGTCCTGGGATCGTTGCGCATGATGACGACGCGCGATCCGTCGGGCGAGAGGTTGACCTGGCCGTAGTTGCCAGGCTCGCCGACCTTGCTGAGGACCTTTCCCTGGCGGTCGAACACGGTGATCTGCTGGAGCCTCGGTTGAGCGGGCGCGGCCACCACGAATCGCTCCCCGTCGCGGCTGACGCTTACAGTCCCAACGGCCACATTGAGGGCCTGAGGTACGCGGAACAGGAGCCGCGGTTTGCCGAATGCGACGTTCGGAGAGGTGCTCACGTCGACCGCCATGAATCCCCGATCGGCAGCCAGGTAGTAGAACTCCTTGCCGTCCTGCCGCCAGAAGCCCATGCCCAGGCCTCCTTCGGTGGATATTTGCCAGGGGCCACCACTTGCGGCTTCGTTGCCCGAAGTATCAACCGGCCGGACATACATTTCCGGCCTGCCGGACTGGTTCGACATGTACGAGAGAAGTCGGCTGTCGGGAGAAAGGCGCGCTCCCTGCACCGTCGACGTACTGCGGAACGCCTCGATCGGTTTGCGGTCCCCCGTGCCCTCGAGCGGCAGCAGTGACAGGATTCCTCCTGAAAGGTCGGCGGTGAAATAACTCAGGTAGCGCCCGTCCAGCGACCATCCCATGAGGTTCATCCCGAAGCCGGAATGCTTGTACAAGAGCTCCTCCGGCCCCTCGCCGTTCGCAGCTTTCCGATACAGCGCTTCGGAGCCGGCACGCAGGGAAACGTAGGCCAGCTCCTTGCCGTCCGGTGACCAGACCGGCGCCCGCGTCAACTCGCGACGCTGGCTGGTCGTGATACGTGTGGCTTTGCCCGTGGCGATATCAATCACCCAGGCGTCCGCTGTTTCTGTTTCCGGGTCGTTCTTGACGACCGCGATGCGTGTCTTGTCGGGCGAAATCACCGGCTGGTTGTAGAAGTCGCGCTCGTTGACCGTCGCGACGATCTTTCCCTGACGGTCGTACAGGTGCAGAATCTGGGTGTTGTATTCACGTGCCTGGGCAATCCCTCTGGCCCGGGCAGCGGCTCGCGCCTTGGCTTTTTCCTCTGCGGACTGGCCTTGTCCGAGAAGCGGCGCCAGCAGGAATACGACGGCCACCGCCGTCGAGACCGTGATGGCCGCGGTCCTATAGTGAGCCTTCATAAGAGATCTCCTTGCAAAACCGGCCCGGCTTGCGAACGCGCTAGCAGTTTTGCGGACACGCCGAAACGAGCTTGCCGCTCGGGAGCGTCATGGTCCGCAGAAGTCCCCAGGCAGAGCCGTCGCGGGCGCGGCTGGCTTCAGCGGTCACCATCTTGCCGAAGGCACCCTCGATGTCCTCTTTGCTGATATCGCGATCGCGGAAGAAGCCGGGGGCGGGGCCTTCAAGGCGCCAGGCCAGAACCTGTTCACCCTCTTTGGTGTCCACGATCAGCTCGATGTGGGGATTTCTCCAGTCGATCTTGCTGAGCGTGCCGGTGACCGTCACTCGATTGTTGAAGTCGAAGTAGGCCGACATGTTGTGGTGCGCCCACGCCGAACCTGCCAGTAGCAGGACAGTGAGGACACCGAAAGTGATCGATCGAGAGCTCATGGGATCCTCCTTTTTATTGATTCGGGGGCCACCACCGCCACGAGGCTCGCGTCGCTACATGGGCTCGCTCGGTTCCTTACGTTATACGTTCCCCGCGCCAGGAGGTTCCTCGAAAACCGTCCTCTTGACCAGGAGTCCGAAACTCGCGCCTGGTCCGCCTGCCCAGCGGGTCGTGCCCTGTGAAATGCTGGGACAGTGTAGCACCTGGGCTTCTTACATCAACCAGATAGAACGGATGAGTACAGCGAGACCGGGGGGACGGTGGCATGGTCCACACTCCCCCCAGACGCCGCCATCGACGTGCAACCGTGCGCGCGGCCGAACCTCGAACGGCTATCGCTTGGTCAGCGACCCCTGCGGGTCGTCGGCAGGATTGACATAGAAGATGTCGAACGGCCCTTCCAGACTGATCTGCACGACGGTCGCCGTAGCCGTCCAGGCGAAGTGATGCATGTTCGCCGGGAGCGAGACGAACCCGCCCGGCTCGAGCGTCTGGCTGGCCGGACGGTCCAGCTTGTCGCCCATTCCGACGTGGAGCGCCCCGGAGATCACCGTGAGCCGCTCGCTCATGCTGTGCCAGTGCGGCGGGATGTTGTAGTTGGCGGGAAATCGAAGCCGCAGCGTCACCGGGCCTTTCTCCGAGGGATTGCCTTCGAGGACGGCGATGTGGGCACCGGCCGGCAGGACGGGCGGAGCGGGCCCCCACTGCACTTTGTCTGCGGGTACCAGGACGTGGGTGGACTGAGCGACGACGGGTCCCGACCTAAACGTCAGGGTGAGGGCGAGGGACGCGATGAAGACGGTCAGACAACGTGTGATGCTCATAAGCTTCCTCCTGAGCGAAGAGCCTATGAGCCCGGGCGTTCCCAAAGCGTTCGCGAAAACGTTCCCCCGTAAGGCGATTCTCGGGGACTCCGCGAGACCCACGATTTCTCAAATCGAGTGGGCAATCGTCGAACCGAGAATCCGCTGTTCCAGGGCCCGACTGTTTTGCGTGCGCGCCAGCACGAGCCCGCGCCGAAGCGTCGCTTCGCGCTTCGGCGCGGGCTCGAGTTCGCTCTTCTGGAGATACAGCGCCGGAAGCCACCACACGTCGTCCCGCTCGAGCGCCATGGTGATCGCCGCATCCAGAGTCGATGCCGCACGATCGCGATTCCCACACCGCCTGTACGTCTCGGCGAGCAACGACAGGTAGTACGGCCGTCGCGCCTGCGCGCGGTTTCGGTCGAGCCGCTCGAGAGCCGACTCGATGATCTCGACGCCTTCGGCGGGTCGCTCCTGCCCGCGTGCCCACCCGATGAGGGCGTTGGCCCAGTCCCCGTAGTAGGCGAATCCGTACCGCTCGCAGAGCGCCACGACCGCCTCCGCGCACGCGAGCACACGTTCGGTGTCAAGGCGCATCTGGTGGAGGAGTGCGGCGTAGGCGAGCGCGAGAGTCTCGCTGTACTTGTGATCCAGCCGCCGCGCAAGCGCGACGCCTTGCTCGGCACGCGCCACTGCCGCGCTCTCATCGCCGAGCAGCCAGAGCGTGTGCGCAGACCAGGCATGCGCGAAGACGCCGAGGTCTGAACCGAGCGCCGAGCGCTGCGGATGCGCTTCGTCATATGCCGCCAAAGCCGCTGCGAAGTGATGTCTCGAGGCGTCAAGCTCGCCAAGGCTCAACAAGGTGCCGCCCATCGCGTGATGCGCTTCGCAGCGGCACGACCGATCCGAGAGACTGTACGCGAGTGCCTGCTCAGATGCCTCGCGCGTACCCTTCAAATCGCCGAGCATGAAGCGGAGCGTGAAAGTCACCCACAGCCAGCGCACGGGCACCTGTCCACGTCCGTCGGCGAGCGACAGCGTGAACACGCGAGCCAGGTTCTGCTCGACTTCCGGCGCCGCATAGCCGCGCCCGGAGTTCAGCGCAATCGACAGGCTCGAGCGCAGCGCCAGCTCCTGCTCGTCGCGATCGCGTCCAGCCGGCAGCATCTGGACGAGCGACAGCGCGTGCGTCAAACAGCGGATCGCCTCCTCATTCGCTGACACGCGCGTGGCGACTGCGGCGGCCCGTTCGAGAAATGGCACCGCACGCGCCGGCTGACCCCCACGATCGAGGTGCACGGCGATCGACGCGCTCACATCGTCCAGCCGATTGGCGAACAAAAGCTCCATCCCCTGCGCGATTCGCCGGTGGATGAGGCGCCGACGTGCCGGGGCGATTCCGCTGTACGTGATCTCGCGGATGCGGTCGTGGCTGAAGTCCCATCGCTCGTCAGCCTGAACACGGACGATATGCCGCCGCCACAGCTCGTCGAGCGCGCGCACGAGCGTGTCTTCCTCGAGGTCGCTGGCCCTGGCGAGAATGTCGAACTGAAAGTCCCGGCCCACGGCAGCCGCGACCTCAGCGACCGCGCGTGCGTCCTCTGAGAGCAGCGCTAATCGCGCGGCGACGACCGCCTGCACCTGCGGCAGCGCGGTGCCACCGGAGGGGTCAGGCTGCGTTGCCAGCTCCATCCGTCCACGTTCGACAATGAACAGGGGGTGACCTTCAGTTTCCTGGAAGGTGCGCGCCTGAGTCGTCTCGTCCAGCGGATGCTCGGCGACTTCGGCCGCCAGATGTAGAGTGGCCGTTCGGTCGAGCGGGCCGAGGGTGATCGTCGTCAGGAGATTGTCGCGCTCGAGGTGGGCGAGCAGCCGTCCGAGCGGCAGATTATCCTGCTCCTCTTCCGCGCGTACCGTGCCGACCACGAGGCAGCGCGTGTCGGATGCCGAACGCACAAAATACTGAATCCAGTCGATGGTGTCGCCGTCGGCCCATTGCAGGTCGTCCACGACGAGGACGAGCGGAGCCGCCGACCGGAACGCCTGTGACAGCGCCTCGAAGAAGCGCAGCCGCTGCCAGCTCTCGAGGCCGCGGTCCGGCGCGGGCACCTCTGGGCGCGTTGCGAGCAACTCGGGACGAAGTCTGGCGACGTCGGTCACCCACGACGGGTCCAGCCTCATCAGCGCCGGCCGGAGCGCATCGCTCTTCAGCCAGGCGGCAATCGGCGCATACGCCAGGCGCCCTTCGCCGGCATAGCATCGCGTGATCACTGAGGTGATGCCGTTCACGCCCGACCAGTCGACGAGTTCTTCGGCGAGCCTCGTTTTGCCGATGCCCGCTTCACCACGGATCAAGAACAGCCGCGTCCGGCCTGCCGCAGCGGTCCGCCATGCGTCGAGCAGCGCCTGCCATTCCGACTGGCGGCCGACGAGCGGATAGATAGCGGTGCGTGGCGGCGCCGGGGTGATGGACTCCGCGGCATCCAGGTCGAGTATCTCGCGGTAGGTGATGCGCGTCGCAGCGCTCGGCTGGATCCCGAGCTCCTTCTTCAACACCGCAGCGCACTGCTGATAGAGGTGCAGCGCCGTGGCGCGCTCGCCGCGACGTGCGTGACAACGCATGAGCGCACACCAGGCTTGTTCATCGACCGGATCGAGCCGGAGCAGCCGCTGCGCATGCCCGATCGCGTCCCCAAAGGCCCGATCGTGTTCGAGGAGGTCGACGAGACGCGCCAGAACCTCCCTGGCGCGCTGACGAAGACGCTCGCGGTCGGGTTCAATCCACTCGCCCGCGCACTCGGGCAGCAGGTCGCCCTGATATAGGCGCGCCGCCTCCTGCAGGGAAGCGCGGTGCCCCTGCAGACCACGATCGGCGGCGGCCTCGAACGCCACCAGATCCACGATCGCGCCGGCCTCTCTCTGCCACGCCAGAGTACGCGAGCCGGCATCGATGAGGGCGTCCAGCATCGGCCAGCCTTCCCGCAGGTGGTGCAGCTCGCGGCGGAGATTGGTCAGCGCCTGGCCGTCGCCCGATTCCGGCCAGAGGGAGCCGCCGACCCGCTGACGCTGGATCGGAGCGCTGCGGGCATGGAGGACGAGAAAGGCAATGAGCTGCTGCTGCCGCGCGCTTGGCGGGCGGGCAAGCGAACGGCCGTCGACGAACAGCCGAAATCCTCCGAGCAGTTCGATGCGTAGCGGAGGCGGAATGGCCACCCTCAAGATTACACATCAATTCGAACAGCGAGAGAACTTCCGAGGTGCGAATCCGCGCCCGAGACCGGCTATTAATGGCACGTCCCCGTTCCAGAATCACCGCCTCCGGAAACCGGGATGAATTCCCACCGGTAGCTGTCCTGCTCGTCCACCTGCTCTCGTCTCAAGGCCGACGTGGGGATGGCCCTGCCGCTTTTCTTGCGGGTTGAAGGCTCTGCGCCCGTGCCGCGCTCACTTCCCGGGTGACGAAATCGCTGCGGAGCCGTGCAAAGGCCCGGACGTCGTTGACGGCTCTTTCGAAGTCGTCGTTGCTGTACGGCTTTTCGGGATCGCTCAGGACCGCGTCCCGAATCTGGGTGTATTGCCGCTCGACCTCGCGCTCGAGCCACCCGCGCCCATCGGTCGACCCGGCGGTCGGTTCAGACACGGATCGTACGCACTCCATCAACGTGTCCAGGTACAGATCATAGAGATCGCGGAACGACAGAACCCGTGCCATCAACCGGTTCCGCTGCGAGCTGGGCACGTCGGTGATGTTGTGCCAGATCGACACTGCATGGTGTCTGAAGGCGTTGCTCTTGTCCCACGCCAAGATCGTGAACATCTTCGTATTCTGGAACCGGTACAGGTAGAAGTTGGCCATGCCGAAGTCGCCCAGGACGTTGTCGTTATCCGCGAGAAACATTTCGACGGCGACATGCCTGACGAACGTCCTGAGATCCAGATACTCGGCCATGCCCGTTCTGAAGACCGCATCGTTCGTTTCGTTGATCGCCTGGACCAACTGCACGATGAATTCGGGTCTGGGATCGTCCTCGTGCGTCTCCGGCCTGAACGGTAGTGGCACGTAGCTTTCCGGTTGAGAACCACGGTCCTCGAAGTAGTACGGCGCCGCCCACTCGTACTTGAAAAGATGACCGTTGTCCTCCTTGAGCGCGCGCTTCAAGAACAACTTGTCCACGGACTCGACGATCGTGTAGAGGCCCACGTACGCGTTGTTGACAAAGAGCCTTGCGTGTGCCTCACGGGAAGCGAGAAGTCCCAGACGGCGAAACAGCGCCATGCTGAGTCGCTCGTGCAGGCTTGACGGATCCTGGGTGTTGTTTCGAAGGATGAACGATTTGAGGCCGAGAAACTTCTGGTCGGTCGTGTAGCGATCGAAATCCACGCGCAGGCCGGGCTTGATGGCGCTGCGGCTGGCATTGCCGCGGGACCGAATGCCGACGTTCCGGAGGGTCTGATCGCGCCAGCGGAAGTCGGCCGGGTAATACGTATCCAGCAGGTAGTTGTCCTTCAACGCCTGCCAATCCCTCGAGTTGATGACGAGGTTGATTTCGTGGAGGGCGGTATCGGCAAAGAACGCGTCCGCATTGAGGCCCATGAGCAGAGGGCGTGACGCCTGGCCGTCGACGCCTATGCCTGCCGCGGCCGCGAAAAGAAGCGTCAGGAGAATGCAGGGCTTCATTGTCTGTTCAGCGAGAGCTGTCCCGAGGTGATGGCGTCCGCGCACGAATTCGAGCCTGAGTACGTGCCCGTGATCGAGGAGGTCGAGACCTGACCGTCGCCAGAGACCTCAGCGGTGCACGATGCGTAAGGACTGTCGAACCCGCCGGCGGGCACGCTGATTGAAAAACGAATCGAACCGCTCGACACGGTTCCGGACACCGAACCTCGCCCCGCGAGGCCGGTGCCGCTGTCCGTCATCGTGACCGTGCCGGAAAACGACATGTCCGACTGGGTGATCTGCCACGACATCTGGCCGGGGCCGGACGAGTCCGACGCGGAACCGCTCCACGTGCCGGTCAGCGTGTCGAGTGTTGAGGCCGACGGCTGGGTGGGCAGGGGGGACGGTCCGCCGTTGCTTCCACCGCAGCCGCCTGCCGATGCGAGTACCAGCAGGCCGACCAGACGCAAGAGCAAGAGACGGCGGGTAGTAGTTGTCGCCATGGCCTACAGCACAATCTGGAAACGAACGACCCGACTCCAGAACGCGCCATCGTCTGCAATCGGATTCCGCTCCGGATCTTCGACATGTTCGCGAATGGCGTTGATTTGCAGCGTGATCCAGCGATTCAGAATCCAGTTCACGCCCACTGTGAGGATCCGAACGCCGCTCGGGACGATCTTTTCGGCGCGGGGGTTGCGGAGTGGCGCGCTTGTTTCAGCACCGACGCTGTCGAACCAGAGCCGCTCGTAGCGACCGGCGACCTCCACCGCCCCCAACCCGTCCCTGAGGAACTCGCGGGCTGCCTTGACCGGGCGGGTCTTCGGCTCGCCGGTCAGGATCCAGCTGCCTGACACGTACCACGACTGCGCGCGGGCATCGGGGAGATCCTGGTTGCCGAGTCCCTGTTGCAGCCTGTCGTCAGTCACCCGCGTGTATTCGGCCCGCGCCGACGCAGGCCCGACCGTCCAATCGAGGTCGGCTTCCCATCGGTGGCGGCGGCCTTTGATGTAGATCGGCTCGAAGAACGTATCCTGCGTCACGGTCGTCCGGCCACGCAGTCCGTTCGGCTCAACCGAGTCGTCGGGCAACGCAGTAAAGGCGACGGCGGTCCCCAGCTCCAATACTCCGAGCGCCGGGGAACTGAGTCTGCGGAAGGGCGTACCCGTTACTCGGACCGCCATCGTTTCGTTCCCCCCCTCGACCCTCTTGGAACGGGCGTTGTCGCCGTCGTGCCGGAAGATGCCGGTCCAGTAGCTCACACCACGCTTGAAGAAACGCCCGTGCACCATGACGCCGCTGTCACGCGAGGACGCCAGGTGATTCGCGCCGAGCGAGCGGTACGTGAAATCGTTGTCTACATCGCTTGTGAGCTCGTCGAGACCGAAGGGGATCTTGAACCGTCCGAGCTGAACCTGGAAGTTATCGATGTAGCTGACATTGACGTACGCATCCTTCCACGACGACTTCGCGGTATATCCGATCAATAAATCTCTCTCGGTCAGCTCCTGTTCGGTCAGCTCACGCTCGACCTCGAATTCGATGCGTTTGAAAAAGTGCCCCTGGATGCCCACGCGGTTGCGGTGCAGTTCCCACGCGCACGTCTTCACCATCGAGGTATTCCGGCAGTTGAGGCCAGGCGCGTCGTCATAGGATCCGTGCGCGTCTTCTTGAAATCTGGCCCGGAAGTCGAGTCGAAACACGGAGCCGTACCTGATTGAGGGATGCTGCTTCCAGACCAGCTGTAGGCCTCGCTCGTCGCTATCGACGATCTGGTCACGCTCGTTCTTCTCGTCCGTGGCCAGCAGGTCCGTTGTCTGCTTCGGCTCCTCCAGTGTGTTGCTGGTTGATCGGGTCGGTTCATCCGTAGCACCCACGGCACGTGGAGTGATGCCTTCGGCGCCGCTCGGGGTGATTTCTCCGACCCCGTCGCCGTTCGTCATCAGCGGGGCCGATACGGCACTGACATCCGACGCGGAGGAGAGGTACACCACCATCGTTGCGAGGATCAAGGTCAACATAACGCCCACCCCGCCGCGTCTGCGGCCACCGCGTGGCCCAGGCAGGGAGCCGTCGCGGCCGTTCTGAACAAGTGCCGAATCTCTGCGACCGCCTTCGGATCATCGACAGTGATGGCAACCTCTCGCCGGAGGTCGAGGCTTGGCGCGGTGAGCGCAGCGCTCCCCACCACCGCGAGTCGATCGTCGATGCACATGATCTTTCCGTGCGATTTCAACCCCGCCACTCGCTTCGAGTCGAGAATCTCCACCGTGACGCCCTTGGCGCGTCGTGCCTCGAGCAGCCTCAACAAGTCGGGGTCCGACAGCTTCGGGTCGATCAGGCGAATGCTCGACTGCGCCCCTTCGATGAGCGCTCTGAACCGAGGCCTCGCGGCTTCCGGCCCGACAATCAGTCGCCGGCTCAGCCCATCGGGTATCGGATGGCCCTCGCGATCGGCGGCCATGAGTCGCTGCAACCCGGAAACGATGTCAGGGTCAAAGGTCACGACCAGGGCATCACAGGTGCGCTCGAAACACTTGCGCGTGAAGTTCAGCGAGGCCACGACAGCCGGACCCTCGTCGGCAATCAAGTACTTCGCGTGGTATTTCACGACGAGGTTGGCGTACTCGTGCACCCTGGCTCCGGATTCGTACAGAGTGGTCCGCAGCTCCGCGAGCCGCCGCCGTCCGCCCTTGGCGCGCGGCGTGACGAGCACATCCACGACGACGCCTCGAGAAGTGGCCTGTGCCA
>Ga0247825_10001726_pt1 | contig 14410 bp, 6 predicted proteins | sample 13C_Vanillin_Day_FD_194413 | JGI IMG/M metagenome (GOLD analysis project Ga0247825, IMG submission 194413) | Soil microbial communities from agricultural site in Penn Yan, New York, United States - 13C_Vanillin_Day48 | ecosystem: Environmental > Terrestrial > Soil > Agricultural land | place...
ACCAGCAACAACGTCGAAAACCTGACGCTGACCGGCGGTGGCAACATCGACGGCACCGGCAACAACCTCGACAACGTCATCACCGGCAACACCGGCAACAACCGGCTCGACGGCATGACCGGCGCCGACACCATGACCGGCGGCCTGGGCGACGACACCTACGTCGTCAACCAGTCCGGCGACGTGATCGTCGAAGGTCCGGGTGGCGGCACCGACACGGTCGAGTCCACCGAGAGCTACACGCTCGGCGCCGACCTCGAAAACCTCACGCTGCTCGGCGGCGCCATGATCGACGGCACCGGCAACAGCGTCGGCAACGTCATCGTCGGCAACACCAGCAAGAACGTGCTCGACGGCCAGGGCGGCGCCGACACCATGTCGGGCGGCGCGAACAACGACACCTACATCGTCGACAACGCCGGCGACACGGCGAACGAGCTCGCCGGCGAGGGCACCGATCTGGTGATGTCTTCGGTCAGCTTCACGCTGTCGGCCGAAGTCGAGGACCTGACGCTGACCGGCACCGACGACATCAACGGCACCGGCAACGACGCGATCAACGACATCACCGGCAACGCCGGCGACAACCTGATCGACGGCGGTCTCGGCAACGACAACATGATGGGCGGCCTGGGCGACGACAGCTACGTCGTGGCGAGCGTCAACGACGAGATCTTCGAGAACGAGGACGAGGGCACCGACCTGGCGCTGTCGTCGGTCAACTACACGCTGTCGGACAACGTCGAGAACCTGACGCTGACCGGCACCGGCAACCGGACCGGCACCGGCAACGAGGATGCCAACATCCTCACCGGCAACAGCGGCCTCAACACGCTGAACGGCATGGGCGGCGCCGACACGCTGATCGGCGGCGCCGGCAACGACACGCTGAACGGCGGCGCCGACACCGACACCGCGAGCTATACCGGCTCGATCACGGCGTCGATGATCACGGCCGGCGTCGGCACCTGGACCCTTGCCACCGGCAACGGCGAAGGCACCGACACGCTGAGCGACATCGAGATCGTCGACGGCGCCGAGGCCGGCAAGATCCTGCTGGTCGGCAACAACGGCTTCGACACGCTGGCCGACGCGCTCGCGGCGGCGGCCGACGGCGACACCATCATGCTGGCGGAAGGCCTCTATGCGGAGGACGTCACCATCAGCAAGTCGGTGACCATCCTCGGCGCCAAGGCCGGCGAGCCCGGCGGCGGCGACCGCGGCGTGACGGACGGCGACGGCGAGTCCACGCTGCACGGCCACTTCAAGATCACGGCGACCGGTCCGGTCACCGTCGACGGTGTGCGCTTCCTCAACGACGCAACCACCACCGGCGGCGGCGCCGGCAACCCGACGCTGCAGATCGCCAACGGCGGCGGCCACACCGTCACCAACTCGGTGCTCTACTCGACCGTGGCGGGCGGCGCGAACGGCGTCGATGACCGTGCGATCGCAACGACGACAGCCGTCGATGCCGGATCGCTCACGATCAGCGACAACTACATCACCGGCGCCTCGGCCGGTGCGTTCACCACCGCGTCGTGGGGCCGCGGCGTCTGGTTCGACGGCGGCAACGGTGTCGCGCTCAGCGTCACCGGCAACACCTTCGAGTTCGTCCGCTCCGGCATCAACCTCGACATGTCCGGAACCGCGACGGCGCTGGTCGACCAGAACAGCTTCGTCACCGTCGGAACCGCGATCTCCTGGGGCATCGACGCCGATGGCGTGACGGTGACCGACAACACCATGCAGGACGTCGGCACCGAGTTTAACTTCCGCAACCTCACGACCGACGTCAACTTCGACGCCGACGTGGCGATCGACACGATCATTCCGTCCACGCCGGCCCAGGAAGCGGTCGTCGTGCTCGGCGGATCCGGCAACGACGATCTGTTCGGCACCGAGGGGGTCGACGTCCTCGACGGCAACAACCTGCTGGTCAACAACGTCGACCACGACGAGCTGTACGGCCGTGGCGGCAACGACACCCTGCTCGGCCGGGCCGGCAACGACCTGCTCGACGGCGGCGCGGGCGTCGACTCGATGACCGGCGGCGTCGGCAACGACACCTACGTCGTCGACGACAGCAGCGACACCGTGACGGAGAACGCCAGCGAGGGCACCGACTCGGTGCAGTCGTCGGTGACCTACACGCTGTCGGCCAACCTGGAGAACCTGTCGCTCACCGGCGGCGCCGCGATCAGCGGCACCGGCAATGCGGGCGCCAACACCATCACCGGCAACGCCAATGCCAACACGATCGACGGTGCCGGTGATGCCGACTCCATGGCGGGCGGCGCGGGCGACGACACCTACTTCGTCGACAACGCCGGCGACACGGTGACGGAGAACGCGAGCGAGGGCACCGACCTGGTGCAGTCGCTGGTGAGCTTCACGCTCGGGGCCAATGTCGAGAACCTGACGCTGAATGGCGGCGCCAACGTCGACGGCACCGGCAACGCCGACGGCAACGTCATCACCGGCAACACCGGGAACAACGTTCTCGACGGTGCCGGCGGCATCGACACCCTGGCCGGCGGCGCGGGCGACGACACCTATGTCGTCGACGACACCTCCGACGTGGTGACGGAAGGCATCGGCGCGGGCACCGACCTGGTGCAGTCGTCGGCGGCGAGCTACACGCTCTCGGCCAACGTCGACAACCTGACGCTCACGGGCGTCGGCAACATCGACGGCACCGGCAACGCGGACGCCAACACCATCACCGGCAATGCCGGCCACAACTTCATCGACGGCGCCGCCGGCGCCGACACGATGATCGGCGGCCTCGGCGACGACACCTACGTGGTCGACGACGAGAGCGACACGGTGACGGACGTCGGCGTCGGCACCGATCAGGTGAACTCGACGATCAACTACACGCTCGGCGCGAACGTCGAAAACCTCATCCTGCTCGGCGCCGCGACCGACGGCACCGGCAACGGCCTCGACAACCAGATCGTCGGCAACAGCGAGGACAACACCCTCGACGGCGCCGGCGGAGCCGATCAGCTGTTCGGCACGGGCGGCGTGGACGTGCTCACCGGCGGCACTGGAGACGACACTCTCCTGGGCGGCTCGGAGAACGACCTGCTGCTCGGTGGTGGCGACAACGACACGCTGGACGGCGGCACCGGAGCCGACCAGATGTTCGGCGGCACCGGCAACGACACCTACACCGTCGACGACGCCGGCGACACCGTCAGCGAGAGCAGCGGCCAGGGCACCGACACGGTTCACTCGACGCTGGCGAGCTACACGCTCACCGGCAACGTGGAGAACCTGGTGCTCGACACCGGCGCCGGCAACGGCACCGGCAACACGCTGGGCAACGCGATCACCGGCAACACCGGCGCCAACGACATTGACGGCAAGGCCGGCAATGACACGCTGACCGGCGGGGACGGGGCCGACAACTTCGTGTTCAGCACCACGCTGAACGCGGCGACCAACGTCGACTCGATCACCGACTTCGTGGTGGCGGACGACAGCTTCAACCTGAAGACCTCGGTCTTCACGGCGCTGTCGGCGGGCACGCTCGACGCCAATGACTTCGTGACGGGGACGGGGGCGGGCGACGCCACCGACCGCATCATCTACGACAACACCACCGGCGACCTGTTCTACGACGCCGACGGCTCCGGCGTCGGCGCCCAGGTCAAGTTCGCCCAAGTCACGCCGGCGACGGCGCTGACCAACAACGACTTCATCATCTCGTAAGAGAGCGATAAAGCTCGCAGGGAAGGGCCCCGCTTGCGGGGCCCTTTTCTTTTGCCGACGTGCAATCCGCGCAGGCGGTGCGCTCCCTCTCCCCGTATAGCCCGTCGAAGACGGGCGTGAACGCCCTGGTTCGAGGAGCGGGTCGGGGTGAGGGGAACTCTCAACGAGCTAATTCGTAGAGAGGCTGCTGAAAAACTTTCCGCGGTCATTCCGGGACGCCGCGAAGCGGCGGACCCGGAATCCAGAAGAGCAGGAAATCCCGATGTTCTGGATTCCGGGTTCGCGCCTTCGGCGCGCCCCGGAATGACGGCCCGCGTCCGGCCCGCGCTGTTGGCATCGAATGGCCTGCCGGCCGGGTGATCCGGCTCGCCCCGGGCCGGGCGCATAGGAGCCTTGCGACCGCCATGCGGCTGCGCCGACACGAGCGGGGCCATCACCGGCACGTTGGACCTTGGTCCAACTCGATTTCACGTCGGCCGGACGAAACTATTGTCCATGGACGTCGAGGTCAGCTGCAGCCGCTGGCCCTGGTCGGAAATATCGGTTTGAACCTCGCCGTCGGTGCGACCGGCCTGACTCTCCGCTATGCGCCGTCGGCCAATTGAAGGTCCAGCAGCGTTGATCCGGTCCGGCATGGCAATCAGGCAGAACTCCTGCGGCGCGATGGCCCGGTCGCTTGTTGTGGCGGCTGCGACCACCCTGGCGGTGCTCTGCATGAGCATGTCGGTCGCGTCGGCGCGAGACCGGCCCCGCGCCGGGACTTTGACCTGCAGCTCCGACGCCGCAATCGAGCTCACCGCCGAACGTCGTCGGCCCGTGCGCTGTCACTACGTCAGCCGCGGGGGGGCGCACGCAAAGCTACGCCGGCGTCATAGCCCGGTTCGAAGGCGATGCGGCTGCTGCGCCCGGCCGGTTCATGCAGTGGTCGGTCGTCATGGCCGCCCCCGGCCCGGCCAGAGGGGCGCTGGCCGGCCGCTACGTCGCCGCCGGCGGCGCTGGAGGGACCGGCGCCGGCGCGAACGACTTGATCGGCGAAGCAGAAGCAATCCGGTCGATCGTGCTCCGGCCCGCATCCTCGGCCCGCGGTCGCTCCCGCTTCAATGTGGCGTCGGGCGTCAAGGACCTGTCGATCGGCCATCGGAACAGCCGCCGCGAGAATGGGATCTGAAGTTGTGCGCGATGAACATCGAGGGCCCGGGCAGCCGGTTGAACATGTGCATCGGCCCCGTTGGATTTTCGCTTCATCGCAGGATCGGCGCGAGGCAACCGCCATGCACCGCTTGATCCTTTCTCCAGGCCGATGGCGACAGGTCGATGGCGACCAGTGGCGGCGTATGCAGCAGCGCAGGAGAATTCCGTACAGGAGAATTCCGTCATGAAGGGGTGCAGCAAGATCAATGAGCGGTCGTCCGGCCGGCCATGGCGCCCGGGACGTCGGCGCTGCGCGTCGTTCGCATTCGTCGGGCTTCTGGCCGGTGTCTGCAACACGGCCGTTGCGCAATCGCCTCCGGCGGCCACGGCCGGCGGCGGCGGCGGCGTCACCCTGTTTCAAAACGTCCGTGTCTTCGACGGCCGGAGCGCGACGCTGTCGGGCCCGTCGCATGTTCTGGTCCGCGGCAACAGGATCGAGGCGATTTCGACGCAGCCGATCCCCGTGGATAGCCGCGCCGACACGCGCATCGTCGAGGGCGGCGGCCGCACGCTGATGCCCGGCCTGATCGACAATCACTGGCACGCCGCGATGGCGCGGGTCACTCCGGTGCAGGCGTTCGGCGACATCACCTACAACAGCCTGCAGGCCGGCGCCGAGGCAACCGACACCCTGATGCGCGGCTTCACCACGGTTCGCGACATGGGCGGGCCGGTGTTCGGCCTCAAGACCGCCATCGACGAGGGCGTCGTCGATGGCCCGCGCATTTACCCGTCCGGCGCCGTGATCACGGTCACCAGCGGGCACGGCGATTTCCGCCAGCCGACCGACCTGCCGCGGACCATCGGCGGCATGCTCACCCGCATGGAGCAGCTTGGCGGCGCCATGGTCGCCGACAGCCCCGACGAGGTGCGCGTGCGCACGCGCGAACAGCTCATGCAGGGCGCGTCCCAGATCAAATTGACGGCGGGCGGCGGCGTGTCGTCACCCTTCAGCCCGATCGACGTCACCACCTTCACCGAGGCCGAGCTGCGCGCAGCGGTGGAAGCGGCGGAGAATTGGGGCACGTATGTCGCGACGCATGCCTTTACGCCGGCGGCGATCCGGCGGTCCATTGCGGCCGGCGTGAAGTGTATCGAGCACGGCATGCTGATGGACGAAGCGACCGCCCGGCTGATGGCCGAGAAGGGCATCTGGCTGAGCATGCAGCCGCTCCCCGAGGGCTTGAGGCTGGGCTTTCCGGAGGGATCGGTCCAGCGAGCCAAGGCCGATGAGGTCTGGCCCGGCATCGCCAGGACCTACGAACTGGCCAAGAAGCACGGGATCAGGACGGCGTGGGGCACCGACGTGCTGTTCTCCCGCGCGCTGGCCCGGCAGCAAGGGGCCATCCTGGCCTCGCTGGTCCGCTGGTATACCCCCGCCGAGTCGCTGGTCATGGCGACATCGACGAACGCCGAGCTGCTGGCGCTGTCCGGCAAGCGCAATCCCTATCCGGGCAGGCTTGGCGTCGTGGAGCCGGGCGCGCTGGCCGACCTGCTGCTGGTCGATGGCAATCCGCTGGAAAACATCAACCTGATGGCAGACCCCGGCAAAACTCTTCTGGTCATCATGAAGGATGGCAAGGTTTACAAGAACGCTTTGGCCAGGTGACATTGACCCAAGGTGACACTGACCCACGTGAGACTGACACCAGTGACACTGACCGAGGTGATCGCCGCAAGTCGCAAGGGCGTTGATCGGGATCGCCGGCGGGTGCGGCTTGCTGCCCGGGCGCCGGCTTGCAGGTCGGCACAGGCGGTTTCGGAGCGGGTGCTCGGTTGAGTAGGCTTCGCAGAGTCCTGTCCGGGTCGCTCGGCGGGCTGAGCGCGGCAACCGGTTTTCTGGGCCGGGCGCTGCTGATCGCCTGGGCCACCCTGGCCATCCACTATTCGAACCTTCCGTCGGCCGGAGTTCGTCTGGGGCTGGCGGCGGCCTTTGCGGCATTCGCGATCTGGGCGTTCTGGTTGTCGCGCCGGCGGCGGATGCCGCTGGTCGCCATCGCGCTGTTTCTCGGCGTGGTCGCCTGGTGGATCGCCATCCCTGCCTCGCACGATCGCAACTGGCGGCCGGAAGTCGCGGTCATGCCGCGGGCGGTGATCGACGGCGACCGCGTGCGCATCACCGGCGTGCGCAACTTCGACTACCGCAGCCGGAACGATTTCACGGTGCGCCATGAGGAGCGCGAGGTGCGGCTGTCGCACCTGGTCGCCCTCGATTTCTACGTGTCCTACTTCGTGGAGGGCCCGGTCGGACACACGTTCGTGAGCTTCATCTTCGACGACGCGCCGCCGCTCAGCATTTCCATCGAGACGCGGCCGGAGGTGGGCGAGGGCTTTGCGCCCGTTGCCTCCATGTTCAAGCAATTCGAGCTGATCTACGTGGTGGGGGACGAGCGCGACCTCGTCGGCGTGCGCACCAATCACCGGCTGGAGCCGACCTATCTCTATCGCCTCAACACCTCGGTGGAGGATGCCCGCCGGCTGCTCCTCGTCTACCTGGAGCGGATCAACCAGCTCGCCGACCGGCCGGAGTTCTATCACCTGCTGACCAACAGCTGCACGATCAACATCGTGCGTTACGCGAACGCCGCCGGCCGGCAGGGCCGGCTCGACATCCGCCATGTCCTCAACGGCCTCGCCGACAGCTACCTCTACCGCTCGGGCCGGATCGACACGACGCTGCCGTTTGACGAATTGCGGCAACGCTCCCTGATCAACGAGGCTGCGCGTGCGGCCGACGGCGCGCCCGATTTCTCGCAGCGCATTCGCGCATCCCTGCCGACGATCTCCCGCTGACCCTCGACCTGAAAAGAGGTGCCAGGCGGCGCCAAAGGCTTGTGCAGACCGCCATCCCAAGTGTTAGCCAAGGGTTACCCCGGCGATTTTCTTGATTCAAGAATTGTCAGGAAGTGCCGGTCGGAGCAGCGGGATTCGAACTCGCGATCCCCGGTCCCCCAGACTGGTGCGGCAACCGGGCTGCGCTCCGCTCCGACGGGAGTGATGGCCTTTGTGTTCGCCGGCGTCCGTCTCGACAAGTCCTGCATCCTCGACCGCTGCCGCGCGGAGGAGGGCACGCTCGCCGAGGCGATCGCCCAGGTGAGCGCCGCCAGGCGCGCCTTCACCGAAGAGGACGTCTACCTACGCGGCAGCCGCACGCTCGAGAAGGCCATTCTCCAGGGCACCACGCGGATGCGCACGCATGTGGAGATCGATCCGCGGATCGGCATGGCGGGCTTCGACGCGGTGAAGCGGCTGAAGCGCGACTATGCCTGGGCCATCGACCTCGAAATCTGCGTGTTCCCGCAGGAGGGCCTGCTCAACGATCCGGGGACCGACGAGCTGCTGGTCGCGGCCTGCGAGGCCGGCGCCGATCTGATCGGCGGCTGTCCCTGCACCGACAGCCATCCACATGCGCATATCGCGCGCGTCTTCGAGATCGCCCAACGCTTCGATCTCGACATCGACTTTCATCTCGATTTCGACCTCGACGCGTCGTGGATGGACATCGACGAGGTGTGTCGGCAGGCGACCGCGCACCGCTACGGCGGCCGGGTCGCGGCAGGCCACGTCACCAAGCTGTCGGCGCTGCCGCCCGAGCGCCTCTTCGAGGCGGCGCTCCGCCTGCGCGACGCCGGCGTCGCGGTGACGGCGCTGCCGTCGACCGACCTGTTCCTGATGGGCCGCGGCGTGAGCCACAACGTCCCGCGCGGCGTCACGCCGGTGCACCGCCTGACCTCGACGTCATCACCTTGATCCACACCGGGTATCTGCAAACCGAACGCCAAATGGACCGTGCGGCAATTCGGGCTGCCGTAACGATGCTCTTGAATGACTGGACGTTCCAACATGGAACGGAAGCGCTTCGGTTGCGCGACGCGAAGAAATATCCCCCGTCTGGCGCCTGAATCACGGGGGGTGTCCGGTCCCATAATTATTTGTTCACGATATCAGCGCGGGCCGTAACGCGTTACAGGCCTGAGACATCGGCGTGCGGCGCTGTGATTTTAGCTCCGATAACGGCCATTCCCGGAACCGAAGGGACTGCCGTGAGGGCAGCGGAAGTTTACGTGGAAGATCCGGCCGGCCGGTGGAACCGAGATAAGTCGGCGTGGGTCTCCGCCACAAGCTGCGACACATGCTCAAAGGCGACAGCGCGTTGCCCCTATTGACCACGCTAGTCAGAACTGGGGCGGCTCGCTCTTAGCACTGGGCGGTTCTTACATTTGCTTCGCTATGGGCCTGCGCCGCAGGCCTCGGTAAGGCGCATGCGAAGCTGTGACGGACGTTGTGGTCTTTGGGCCAGCGGTGTTGCCGCCGCTCGGTGCCAGGCCTTCTGCCGCGCTCTTCTTCTCTTGCTTGTTGCCAGGCGATTGCGCCTTGAGTCTCGGCTTGCGCATGAGATGCTCCCTTTGAACGTCACGTTGACTAAACCTATTGCGAGGCGGATGCTTCACGGCCGCTTCGTAGCCCGGGTCATGCAACTCGGATCGGCGAACACGTAGGCCAGGAGTGGCGCCTTCCAGTCCGTAACGGACACGACGCTGAACGGCCCGCCAGGCACATCAAGATTGTCCACGGCGATACCCTGCGCCATCCGGGAAAAGCCGATCCGCTGCGACCTCCATGTTAGAGTAGCGATTTCACAAGTGTCGAGATCACCGGTGAGGAGCTCGGCGGTGGCTGGGATCTCTCGCAGCCACCCGGCACCAAAGCGCAGGTGCGCCCCTGGCGGGCTGGGATCGTTTCCGCCGCCATGCCGTGCACCGCTGCCCATCAGGCAGGAACTCGTCGGCAGGTCAGGCCAATCGAGCAGCAAATGCGCCATCTCGTGCACCCAGGTTCCAAGCGGTGCGGAGGCCGGCAGAGCCGCATAGCGGCGCACCCAGGTCCCGGGCGTGAGGGCGACGCCGCCTTCGGCAACCCGCCACACATGCGGCGCGAGCGGCGCATCGGCGACCAGCATCAGGAGGCGCGGGCAGACCTCGCGCGCCGAGTCAGGCAGCGCGAGCACCGCCGCGCGTGCGAGCCCCGGCGCATTGCGCGGCCCGGCACCCAGTCCGCCGCCGGCGCACCAGTAGGACGGGTCGTCGCAAAGAATCACGGGGGGGAGGAACACCGGCCGCGGCCACCAGTGCCCGTGACTAATTCCCTTCCACCAAGCCGAGGCTGCCATGGCCTGGGCGAACGCGTCGGGTGGTGCGCGGCCGCCGCCGCCCACGCTGAGCACGCCGAACGCGGTATTGCCCGTTATCGTTGCCATGTCAGCAGGTCGACCAGGAACGGTTCGGCACCCGCCGCCGACGCGCCGCGCAGGCTTGCCGCGTTGCCGTTGGTGAGCGAGGGCCAGAAACGCACGATCTGCGGGGACACACGCAGTGCCGCTCCGGGAATCGGCAAGCTGAGCTTCACCATCGCCGTCGCGCTGCGCAGGGCGCCGACATCCGGAGCGTCACCAGCGCGCGCGGCGTCCGGCCGGACCGCCACGAGCCAGCGCCCCATCGGGAAGTTACTCCAGCCGCTGGGCTGGGCGGTGTCGATATGAGCCGGCGGACGCAGATATTCCAGGTCGCGCGATGGGGGGCTGAACAGCGGCTCGTCCGACGCCGCCAGGGTGAGCCTGACTGTGCGGACCCAGTCGGTGCGCCGCATGTCGAATGCCTTGTCGGAGGTCAGTTCCGGAGTGGTGCCAGGCCTCGGCGCGGCTGCGGTGGCCAGCGCCACGCCGTCCACCTGCAACGTCAGGCCCGGGTCGAAGGCCTCCACACACAGCGCGCCGTCCACCACCCCCGCGAGGCCGATGCGCGGCACGCCGCCAGCGCGTGCCAGATCGAATGCGTTATTGAGCAGGACGGCGATCGTTGCTGGGTCGCCACCAGCCGCGATCGCGACCGGGTTGGTTGTGAGGATCGTGGCGCCCGCGGTGTCCAGCGTGAGGAATGTGTAAGTCGCCGCTTCCGTTGCGGCGCTGCGCACACCGCGCCAGCCGACCGTCATCGTATTGAGCGAACCAGACCGACCAGCACCCGGCCAACCCCGTGCGAACAGATCGCCCCCGCCTTGCAAGAGGATATCTGCTGCACCTCGCGGCGCCCCGGTCGCGGGAATTCGCACGCTTCCGGCGAGGCCGAACGCAGCTGTTTCGATCACCAGCCTGCCGTCAGGCCAAGCCGATGCGGCACCGGCATCGGCCGCACGCAGCGCTGCGTGGATCCGCGCCGCGACCTGCGCGGCGGTCTGTGGCGTGCCGTCGAACACAACGTCGATGGTGCGCGACGCAGGCAGGTCGGCCGGGGCGCTCTCGTCCAGCCCGATCGATAGGGGTCCGTTTGGCGTGAGCGTTCCTGCGAACGCCGGCAGCGCGACCGCTGCTCGCTCGGCGGCGCCCCGACTCAGGCTGTCATCCCAGTTGATCGGCGTCCCGAACGAGGCTGCCGCGATGAATTCCAGGCGGCCGGCCACGCCGCGGCGGCGGCTCGCGATCACGAACCCATTGCTGGCCGGCGCGTCGGGCGCGTAGGCGGTCGCGTCCAGTGGCTGGTTCAACAGGGCAGAGTCATCGAGTGTCGTGTCCTCAGTCCATGCTGCTTGAAGCGCTGCTGCCAGTTCGCTTGGCCTGACGCTGGCCATGTTCGGCACGCTGCCGTCGCCGCGCGCGTCGAGTGGAAGGGGGCTGGGTGCAACGAAGCCGGTGGCCGGGTCGCCGGTGACGGCATTGCCCGCCGTCAAGATCAGCCGCGACGCGATCCCCTCGGACACTGTCTCCAGAACCAGCCCCGCAGGGGCGGCGAAGGCGCGCACGGTCCAGTCGGTGCCGCGGGCGATCTGCGCTGCGAGCGCGGCGACGTTCACGGGCGCGGTCAGGGTGATCGTGAATGGCCTGCCGTCGACCTCCAGCAGCAGTTGCCGCGTGGCGAGGACAGCCAGGCTGGTCGGCAACGCGAGCGCGGCAAGTCGCGCGTTCCGGCCCCAGAAGGCTCCGGTGATGATCCGGCTTTCCTCATTCTGTCGAAACGCGATCAGACCGATCACTTCAGGCCTGAGTGCGACCGCAGGACCCGGCGTTGCCTCGAGAATCCCGTTCGTCAGCATGAATGCGATCGAGGACGCGGCAGCGCCGGGCCGGAGGTTGAGTCCGGCACCGTTCGGCAACAGCCGCACCGTACCGGCGGCGTCGTCGCCCACTGCACGATACAGCGTTTGCGGTATGTCGGGCCTGGCCGCGCGACCGGCCAGCAAGTCCTGCAAGGTGCCGGCCCCGCCCTGCACGGTCACTCTATCGACATCAGCAAAGGTTCCCGCGCCCGTCGCAGTTGCGGTTGCGATCAGCCCAAGCAGACCGCCCGGCGGCGCGGCGGGCAAGGTCACGGTGACGGTGCCGCTGTTGCCGCGCCGCGCGCCTCGAAGGACGAGATGCGCTGGAGCACCCGGCGCCGGTTCGGCCACAAGCCCCGCCCAGCCGGGCGCGATGTGCCGGTTGATCCATTCCACCGCGTCGTTCACGGCCGGGAACGGATCGGGAGAGGCGGGAACCGGACGGGGGATGCCGTCGACCTGCACATTAAGCCCGTTGGTTTGCAGGAACGTGAGCTGTGCGGTGGCATCAGCTGTGCCGTCGACGGGTGACGGGTTGGGCGCGCGCAATACCGCCACCTGCGCGAGCACCGGCAAGGTCGTGTGCAACGGACCCGTCAACACCTGCAGCAGCGCCGGTCCGGGAGCCAAAGGTCCTGGAGGAATGATCAGACTGCCGCCCGCGCCTGCGGTTGCCCCAAGCGCCGCTGCCGCCTCGGGTGGTTGCGATCGGAATGAGAGAGCGTCACCGCTCGGCGTCATGGTCAGGCCCCCGCCTGCTGGGGCGGTCAATTCGTAGAGTGGAGGTACGGCCTCCGGGCCGGTTGCGGTTGCGGCGGCTCGAGTGAGCATGGTGCGCACCTCGTCAGCGGTGACGGCGGCGCCGTCGACGACGGTGCCGCCTCCGCCGACTTCAAGCACCTCGGTCGCGATGTCGAATTGCGGGGGACGGAAGCCGAGCGCGAGCATGCCGGCTCGGCCCTCGAGCCGCAGATGCCAGCCGGTGCCGCGGCCGACCGTTTCGATGTGCACCACGACCGTCTCGGTTTGGTCGTCGAAGGTGACGGGAAAGGCGGCGATGCCAGGGACGCGCATCAGCCGGTCACACGCGTCGATGGCGTCTGTCACGCCCGCGAGGTCGATGATGGCGGAAGGCGAGGCGCCGTCCGGGCGCACGACGGTGAGCGTCAGCGTCAGCGCGCCCTGAACGGCTGGCGGCACCGTGGCGCGGATGGCTGCGGGCATCGCCGACAGTTGGCCGATGGCCCGCGCCTGCACGACGGCGCCTTGCCGCAAAAGGAAATTCCAGGTGACGCAGCCGCGCGTGAGCGCCAGCGGTAACGCCGCTCCCACCTGCGCCTGGTTCGCGCTTGGCGCGGTGAAGCCCAGCACGTCCGTGCCGGCCGGGGTCACCGCAGCGGTCAGCACCTGCCCGGCCGACCCCGCAAGCGTTGGCGGATCGCCGGCCGGGACGGACAGGGCGTTGCTGAGCGGACCGGTGAAGCGGATCCGCACACCAGGATTTGCCCTCTGTTCGGCGATCGGCGCGAACCCGGGGCCGGCGGCGAGATGATCGCTAAACACGCCCTCCGGCTGATCCAGCAGCGTCGTGCGGTTGCGCAGGAAGCCGAGCACTGCGAGCCCGGCAGACTCCGTCAACTGGAGCGGAGATGGTGCCGGCCCCTCGCCGTGCAGCGTGCGTACGACGGCGATCTGCCAGGCGAACCGCACGGAGAACTGGTCGGAGGCGGCGGCGATGCGTTCGGCAACCGCGCCGATATTGGTCTCGGTGCCATCGAACGTGACTGTCACGGTGGTGCCACCGGCCCGCAACACAAGCACCTCCGATGCCGCCGGAAGACGGGGTAACGGGCCAAGCTCGACACGCGCGGGTTCGCCGGTGAGCGGAACCCGGACGATGTTTCCGTCCACCTCAATGTCGAGCCACGAGCTGCCGGCCAGGGCGAGTGCCGCAGGCATCGGCTCGGAGCGCCACGTCATGCCGGCGGGATCGCTTCCGGGCACCAGCGTCAGTCCCTGAGCCGCAAGACGGATCGTATGCCCGGCCGCGACCGTCAGGCGAAGCCGGTTGCCGTCCACTGCCGCGACCGGCAGCACCGCTGCCGGATCGTAGGGCGGCGTGTCGCGTGCCCCGGCGTCGGCCACCACGCCTTGCAGCACCAGACGATTGACCGCGCCGGTGTCGGCAACCGGCGCGCGTCCGGGCAGGTCGGCCGATATGCCGTTGCTGCGGACGGGCAGCGGCGGCGAGACGCCCTTGGACAGTGTAAGCTGCACGTCCGCGCCGCCGGCGATGGTGCTGACGATCACCAAATCAGCGCCCTCCGGAGTGGCCCGCACCCCATCCGCCTCCAGCATGATGCGGCGGGCCACGGAGGCGGCATCGTTGTCGCTCGCGCGGAAATTCACC
>Ga0247825_10001727_pt1 | contig 14401 bp, 19 predicted proteins | sample 13C_Vanillin_Day_FD_194413 | JGI IMG/M metagenome (GOLD analysis project Ga0247825, IMG submission 194413) | Soil microbial communities from agricultural site in Penn Yan, New York, United States - 13C_Vanillin_Day48 | ecosystem: Environmental > Terrestrial > Soil > Agricultural land | place...
TCCAGGGTTTCGAGGCCGCGCAGGTCGTGGTGCTCGGCGCCCATCGGCGTGACGTCGCCGTCGACGATGACGTTCTTCTTGCGGAACTCCCACGGGTCCATGCCCAGCTTGCGCGCGATCTCGTCCATGTGTGACTCGATGGCGAAGGCGCCCTGGGGCTCACCCGGCGAGCGCATGTGGCCGCAAGGCACCGTGTTCGTGTAGACCTCGGTGGAAGCGAGCCGCACGGCGGGCATGCGGTAAGGACCGGCCATCGCCGACCGCACGGCGCCGCCGATGATGCCCAGCGGCTTGTAGCCGGCGTAAGCGCCGGTGTTCACGAACGCCTCGGCCTCATGGGCAGTGATCGCGCCGTCGTTCTTCACGCCGGTACGCAGCTTCATCACGGTGGAATGGCGCGGGTTGCCCTCCATGAACTCCTCGATGTATTCGTTGACCATGCGCACCGGCCGCCCTGTAGCCTTTGCCAGGAAGTAGGCGATAGGCAGGGCGTGCGGCGTGGCCTTGCCGCCGAAGTCACCGCCGATGTAGCTGTGGTTAATGATTACCTGGTCTTCGGGTACTTCGATCGCCAGGGCGAGAGCGCTTCGGGCGTCGTACGGCGCCTTCGCGCACGTCCATACTTGCACCGTTTCGGCTTCGACGTTGACGAGGACGCTCTGGGTCTCGAGGTACGCGTGGTGCACGCGAGGCGTCGTGTAGGTGTTCTCAACGACCATGTCGGCAGCCGAGAAGCCTGCCTCGACATCACCGCGCTCATTGACGGCGCTGGAGTAGGCGTTCGTGGGTTTATCGAGGGGGCGAGTGCCGGCGTAAGTGCCGTAGTCGGGATGCAGCACGGGTGCGTTCTCGCCGACCGCCTCGACGACGTCGAAGACCGCCGGGAGCTCCTCGTACTCGACCTCGATGAGGTCGATGGCCTGCTGGGCGATGTCCTCGTCATCGGCGGCGACGGCGACGACGCGCTCGCCGAAGAAGCGCACGCGGTCCGACGCCAGGATCGGCACATCCTTGATCGCGCGGCCCCACGCCACCGAGGCGACGTCTGCAGCGGTCAGCACAGCGTGCACGCCCGGCACTTGTCGGGCAGCCGTTGTGTCGATCCTGACGATGCGGGCGTGAGCGTAAGGGCTGTGCAAACAGCGGCCCCACAGCGTGTTTGGCAGTGGGTGGTCGGCCGTGTAGCGCCCGCGTCCCGTGACCTTGTCGACGCCGTCGGGGCGGCCTATCGGTTGGCCGATGACTTTGTAGGGTGCCAAGACAGCCTCCGGGCTTCTAGTTCTCAGTTGTCAGTTCTGAGGTATCAGTTTTCGGATGAGGATGTATCGAAAATCGGGTTCTGGGAGACCTTAGCAGCCTCGATTCAGGATGCCAATCTCTCAGGTTTCGACGTGTGTGTCGATTGCTGTAGGACGCCAGTCTACTTGCCTAGCCGCTTCGCCATAATCCGGATGGCCTCCGGATACGCTTCGCACTCGGCCTCGAAGACGCGAGCTGCGAGTGTGTCCGGCGTGTCGTCCGGCAGCACCGGCACACGCTTCTGGACCACGATGGGTCCCTTGTCGTACTCGTGGGTGGTCAGGTGCACCGTGCAGCCCGACTCCGCCTCACCCGCTGCGATGACCGCCTCGTGGACGTGATGGCCGTACATCCCCTGGCCGCCGTAGCCGGGAAGCAGGGCGGGATGAACGTTTAGCATGCGGCCCTCGAACCGCGGTGGAAACTTGTAGAGCTGCGTAAAGCCCGCGCCGAGGACGAGGTCGATCTCGTACTTGTCGAGCACGCCCGTAATCGCCTCGCTGAAGGCGTCGTTGGTCTCGAAGTCGCGGCGGCGAACTATGTGCGCATCGATGCCGGCGTCGCGCGCCCGCTGCAGACCAAGGGCGGTCGAGTTGCTGGCCACGACCACCTCGACCGACGCGTCCAGTTCGCCCTTCGCGATCAGGTCCAGGAAGTTCTGCAGCGTACGGCCGCCGCCGGACAGGAGTACGGCGAGACGTATGGTCACGTGTACGTATGTGCGGCCGGTTCCGGCACAGGCATATACCTCGGGCGCAGCCCGATCTTCCACCGGATCTTGGCGTAGGTGCTCAGCCAGTGCACCATCGGCAGGGAGCGACCTCCGACGATGCGGCCGCCGCGCAGGACGCGCAACAGGTCTTCGGGCGTCTCGAAGTCGTCGATTTCGAGGGCGCCGCCGCCTAGCTCCATCGGCGAGTGGGAGTCGGTGCCGAGGGTGAAGGGCTTGTCCACGCTGGCGGCGAGGTCGCGCGCCTTCTGGTCGTGCTTCGAGAGGATGTTGCGGCAGTTGAAGCCCTCAATGGCGTCGACGCTGTGCTTGACGCGTTCGATCGCCTCGTCGGTGAGGACTGAGCGCCGGAACACGTCGTAGGGATGAGGGATCACGGCGATGCCTCCCTGCTCATGGATCGCGGTCACTGTGTCCTCGGGCGACATGTCTCGTGGCACCAGCTCTTTCAGGAAGAGGCCGATGATCTCCCCTTCCGAGGTCTTCACTTCTTCGCCAACGATCACCTTGATCGGCGCCGCCGAGTCGCGGGCCAGCTTCTCGATCACGAAGGCGCCGTCGATCGCGTTGTGGTCGGTGACGGCGATGCAGGTGACGCCCTTGCGCACGCATGTGTCGATGTAAGTGCGCGGGTTGATCAGCGAGTCTTTCGAGAAGTGGCTATGGCTGTGGAAGTCGGCGCGGAGCTTCAAATCACCTCGTCCTCTTCTTCGATCTCTGCCAGCTCTTCCGTCGCCGGGCTCGCCACGTGGGCCTCGTTGGCCGTGATCGATTCGCGCAGACGCGTGATACGCAGCTCGGCGCCGTCGAGCATCTCCTGGCACTTCTGCGCCAGTCCGACCGCCTCTTCGTACGCAGAAAGGGAGTCATCCAGGCTAAGACCGCCCTGCTCGAGCAAGGCGACCTTGGCCTCGAGCTGCGTGTAGAGGTCTTCGAAGGACGGCGTCGGCTGTGTAGGTGACATTGCGACCAGTCTATCAAGGGTCGAGGGTCGAGGGGAAAGGAATGCCTGCAGGCTGGGCACGCGTTATGCTCGCCTCGACAACCGAAGGAGACTCGACCCATGCCGGACACCGACGACGAACTGCGAGCCCTCGAGCAGCAGCGCATCACCGCCATCACGGGCAAGGACGCCGACACCTTGCAGCGCCTGCTCGCCGACGACTACCACCTGATCAACCCGGGCGGGCAGCAGGTGGGCAAGTTCGACCTCGTCAACGGCATCCGCGAGGGCTTCATCTCCTACAGCCTGTGGGAGGTCGATGGCGCCATGGCCGTAGTCTTGAGTGAAACGATGGCCGTCGTGCGCTACCGCGCGAGCCTGCAGGTGACGGTGCAAGGTGAGGCACAACCGCCGCAGCGCCTCTGGCACACGGAGGTGTACCAGCAGCGCGATGGCGCGTGGCAGGCCGTGATGTCGCAGGACACGCGGGTCGCGACGTGAGTCGCAGGTTGTAGTTTGAAGTTCGAAGTTTGAAGTCAGGCTACTCCGACTCCAACTTCAAACATCTAACTTCGAACCTCAAACCCTCTACCTCGAACGAAGTCCGGCCTGTTCCTTATCATTGATGCGTGATCACTGAAGGTTGGGTGGAATACCTCACGGGCCCCTTCGGCATCGCGTTTGCCTTTGCCGCGGGCGTGATCTCATTCCTGTCGCCCTGCGTGCTGCCGCTTGTACCTGCCTATATAGCCCACCTGACGGGTGTCGCGAGCGACCCTGAGGCGGTGTCGAGCCGGCGGGAGACGATGTCACATGCGCTGGCGTTTGTCAGCGGCTTCGGGGTCGTGTTCACGGTGATCGGGGCTTCGGTTGGCCTTGCCGGTGGCCTGATCGCCGACCAGATGCCGACGCTCGAAAAGGTCGCTGGCGTATTCCTCATCGTCCTTGGCCTCAACCTGATGGGCGTGATCAAGATCCCCTGGCTGTACCGCACCTTCACGATAGGCAGTGGCACTTCGGGAGGGCGCGGCGGCACGCTCGCGTACGCGGCGGCAGGCGCTGGTGGTGGCACCACAACGCTGGTCACGGTGCAGTCGACGGCGCTGAGCTATGCGCGCTCCTTCGGTTTCGGCAGCTCCTTCGCGATCGCCTGGACGCCGTGCATCGGGCCGGTGTTGGGGGCGATCCTGGCGCTGGCGGCCGCGTCCTCGACGGTCTACCAGGGCGCCTATTTGCTGCTGGCGTACTCGGCAGGACTGGCGGTGCCCTTCTTAATCGCGGGGTTCGCTATCGGGTCGGTGACGGCGGGTCTCAAGCGCTTTGGGCCATATCTGCCTGTCCTCGAACTCACAGCAGGCGCCATCGTGGTGCTGATCGGCGTGCTCGTATTCCTGAATGAGTTCACGTCGCTGAATCAGTACTTCAACCTGATCCCGGAGCTGAATTCGGTGTGACGTGCAACAAGCAATAAGCCCCAGGCATCAGGGTTTCCGAAGCCCTTTCCAGGTGCTTGTTGCCTGAGGCTTCTTGCTTCGTCTTCGCAACACGCCTAGGCTCGACTGACTGGAGGCATCGTCATGATCACGGACACAGTGCACGATCCCGTCTGCCACATGGACATCGACCCGAAGACCGCGGCCGGGACGTCGGAACACGAGGGCGTCACCTACTACTTCTGCAGTCGTGGCTGCAAGATGGACTTCGATGAGGGTCCGGCAGGCGTCCTCGCGGCTGAGGCGGCCCACAACCACTCTCAGGCGTCGCCGATGATGATGGATATGCAGATAGACGCCGCGCCGGCGAAGAAGCCGTGGTGGAAGTTCTGGTGAGCGCGGAGTAACAAGTAACCGGTAACCAGTAACAACAGTAGCGAGCCGACCGGAATGCCCTCTCGTTACCTGTTACAAGCTAGTGCGACCACCACATCTCTTCCCACATGCGCCGGATCGCGTCCTGCTCACGCAGTGAGCGGCCCTGGGCGAGGCCGAGGGCCTGGTGGGCGTTCTCGATCTGCTTGTCTTCCTGCCAGATGATCGCCTGGGCGAGATAGCCGAGCTTCGCCTCCAGCTCTCGAAGGGTGTCGCTGGCCTTGGGCTCGTGGTAGTGCAGGCGGGCCCACCGCAATGTCTCGATGGCGTCGTCGAAGACCTTGTCCACGTCCTCCGCCATCGTCTTGGAGCTGCTGCCGTGCTGATAGACCATGATGACTTAGCTTAACTCAACCCGGCTACTGAGTGGGGATGCACGGACTCGCGTCCATCACGTCGGTGTGGCAGCGTCTGTCGCCCAGATGGATGCGCACGATGTCGTTGATCACCGCAACGGGAAATCGGTCGAGGCGCCCATCAGGCGGACCGCCGACGTGCATGCCTTCGGCGTCCCAGATTGTCCCGCTACAGGAATCGACGAAGCCTGTTGAACCGAACCCCCGCTCCCTCATGTCGCTGCCGAGGTGCCCCTCGACAGCATCGCCTTCCGTCAGCACGCTACGGCAGGTGAGTTTCGTGACGTCGCCGTCGTTTACTAGCGTCTGCGTCGCGGGCGAGAGGTCGTAGAGGGCAAGAAACGCGCCGTCGGCAAAGCGGACGAGGTAGAGGTGCTCCTTCTCGAAGTACGTCACGGTCTTCGGCGCGAACTCCTTGATCGGCCCCGCGGCGAAGATATCGAGCGACGGTTCGCCGCTCGGAGGCGCGTCGCTGAACGGCTTCAAGGAGAGGACGAGACCAACAACAACAAAGAAGATGGCTATGAGGCCCACGGTCAGGAGCACCGGTCGAAGCTGAACACGCCCTGGATTGCTGTTCAAATGAGGCAGCGTCGCATCGACAGTCTCGCCACTGATTTCGAGTTGATTCACGAAATGTACCGGCCTCGATTATAGCGAAGCTCCGCTGAATCCCGGCTGCCGGTGACATTACAATGCGCCTATGCAAGTAAGCCCCAGCGTGCGCGCCGTCCAGGTCCCCGAGAGCAACCCGATGCACCCGCAGTTCACAACGATTTATCTAGTCGGCCGCGACCAGGTGCTGACGATCGACTCCGGCGCCGACGAGGAGCGATATCGTTGGATGCTGCGTGGCTACCTCGCGGCGGAGGAGCGGGCCGAGATCGCTCAGGCGGCCGTCACGCACTTCCACTTCGACCATTCTTCGAACGTCCGGTGGCTCTGCGAGGAGTTCGGCGCGACGGCTCTGCTCGCGCCAGAAACCGCCGAGCGCATGGGCGACAATCTCCTGCCCGCGAAAGGGTTCGCGCCGGTCAGGGAAGGCGACCTTGTGGACGCCGGCTTAGGTGTCCAGCTCCAGGCCCTGCACACACCGGGACACAGCCCGGAGTCCGTCTGCTTCTACCTCGAAGATGAAGGGGTGCTGTTCTCCGGCGATACGTTGCTCGGCGGCACCACGACCACGGTGAACGACCTTGGCGACTACATGCAGAGCCTGGCCCGCCTGCGCGACCTGCCCAATCTCAAGGTTATCTGTCCCGGCCACGGCCCGCTGATCCACGAGCCCGCGAAGGTTCTCGACGAGTACATCGCCCACCGCAAGCAGCGCGAGGCCCAGATTGTTGCTGTGCTGTCCGAAGGCGATGCGGTCACGAGCTGGCAGATCATGGAACGCCTTTACCCCGAGATCGATTCGCGGTTGCGGCGCGCGGCGGACGGCAATGTGCGCAGCCACCTGGTAAAGCTGGCGACGGAAGGTCGCGTGACGCGGCACGAGGGCACTCCCCGGCGCCCGGATGCGGACGAGGTCGCCCGTCTCTCTGCCGAGGCTTCCGAACGCGAAGACACCTTGCGAAAGGCTGACGAGATCCGGACGCAGATGCAGCGTCGCGCCATCTTCCTGCAGGAGAATCCGCCGACGCAGGAGTGGCTGGAACCGCCGCGCTACGAGCTGGCATGAGCCCGAGCACTTGACGCGCTAACGACAGGGGCGCATATTCGGCCCACGGGGAGCCAGCAAGGAGGAAGCGATGACCGCAGATGGGCCCGACTATCCCGTCCGATTCGACGTTGCCCGGCCCGCAAGCCAGTCGCGCCTGACCAACTTCCCTCTCGGTATCGGCTTCTTAATCCGCACCGTCCTGCTCATCCCGCATCTCATCATCCTTTATTTCCTGCAGATACTGGCGACGGTGATCTACTTCATCGCCACCATCGCCATTCTGTTCACGGGAAAGTACCCGGAAGGCATGTTCAACTTCTTCGTCGGTTACATGCGATGGAGCGCAAACGTCTACGGCTACTTGCTCAGCCTCTTCGACAGGTACCCGCCCTTCAGCATGGATGAACAGCCGGATTACCCGCTGACTTTCCAGGCTGCCTACCCGGCGAGTTCTTCGCGTCTGCTCAACTTCCCGCTCTTCATCGGCCTCGCAATCAAATACATCCTACTGATCCCCCACCTGATTATTCTGGCGTTCCTTCTCATCGCCGTGTTCGTGATTGACTTCATCGCGCGGTTCACAATTCTCTTCACAGGGTCGTTCCCGGAAGGCATGCATGGGTTCGTGGTCGGCGTCGGGCGCTGGTACAACCGGATCACCGCGTACGCCTTTGGCCTGACGGACAAGTACCCGCCGTTCAGCTTGAAATAACCTCCTGGCTGGCGCGTGCTACGCTGAATTGGTGCCTGAAGGATCGTTACTGAAGTCGAAGGGTCTGCGTGTTAGCGTTGCCGGCGCCGTAGTTGTGGCCTTGAGCATGCCGGCGCTGATCGTCATGCCGGACCTCATCCCTGGATTCGCGATGATGATCGGCGGTCTCGCCGTCATCGGCGGCTTCATCTGGACGCTGGCAGAGCTCTATGCGTCGTCAGCCGACCAGCCACCTCAGGCCTGAGACTATTTGGACGGTGTAGCCGAGGTTTCCCAACCTCGGCGTCAGCCCTGACGAAACCACCCCTATCGCGACCAGTTGTAGTCTTCGACAAGGGCGTTCGTCGCCGCGAGCAAGGGGTCGTAGCTGGCGATCAGGGCTGCGCGGTCTGACAGTGCCTTGTTGTGTACGTCGACGCGGGTGTTGTAGCTCCCGAGGAGCTCGTTGCGCTCGATCACGAGCGCCTCCAGCCGCGAGCGAACTGTCTCGGGTAAAACGCCCGGGAACTGGTCGCTGATCTGGTCGATCTGTGCTTCGACGCTGTCGAGCTGCGCGTCCAGAGACACCAGCTCATTCTTCAGGGATGAAATCTGGCGCTCGAGTGAAGAAATCTGACCCTGCATCGTGGTCAGCTTCGTGCGGTTCGCCTGAATCTGGGCTTCGAGCGGCTGACGCTTGGCGGCGAGGCGCAGGTCCTCATCGTGGTGGAAATTCTGCTGCAGGCCATTGATCCGGCGCTGCTCGTCGGACCACACCGTCTCGACCTTGCCCTCCAGGACCTTGCAGTCCTTCTGGCGGCCGATCTCCGACATCACCGTCTTGATGCCGTCCGCGCCTTCGAGGTAGATGTCGACATGGCGCTGCTCGTGGATGGCAACGCCGTCTTCGTACTCCTGCCAGTTCTGACGCAGGTTGGGGGGCAGGTTCGCCTCGTTGGCGTGGCGCGGCAAGAGCACGGATATATCGGCGCGAATCGTCATCGAATCGATGCGACAGCCGCCGCCGTCCTGGCTGCCGGTCCAGTCGTACGCCCAGACGACCGACGTGATACCGCTACCGCGCGTACCGTCTTCCAGCGTGGGGCCGTTCTGCTCGATGTACCGGAAGATATCTTCGGTGGTCAGGCCCTGCACGTCGTAGTACGAGGTGGCGAGGCCGCTCTCGAGCTTGATGCCCTCGGACTGGATTTCGACGCCGGAGCCAGAAGCCGTTATGGACGGGCCTGTCGAGCCGCCGGCGTTATCGTTGTCGTTTCCTCCACCGCAAGCGCTGAGGATAAGCGCGAACAGGCACGCAAGGACTAATCCGGGCCGAAGTACTGCGGACACGCCTTCCATGTTAAGTGGACGTAACGAGGATTGCGATGGTTTCGGCAAACTGAATGTACCCCGCGCTTGGGCATCCCCCCTGTAGGCGTTTCTCGGATCGAAGCTCGGACTGCGGTCGTCGCGGGACGCCATGCCCCGCATTTTTAGAGACGCCGTAGGGCCGGAAAAGGTTTCACGGCTAAGAAGTCTTGTTGGGGCAGCAGTATCGTCAAGCGTGGCCATTCCGGAGAATGGCAGCATGCCGCTCACGCGTCGCCAGTTTCTGCGCAACCTTGTCGTCGCCGGCGCCTTCGCAGGTGGAGTGATCGGCATCGAGGCCGGTCGCAAGGCCCACGACTACTGCGAGCAGCAGGCGACCTGGGACGAGGCGTCCCTACCCAATCACGCCTTCTTCGAGCGCCACGCGGCGCACCTGGCGCGACTGACCCTCGGCGGCTCATTCGCGCCCGAAGAGTGGTTCTACGACCGGCCGCCGACGCCGGAGATCATGCAGGCCTTCGACCTCGCTGTGAAGGATCTGGGGTTGCGCCGTATGCGCATGGGCATCCGCTGGAGCCGCGCCGACCGCAACGGCAGACCACCCGAGCTGGAGTCGTGGCATCCGCTGCTCGACTACGCCTTCACGAACAGAGTCGAGGTCTGCCTCAACCTGGGGCCGATCCGCACCTTCCGCTTTCCGGAGGAGCAGCCGCCGGGCCGTCTTCTGAACGACCCCGCCGCGATTCCACCAGTGGGTGCGCGAGTCCGGCTCGAAGACCGCATGGCGCAGGAGGCCCTGACCTACCTCGACCTCGTCATGGCCAAGCTGCACTCCCAGTACGGCTCGGGGCTGTCGAACGTCCCCATGATCCAACTGGAAAACGAGCCCTATTACCCCCTGGGTGAGCACCGCTGGCAGATGACGCAGCCCTACATGCTGGAGGTGGCGGAGCGCGTCATCGCCGGCATGCCCGGCCGGTCGCTCCTGGTCACCTCGGCCGGCCGCCTCAACCTCGATTCGATCCGTGCCCTGTTCGAGGCGCTTCTGAGGCGGCACCCGGAACTGAGGGGTCGCCTCGCAAGCGGCTTTGATTTCCACTACCGGACGCCCGCACGTCAGTCTTACCCGTTGATCCGTTACCTGGACCAGGTGGGTTACGCGACGCCGTTCGCGCCGAGCCTCGTGCGCAACATCTGGGACAGCCGTGACATGGGCTACGACATCGAGGTGACGGAGGGGCAGATGGAGCCCTTCGCGCAGTTCCCTCAGCCGGGCAACGAGGCGCGCGACCTGCGCTACATGATCCTCCGCTGCCTCGACCATGTCCTCGACCCCGAGCGACCCGCTCTTATCCGTCTCTGGGGTGTCGAGTTTCTGACCAGCCGCATGCTGCGCGGCGACCTCACGCAGGAGCATCGCGACATCATCGAAATCATCCAACACATCAATAATCCGCAGATTCGCACCCGTACGGGTTAATCGACCCGTAGCCAGGCCTACAATCGATGCATGGCGCCAGACACGGCCGGCATCATCCTTGCAGGGGGCAGGAGCACGCGGTTGGGCCGCGACAAGGCATCGGAGATCCTGCTCGAACGCAGCCTGCTCCAGCGGGTCGTAGATCATCTCGATGGGGTCGTGGATGAGATCGTGGTCGTAAAGGCGCCCGGCCAGGATCTACCTGCAACCGTGTCGATGACACCTGTGAGGGTCGTGGAGGATGCCTACCCGGGGACCGGACCTCTCGGTGGCGTCTACACCGGGCTCATCTCGACCGAGGCTTCGGCCACTATTGCCGTTGCCTGCGACATGCCGGTCTTACAGCCGGCGTTGCTGCGCGAGTTACTCCGGCTGCTGCCAGGCCACGACCTCGTCGCGCCGATCAAGGAATCGCTGCCGGAGCCGTTGTGCACGGCCTACGCCAAGTCCTGCATCGACACCATCCGCATGAAGCTGGAGGCGGGGGAATACAAGGCAAGCGGTTACTTCGACGAGGTGCATGCGCTGTTACTGGAGCCTGAAGCCTGGCAGCGGTTCGACCCGGACGGGCTCTCGTTTCTCAACGTCAACCTTGAGGACGACCTGCACCGCGTGAGGCACGTCCTGCTCTCGCTTGAGAGCTAGCGATAGCGAATGCGGTAGCGCGCGTCGGTGCGGTCGGACTCGATGCGGCGCTTGTGCAGGTGGTATAGCGCGAAACACACCGCGACAAAGTCCACGCCCAGGAAGATCAGCAGAGCAACGGTAGCCATTTCCGGCCAGCCTCCATGCCGTCGTGAGCGCAATTGCGCCTGACATCTAGAACGGCATAGAAGTCTGGACGTTTCGGATCACCTACCAAGTCTTGATCCGGCTCCCCCTCTCCGAAGCATGCCCTGAGCCCGTCGAATGGGTCGGGGGGGGCTGGGGGTGAGGTTTGACACTCGCCAGTCGCCCCACAATGATCCAGACACAACCGTCGTCCGCACACCCCGGAAGAGGCACCTGACATGCGCATCGGCGTCACGTTTCCCCAGACCGAGATTGGCAGCGATCCCATCGTCGCGCGCGACTACGCGCAGGCCGCCGAAGCCCTGGGCTACGACTACATCAACATCTACGACCACGTCCTCGGCGCCCAGCCCGGCGACCACCGTCCCGGCTGGAGCGGTGTGTACAACTACCAGAGCAACTTCCATGAGCCCTTCACGCTGTTCGCATACTTCGCGGCGGTCACCTCTCGGGTAGAGCTCGTCACGGGCATCATCATCCTCCCGCAGCGCCAGACCGCCCTCGTCGCCAAGCAGGCTGCGGAGGTCGACATCCTCAGCAACGGCCGTTTTCGGTTAGGCGTTGCCATTGGTTGGAACGAAGCAGAGTTCGAGGCCTTGAACGAGAACTTCCACAACAGGGGCCGGCGCTTCGAGGAGCAAATCGAGGTCATGCGCGCGCTGTGGACGCAGGATGTCGTGACCTTCGAGGGCAAGTACCACACCCTCAACCACGTTGCCATCGAGCCGCGCCCTTCGCGCCCGATCCCGATTTGGATTGGCGGCATGTCAGAAACCGCGATGAAGCGAGCGATACGCCTGGGCGACGGCTGGTTCCCCCAGTTCCGGCCCGAAGCCCCTGACCCCCAGGGCACCATCGATAGGTTCTTCTCGCTTCTCAGGGAATCCGGTCGCAACCCGGACGACTTTGGTGTCCAAACCACGTTTCCCTTCAGCGGCGATCCCGACGACTGGCGTGCGCACGTGGAGCGTGCAGCCTCGTGGGGCGCGAACCACCTCTCTGTGAACACGATGGGTATCGGCCTCGGGGGTCCGAGAGAGCACATTGCAAAGATCGAGGAAATTCGCCGAGCGATCGAGTAGGGTTCACGTCTGCGCTCTACCGATCGAATCTCAGCATCGAATCTACTCCATCGCGTGTAATATCCGGTCGACACAATGCATTTCACCAGTGAAGGGGTGCCCTATGAAGATTCTCATCGCTGCGATCGCCGCAGCTATCGCTCTGAGCGCCACTGCCGGCGCCGACGCTCAAGTCTCGCGTGACATAGACTGCAATGAAGTCACACAGGCGCAGGCGCAAGCCATCTTCAACCGCGATCGGAGCGATCCTAACGACCTCGACAGAGATGGGGATGGGATTGCCTGCGAGCCCAATGAGGGCGTGGCCGGTATCTCTACGAACCGGACGGGCACGGGCGCAACGCGCACGCCCGCGCGCGAACCCGAAGTCGCCCGCCAGGACGTCGGCTACGACGCCGCGACCGACCGTACCTTCCAACTCACGATTTCGCCCCCGCGCGCTGGAGATGCTGGCCTCAAGTAGTTGACGCAAGTCGAGAGTTTTCGGGACCTGAAACCGTTGGGCCTGAACGGTAAACTGTGAACTTGGCGCGCTACAATGGCTCCGAGACCTAAGGGCAGGAGACGTTATGGGCAAAGAACAACTCGCGGCGCTGGCTCGCATCATCGAGACGCAGCTTCGGGACGGGCCGGACAGCGCCGTCATCGGCACCTGGACGATCCGCTACGACGGCGAGCGCAAGGTGCTCTACTTCGAGAAGTGCGAGGACGGCTTCTACTGCGAAGAGCGTCCGGCCGTCATTGACCTCGAAGGCAACGTGATCGACCGCGGCGGGCCGATACTCATCGAGGGCTAACAGACGTGACCATTCGCCGCGACGAGCTGTTGACGGCGCTGGGCCGCCTGGCGGGGACGCCTCGCACGCTGCTCTACGACCTCACCGAGGAGCAGGCGCCGGAGCGCGCCAGCCCCGCGACGCCGTTCGTACGCGGTTCCGAAGCCTGGTGGCGCTTCGTCGAGCGTCGGCGCGTCCTCGACGACGGCGAAGGCCTCAATCTCGTAATCTCCCTGCGGGGACTGCGCGCCGATGAACGGCTGCTGGCGATCAACTGGGGTACCGCGTTCTCGAACGCCTTCCTGCTCATCGAGCCGGCCGACCCGTGGCTCGACCTGACAACGGCCGAGGGGCTGAAGCAGTTCGAAGCTCAGTCGGGCGCCACGACTGCCACAGACCTCGTCAACGCCGCCTACGCCGAGTGGAACTACTGGGTGCGCGACGAGAAGGGCGACCTCGAGAGTCGCAGCGCCGTCCTCAGTGTCCGCGACGACGCCTCGCTCGCAGAGGCGATGATGGAGCGCCTGCCGCAAGCCTTCCCGGAGGCGTCGTTCCTCTCCGCGCTGACGTTGCTCCACCTGAAGGAAATCGAGCTGTTCACCGGCGGCCGCGAAGTCATGCGCGCCATCGTGCCCTTCTTGACGCGCCTAGGGCTGCCCGTGGTCTATGACGCGAAGCATGTCGTCAACGGCGTCCGTCAGCTCGTCAATGCCGGCTTCGCGTGGGTGCAAGACCCCGAAGACAATTGGCGTACCTACAAGGGGCCGTCAGAACCCATCCCGGCCGAGATAAGCGACGAGCGTTTCGGCCGCATGGTGCGCTAGCGGCAGGCTGCATAGTGCGCTAGCGGCAGGCTGCATGGTGCGCTAGCGGCAGGCTGCATGGTGCGCTAGCGGCAGGCTGCATGGTGCGCTAGCGGCAGGCCGCAGGGTGCGCTAGTACCCACGACTTCGAAGCTTCCGGCAGGAATCTACTACGTCTGCTTAACAGTCTGACGCTCCCAGTCTGGTAGCATCCGCTAAACGGCGTTCCTCCGTTTGGCGTGTATGCGGACAATTGCAACCGTCGTCGTTCTGGGCCTCGTCTTCGGGGTCACGTTCGTGAAGTTCACGGGCGGTGAGAGCGAGTCCCCGCCACTCCAGCAGGCAATCCTCGCCAACGTGAATACATCAGAGTGCGTCGGCGATTGTGCCCAGAAGCCTGCAACGACTCCTATCCCTTGCCTGACTTGCAACCAGGATGAGAACACCTGGCAAACGAGGACTACCAAGCCCCCACCGGTGCTCGGCGCGGAATCGGTTGCCCTCCTCGAAGGTTCCTGCGGCAAGATGATCTTTGGACAGCGCTCGGGTGAGCCACGGGCGCCGGCCAGCCTGACCAAGATCGTCACGG
>Ga0247825_10001728_pt1 | contig 14400 bp, 16 predicted proteins | sample 13C_Vanillin_Day_FD_194413 | JGI IMG/M metagenome (GOLD analysis project Ga0247825, IMG submission 194413) | Soil microbial communities from agricultural site in Penn Yan, New York, United States - 13C_Vanillin_Day48 | ecosystem: Environmental > Terrestrial > Soil > Agricultural land | place...
TTCTCCTACTACGACGACAAGCAGCAGCCGGTCGGCTATGCCATGGACCTGTGCCACCGCATCGTCGACGCGGTGAAGCGCGAGGTCAAGATGGACAAGCTCGAGGTGAAGTACCAGCTGGTCACCTCGGCGAACCGCATCCCGCTAATGGCCAACGGCACCGTGGACCTGGAATGCGGCTCCACCACCAACAACCTCGAGCGCCAGAAGCAGGTGGAGTTCACCATCACGCATTTCGTCACGGCGAACCGCTTCGTCAGCAAGCGCTCGGGCAAGATCGGCAAGCTCGCGGACCTCAAGGGCAAGACCGTCGTGTCCACCGCCGGCACGACCAACATCAAGCAGATCACGGAGATCAACAACCAGCAGAAGCTCGGCATGAACATCATCTCGGCCAACGGCCACCCGGAAGCCTTCCAGATGGTGGAGACCGGCCGCGCCGTGGCTTTCGTGATGGACGACATCCTGCTCTACAGCCTGGTGGCGCAGTCGCGCAGCCCGAAGGACTACGTGATTTCTTCGGAAGCGCTGTCGGTCGAGCCCTACGGCATCATGGTGCGCAAGGACGACCCGGCCTTCAAGAAGGTGGTCGATGCGGCCATGGTCAACACCTACAAGTCCGGCGCGATCAACGGCATCTACCAGAAGTGGTTCCAGAAGCCCATCCCGCCGAAGAACATCAACCTGAACGTCCCCATGAGCGCGCCGCTCAAGAAGGTGGTGTCCAATCCGACCGACTCCGGGGACCCGGCCGACTACAAATAAGCCCTAGCCGGTGAACTACACCTGGCATTGGCGGGTCCTGTTCGAGACCGAGCCAGGCGGCACCGGCACGTACCTGCAATATCTCCTCGCCGGCCTGGGCTGGACGCTCGCCACAGCCCTGGCCGCGTGGGTCATCGCGCTGACCATCGGCGCGCTGGTCGGCACCCTGCGTACCACGGCAATGCCCTGGGTGGTGCGCATCGGAAATCTGTACGTTGAGATTTTCCGCAACATCCCCCTCATCGTGCAGATGTTCCTGTGGTTCTTCGTCGTGCCGGAGCTCGTACCGACGGCGCTCGGCGACGCGATCAAGCAGATGCCGCCGCCCTGGGGCATGTTCTGGCCGGCGGTTCTGTGCCTGGGGTTCTTTACCTCGGTGCGCGTCGCGGAGCAGGTGCGCGCGGGCATCAACTCGCTGCCGCGCGGCCAGCGCATGGCCGGCACGGCGATGGGGCTTACCGGCGCCCAGACGTATCGCTACGTCGTCCTGCCACAGAGCTTCCGCATCATCCTGCCGCCGCTCACCTCCGAGTTCCTCAACGTCATCAAGAACTCCTCGGTGGCGCTCACCATCGGGCTGCTCGAGCTGACCGGCCGCGCCCGCGCCATGCAGGAGTTCAGCTTCCGCGTGTTCGAGGCCTTCGCCACGGCGACGGTCATCTACCTGCTCACCAACCTGGTAGTGGTGCTGCTGATGCGCGCGCTCGAGAACAAGGTCCGCGTGCCGGGCCTGATTGCCGTAAGCGGCGCGCCTCAGGCGGGGCACTGATGTTCGAAGGGTACGACTTCGAGGTCATCCGCACTTCGTTGCCGTACCTTTTCCGGGAAGGCATGACGTTCACCGTCACGCTCACCCTGATCGCGATGACGGGCGGCATCATCTTCGGCACGCTGCTCGCGCTCATGCGCCTGTCGCCGTTTCGCGTGCTGTCCGGGCTGGCGGGCGCCTACGTCAACCTGATGCGCTCCGTGCCGCTCGTGCTGGTGATTTTCTGGTTCTTCTTCCTGGTGCCCTACATCGGCGCCTGGATCATGGGGGCCAGCCGTCCCATCCCCGTGGGCGCGTTCCTGTCCGCCGCCATCACCTTCACCATGTTCGAGGCCGCGTACTATTGCGAGATCATGCGCGCCGGCATCCAGTCCATCCCGCGCGGCCAGGTGTGGTCCGGCTATGCGCTGGGGCTCACCTACCGGCACACCATGGCGCAGGTAGTGCTGCCGCAGGCCTTCCGCAACATGCTGCCGGTGCTGCTGACGCAGACTATCATCCTGTTCCAGGACACCTCGCTGGTCTACGTAATTTCCGCGACCGACTTCCTCGGCGCAGCAGCGAAGATCGCGAACCGGGACTACCGCCTGGTGGAGATGTACACCTTCGTGGCCGTGGTGTATTTCGTCATTTCCTACGCGCTTTCCATGCTGGTGCGCCGCCTGCAGGATAGGATCGCGATCGTCCGATGATATCCATCCGCAACGTGTCGAAGTGGTACGGCACCTTCCAGGTCCTCACGGACTGCTCCACCGAGGTCGCCAAGGGCGAAGTGGTCGTGGTATGCGGGCCCTCCGGCAGCGGCAAGTCGACCCTCATCAAGTGCGTCAACGCCCTGGAGCCCTTCCAGAAGGGCGAAATCATCGTCGACAGCGTGTCGGTCGGGGATGCGAAGACCAACCTGCCCCGGCTGCGCTCGCGCGTCGGGATGGTGTTCCAGCACTTCGAGCTGTTCCCGCACATGAACGTGACGCAGAACCTGATGCTGGGCCAGGTCAAGGCGCTCGGCCGCAGCACCGAGGAGGCGCGGGCCAAGGGCCTCAAGCTGCTCGAGCGCGTCGACCTGCTCGCCCACAAGGACAAGTATCCGGCGCAGCTCTCGGGCGGCCAGCAGCAGCGCGTGGCCATCGCGCGCGCCTTGTCCATGGATCCGGTGGCGATGCTGTTCGACGAGCCCACCTCAGCGCTCGACCCCGAGATGATCAACGAGGTGCTGGACGTCATGGTGCAGCTGGCCAAGGAAGGCATGACCATGATGGTGGTCACGCACGAAATGGGCTTCGCCCGTAAAGTCGCGCACCGCGTGATCTTCATGGACGGCGGGCGCATCGTCGAAGACGCCAAGACCAACGACTTCTTCGGCACCCCGCGCTCCGAGCGCGCCCAGCAGTTCCTCTCGAAGATCCTGCACCACTGAAATAGGGACAGACCCCATTTCAGGAATTCCTGAAATGGGGTCTGTCCCTATTTCTTCAGCGCCGATTCCGGAATGCGGTAGTCGGGATAGCGCCGTCTGAAGTCCTCAAGCGCCTTGTCTGCTTCCTCGTGCCGCCCTTGCTTTCTTAGCTCGGCAATCTGCTCGAGCAAGCGCTCGGGGTCCGCCGCGTCAGACATGGCCCGCGCCGCTGGCGCGGTTTGCGGAATCGGCGCGGGCGCTGCTGGAGCCTCCTGGGCCTCGCTTCGTTCTTCCTTGGATCGGGTCTCCGCCTGTGGCTGGAGCTCGCGTGCCGCGCGTCCGGACACGGCTGGCGGCGCATTGCGCGCCGCATCCCGCGGCGCTTCGGCGGGCGCCGCCGGCACCGCCGTGTCCGGCCGCTCTCTTTCAACGTGCAATGCAATACCAACCGCCAGCATGGCGGCCGCCGCGACCGCGAGCGGGACGGTCCACCGGCGCCTTGGAGCGGTCGACCGACGCGAAGCGGCTAGGATCGCCTGATCGAGCGAAGGCGGCGGCTCCTCGCTGCCGAGCTCGCGATAGCGCCGGGAAACCTGCGGATCGCGCTCTTCAGCCATCGGCCGCTGCCTTCAGCTTGGCCAGCGCATAGCGCAGCCGGCTCTTGGCCGCTTCCTCGTTCGACCCGCTGGCCGCGGCAATCTCGGCGACCGTTAGGCCAGCTTCCTCGTGCAGGAGAAACGCCTCGCGCTGCGCCGCCGGCAGGCGTTCGAGCGCGGCGGCGAAGCGGGCGAGCGCCTCTCGCCCTTCCACCTGCCGGGCTGGATCCGCGGCAGCGACCGGCACGTCGGCATCGTCCAGCGATACGAGCGACAGGCCGGAGCGCCGCCAATGATCCACCATCCGGTTGTGCGCTATGGTGTAGAGCCAGGTTGTAAAGCGCGCCTTGGGGACATACGAGCTGCGCGCCTCTATCACCCGCATCCAGATCTCCTGGTAAAGCTCCTCGGCGGTGCTGCGGCTGCGGATGCTGCGCAGGACGAAGCGGAACAGCCGTGCCCGGTGGCGCTTGTACAGCGTCTCGAAGGCGCCGGCATCCCCGCCGCGGTACGCGAGCATGAGTTCTTCGTCCGGCGCCTCCCCCATTCATGGGAAGTTTACCCTGCAGGGTCCGGCACGAAGCCGGGGAAGGGACGCGGATGCGTCGTTGCCTCGCGGATGATTCCCCGTGCGACCAGGTTGACGCGGCTGTCGTAGAACAGGGTGATCGTTTCGGCCGGCTGCTGCGTAGCGCGCTCGAATGTCGTGTGATAGGCGTAAGAGGTCTCGTGCCGGCCATGCCCGGTGCCGACCCGCGACTCTTCGCGCCGTGCGCTGTCTGCGGCGCCCTCCCGTGCCATCGGCGCCGGAGGCTGATGCGCCTTCCTGCGGAATAGCGCCACGCCGATCACGCCTGCATCGTTCGGACGGCCGGTACGTGCCGCATAGGAGTCGGGCAGCGACGTGAAGTAGAAAGCCGCCGTCTGGCTCAGGCTGCGCCGCCACCCTTGAATGTCCATCCGGACGCGCGGCGCGAGGATGTAGCCGCTTTGCGACGGGTGTGCCGTTTCGCCGGTGATGACGTTGATGCCATCCACCGACACCACCGCGAGGAGGTCTTCGCGCTGGCGGTTGCGCAGGGAAATCCGGTACTCGTTGCCCGGCTTGCCGGCCACGTAGGCGCGACCCTCGTGCCAGTACACCGGCAGGCTCCGGCCGTCCGTACGGTCGAAGACCGATACATCCACGAGCCCGCCATGTGCGAGCGCCGGGCCGCTCGCCAGCAGGGCCACTGCAAACGCCGTTCTCAGGTGCTTCATGTTTTGCCCCTTTCGAATGAATGCGACACGAAGTGAAACGAAGGTCGCGCCGAAAAGGGTTTGGGAAACTTAAAACGACCCGCGTACAATTCGCCGCTTGCTTTCCCGAAGACCGAGTGCATGAAAAAAGCAAAGCCGTTTCCGATTCCGGTGCGTGCGAAGTATTCCTGCCTGAAATGTCCCGGCTACTGCTGCAGCTATCCCGAGATCGAGGTGACGCCGCGAGACATAGAGCGTCTTGCCCGGCACTTCGGGCTCGACTACAAGCAGGCCGAGGAGCGCTACACGAAGTACGACCCGGTGGAAAAGGTTCGGCTGCTACGCCACAAGAAGGACAAGGTGTTCGATTCGACCTGCCTGCTGTTCGACCAGGACCAGCGCCGCTGCACGGTGTACGAGTCGCGCCCCGGGGTGTGCCGCGAGTATCCTGACAGCCCGCGCTGCGGCTACTACGACTTCCTGAAGTTCGAGCGCGCCCACCAGGACGACCCGGAATTCATCGCCCTCACTTGAGCTGAGCTTTGCGCGCCTTCTCGCGGATGGCGGAGAGGGTGGTGGCGGGCGTGATGGCGTCGGGGTCGATTCTCAGCTCGATGAGCGCCGGCTTGCCGGAAGCCTGCGCCCGCTCGAAGGCGGGCGCAAAATCATCCGTCCGCTCCACGGTTTCGCCGTGGCCGCCAAAGGCGCGCGCATAGGCAGCGAAATCCGGGTTTCTCAGCTGGGTGCCGAACACCCGCCCGGGATACTCGCGCTCCTGGTGCATGCGGATGGTGCCGTACAGCCCGTTGTTCACCACCAGGGCCACGAACGCCGCGCCGTGCTGCGCGGCCGTAGCAATCTCCTGGCCGTTCATGAGGAAATCGCCGTCGCCGCATACCGCGATGACGTTGCGCTGCGGCTCGGCAATCTTCGCGGCCACCGCGGCCGGATAGCCGTATCCCATCGAGCCGTTGGTTGGCCCGAGCTGCGTGCGGAACCCCTTGTAGCGGAAATGCCGGTGCAGCCAGCCGGCGAAGTTGCCCGCGCCGCCGGCGATGATGGTGTCCTCCGGCAGGTTGTCCGACAGCCAGCGGATCACCTGGCCGTACTGCAGCGCCCCGGGCATGGGACGCGGCTCGGTCCACTCCAGATACTCCTTCCTTGCTTTCCCGGTTTCTTCTTTCCACTTCGCATTCGAGAAAGCCAAAGGCAGGAGCGCTTCGACGAACTGGGGATACCCGGCGTTGATGGCGAGGGCCGGGCGGTACACGCGACCGAGCTCCTCGGCGCCGGCATGCACGTGGACGAGGGTCTGCCGCGGCACCGGCGCCTCGACCAGCGAATACGCGCTGGTGGTCATTTCGCCTAGCCGCGCTCCAATGACGAGCAGCACGTCGGCTTCCTTCACGCGCTGCGCGAGCTTCGGGTTGATACCGATTCCGACGTCGCCGGCGTAGCTCGGGCTGCGGTTGTCGAAAAGGTCCTGGCAGCGGAACGCGGTGCCGGCCGGCAGGCCGGCCTTCTCGATCCAGGCTTGCAGCTTGCGGCACGCTTCTCCCGTCCAGCCTCCCCCGCCGAGGATGACGAAAGGCCTTTGCGCGTCCCGGAGAAGCTTCTCGACCTCCTGCATTTCCCCGGAGGAAGCGGAAGGCCGAACCGTGTGATGGCGCGGTACGTCGGCGACCACGGCCTGCGCGAACAGCGTGTCTTCGGGTAGCGCGAGGACCACCGGACCGGGGCGGCCGGCCGTGGCGGTGTGGAACGCATGGCTTACGTACTCCGGAATACGCTCGACGCGGTCGATCTGCGCCACCCATTTCGCCATCTGGCCGTACATGCGCCGGTAGTCCATCTCCTGGAAGGCTTCGCGCTCCGCAAACTCATTGCCTACCTGGCCGATGAACACCACCATGGGCGTGGAGTCCTGGAATCCGGTATGGACGCCGATCGCGCCGTTGGTCGCCCCGGGACCGCGCGTAACGAACAGTACCCCCGGCTCGCCGGTCAGCTTGCCGTAGGCCTCCGCCATATAGGAAGCGCCGCCTTCCTGGCGGCAGACGACAAAAGAGATGCGGTCGCGCAGGTCGTGCAGGCCGTCGAGCACCGGGAGATAGCTTTCGCCGGGAACGCCGAAGGCGAGCTTCACGCCTTGCGCGGCCAGCGCGTCAGCGAGAATGCGGCCGCCGTGGCGGGTTCTCAGATCGGTTTTCAAGCAGTGACCTTTTCGAAAGCGCGCCGCAGCTGCCCGCAGCACTCGGCCACGGCGGTACTCGCCGCGTCCACGACCCCGCCGAAGAGCACGAAGCCGTGCACCATGTCGGAATACTCGCGGTAGCTCACTTCCACGCCCGCAGCCGCCAGGCGTTCGGCATACGCGCGTCCTTCGTCGACCAGGGGATCGTAGCCGGCAGTCAGCACGAAGGCCGGCGGCAGGCCAGCATGGCTCGAGGCGAGCAGCGGCGAGGCGCGCCAGTCGGTGCGGTCTTTCGGGTCCGGGAGGTAGCCGGCGCGGAAAAACCGGATGGCTTCCTTCGTCAGGAGATAGCCTTCGCCGTTGCGCGCATGGGAAGGGAACTCGCAGCGCTGGTCGGTGGCCGGGTAGATCAGGAGCTGGCAGGCGAGCGGTGGGCCGGCCTGGTCGCGTGCCATGAGGGCCACGACCGCCGCAAGATTCCCGCCCGCGCTGTCGCCGCCCACGGCAACCCGGGTGGGGTCGATCTTGAATTCCTCCGCTCTCTCCGAGAGGTACTTCGTGGCAAAAAAGCAATCGTCCACCGCGGCGGGGAACGGGTGCTCGGGCGCGAGGCGATAGTCCACGGAGAACACGGCACAACGCGCCCCGAGCGACAGCTGCCGGCACACCCCGTCATGCGTGTCCAGGTCGCCGATGGTCCAGCCGCCGCCGTGGAAGAACACCAGCGCAGGGAGGAATCCCTCTGTCATGGGGCGATAGGAACGCACCGCCACCCGGTTGCCGAATATCTGCAGCCGCACTTCCGCGACCTCCGGAGCCTTCGGCGCAAGGACGGCGCGCGTGTCGCGGTAGATGCGCCGCGCGATGTGCGCCGGCACGGTGTGGTAGGGCGGCAGCGGCGAGCGCGCGACCCGCTCGAGGATCCCTGCAATTTGAGGATTCAGGCTCATACCGGGGGTCTGAGGGGGACGATGTTCTCCCCCTTCCTATTTCACCGCGGCGAGCATCTTCTTCAGACGTTCGACGAAGAACGGCGCGACCTTCATGATGCGGGTGTCCTGGGTCTCCATGAGGTGTCGCGAGGCAGCGAGGTACTTCTGCCACTCGGCGTCGGCGTACATCGCGGCGCGGCACTTTTCCCGCTGGTCGAGGCTGTCGTAGGCCCAAAGATGCACCATCATGTTGAGCCCGCCGACCTCGGTGAAGTAGTAGCCCACCATGTGCGGCAGATGACGAAGCTGCGCTTTCATGCCGAGCTCCTCGTAGATCCGGCAATACTCGGCCACCGCGCCGATCTTCAGCCGGTACATGCGCTCTTCGACGTACATGGAACAAGCCTCCTGGGGTGCGCTGAATTATAGTATTCGTGCCATGGACGACATCAACTCGCTGCGCCGCATACTGAAGGACACCCGCGTCATTGCAGTGGTCGGGCTGTCGGCCGACTGGTTCCGGCCAAGCTACTTCGCGGCGAAGTACCTGCAGGAGCACGGCTACCGCATCATCCCCGTGAACCCGAAGTACGAGTCGATTCTCGGCCAGAAGTGCTACAAGTCGCTGCGCGACATTCCGGAGCCGGTCGACATGGTGGACGTGTTCCGCAAGACGCAGGATGTGCCGCCCATCGCCGAGGACGCGATCGCCATCGGCGCCAAGGTGCTGTGGCAGCAGCTCGGCGTACGCAACGAGGCCGCCGCCGCCCGGGCGCGCGCGGCCGGCCTGGACGCCGTCATGGACCGCTGCGTGAAAATCGAGCACGGGCGCCTGTTCGGGGGGCTGAACTGGGTGGGCGTCAACACGCGAGTCATATCGGCCAAGCGCCCCCGCTGGCTCGCATACTGAGGTATCCTTCCCGCTATGGGGAGGATGGTGAGAATCTTCGAAGGCCGCTTCGGCCGTCTGGTGCTCACGGAGCTTGGCGCCAAAGACCCGGTCGACGCGCAGGCCGATCCGGCCGTCGTCATGCAGCAGGGCGCGGACGAGCTGCTGCTGCTCAACCCCGGCGAAATCCATGTCTGCCTGGAGTCCGGGACGGCGCTCGTGTACCACGCGGCGACCGACTGGCTGCGGCAAGGCTTCCCCGCGATCTTCGAGACGCAAAGCCCCTTTCCCAGGCGTGCGGAGCTCATTACGCCGCGCATCCGGCAGCTCGCCGACACGCTGGCGGTCGAGGTGCTGAACGACCGGTTCCTGTCGCCCGAGCGGCTGGAATTCATGCTGCAGGAGCTCGTCCTGTCCATCATCGAGACGTACCTCGCCGGGCGCCGGGTCTCCGTGTGGCGCGGCTCGCGCTTCGAGGACAGCCGCATCCGGCACGCCATCGGCCTGCTGCGCGAGCACCCGAACAAGGACCTGAACATGGACGAGCTCGCGAACCAGGTCGGCCTGTCGCGCTCGCGCTTCTACGACCTGTTCCAGCTATGCACGGGTTTTTCGCCACGCACCTACCTCGACCTGCTGTGCGTCGAAGCCGCGATCTCGCGCCTGTCGTCCGGCCAGGGCAAGATCTCGGAGGTATCGGCCGAGCTCGGTTTCTCCGCGCAGAGCAATTTCACGCGCTTTTTCCTGAACCAGGTAGGCGTCCCGCCCTCGGAATACCGCCGGGCCGCCTCGCGCACCGACCCCAAGCCCACCGAGTAGCGTTCGTCTGCTAGTGTCCGGCCATGGCCGACCGTAAATTCGGCATCGAGACGCTATGCCTGCACGCCGGGCAGATTCCCGATGCCGCCACCGGCGCGCGCGCCGCGCCGATCTACCAGACCACCTCGTTCGTGTTTGACTCCGCCGAGCACGCGGCGAGCCTGTTCAACCTGCAGACCTTCGGCAACGTCTACTCGCGCATCTCCAACCCCACCGTGGCGGTGTTCGAGGAGCGCATGGCGGCCATCGAAGGCGGCCGCTCCGCCCTCGCCACGGCCACGGGGCAGGCGGCGGAGGTCACGGCGATCCTCACGCTATGCAGCGCGGGCGACCACATCGTTTCGGCCTCGACGCTCTACGGCGGGACGCATACCCTGCTGCACGTCAACCTGAAGAAGCTCGGCATCGACACGACGTTCGTGGATCCCGCCGATCCCGACAACTTCAAGAAAAGCATCAGGAAAAATACAAAGCTTTTGTATGCGGAAACGCTCGGCAACCCGCTCATCAACGTGGTGGACATCGAGGCGCTCGCGAAGATCGCGCACGAGGCCGACATCCCGCTGGTCCTGGACAACACGGTGCCCTCGCCGTACCTGTGCCGGCCGATGGAATGGGGCGCAGACATCGTGGTGCATTCGGCCACCAAGTACATCGGCGGGCACGGCACCACCATGGGCGGGGTGATCGTCGACTCCGGCAGGTTCGACTGGGGTAACGGCAAGTTCCCCGAGTTCACCACGCCGTCCCCCGGCTACCACGGCGTCATCTTCCACGAGACGTTCGGCGACTTCGGCTACACCATGAAGGCGCGCATGGAGATCATGCGCACGTTCGGACCGGCGCTGCCGCCGCTCAACGCCTGGCTGCTGCTGCAAGGGCTCGAGTCGCTGCACGTGCGCATGGAGCGGCACTGCGCCAACGCCCTCGCGGTAGCGAAGTTCCTGAAGGACCACCCGCGCGTCGCGTGGGTAAATTACCCGGGCCTGCCCGGCGACAAGTACCACCAGCTGGCCAAGAAGTACTTCCCGAAGGGAGCCTCGGGGCTACTCAATTTCGGCGTCAAGGGCGGGGCGAAAGCCGGAGAGCGCTTCATCGAGGCGGCGCAGTTCATGAGCCACCTCGCCAATATCGGCGATGCAAAGACGCTCATCATCCATCCGGCCTCGACCACCCACCGGCAGATGGAAGAGGCGGACCAGCTCAAAGCCGGCGTCACGCCCGACATGGTGCGCATGTCGGTCGGCATCGAGTCGCTCGACGACATCTTCTGGGACATCGATCAGGCATTGAACGAGGCAGGAAAAGCATGATCTCCTATCAGATCGTCGAGCACGGCAAGCCGCTGCAGAGAGCGGTTCTGGAAACACCGAAGCCGGAAGGCACGGAAGTCCTCATGCGCATCACGCGCGCCGGCGTGTGCCATTCGGACCTGCACATCTGGGACGGCTATTTCGACCTCGGCGGCGGCCGGCGCTTCTATGTCAAGGAGCGCGGCTGCATCCCGCCGTTCACGCTGGGCCACGAGCCCTTTGGCGTCGTGGAGGCGCTCGGAAAGAAGGCGAAGGGCGTGAAGGTCGGCCAGAAGCGCCTCATCTTCCCGTGGATCGGCTGCGGCAAGTGCGCGGTATGCAAGGCGGGACAAGACAATTACTGCGTATCGGGCTCGCGCTTTCTCGGCGTCAACCGACCGGGCGCGTACTCTACCCATGTGCTGGTGCCGGATCCGAAGTACCTGGTGGACACGACCGGCATCGACGACTCGTTCGCCTGCACGCTCGCCTGCTCGGCGGTGACGGTGTACAGCGCCATCAACAAGCTCCCGGCGCTCGGGCCGAAGGATGAAGTGGCGGTGCTCGGCTGCGGCGGACTCGGGCTGGTCGCCATTTCCATCCTGCGCGCGAAGGGCATGAAGAACATAGTCGGCTGCGACATCGACGATGCCAAGCTGACAGCCGCCCTGAAGCAGGGCGCGAAGCGTACGGTCAACACGCTGGCGCCGGACGCCGCGCAGAAGCTCCAGGGCATCGCCGCGGCCGTCGATCTGGTCGGCGCACCCACGACCGCCGCGCTCGGCATCGGCGCCCTGCGCAAGGGCGGCCGCTACGTGATCTGCGGCCTCTTCGGCGGCGAGCTGGTGCATCCGCTGCCGCCGATCGCGCAGCGCGCCATCGGCATCCAGGGCTCCTACGTCGGCAACGTGCAGGAGCTGAAGGAAGTGGTAGCGCTCGCGAAGAAAGGCAAGATCAAGCCCCCGCCGGTAGAGACGCGCCCGGCGAGCGAGGCGAATGCCGTGCTGGAAAACCTGAAGGCCGGCAAAGTCTTAGGCCGCGTCGTGCTCGACTTCGAAACGGTGCAATGACTCCCTTTTCCTGGAACAACCCCTATTCCTGGCCGCGCAAGCCGGTGCTTGCCGGCAACGCCGTCGCCACCTCACAGCCGCTCGCGGCGCAGGCCGGCCTGCATATGCTCGCTGCCGGCGGTAACGCGGTCGACGCGATCCTTGCGACCGCCATCACGCTCACGCTGGTCGAGCCGGTGTCGAACGGCATCGGCTCCGATGCTTACGCCATCATCTGGGACGGCAAGAAGCTGCATGGGATGAACGCCTCGGGGCGCTCGCCCGCCGCCTGGACGCTCGACTACTTCAAAGGCAAGAGCGCCATGCCGGTCCGCGGCTGGGACACGGTGACGGTACCGGGCTGCGTCGCGGCGTGGGCCGAGCTGCACCAGAAGTTCGGCAAGCTGCCGTTCAAGAAGCTCTTCGAGCGCGCGATCGAATACGGCCGCGGAGGCTTCCTGGTCTCCCCCACCATCGCCGGTCAGTGGGAGAAGCAGGTCGCCGAGCTCAAGAACCAGCCGGGGTTTGCGAAGTACTTCATGCCCGGCGGGCGTGCGCCGCGGCCAGGGGAGCGATTCAAGTTTCCCGAGCACGCAAAAGCCCTCGAGAAAATCGCTGCAACCAAGGGCAAAGCGTTCTACCGCGGCGAACTGGCGGAAAGACTCGAGGCGCACGCGAAAAAGCACGGCGGCGCGCTCCGCGCAGCCGACCTGGCGGCCAACAAGCCCGACTGGGTGAAGCCGCTCGAGATGGACTACCGCGGCTACACGCTGCACGAGATCCCGCCCAACGGGCAGGGCATGGTGGCGCTGATGGCGCTCGGCATGCTGGAGAACTTCGACGTGCGCTCGCTGCCGATAGACGGGCCCGACAGCCTGCATCTGCAGATCGAGGCCATGAAGCTGGCTTTCGCCGATGCCCGCCGCTACATCGCCGACATCGACCACATGGTGGACGTGCCGCCGCAGGCGCTGCTCGACCGCGACTATCTCAATCGCAGGGCGAAGCTCATCGACATGAAGCGCGCGCAGGACTTCGGCCACGGCACGCCGCCGAAGGGCGGAACCGTGTATCTCGCCGCGGCGGATGCCTCGGGCATGATGGTGTCGTTCATCCAGTCGAATTACATGGGCTTCGGCTCCGGCGTGGTGGTCGACGGCATCTCCCTGCAGAACCGCGGCGGCACCTTCGTCATCCAGCCCGGGCATCCGAACTGCGTCGGGCCGAAGAAGCGGCCCTACCAGACCATCATCCCCGGCTTCGTCACCCAGGAGCGCAAGCCGGTGATGGCCTTTGGCGTGATGGGCGGCACCATGCAGCCGCAGGGCCACGCACAGGTCATGGTGCGGATCGCCGACTACGACCAGAGCCCGCAGGCGGCAAGCGACGGGCCGCGCTTTCGCGTCGTGCAGGGGCTGGAAGTCAGCGTCGAAGACAATTTCCCCGCCGAAACGCTCGCCGAGCTGCAGCGCCGCGGCCACCGCATCGTCACCATCGACGACTACAACCAGTTCGGCAGCGCGCAGATGCTGTGGAAGCTGGACGGCGGCTACTTCTGCGCCAGCGACCCGCGGCGCGATGGTCAGGCGGTTGGGTTCTGAATGCTGAAAATCTGGGGTCGTACCAACTCAGTCAACGTCAAGAAGGCCCTCTGGGCGGCGGACGAGTGCGGCTTGAAGTACCAGCGCATCGACGCCGGCATGGAGCACGGGGTGACGAAGACGCCGGAGTACATGAGGATGAATCCGAATTCTCTGGTGCCGACCATTGACGACGACGGCTTCGTCCTCTGGGAGTCGCACACCATCGTGCGCTACCTGTGCGCCAGGCACGCCGCGGGCAGGTTGTGTCCCACGGACGCGAAAATGCGCGCCGATGGCGAGCGCTGGATGGACTGGGCCTTCACCTTCCAGGCAGCGATGCGTGACGTGTTCTGGGGTCTCATCCGCACGCCGCCCGAGAAGCGCGACGCCAGGGCCATCGAGGAGGGCCGCCGGAAATGCATCGCGCTGCTCGCCGTGCCGGAGAAGACGCTTTCCGAGCGCCCTTACCTCGGCGGCGCGGCGTTCACCATGGCCGACATCCCGCTCGGCTGCGAGATGCAGCGCTGGATGCGCGTGCCGATCGAGCGCCCGCGCTTTCCGGCGGTGGAAGCCTGGTTCGAGCGGCTGCGCGAGCGGCCGGCCTTTCTGCAGCACGTGGACCTGCCCTTGAGATGAAAGTCGCGATCACGGGCGCTGCGCTAGCAATGGATCTCGGATGGACCGCTCGCTAGCCGCAAGCTCCCGCACACGGGCGTAGAACTTCGGCAGGTCGCCGCCCTGCTCGGCGAGCAGCCGCTCGAACGCCGGAACGAGTTGCGTGTAGACCGCGACCGAGACCAGGAACGCGTTGTTCGGCTCCGTGGGGATGAAGTTTCCATGCTGCGCGCGCAGCCGGGCGAACTCCTGCGCCTTGCAT
>Ga0247825_10001729_pt1 | contig 14400 bp, 12 predicted proteins | sample 13C_Vanillin_Day_FD_194413 | JGI IMG/M metagenome (GOLD analysis project Ga0247825, IMG submission 194413) | Soil microbial communities from agricultural site in Penn Yan, New York, United States - 13C_Vanillin_Day48 | ecosystem: Environmental > Terrestrial > Soil > Agricultural land | place...
CCCTTTTCGCGTACCTCGATCGACGAGGCCGATCGCGAGGGCGATCAGCACGAGCAACGTCAGGCCGTTCACGATGGTGTCGGGCGCGACCTTCGGCGGCGCGCGTGGCGGAATTGTAGTCGAAACCGCGCCGCCTCAGGCGCCGCGCGTGCGCGGCCGGTCGCCACGGGGTCCACTGCTAGAATCATCCGCGTGAGCACGCCACCCGACCGCGCCGGACGATCGGACGCCGATCCGCGCGCGCGAGCCCCCGAGGGCCGGCGCGCGCCGTCGCCGCGGGGCAACGCGCGCCTGGTGGCCGCCGTGGTGGTGGCGATCGCGGCGGTGCTCGGTTTCCTCGCCTGGCTCGACGTGAAGCGCGACGTCGCCGACCTGCGCGCCGAGATCGCCGGACGCCTCACCGCCGCCGACACGGCCGACGCGCAGGCAAAGGCGCGCGACGCCGAGCTGTCCGGCGCGCTGCGTGAAGCGCAGGCCAAGCTGGCGCTGCTCGAAACGCGCGTCGCCGAGTCGCAGTCGCAGCAGGCGGCGCTGGACACGCTGTACCGCGACCTCGCGCCGTCGCGCGACGAGCTCGCCGTGGTCGAGATCGAGCAGGGGCTCGCGCTCGCGAGCCAGCAGCTCGCGATCGCCGCGAACGTGCCCGCCGCCATCGCGGCCTTGCAGGTGGCCGACGCAAAGCTCGCGCGCCTCGACCGGCCGAAGTTCGCGCCGCTGCGCCGTGCGATCGCCGCCGACCTCGAGAAGCTCAAGGCCGTGCCCTACGTCGACACCGCCGGGGTCGCCGGCAAGCTCGACGCCGCGATCGCCTCGATCGACGCGCTACCGCTGGCGCGCGACGAGCGCCTGCCCGCCCCGGTCGCGGCCCCGTCGCTCGCCGAGGCGCCGGCGTGGTCGCGCTTCCTACGCGAGATGTGGGCCGACCTGCGCGGGCTGATCCGCGTCGAGGTGAGCGAGCGCGCCGTCGCGCCGCTGGTCGCGCCGCCGCAGGAATACTACCTGCGCGAGAACCTGCGCCTGCGTCTCCTGTCGGCGCGCCTGTCGCTGATTGCGCGGAACGAACCGGCGTTCCGCGCGGACGTCAAGGCGGCCGATGCATGGCTGCGCCGCTATTTCGACGTGCGCGCGAAGAGCGCGACGACGGTGCTCGCCGCGCTCGCGTCGATGGCGTCGGTGACGATGGCGACCGAGGTGCCGGAGCTGACGCGCAGCCTCGACGCGGCGCGCGCGCTGCGCAGCGCCCAGGACGCGCGCGCCGAGGCGCCGCGCGGCCGGCCGTGACACACGAGCGCCGGCCGCGGCGCGCCTGACATGCGCCTGCTCGCCGCGTTCCTGTTGCTCGCCGCGCTCGCTGTCGCGTTCGCGCTGCTCGCGCGCACGCCCGCCGGCTACGTGCAGATCGTGCTGCCGCCGCTGCGCGTCGAGATGTCGTTCTTCGTGTTCGTGATCGCGGCGCTCGGCGCGTTCCTCGCGCTGTACGGCGCGATGCGGCTGGTCGCGCACATCGTCGCGATGCCGCGCGAGGTCCGCGCGCACCGCTCGCGCCAGCAGCTCGAGCGGGCGCGCGCGAGGCAGGACGCCGCGCTGGTCGCGCTGCTCGAGGGCCGCTACAACCGCGCGCGCGAGCTGGCCGAGGAGGCGTTGGCGCTGCCGCGCTCCGGCGGGTTACCGGCGCTGCTCGGCGCGCGCGCCGCGCTCGACATGCGCGACTTCGCGACCGCCGCGACGCTGCTCGCGCGAAGCGACGCGCGCGTCACCAGCCTCGCCGTGCCGCGGCTGATGCTCGAGGCGGAGCTCGCGCTCGAGCAGGGCCAGGCGGGCGAAGCGCTCGCGCGGCTCGACGAGCTCAAGCGCGAAGCCGGCGCGCACACGGCGGCGCTGCGGCTGTCGCTGCGCACGCTCAACGCCGCGGGCCGCAGCGCCGAGGTTCCCGGCGTCGTCGACCAGCTCGTGCGCCGTGGCGTCTACGACGCGGACCAGGGGGCGCTCCTCCGCGCGAGCGCGCAGGGCGAGCGGCTCGCCAGCCTCGCGCTCGACGCGGCGGGCCTGCGCGACGCCTGGAACCGGATGCCGGAAGCCGATCGCCTGCATCCGCGGGTCGCCCTTGCGGCGGCGGCGAGCTTCGCTCGGCTGGGCGGGGACCGCGAGGCGGTGGACATCCTGACGCGCAGCCTCGAGCGGCACTGGGATCCTGCGCTGGTCGCGCTGTTCGGCGAATGCCGGCCGGCCGACGTCGCACGCCAGCTCGAGGTCGCCGAGGGCTGGCTCGCCGCGCATCGCGACGACGCGGTGCTGCTGGCGACGCTCGGCCGCGTGTGCGAGCGTGCCGGACTGTGGGGCAAGGCGCAGTCCTACTACGAGGCAAGCCTGGCCGTCGACGACCACTGGCGCGCGCGCGTGATGCTCGGCAGCCTGCTGGTGCGGCTCGGTCGCGGCGACGACGCTAACGCGCACCTGGCGGCGGCGCTCAAACTCGCGCTTGCGGAGCTCGGCGAGCCGGGGCTCGCGGATCGGTAGCGCCCACCGACCCTGGCCGATGCCGCTCGCGGTCCTCACCTACCATTCGCACCACGTCGTCGGGTCCGGCTACGCCGACAACGACCACGTCGCGCTCGCGCGCGACCTCGACGTGCTCACCGATGCCGGTTGGCGCATCGTGCCGCTCGCCGACATCGTGCGAGCGCAGCGGCACGGCACGCCGCGGCATCTTTGCGCGCTGACCTTCGACGACGGGCCCGCCTACGACATCGACGACGTCGTGCATCCGGCCTACGGGCTTCAGGTCGGGTTCGCGAATGCCATGCGCGCCTTCGCGGGGCGGCGTCCCGGTGCGCAGCCCGGCCTGCACGCGACGAGCTTCGTCATCGCCTCGCCCGCGGCGCGCCTGGCGATGGAAGCGCACGCCGATCCGCGCTATACCTGGCTCGCGCCGGGCTCGATGCGCGAGGCGTGGTGGCGGCCCGCGCTCGACAGCGGCCTGATCGGGATCGCCAATCACAGCTGGGACCACCTGCACCCCGCGCTGCCCGCGGTGCGCCATTCGCGCGATGCCCGCGGCGATTTCGCGCAGGTGGAGACGCTCGCCGACGCCGATGCGCAGATCCGCGAGGCGGCGGCCTATCTCGACGCGGCGACGGACGGTCGCGCGTCGCCGTACTTCGCCTATCCGTTCGGCCAGCACAACGCGTTCCTCGCGCGCGACTACCTGCCGTCGGTCGGCCCCGACGTGTGCGCGGCGGCGTTCACGACCGAGCCGCGCCTGTGCACGATCGACGATTCACCGTTCCTGCTGCCGCGCTTCGTATGCGGCGCGGACTGGCGCGCGCCCGAGGAGCTGCTCGACCGCTTGGTGTGATGTGATCCCCCCGAGGCGCGCGAGCGCGCCTCCCCCCGAGGGGGCCGCGCGCCTTGGGGCGGCCCGGCGGCGCGCGTGATCCCCCCGAGGCGCGCGAGCGCGCCTCCCCCCGAGGGGGCCGCGCGCCGTTCTTCGGCCCGGCGGCGCGCGTGATCCTCCCGAGGCGCGCGAGCGCCCCCCCGAGAGGGCCGCGCGCCTTGGGGCGGCCCGGCGGCGCGTGATCCCCCGAAACGCGCGAGCGCGTTTCCCCCTGTCGCGCAGGACCCGTCAGCCGCGCCGGGCCTCCGCCTCGGCGGCGTAGGTGAAGCTGTCGGCGAAGAACTCGTCGTCGGGCAGGTTGCGCTCGGTCGCGAAGTCGCGCCGCGCGGCCTCGATCATCGGCGGCGCGCCGCACGCGTAGACCTGGTAGCCCGACAGGTCGCCGAAGTCGTCCATCACCGCGCGGTGCACGAGCCCGGTGCGGCCGGGCCACGCGTCGCTGGCCAGCGGATCGGACAGCACCGGGATGAACGTGAACAGCGGATGCTCCTGCTGCCAGCGTCCGGGCAGATCGGGCAGGTAGAGGTCCTTGAGCGAGCGCGCGCCCCAGTAGAGCACCATCGGCCGGTCGATCTCGTGGTGGAACGCGTGCTCGATCATCGCCTTGATCGGCGCGAATCCGGTGCCGCCGGCGACGAAGATCATCGGCTTGTCGGTCTCCTCGCGCAGGTAGAACGAGCCGAGCGGTCCTTCGATGCGCAGGATCTCGCGCCCCTTGAACTGCGTGAACAGCTGGTCGGTGAAGAAGCCGCCCGGCACGTGCCGCACGTGCAGCTCGATCAGCGCGTCGTCGTGCGGCGCGTTCGCCATCGAGAAGCTGCGACGCCTGCCGTCCTTCAGCAGGAAGTCGACGTACTGGCCCGCGAGGTACTGCATGCGCTCGGTCGCCGGGAGCTTGAGCCTGACGATGGCGACGTCGGCGGCGGGCTTGTCGATCGACTCGACGCGGCACGGCAGGCGCTTGATCGGGATGTCCCCCGCGCGACGCACCTCGCGCACCTCGATCGTCAGGTCGGACAGCGGCCGTGCGCAGCAGAACAGCGCGAGGCCCTTGCGCTTCTCGTCGTCGGTGAGCGTGGAGGGCTGGTGCGGGCCGTAGTCGACGCTGCCGGCGAGCACCTTGCCCTTGCACGTGCCGCACGCGCCGTTGCGACAGCCGTACGGCAGCAGGAGATCGGCCTTCATCGCCGCCTCGAGCACCGTGTCGTCGGCGGCGCACGCGAAGGCGTGCTCGCCGGGCTTTATGGTAACCTCGAACGTCATGTCGATCCGGGATGCGCGCGCCGTTCGCAACGCGTCCGGCGCCCGCGCCACGCACGCATGATGCGCGTGCTCCTCGTGGGTTGCGGCGACGTCGCGCTGCGTGCGGCGCGCCTGCTCGCCGGACGGGCGCGCCTCGCGGGGCTCACGCGCCGCGCCGACGACATCGCGAAGCTGCGCAGCCATGGCGTGGTCCCGCTCCTCGGCGACCTCGACGACCGGCACGCGCTCGCGCGGTTGCGGCTGTCGCCCGATGCGGTGCTGCACCTCGCGCCGCCGCCCGCGGACGGCCGCGGCGACCCGCGCACCGGCCGCCTCATCGCGGCGTTGTCGGCGGCGCGCAGGATACCACGGCGCTTCGTCTACGTTTCGACGAGCGGCGTGTACGGCGACTGCGCAGGCGCGCGCATCGACGAGACGCGTCCGCGGAAGGCAGCGTCCCCGCGCGCACGCCGCCGCGTCGATGCCGAGGACCGGTTGCGCGCGTGGGCCGCGCGAAACGGCGTGTCGCTCGCGATCGTGCGCGCCCCGGGCATCTACGCCGACACGCGGCTGCCGCTCGAACGGCTGCGCCAGCAGACGCCGGCGCTGGTCGACGCGGACGACGTGTACACCAACCACATCCATGCCGACGACCTCGCCCGCGTCGTCGTCGCCGCGCTCTTCCGCGGCCGCGCGAACCGCGCCTACCACGCCACCGACGACGCCGAGCTCAAGATGGGGCAGTGGCTCGACGCGGTCGCCGACGCCCACCGGCTGCCGCGGCCCCCGCGCGTCGGCTGGGACGAGGCCGAAGCACGCATCGCGCCGGTCCTGCTGTCGTTCATGGGCGAGTCGCGCCGCCTCGCCAACCGGCGCATGAAGGGCGAGCTGCGCGTGCGGCTGCGCTATCCGACACCCCAGGCGATGCTCGATGCGCTCGCGCCGCGCGCGCTGCGCAAGCAGATGCCGCTCACGTTCTGAGCGAGCGCATGGCCGATCCCCCCGCGACTGCCGGCACGCGGACGCTCGCCCAGCGCCTGGACGCGTGGGAGCGGCTGGTCCGGCTCGACAAGCCGATCGGCATCCTGCTGCTGCTGTGGCCGACGCTCACCGCGCTGTGGATCGCCGCGCGTGGCGCGCCCCGGGTGTCGCTGGTGGTGATCTTCACGCTCGGCACCGTGCTGATGCGCTCGGCCGGCTGCGCCTTCAACGACTGGGCCGACCTGGGCTACGACGCGCACGTGCAGCGGACGCGCGGCCGTCCGCTCGTGACCGGCGAGGTCACGCCGCGCGAGGCGCTCGCGGTGGGCGCCGCGCTGGCGGCGGCCGCCTTCGTGCTCGTGCTGTTCACCCATCGCACGACCGTCCTGCTGTCGTTCGCCGCGCTGGCGATCACGATCGCCTATCCGTTCTTCAAGCGCTTCTTCGCCCTGCCGCAGGCCTTCCTCGGCATCGCGTTCTCGTTCGGCATCCCGATGGCGTTCGCGGCGACGCGCGGCAGCGTCGAGCCACTCGGCTGGTGGATGCTCGCGATCAACCTGGCCTGGGTGGTCGCCTACGACACCGAGTACGCGATGGTGGACCGCGACGACGACGTCAGGATCGGCATGCGCACTTCGGCCATCACGTTCGGCCGCTTCGACATCGCCGCGGTCGCGCTCTGCTACGCCGCGTTCCTCGGCGGCATGGCGTGGGTCGGGCGGTTGATGTCCCTCGGTCCGCTCTACTACGCCGGCCTCGCGGCCGCGCTCGGGTGCGCCGCCTACCACCTGTGGCTGATCCGCGACCGCGATCGCGACCGCTGCTTCCGCGCGTTCCTGCACAACCACTGGCTCGGGTTTGCCGTGTTCGCGGGCACCGTCGCCGACTACGCGGTGCGCGCGCACGCATGGCCGCGAGCCGCCTGACCCGCGCGCGCGGCCTCGCCCCGGTCCTTCCGCGCGATGCCCGTATCCTCGTCCTCGGAAGCTTCCCCGGCGTCGCGTCGCTGGCCGCGCGCCAGTACTATGCGCATCCCCGCAACCACTTCTGGCCGGTGATGGGCGCCCTGCTCGACGAGCCGCTGCACGAGATGCCCTACCCGCAGCGACTCGCACGGCTGCGCGCGCGCGGCGTCGCCCTGTGGGACACGATCGTCGCCTGCGAGCGCGTCGCGTCGAGCGACCAGTCGATCCGCAACGCCGAGCGCGCCGAGGTGGCGCGCGTGCGGCGCGCGTCGCCGCGCATCGCGGTCGTGGCGTTCAACGGCAACACGGCCGCGCGCGCGCTGCCGCGCTGGAGCGAAGCGGGCTACGCGACGCTGGCGCTGCCGTCGACGAGTCCTGCCTACACGCGACCGTTCGCGGAGAAGCTCGCGGCGTGGCGCGCGCTGGCCGCGTGGCTGGACGCCTGACCGCGCGCAGAGGGAACCGCTTGGCGCTCACCATCGAATGCGACGGCTGTCCACGGTGCGGCAGCGCGAGCGAGCCGGTCGGGATCGCGGATTGCACGGCGCATCCGCGCTGGAGCGCCGCGCTGCCGCGCGAGATCGCGTGGGACCGCTGCCTGCGCTGCGGCCACGTCCATACGCGCGATTGCTGGTCGCCCGAGGGCATCGATTTCATGACGGCAGCGCTCGCGTCGCCGCTCGACGTGCTGTCGCTGATGGACTTCAGCCGCGCGTCGCTCACGGCGCTGCCCGAGCGCTGCGGCTTTGCGGTGGCGGACATCGGCGTCGCCCACCGCTGCAAGGCGCAGATCGAGGTCTGCGCAAGGAAGGCGCCGGCCGCGCGCTGACGCTTCGCGGCTCGTCACACGGAGGGACCATGGAGCTGGGACTCAAGGACCGCACGGTCGTCGTGACCGGTGCGAGCAAGGGCATCGGGCTCGCGTGCGCCCGCGCGTTCGTGGAGGAGGGCGCGCGCGTCGCGCTGGTGTCGCGCTCGCGCTCGAACCTCGACGCCGCGCTCGCAGCGCTGCCGGCGTCCCATCACCGGCCTCTGGCGATCGCGGCCGACCTCGTGCGCGCGGACGAGGCGCAGCGAGCGATCGCGGAGGCCACGCGCGCGTTCGGCGCGATCGACGTGCTGGTCAACTCGGCCGGCGCGGCGCGACGCTATCCGCCCGATGAGCTTTCCGCGCAGGCGTGGCACGACGCGATGGACGCGAAGTTCTTCAGCTACATCCACCCGACCGACCTCGTCGTCAAAGCGATGGCCGCGCGCGGCCGCGGTGTCATCGTCAACATCGTCGGCCAGGGCGGCAAGGTTGCGAGCCCGGTGCACCTGCCGGGCGGCGCCGCGAACGCGGCGCTGATGCTCGCCACCGCCGGCCTCGCGGCGGCCTACGGGCCGAAGGGCGTGCGCGTCAATGCGATCAATCCCGGTGCGACGCTGACCGGTCGCGTGCAGGAGGGCCTCGACGCGGAGGCGCGCATGACCGGCCTCGCCGCCGGCGAGCTGCTGGCGCGCATGCAGCAGCGCATCCCGCTCGGCCGGCTCGGCACGCCGGAGGAGATCGCCCGCGTCGTGGTGTTCCTCGCGTCCGACGCGGCGAGCTACGTGTCGGGCGCGATCATTCCGATGGATGGCGCGTCGAATGCGGTGATCTGATCCGCCGCGGCATCGGGCGTCAGCGCCTGGTCTCGCGCACCGTCAACGACGCCAGCGCCCCGAGCGCCGCGGCGCCGGCGAGGATCGCGATGCCGGCGGTCCAGCCGGACGCCGGATTGCCTCCGGCGGCACCGAGATCGATCGCCCAGCCCACGAGCGGCTGCAGCACGCCTGCCCCGAGGAAGATGGCGGTGTTGGCGACCGCCGTCGCGATCCCCGAGTGCTCGGGAGGGTTCACCTCCTTGGCGATCGTCCACGTCAGCGTGAAGCCGGGGATCACGAGCCCGGTCGCGAAGAACCACGCGAGCGTCGCCGGCAGCGGCCACGCGACCTGCGCGAGCCACGGCAGCCACGACAGCGCATAGGCGACCGTGCACCAGCGCATCACGACACGGCGGTTGCCGATGCGGTCGGAGACGACGCCCATGAGCACGGCACCGACCGCGACGCCGAGCAGGAGCAGGCTGGTGTGCTCGGCCGCGACGACGCGCGACACGCCGTGCGAGCGCTCGAGCCATGGCACCGCCCAGAGTCCCGCGAAGGCCAGGTAGCTGCCGCCCACGCCGAAGTTGACGACGAAGGCGGGCCAGGTGAGCGGGTTGGCGAGCACGTTCGCCAGCGCACGGCGCCACGCCTGCGGTGGCATCTGCGTGGCGGGCGCAGCCGGTCCGACCGGTGCGTATCCCGCGAGCTCGGGACGGTCGCGCACGCGCCACCATGTCGCCGCGGCCAGCGCAAGCGACATCACGCCGAGGACGGCGAACACCGTGCGCCACGACGCGTGCGCTACGACGAGCGCGAGCGGCGCGCCGGCGACTACCGCGCCGAGGTTGCCGGCGAACATCGTGATCCCGGTGATCGTCGCGAAGCGCCGCGGGTCGAACCACGCCGCGTTGAGCTTGAGGATCGCGATGAACGCGACCGAGACGCCGATCCCCACCAGCGTGCGTCCCGCGGCGGCCACCGGCCAGCTCGGCGCGAAGGCGAACGCGAGCGACCCGATGCCTGCGACCAGCGCGCCGCCGGTGAGGAGCCGGCGCGGCCCCGCCGTATCGGCGAGCACGCCGACCGGGACCTGCAGCAGCGTGTAGACGTAGAAGTAGGTCGCGGCGAGCGTGCCGAGCACCGCGCCGGACAGGTCGAACGCGCGCGTGAGCTCGCCGGCGATCGCCGCCGGGGCGGTGCGATGGAAGAACGACAGCAGGTACGACGCGAGCGCGAGCACGAAGACCACGTTGCGCGCGCGGGCGATCGAGGCGGGACGGGTCGACACCGGACGATTCTAGCGGGGTGTGGGCTGCGATATCGGCGTCGATACGCCTGCAGTCTAGAATCTCGTTTCCCCGGGACCGCCGATGGCCTACCGCGACCTCCGCGATTTCATCGACCAGCTCGAGCGCGACGGCGAGCTCGTGCGCGTTCGTGCGCGCGTCGATCCGCGCCTCGAGATGACCGGGTTCTGCGACCGCGTGCTCAAGCGCGGCGGACCCGCCATCCTGTTCGAGGCGCCGGCCGGCGATTTTCGCGCGCCGTCCGGGCGCACGATCCCGGTGCTCGGCAACCTGTTCGGGACGCCCGGGCGCGTCGCGCGCGCGATGGGCGCCGATCCGGGGAACTGGCGCGAGGGCCTGCGCGAGGTTGGCAAGCTCCTCGCGTTCCTCAAGGAGCCGGAGCCGCCGAAGAACCTCAAGGACGCCTGGCAGACCACGCGGCCGGTGTTCATGAAGGTGCTCGACATGGCGCCCAAGGTGCGCGCGAGCGCCGCGTGCCAGGAGGTCGTCTGGGAAGGCCCCGACGTCGATCTCGCACGCCTGCCGGTGCAGACCTGCTGGCCCGGTGACGTGGGGCCGCTGATCACGTGGGGACTCACGGTCACGCGCGGGCCGCACAAGACGCGCCAGAACCTCGGCATCTACCGCCAGCAGGTGATCGCGCGCAACAAGGTGATCGTGCGCTGGCTCGCGCATCGCGGTGGCGCGCTCGACTTCCGCGACCACGCGCGCGCCCATCCCGGGGCACCGTTCCCGGTGGCGGTCGCGCTCGGCGCCGACCCGGCGACGATCCTCGGCGCCGTCACGCCGGTGCCCGATTCGCTGTCGGAGTACCAGTTCGCCGGACTGTTGCGCGGGAGCCGCACCGAGATCGTCCGCTGCGTGACGCACGACCTGCAGGTCCCGGCGTCGGCGGAAATCGTGCTCGAGGGGTTCCTCCGTCCCGACGCCGGCGACCCGTCGGGCTACGAGAGCGCGCTCGAAGGCCCGTTCGGCGACCACACCGGCTACTACAACGAGGTCGAGCGCTTCCCGGTGCTCACGATCGAGCGCATCACGCTGCGCCGCGACCCGATCTACCACTCGACGTACACCGGCAAGCCGCCCGACGAGCCCGCGATGCTTGGCGTCGCGCTGAACGAGGTGTTCGTGCCGCTCCTGCAGAAGCAGTTCCCCGAGATCGCCGATTTCTACCTGCCGCCCGAGGGCTGCAGCTACCGGCTCGCCGTCGTGTCGATGCGCAAGCAGTACCCGGGGCACGCGAAGCGCGTGATGTTCGGCGTGTGGAGCTTCCTGCGCCAGTTCATGTACACCAAGATGATCGTCGTCACCGACGACGACGTCGACGTTCGCGACTGGAAGGAGGTGGTCTGGGCGCTCACGACGCGTGTCGATCCGGCGCGCGACAGCCTGATCGTCGAGTCGACGCCGATCGACTACCTCGACTTCGCCTCGCCGGTATCCGGGCTCGGCAGCAAGCTCGGCATCGACGCGACGGCGAAATGGCCGGGCGAAACCGCGCGTGCGTGGGGTCGCCCGATCGCGATGGACGCCGCCGTCGACGCGCGCGTCGACGCGCTGTTGCGCGAGGCGGGCCTGTTGCCCTAGGCCGGCTCGTCGCGCGCGGGGACGCGTACGTCCGCCGCCGCGCGCGCTTCGACGGCGCGGCGCACCAGGCGCTCGACCGCCGCCAGGACGACCGGCATCGGATCGGCGGGAGGGGCGTCGGTGTAGCGCAGCCGGATGTCGCCGAGGAAGCTGTCCGCGCCGGCGTCGCGCTCGGTCCACGCCGCGGCGAACGCCGGGTCGTCGACGACCACATGCGTCGACAGCATCGCGGCGGGCGACAGCGGCGCGCCGCGCCTGATGGCGTCGAGCGCCGCGTGTATCGGCGAGGCGGGCGGGTAGTCGCGGTTGGCCGCGACGCGCGCCATGCGCTTGATCACCGTCTTGATGACGAACTGTCGGGCGCTGCGCACCGGCACGTGGCACACCTCGACTAGGCGCGCCGGCAGATCGACGTGCGGCATCGACGGCGAGGTGCGCGGGTCGCGACCGAGCATCACGCCATGGTTGCCCATCGTGAGCGTGGCCATCGGGTTGCGCGCGAAGTGGCCGGTCAGGACGACCTTGCCCTGCACGCGCTGCGCGAGCGGGAGCTTCGCATCGCAGCGCCGCGTCGCCCGCAGCAGCGCGACGATGTCGTCGGGCGCGCCGTCGAGCGGCGGAACGTAGGTCGGCCAGGCGATGCGCCCGAAGTGGCCGGGCGGAAGCGCCGCGAGCGCGGCGACGAGCTCGGCGGGCACGCGCACGCGCAGGAACTCGTCGGCGTCCAGGGGGAACACCGCGTCGGCACGCAGGCGCGCGAACGCCTCGCGCACCGCGCTGGTGACGATCTCCGCCTGCAGGTAGCCGACCGTTTCGCTCGCGAGCACCACCAGCGGAAGGCGCTCGGCGCACAGCGCGGCAAGGATGCGCGGCGTCGCGTCGGCCGACCCGTGGTCGACGACGACGAGACCGTCCAGGACCGTCAGGTTGTGCCGGACGAACGCCTCGATGATGTCGGCCTCGTTCCGCACCATCGCGACGCCCCAGAGCTTCACGACGTCGGGGTCGGCGCGGCGGCGGTCGGAGGACGGGCGGCTCCCGCGCCGCGGCGCGCCGCGACCAGCCGCTGCACGAGGCGGTCGGCGGCCGATAGCACGAGCGGCAGCGGATCGGCGGCCGCGGGCGGCGTGTAGCGAAGCGTGATCGGCGCGAGGAAAGGGTCGTCGACCAGCTCGATGTCGGCGCGCGCCGCCCAATTCGGCTTGGGCACCGACCAGTTGATCGCGTGCTCGAGCAGCAGGGCATCGTCGACCGGCCGGCCGGCGAGCACCGCCTCGTAGGCGGCCTGCGACGCGGCGTCGGGCGTCCAGTCGTACTGCGCGGCGATGCGCCCGAGCTTCTTGACCGCGACCTTGGTGACGAATTGCGCGGCGCTGCGGATCGGCACGTGCGCGAGCGCGGCGAACTCGTCGCGGATGCGCGCGTGCGGCTCGGCGTCCTCCGAACTGCCGTGCAGACGGCGCGCCACGAAGTGGTTGCCGTTGGCGAGCATCGCCTCGGGCCGTTCGAGCAGGTAGCGCGACATCAGCGCCTTGTGGAAGGCCTGCCGCTCCTTCGCCATCCGGCGCGCGCTGCGGAGCAGCGCGAGCATGCCGTCCTTCGCCGCCGCGAAGTCGGGGACGTAGGTGAGCCAGTGCAGCAGCCCGTTCATCGCGGGCGGGATGGCCAGGAGCGCCCGGTCGAACTCGTCGCGCGAGCGCACCTTCAGGAACTCGTCGGCGTCGAGCGGCATCACGAAGTCGGCGCCGGTCTGGCGGAACACGTCGCGCGCGGTCGCGGTGGTGATCTGCTCCTGCAGGTAGCCCGGCGTCGCGCTCTTGATCAGGATGATCGGAAACCGCTCGCGCGCGAGCTCGGTGAGGATCGCCAGCGTTCCGTCGATCGAGCCGTGGTCGATGATCGCCATGCCGTCGAGGATGGCCGCGTTGTGACGGACGAACGCCTCGACGATGTCCGCCTCGTTGCGGACCATCGACACCGACCAGACCTTCGGCTTGCGGCGCGGGGCGCCGCCGCTGCCGCTCGTCATAGCCCGCCGGTGGTGCGTGCGACCTCCGCCGCGACGCGCTCGCCGAACGTGAGGATGCGCGCCAGCGGATTGGGTGGGTGCATCGGTGTGTAGCGGAGCTCGATGCCGGCGATGAACGGGTCCTCGACCCATTGGACGCCGGCCGGATCCACGCGCCGGGAAGGCGCGACGCTGTAGTTCGCGACGATCTCGGCGAGGCGCTCCCGGGTGATCGGCCGGCCGGCGACGATCGCGTCGAATTCCTCGCGCCAGTGGAAGGCGACGTTCGGATCGTCGAGGTTGGCGAGCCGCAATGCCAGGCTGCCCACGGCGACCTTCCCGGTGAACTGGCCGACGCTGCGAACCGGCACGTGCGCGAGCGCGACGATGTTGCCAGGCAGCGCCTCGTGCGGGATGTGCGCGCGGCCGTCGTGCGGCTGGATTCGGTGGTTGCCCGCGCCGATCGTCGCGCGCGGCGTGTCGAGCAACGAGCGGCGCACGACGACCTTGTACAGGCCGTGCCGCTCGGTGGTCATGCGTCGCGCATGGGCGAGGCGCGCGACGATGTCGCCACTCCCGTCGAGCGGCGGCAGGTACGTGAGCCACGGCATCACGAGGTGGATCGCCGGATCGGCGGCAGCGACGGTGCGCTCAAACGCCGCGCGGGAGGGCATGCACAGGAACTCGTCGGCGTCGATCGGCACGCACAGGTCGGCCCCGCCCTCGAACAGGCGCCGCGCGTGCTCGGTGGTCACCTCGGACTGGCGCATCTCGAGGCTTTCGTCGCGCCGGATCTCGAGCGGGAGCCCCTCGCGTGCGAGCGAGGCCAGGATGTCGGGTGTCGCGTCGTCGGAGCCGTGGTCGACGACCGTGAGGGCGTCGAGGGAGCGGAGGTTGTGGCGGATCGACGCCTCGACGATGTCCTCCTCGTTGCGCGCCAGCATGAATCCGACGATGCGCACCCGAGCTCCCGCCCGACTCAGCCGAGCGAGCGCCACGCGCGCGTGGCGCGCCAGATCACGAGCGCGGCGCCGGCGACGCGCTCGTGATCTGGCGCGCCACGCGCGCGTGGCGCGCCAGATCACGAGCGCGGCGCCGGCGACGCGCAGCAGGCGCCCCATGCGCCGGATGCCCAGCAGCGGCAGGCCGTACCGGATCGCACCCACGACGTAGGGGCGGAAGCGCGAGCGGCGCGCAAGATCCGGCGCGGGCGCGATCGCATGCCGCACGTCGCGCCAGGCGAGGCCGAGCTTCAGGCGCTCGAGGTCGGCGGTGGCGACGAGCTGC
>Ga0247825_10001730_pt1 | contig 14397 bp, 18 predicted proteins | sample 13C_Vanillin_Day_FD_194413 | JGI IMG/M metagenome (GOLD analysis project Ga0247825, IMG submission 194413) | Soil microbial communities from agricultural site in Penn Yan, New York, United States - 13C_Vanillin_Day48 | ecosystem: Environmental > Terrestrial > Soil > Agricultural land | place...
TCTTCGCTGCCCGCGGCGCGCGCGAGCGCCTATGCGGCGCTCATCGCCGGCGGCGCCGTCGGCCTCGCCTTCCTCGTCCTGTGAAGCTCCTGTCCGGACAGCGCGCCTTCGTCGTGCAGCGGCTAAGCGCGCTGGCGCTGCTCGCCTTCGTCGCTGCGGCCGCCGGGCGGCTGGCCTTCGGCCCGCCCGTCACGCTCGCGCAGTGGCAGGACTGGGCGGCGCAGCCGCTAGCCGCCGCGCTGCTGCTGCTCGGCGCGGCCGCGCTGCTCGCCCACGCCTGGGTAGGAATCCGTGACGTGGTACTGGACTATGTACGTCCTTTGCCTTTACGCCTGTTTCTCTTGAGCATGATTGTGTTGGCGCTTGCGCTGCTCGGCGCCTGGGTCGTCCTCATCGTGGTGTCGCATGCGCTTTAGGATCTACCGCTTCGATCCCGAGAAGCAGGGCAAGCCCTTCCTGCAGGACTACGAGGTGCGCGTGGAGCCGTCGGACCGCAAGGTGCTCGATGCGCTCGAGCGCCTGCGCATCCAGGACGACTCGCTCGCCTACCGGCGCTCGTGCCGCGAAGGCGTGTGCGGCTCGGATGCGATGAACATCAACGGCCGCAACATGCTCGCCTGCATCACGCCGCTGGAAGGCCTCAAGGAACCGGTGACGCTGCGTCCGCTGCCCGGCTTCCCGGTAATCCGCGACCTGATCGTCGACATGACGCAGTTCTTCAAGCACTACCACGAGATCCGGCCGTATCTGGTGAACGACGAGCCGCCTCCCGAGCGCGAGCGCCTGCAGTCGCCGGAGGAGCGCGACAAGCTGAACGGGCTGTACGAATGCATTCTGTGCGCCTGCTGCTCGAGCTTCTGCCCCTCCCAGTGGTGGAACCCGGAGACGTTCATCGGCCCGGCCGGGCTGCTGCAGGCCGAGCGCTTCATCGTCGACAGCCGCGACCGCGCCACGGCCGAGCGCCTGGCGTTCCTGGACGACGTCTACAAGCTGTACCGCTGTCGCACCATCATGAACTGCACCGAGGTATGCCCCAAGGGCCTGAGCCCGGCGCGCGCCATCGAGCACATCAAGATGCAGCAGCTGCGCCGCTCCGCCTGAGCGCCCAGTCGCTCTTCTATCCCGCCGCCGCGCTGTATGCCGCGGCGATCCTCCCGCTTTCCGTGCTGTGGATGCCGCAATGGCATGCCCACGAGATGCTGTTCGGCTTCGCCCTCGCGGTGGTCGCGGGCAACCAGCTGGGTCCGGCAGCCGGGACGCGGGTGTGGGCTCTTTTCGGCTTGTGGCTTCTCTCCCGCATCGCGTTTCTCGCGTTTCCCGGTGCCGTAACGGCCATGGTCGTAAACGCCGCCTTCGCTGCCGGGTTGGCCCTCCAGGTCGCGCCGCGCCTGCTGCGCTCGGCGAAGAAGTGGCGCAACCAGGCCCTGCCGGCGATCCTGATCGCACTGTGCGTCGCTGCCGCGGTCTTCCACGTGCGCACGGCGGTGCTGCTCTTCGCGGCGCTCATGCTGTTCATGGGCGGGCGCATCATCGCCCCATCGGTGGCCGGGCAGCTCCAGCGCCAGGGCGTACACCTGGGCCCCCGCGTGCAGCCTCGCATCGAGGGCTCGCTGGTTCTCATCATGCTTGTGGCGCTGGCATGGTCGCCTGCCTGCATCGCAGCCGGCCTGTTGGCCGGAATCCGCATGCTGCGCTGGCGCCTCTGGGCGCTGCGCGGTCGGCCGGACCTCGTGTGCCTCGCGGCCGGCTACGCCTGGCTCGCCGTCGGCCTGGTCGCCTATGGCATCCGGCCGGATACCCCCTTCATGCACCTCATCACCGTGGGCGCGCTCGGCACCCTGACCTTCAACGTCATGGCGCTCTCCTGGCTGCTGCGCGCGCGCCGCGATCCTGCGCGGCACGGGTCGATTGTCTGGGGAACGCTGGGCCTGGGGGCCGCGACGGTGCTTCGCCTGACCGGATACCTGGAAGCGGCGGCGCTCTGCTGGTCGGCCGCCTTCCTGGTGCTGTTGTTGCTATTCGCCGTCGGCCGGGAAAAGCTCCGCCCGTCTTGACTGGTGACTGTCACCATTTAGGACGGCGGTGCGCTGGGGGCGTACGCCGATGCTGCCGAGCCATTGCGTGGCGCAGCACTTGGCGCAGCCTTCGATCACGTAGATGGGAAAGCGCGAGCGCGCCTTGGCCGTGTCCTTGCCCATGACGCCGGCCTCGGCCTCGCCTTGGCGCTCGAGCCGGGCGGCGGTGCGCTGGGCAGCGGCGTCGAGCTCGCAGCCGCGGCAGGCGTAAACCACCGGAATGGGACGCAGGATTACTTTCACCTGGCCAGCATGCCCCTTCGCGGCCGGCCGCGCTTGACCTAAATCAACTCCCAGGCCTGCAGCATCCAGACGACGAAGCCGTAGCCGGACACGATCAGCACGGCCAGCACGGGGGCCATGATGGCGGTCAGGAACAGCCAACTGCGGAACTCCGTTTTGCGCCGCCGCTCCGCGTCCATTTCATTCATTGGGTCAAAGCCATATCGGGGAGGCGGTGGGCAATGCCCTTGTGGCAGTCGATGCAAGTGGCCTCGCCGCTGCGCAGCGAGGTCGAATGGGCATCGGCGGCGCGCTTGCTCTGCCGCGTGAAATCCATGCTGTCGAACTCGTGGCAGTTGCGGCACTCGAGCGAATCGTTGCCCTTCATGCGCTTCCACTCGCGCTCCGCGAGCGTGCGCCGCTTGGCAAGAAACTCCTCGCGCGTGTCGATGGTGCCGAAGATCCAGCCCCAGACCTCCTTGGACGCCTGCATCTTGCGCGCCATCTTGTGCGTCCAGTCCTTGGGCACGTGGCAATCGGAGCATTTGGCGCGCACGCCCGAGCGGTTGGTGAAGTGGATGGTGGGCTGGATCTCCTGGTAGACGTTGTCGCGCATCTCGTGGCAGCCGATGCAGAACTGCTCGGTGTTGGTGACCTCCATGGCGGTGTTGAAGGCGCCCCAGAAAACCACCCCGGCGATGAAGCCGCTCACCACGAGGAAGCCGAGGCTGTAGAAGGCGCTCGGCCGGGTGATGGTGCGCCAGTACCGCCGGAGCAGGTCGCGCATGCGCTATTTTTTCTTGCGGATCATCGTTTCGACGTCGCGGAAGCGGTTCTCGACCGCGGGGTCGGTTTCCATCTGCACCACGTGGCACTGCTCGCAGAAATAGCGCCGCGGCGAGACGTCGGCGAGAAAGTTGCCGTCCCGGTCGATGTAATGCGTGAGGCTGATCGGCGTGGCCTGGGTTTCCGGCGCGCGCGTGCGCGCGTGGCACATCATGCAGCGGTTGGCGAAGCGGTCGACCTGGTAGTTGTCGGTCTTGTGCGGGATGGTGGGCGGCTGCATGGCATAGGAACGCACGCGCTTCCTGTCGTCGTTCTGCGTCTGCACCATCGGCGCCGGCCGCGCTTCTTCCGTGACCGGAACGGAGCGCAGGGGATCATCCCCGCCGGCGCCCCAGGCGGAAAAGCCCAGGACCCATAACGTCAAACCCGCGAGATCCTGCAAGCGCATTTCTTGAAATCCGTTTGCAAAGAGATGGGGTCGGTCGCGTCGAGCGTCAGCTTGTTGACGAGCTGGCTCGAGTCGAACCAGGGCACATACACCACGCCGCGCGGCGGCCTGCAGCGGCCGCGGGTTTCGACGCGAGAGCGCATGGTGCCGCGGCGCGAAGCGAGCTCGACGTCGTCGCCGCGGCGCAGGCCGTGCTGCTTGGCGTCCTCCGGATGCATGAATGTCACGGCGTTGGGGAAAGCGCGGTGCAGCTCGGGCACGCGGCGCGTCATGGAGCCCGAATGCCAGTGCTCGAGCACCCGGCCGGTGACCAGCCAGAGCGGAAATTCCTTGTCCGGCTCCTCGGCGGCGGGCTCGTAGGGCAGCGCGTAGATGTAGGCCTTGTCGTCCGGGTTGCCGTAGAACTGGAAGCCCGCGCCCTTCTTCACGTAGGGATCGGCGCCCTCGCGGAAGCGCCACTTCGTCTCCTTGCCATCGACCACCGGCCAGCGCAGGCCGCGCACCTTGTGATAGACGTCGAACGGCGCGAGATCGTGCGCCTTGCCCAGGCCGAAGCGGCGGTACTCCTCGAACAGCCCTTTCTGGACGTAGAAGCCGAAGTGCTTCGCTTCGTGGTTCTCGTAGTCCGGATTCAATTGTGAAAGCGGGAATGGGTCGACCTGCCCGTTCCTGAACAGGACATCGAACAGCGTCTTGCCCTTGTACTCGGGCTTCTTCGCCAGCAGGTCGGCGGGCCAGACCTCTTCCATCCTGAAGCGCTTGGAGAACTCCATGATCTGCCAGAGATCCGAGCGCGCCTCGCCGGGCGCATTCACGAGCTGCTGCCAGAAGTGGGTGCGCCGCTCGGCATTGCCGAAGGCGCCTTCCTTTTCCACCCACATGGCGCTCGGCAGGATGAGATCGGCGCCTTCCGTGGTGACCGTGGGATAGGCTTCCGACACCACCACGAAGTTGTCGGGATTGCGGAAGCCCGGCCAGGTTTCCTGCACCGAGTTGGCGCCCGCCTGCACGTTGTTGGTGGTCTGCGTCCAGTAGCAGTTGAGCTGACCGTCCTTGAGCATCCGGCTCTGCAGCGTGGCGTGGAAGCCGGGCTTCTCCGGAATAGTGCCCGGCGGCAGCTTCCAGATCTCTTCGGTCATCGCGCGATGCTTGGGATTGGTGACCACCATGTCGGCCGGCAGGCGATGCGAGAACACGCCGACTTCCCGTGCGGTGCCGCACGCCGAGGGCTGGCCGGTCAGCGAGAACGGGCTGTTGCCCGGCGTCGAGATCTTGCCGGTGAGAAGGTGCAGGTTGTAGACCAGGTGGTTGGCCCAGACGCCGCGCGTGTGCTGGTTGAACCCCATGGTCCAGAACGACATCACCTTCACCTTGGGATCGGCGTAGAGCTGCGCCAGGCGCCGCAGGCGCTCGGGCTCGACGTTGGCGAGCTTGGCGACGTAGTTCAGGTCGTACTTCGAGACGAAGCGCGCGTACTCGTCGAACGAGATGGGCTTGAAGCCGCCGGCGTCGGCGGCGTTCTTCGCTCTCTTCTGCGACGCGTGCTCGGGCCGCAGGCCATAGCCGATGTCCTCGTTGCCCAGGCGGAAGGCGACATGCCTGCCGACGAAGTCGCGGTTCACCGCCTTGTTCTGGATGATGTAGCTCGCGACGTAGTTGAGAATCGCGAGGTCGGTCTGCGGCCGGAAGGTGAGCGCCAGGTCGGCCAGGTCGTAGCTGCGGTGCTCGAAGGTGGAGAGCACCGCCACCTGCACGTGCGGGTGCGCGAGGCGGCGGTCGGCGACGCGCTGCCACAGGATCGGGTGCATCTCGGCCATGTTCGAGCCCCACAGCACGAACGCATCCGCCGCCTCGATGTCCTCGTAGCAGCCCATCGGCTCGTCTATGCCGAAGGTGCGCATGAACGCCACCGCGGCGCTCGCCATGCAGTGGCGCGCGTTGGGGTCGATGTTGTTGGAGCGGAAGCCGGCCTTCATCAGCTTCACCGAGGCATAACCCTCCCAGATGGTCGACTGCCCGGACATGAACATGCCGACCGACGACGGGCCCTTGCTCTTCAGCGCGGCCTTCCATTTCTCCGCCATGATGTCGAATGCCTGGTCCCAGGAGACCGGCTGGAACTCGCCCGACTTGTCGTAGCGGCCGTTGCGCATGCGCAGCATCGGCTGCGTCAGCCGGTCCGCGCCGTACATGATCTTGGAGAGAAAGTAGCCCTTCACGCAGTTGACGCCGCGATTGACTTCCGCCTGCGGGTCGCCATGCGTGGCCACCACCTGGCCGTCCTTCACCGCCACGTTTACGCCGCAGCCCACGCCGCAGAAGCGGCAGGGCGCCTTGGACCACTTGAGCGTCGCCGCCGTGGCGTCGGTGACGATGTTCTGGGCATGCAGGGGAAGCGCCGCGCCCGCGGCGGCTGCCGCGGACGACAGCATGAACTCCCGGCGCGTAACTTTTCCAGTCATCGGCTTCTCTCGAGGTGCACCAAGTCGCCCGCTGCCGCAAGCAGAATTCGTTCCCGTGGCGGGAGCTCGCGGTAGAGAGGAGATCGCGGACGGCCGCCAGGCTACCGCGGAACGGGTATGACTAGTTGACCAGGTAGCGCACCAGCTCGCGCACCGGGCGGATCTCCGCGCCGAAGGGCACCGGCTCCGAGCCGCGGAAAAACAGGCCCCGGTCGACGTCGCCGCGCAGCGCGGCGGCGAGGTGGTGGTCGATGCAGAATTGCCCGGCCTGCGGCAAGCCGTCGCGCAGGCCGCAGTGCGCAAGGCAGTCGAACGCCAGCGTGCATTGCTTTCGCTGCTTTGCGCGGTTTCTCAGGGTTGGTTCTTTTTCGAGGTAATTCGAAAGCCAAGGCGTCCTGACTGCTCTCGCGGGCAATCCCGCGACGCTCATGAACACGACGATGTCTTCGGGCTTCGCGCCGGCGAGCACGCGCTTGAAGTTGGCATGCGCGTCGCCCTCCTCGGTCACGGCGAAAGGCGTCCCGACCTGCACGGCGGCGGCGCCGGCGTGGCGCGCCGCGCGCATGCGCTCGGGCGAATTGATCCCGCCGGCGGCAATGAGCGGCACCTTGTCGGCATCGAGTCCGGCGTCGTGCAGCGCGCTGCGGATCTGCGGCAGCACGCGCTCGAAGTCGAAGCGCGCGTCGGCCACTTCCTCCAGCCGCGTGGCGCCGAGGTGCCCGCCGGCGTAGCGCGGGTGCTCGACCACGATGGCGTCCGGCGCGCGCCCGCGGCGCTGCCAGCGCCGCGCGATGAGCGCCGCCGCGCGCGCCTCGGAGACGATGGGCACCAGCGCCACCTGGGGCCAGTCGCTTGCGAGCTCGGGCAGGTCGAGGGCCAGGCCCGCGCCGACCACGATCGCATCGGCGCCGCCGGCGCAAGCGGTGCGCACGTAATCGGCGTACTGCGACACGGCGCGCATGACGTTCACCGCGATCGCGCCGCGGCCGCCGGCCAGCTCGCGCGCCGCGCCGATCTCGCGCCTGAGCGCCTCCAGGTTGGCGCTCTCGATGGCCGCCTTGTCGCGGCCCTTGGCGGTGGCGCGCATCAGGTCGGGATGCAGGCGGCGCAGGTCCACGCTCGAGACGGTGCCGACGCAACCCTCCCGCGCCACGCTGCCCGCGAGCCTGTGGGCCGACACGCCCACGCCCATGCCGCCCTGTACGAGCGGCAGGCACGCATGCTCTCCCAAACGCAGTTCGTTCATGGCGCATGCTCGCCGCAGCGAGGGCCCATGAACTTGATATAGAGCAAAGAAGCGCCACTTCCGGACTGCCAGCATGCGCCGAGGAGGGTCCAAGTGACGACCAACGGCGGCGTGGCAGCCGGAGTGCTCGCGAACCTGCCGATGTTTCGGTGCACGCCGCGCGCCCGGCTGGAGCAGCTCGCGCGCCAGGCGCGCGTGCAGCATGCGCATCGCGGCGAGCTCATCGCGCCCGCCGGCGAGCGCCTGCCCGGGTTGCTGGCGGTCGGCTATGGCCTGGTGAAGCTCTCGCTCAAGAGCGCGAACGGCAAGGTGCTGCGGCTGGTCGGGCCCGGCGAGACCTTCGGCGAAGCGGTGCTGTTCCTCAACCAGCCGATGGTGGCGGAAGCGAGCGCGCTCTCGGACACGCTGCTCGTGGTGCTGCCGGCTGCGCCGCTGCTGGAGCTCATCGATCGCGACCCCGGCTTCGCGCGCGCCCTGCTCGCGAGCGTCTGCCAGCGCATGCACGCGCTGATCGCCGACTTCGAGGCCGCGACCGCGCACGGCGCGCGCGAGCGCCTCGCTGCCTACCTCGACGCGCTCGCCGAGCCGGGCAGCGCGGTGGCCGAGCTGCCGGCGGCGAAAACCGTGGTGGCGGCGCGCCTCGGCGTGGCGAAGGAGACGCTGTCGCGCCTGCTGCGCCAGTTCGCCCTCGAGGGCCTGATCTCGGTGCAGCGCCGCTCGATCAGGCTGCTCGACCGTGAGCGGCTCGCCGCAGCAGCGCGCGGCGGGAAATGAGCTTGAGCAGGGTGTCGAGCGTCACCGAGCGGAAGGTGGCCTTGGCGGTCTCGTCGACCTCGGCCAGGATCTGGTCCAGCGCGCGCTCCTCGTCGCGCGCGCTGCGCGAGCGCGGCGTACCGATGTCCTGGAACAGCTCGATCACGTCGATGAGCGTGATGCGCTTGGGATTGCCGGCGAAACGGTAGCCGCCGCCGGCGCCGCGCGCGGCGTGCAGCAGCCCGGCGCGGCTGAGCCTGCGCAGCACCTTGGCGAGGTGGTGCGTGGACACGCGGTACTTCACCGCGATCTCGCCGGCCGACACCTGGCGCGCCGGGTCGGCGGCGAACTCGAGCACGCTGTAGAGCGCGAGCAGCGTATTCTGCTGGAGCTTCAATCGAGCCGCTTTTCCAGCGCCATGAAGGGCGCCGCCATCATCCCCTGGCTGCGGAAAAAGGCGAGCACCAGCGCGTTGTCGCGCGCGAGCAGCGTGCGCACCGTGTCGACTCTGCCGCGGCGAAAGCGCTGGCACAGCGCCTCGAGCAGCTGCGAGCCGATGCCGGCGAGGCGCGACTGGGGCCGCACGCCCAGCCCGAACACCCAGCCGCACGGCGGCGCGCCGAACTCCCAGTCGCGGATCTCGCCGACGATGTAGCCCTCGATGGAATCCTGCTTCTGGAGCACGAGGAAGAAGCGGCCGCCGTAGCGTTTCATGACCGCCGTCCAGTACGCGGGCTTCCTCAGGCCGGTGATCAGTGCGTCGATCTCGATCACCTGGGCGAGGTCGGCGCGCCGTGCCGCGCGGATTTTCTTAACGTGCATCAAATCGGTTTCCCCGCCCGGAGTCTACGGTGCGGCGCATCTACCCGAAAAGGAGGGGATCATGGTTTTTCGCCTCGTTCTTGCCTTGTTTGCAGCCCTGATTGCGTCCGCGGCATATTCCCAGGGCGAACCGATCCGCATCGGCGCCTTCCTCTCGGTCACCGGGCCGGCGGCGTTCCTCGGCGACCCGGAGCAGAAGACCCTCGAGCTCTACGTCGAGAAGATCAACGCCTCGGGCGGGGTGCTCGGCCGCAAGCTGCAGCTCCATGCCTACGACTCGGCGGGCGACGCCGAGAAGGCGCGCGGCTACGTCAAGCGCCTCATCGAGCAGGACAAGGTCGACGTGCTGGTGGGCGGCTCGACCACCGGCGAGACCATGGCGGCGGTGCCGCTCGCGGAAGCCGCCGGCGTGCCGTTCATCTCCCTCGCAGGCGCGGTGGTGATCATCGAGCCGGTGAAGAAGTGGGTGTTCAAGACGCCGCACACCGATCGCATGGCGTGCGAGAAGATCTTCGTCGACATGCGCTCGCGCGGCGCCACGAAGGCGGCGCTCATCTCCGGCGCCGGCGGCTTCGACAAGTCGATGCGCGCCGAGTGCCTGAAGGTCGCCGGCAAGCAGGGCGTGCAGATCGTCGCCGACGAGACCTACGGCGCGGGCGACAACGACATGACCGCGCAGCTCGCCAAGATCAAGGCCACGCCGGGCGTGCAGGCGGTGCTCAACGCCGGCTTCGGCCAGGGCCCGGCCATCGTCACCCGCAACTACCGGCAGATCGGCCTCACCCTGCCGCTCTACCAGTCGCACGGCGTGGCCTCCAAGCAGTACGTCAAGCTTTCGGGCGAGGCGGCCGAGGGCGTGCGCCTGCCCGCCGCGGCGCTGCTGGTGGCCGACACGCTGCCCGACGAGGACGCGCAGAAGCGAGTGGTCACCGCGTACAAGCAGGCGTACGAGAGCCGCTTCAAGCAGGAGGTCTCGACCTTCGGCGGCCACGCCTACGACGGCCTGATGCTCGCGGTCGAGGCGATGCGCCGCGCCGGCACCACCGAGAAGAGCAAGGTGCGCGACGCGCTCGAGCAGACGCGCAATTACGTGGGCACCGGCGGCGTGGTCAACATGTCGGCGCAGGACCACATGGGCCTCGACCTCACCGCGTTCCGCATGCTGGAGGTGCGCAAGGGTGACTGGACCCTGGTGAAGTGATTTCGCAGATCGTCCTGTCGGGACTGACGTCGGGCGCGATCTATGCCCTGGTCGCGCTCGGCTTCGCCATCATCTACAACGCGAGCCACGTCATCAACTTCGCGCAGGGCGAGTTCGTGATGATCGGCGGCATGGCCGCGGTCGCGTTCGTAGACGTCGGCTTCCCCCTGCCCCTTGCAATAGTTCTTTCGATAACGGCAGCAACTTTCATCGGTTTCCTCCTCGAGAAGCTCGCAGTCGAGCCGGCGCGCGGCGCGCCGGTGGTGACGCTCATCATCATCACCATCGGCGCCTCGATCCTGCTGCGCGGCCTCGCCTCGCTGGTGTGGGACAAGAAGATCCACGCGCTACCGGCGTTCTCGGGCGACGCGCCGATCGCGCTGGGCAACGCCACGCTGCTGCCGCAGACGCTGTGGGTCCTCGGCGCCACGGTCGCCACGGTGGCAGCGCTCTGGTGGTTCTTCAACCGCACGCTGACCGGCAAGGCGATCCTGGCGGTGTCGCACAACCGCCTGGCGGCGCAGCTCATGGGCATCAGCGTGCGCCGCGTGCTGCTCGTTTCCTTCGGCCTGTCGGGCGCGCTCGGTGCGCTCGCCGGCGTGCTGATCGCGCCCATCTCCTTCACCTCCTGGGACATCGGCGTGATGCTCGGCCTGAAGGGCTTCGCCGCCGCGATCCTCGGCGGCCTGGGCAGCGGCCCGGGCGCCATCGTCGGCGGCCTCGCCCTCGGGCTGATGGAGGCGCTGGGCGCCGGGTATCTCTCTTCGGCCTACAAGGATGTCTTCGCTTTTGTCATCATCCTCGCCGCGCTCGTCTTCCTTCCGAACGGCCTTTTCGGCCGCCGCGCCGCAGAGCGCGTCTAGGCGGGGCCTCGCGGCGTTGGCCGTCGTGGTGGCGGTGCTGCCGCTCGCGCTCGCCAACAACTACACCTACGAGATCGCGATCCTGGTCGGCCTGAACGCCATCGTGTGCGTGGGCCTCAACCTGCTCATCGGCTACGCCGGCCAGATCAGCCTCGGCCATGCCGGCTTCTTCGGCCTGGGCGCGTACGGCTCGGCGATCCTCGCCGCCCGCTATGGCCTTTCGCCTTTGATCTCGTTGCCGGTTTGCGTCGCCGCCGTGGCCGCGATCGCGTGGATCGTCGGCAAGCCCATCCTGCGGCTGAAAGGCCATTATCTCGCCATGGCAACGCTCGGCCTGGGCATCATCGTCTCGGTAGTGCTCGCCACGGAGGACCGCATCACCGGCGGGCCGGATGGAATGAGTGTCCCTGCCGTAAGAATCGCCGAGTGGGTCGTTGCGGGTGAAGCCACCTGGTACTGGATCGTGGGCGGCGCGCTGGTTCTCACCGTGTGGCTGGCGCAGAACCTGATCGACTCGCCGCGCGGCCGCGCGTGGCGCGCGCTGCACGGCTCGGAGGTCGCGGCCGCCGCCGCCGGGATCGATCCCGCGCGCCACAAGCTCGCCGCGTTCGTCATCTCCGCCGCGCTCGCCGCGTTCGCCGGCGCGCTCGCCGCGCATTACTCCGGCTTCATTACGCCGTCGAAGGCGTCGTTCCTGCATTCGATCGAGCTGGTCACCATGGTGGTGTTCGGCGGCATGGCGTCGACCTTCGGCGCCGTGGTCGGCGCCGCCGTGCTGACGACGCTGCCGCAGCTGCTCACCGTTTTCAAGGAATACGAGATGGTGCTGCTCGGCGCCGTGATGATGCTCACCATGATCTTCATGCCGCGCGGCCTGGTGCCGACGCTGGAAGGCCTCTATGCTGCTGCGCGCCGAAAATCTGAGTAAGCGCTTCGGCGGCGTGCACGCCGTGCGGGCGGTCGGCCTGGAGATCGCTGCCGGCGCGGTGCATTCGATCATCGGCCCGAACGGCGCCGGCAAGACCACGCTGCTCAACATGCTGTCGGGGATCTACCGGCCGGACGAAGGAAGCATTGTCTTCAACGCTTCGAGCCTCACGGGCAGGCAGCCCCACGAGTTCGCCGCCGCCGGCATCGCCCGCACCTTCCAGAACCTGCAAGTGTTCATGAACATGAGCGCCCTCGAGAACGTGATGGCGGGCGCCTGGCTGCACGAGGCCTGCGGCCTGGCCGCGGCGGCGCTGCGCCTGCCGCGCCTCGCCCGCGCGGAGCTCAAGGCGCGCGAAGAGGCGCGCGCGCTGCTGGAGTTCGTCGGCCTGGCGCGCTGGGTTGAGGCGCCGTCCGACCGCCTGCCCTACGGCGCGTTGAAGCGCCTGGAAATCGCCCGCGCGCTGGCCGCGCGGCCGAAGCTGCTCCTGCTCGACGAGCCGGCGGCCGGGCTCAACCCGGCGGAGACGAAAGAAGTGGACGAGCTCATCCGCCGCATTGCCGCCCGCGGCATCACGGTGGTGCTGGTGGAGCACAACATGAAGCTGGTCATGGAGGTGTCGCAGCACATCGTGGTGCTCGAGCAGGGCTGCAAGCTCGCCGAAGGCGACGCAGCCGCGGTGAGCGCCGACGCACGCGTGATCGAGGCGTACCTCGGATGCTCGACGTAAGAAACCTCCGCGCGCGCTACGGGCGCATCCCCGCGCTGCTGGGCATCGACCTGGGTATCCGGGCAGGCGAGCTCGTGGCGCTGGTAGGCGCCAACGGCGCGGGCAAGAGCACGCTCTTGCGAGCGCTCTCCGGCGTGCAGTCCGCCTCCGGCGAGGTCGTTTTTGAAGGCGAAGACGTGTCGACTGCGCTGCCCGAGCGCAGGGTGGCGCTCGGCATCGTCCACGTACCGGAAGGCCGCCAGGTGTTCGGCCCGCTGTCGGTCGAGGACAACCTGCGCCTGGGCGCCTACCGGCGCGGGCGCGCCCGGGCGGCGCAATCGCTCGAGCGCGTCTACGCGCTCTTCCCGGCGCTCGCCGAGCGGCGCCGCCACGCTGCCGGCACGCTTTCGGGCGGCCAGCAGCAGATGCTCGCCATCGGCCGCGCGCTCATGGCCGAGCCGCGCCTGCTGCTGCTGGACGAGCCGAGCATGGGGCTCGCGCCGCGGCTGGTGGCCGAGATCTTCGACTGCGTGCGCGCGCTGCGCGCCGCCGACACCGCATTGCTGCTCGTCGAGCAGAACGCCCGGGCCGCGCTCGCCATTGCCGACCGCGGCTATGTGCTGGAAACCGGCCGCATGGTGCTGGCCGGCAGCGGCGCCGAGCTGCTTGCCGACGAAGGCGTGCGCACCGCGTACCTTGGACTTTGAAACGAAGGGGATCCCATGAAAGAAACCGCCGCCGCGCTACTCTCCACGCTCCGTGAATTTACCGTCGATCGCGAGCGCACCATCGACTTCATGGGCGAGGACGCCCGCGTCTACGCAACGCCGATGCTGGTGCGCGACATCGAGATCACCTGCCGCGATCTCCTCGCCGCGCATGTCGAGCCGGGCGAGGACTCGGTCGGCACGCGTATAGAGATCGACCACCTCGCGCCCACGCTACTCGGCATGAAGGTGCGCATCTCCGCGAAGGCGGTGGAAATCAAGGGCCGCGCCGTAGTGTTCGAGATCGAGGCGCACGACGGCAAGGACACCATCTGCCGCGGCCGCCATGCGCGCTTCGTGGTGAACGTCGAGCAGACGAAAAAGAGGCTCAGGCAGAAGCAGGCCGCCTAGGCCGCTTGAGCCTTCTCTGAAAGAGCGGCGTTTCGTCGTCCCCGCGAACGCGGGGATTGTTATTGCGGGGACCAGGCTTAACCTGGATCAAAGTCCGCCCCGAGCAGCCGTGGCTTCATGGCGCATGGAGACACGGAAGGTCCCCACGTATTGCTACCAGTGCGTCGCAGGACCCGACCTGCTCACGGTGAAGGTGTGCGACGGGGTGGCGACCGAGGTGGAGCCGAACTTTGCCGCCGAGCCGGTGCATCCCGGAGGCGGCAAGGTGTGCGTCAAGGCCTACGGCCTGGTGCAGAAGACCTACCACCCGCAGCGCGTGCTCGCGCCGATGAAGCGCACCAATCCGAAGAAGGGGCACGACGAGGATCCTGGTTTTGTTCCTGTCTCCTGGGACGAGGCGCTGGGCCTGATCTCCGGAAAGCTGAACGACATAAGAGCGAAAGGGCTGCTCGACGAGTCCGGCTATCCCCGCGTCGCGGCGAGCTTCGGCGGCGGCGGCACGCCGCAGTCCTACATGGGGAGCTTTCCCGCGTTCCTCGCGGCCTGGGGCCCGGTCGACATGGGCTTCGGCTCGGGCCAGGGCGTGAAGTGCTACCACTCCGAGCATCTCTACGGCGAGCTGTGGCACCGCGCCTTCACCGTCTCGCCCGACACGCCGCTCACCAACTACCTCATCTCTTGCGGCGCCAACGTGGAGGCCTCCGGCGGGGTGGCCGGCGTGCGGCGCCACGCCGATGCGCGCGCCCGCGGCATGAAGCGCGTGC
>Ga0247825_10001731_pt1 | contig 14397 bp, 10 predicted proteins | sample 13C_Vanillin_Day_FD_194413 | JGI IMG/M metagenome (GOLD analysis project Ga0247825, IMG submission 194413) | Soil microbial communities from agricultural site in Penn Yan, New York, United States - 13C_Vanillin_Day48 | ecosystem: Environmental > Terrestrial > Soil > Agricultural land | place...
GTCTGAAACTGCTTGAGGGCAGTCTGGGCTTCGGGTTTGTCCGAATGGAAGAACCACCTGAACGTATTGAGCGTGAATTGCTCGATCGCGACGACGGCCAAGGCGCTCGCCTGTTCGCCGGCGCGGTGGCCTCCCATACCGTCGGCGACGAGAAACAAATGACCGCGCTCGTTTCCGGACTGCGCCCTTAATTTCGGCATCGGGCGACGGTCCAATGGGGCATGAGACAGTGGCTATGTCGATTTCCTCACGTCTCGTTCGACGTGTGAGTGAGACCGTCGGGCTGATGACGCAAACCATTCAGGTCAAGCAACAGCACCCACGAAGGGAGATGTCACATGAGATTCTTGTCGATCTACAAGACCGCCGAAACGAGCACGCCACCGAGCGCCGAGTACGTCGCGAAGATGCAGAAGCTCGTTGAAGACAGCATGAAAGCGGGCGTGTTGCTCGCGACCGAGGGCTGCCTGCCGAGCGCATTGGGCGCGCGGGTCCGGCATGCCGGAGGAAAGATGACGGTCACGGACGGGCCGTTCACGGAGTCGAAGGAGCTCGTCGCTGGCTTCGCCATCCTGCAGGCGAGCTCGAAGGAGGAAGCTATCGAGATCGCTAAGACCTTCCTTGACGTCGCCGGTGGCGGCGAATGCGAGATTCGTCAGATCTTCACCACCACAGACGAAGCACCGGGCTGTACGGCCGCTCAGCTCGCAGAGCAATTCGCAAAGTCCTGAGTTCCGATGCTGCAGTCGCGATCGACGAGTGGTGCGATCGGTAGCCGAGACGGCTACCGATCACCCCGCTGACACCCGGAGTGTCATTGCTCGCCGGTGGAGTACGAGGCACCGGCTCTGGCGACAGCACGAACCGAGCTGACCCGTCAGCCTGAGGAAGGGTCGCAGCCCCGGCACGTTGGAGGAAGTCCGGCCACACCGAGGCGTATCGCTGCGCATACGGTGGCCAGGCGTCCCCGGACGGTCGATGGATCGCTTTCGTCTCGGACGAGACCGGGACGGATCAGGTCTATCTCCAGCGATTCCCGGAATCGGCCGGTGAACGGGTGCCGGTGTCGACAACCGGGGGGACAATGCCCGTCTGGCGCGACGATGGCCTGGAATTCTTCTACTCGTCCGAAGTGGGGGGCGCACGGTTCTGGTGGCGTGTGCTGGCGGCCAGGAGTTCCTCGTGCTGCGCAATGCGACCTCGAGCGCCAGCCAGAATATCCGGTTGATGCTGACCTGGACAGAGCTGATGGAACAGCGGGATGAGTGAGAGGGCCGCGATTGGGAGCGTCAGAGCTGGTACGGCGCGAACACCCGATACTACTCCCGAGTGGTCGGCATGTGTCGAGGAATCCCGCTCCGCCGTGCTCTCAAGACGGCTTCATCAACTCCGAGACAAACTTCATCGCACCGACGTTATTCGTGCAACTATGTCGGGCGACTCGTGGTGGCAAAAGTGGTGGAGCACCGGTCCCAGATGGGCAGATAGGCATCAGGCCGTTTCCAGCTGTTTGTCACCCAGATGAGCGCCAGGAAGGCAATGACGACGGCGATGGACGAGAAGGCGGCGCTCACCTGTCGGTTCGCCTCCTTTGCCGACGCAGGATGAGGACGTAGACGACGACATTCACGACAACCACGATGGCTCCCAGAACCAGTTGAAGGTTGCGCGTCAGCTCGGTCGGGTACACGAGAGGGACGAGGTACTGCTCGATGAAACCCGCCGATAAGCCCGTGCCACCACCGGCGCGGCGGAGCGCGCTCTCGAGAGGAGTCAGCGGACAGACCCAACCGAACAATTCGACGGCCACGCCCCAGGCCGCCGCTGGCAAATGAGCCATCGGCACCCAGTGCCAGCGGAACGCAAGGAGGCCGCCGAGCAGCACGAATACGATGAACACGACGTGAAGGAGAAGAACGAGATCCGCAAGGGTCTGGTAAATCATCTACACGAATCGGCTGTTTACGAGGCCGACCGCCCAAGCCGCGGCCAAAACAGAGACGCGTGTCCATGTCTCGGTCATCTCAGCAGCACGGCGCCGAGCCTATCCGAGTCCCCCTTCCGCATCCCAACACCGCCGAACCGCGATCGATCGACGCCACCCGACGATGGCATCGTCGTCTCGTGTTGACCGTGATCACACTGTCAGCGCGATCAGTCGTACCATTTTGTCATGTCGATCATCGTGCAGAAGTACGGGGGCAGTAGCGTCGCGGACGTGGCGAAGCTTCGATACGTCGCCGAGCGCGTGATGCAGACCGCGCGCCGCGGACATCAGGTGGTTGTCGTCGTCTCCGCGATGGGCGATACGACCGACGAGTTGCTGGCGATGGCCAAGCAGCTCTCGCCAAACCCGGAGCGTCGCGAGCTCGACATGCTGCTCTCAGCGGGTGAGCGGATCTCGATGGCGCTGTTGTCGCTTGCGATCCGCGAGCTCGGCGGCGATGCCATCAGCTTCACCGGCAGCCAGTCTGGCATCATCACGAACGATCGCCACGTCGACGCGCGCATCATCGAGGTGCGACCGTTTCGTGTGCAGGACGAACTCGCGCGCGGCCGCATTGTCGTCGTCGCCGGGTATCAGGGTGTTTCGTACAAGCGCGAGGTCACGACGTTGGGACGCGGCGGCAGCGACACGACGGCGGTGGCAATGGCCGCGGCTCTCGATGCGGAGTACTGCGAGATTTGCTCGGACGTGGATGGCGTGTACTCCGCCGATCCGCGGGTCGTGCCGGCGGCTAGGCGAATCAGCAGCCTTTCCTACGAGGAGACTCAGGAAATGGCAGAGGCGGGCGCGAAGGTGCTGAACGCGCAGGCGGTCGAATTCGCCAAGGAGAAAGGGATCGCCATCTACGCGCGCGCGACGCAGGGGCCGCCCCAAGGTTCAGACCCGCCTTCTGATGGCACGGTCGTTCGGAAGAGCCCGCCGCGGATGCCGGGTACAGTCGTCGGCGTCGCCAGCGAGCGCGACCTGCTCGTGCTGGACGGCAGCGCCCCGCCAGCCGACGTGCTCGCACTGCTCGCCGAGCGCCGCGTCCCAGGAAAACAGCTGCACGTGTTCGACGGCCGCACGACAGTGGCGATCTCGCGCGAGAACCTGCACGACGAGGGACAGCTGAGAGAGGCGCTGCAGACGCGACTCGGCGGACGCGCGCGCCTGGTTGACGGCCTTGCCGCCCTGAGTGCCATCGGGGCCGGGATCAACGCGACCTACGACAACGTCTTTGCCGGTTCGGCGACGCTGGCTGGCATCGGAATCGCCCCCGCTGGTATTGCAACGTCATCGTTCCGCATCACGTGGCTGGTGCCCGACGATCGCGTGAAGGAGGCCGTGCGCGCCTTGCACGAGCGCTACATTGAGCAGCAACGGCCGCTCGTGCCGTGAGACTCCGCGACGCTCCTCCTTATGCGACTGGGCCATCGCCGCACTGACGCTTCCCTGCGGTCTCATCCTCTTCGGACGAGGAAAACCCGCCGCAACAATTCAAGGCGAATGTCATTGGCACACTCCGCTCGCGAAGGGCGTGGGCAGGTGGAACGAGGGACGTCGCAGGACCTCCTAACCCAGCACCTCGCAAGTGCCTGCGGCGTGTGCGAACTTGTGCGAATAACGTCGTCGCTGGCGTGCGCCGCGGCACGCTCCTGCGCAGCGCCCGTCCGCAGGATACGCGTCAGTTCACATCAGCACAGCAAATCGACCAGCTTGAGGGGCTGGCGGTAGCAATACCGTGGGGGTTCGAGTCCGCTCTTCCGCACCAAGACACCTCGAGATCACAGAGACCTTTTCACCCGCCTTCGAGCGCAGGCACGATGTCGATCTCATCGCCGGGTCCCACGGGAGTCCCGACTTCCGCGGCGCCGAGTTGGTGGTCGTTCAGGAACACCACCATGACGGGATTGAGCGCGCCGTCCTTCGCCCAGACGAGCGGCGTCAGGTTGGGATGTCGATCGGTGAGCGCGCGCAGCGCCGCTTCGACCGTCGCGGCCGGCACGTCAACGCTGTTGACGCCGCCGATGCGCTCGGCGAAGAGGTTCGTGAAGCGGATACGGGGCATACAACAGTGGGCAGTCCTTCGCGAGGCCGGTCAGGCCCTAGCGATCTCGTCGATTTCCCTGTCGAACACCGCCCAGACCCGATCGCTGAGCTGCGAGAAGAACTCGCGGGTCACGAACGGAGGTACGCCGAGGTTGGGGTTGGGCCGATCGAATACTTCCGACGGCAACGTGTAGTCCGATCGATCGTACCCCTGTTTGCGCTCGAGCCACAACGCCCGGACGAACGCGCGCCGCACGGCGGCCAGCAGCTCCGCAGACGTCACCTCGAACCCGCTCTCGTGCTTGAGGCCCTCGACGGCATGATCGGCGGTGACGCCCGCGAATTTGCACAGGCCGAGGAGGTCGTCGCGCACGAAGTACAGGCCGCGTTCGGTGATCAGCGAGGCCCAGTAGTCGAGCGAGGTATTGCCCTCGAGCGCCAGCGCCATGTAGGTGGCCATCGACATGTGTCCGCCCGCGATCGCCCACGGATAGCCGGGGTTGGTGTCGGGCTGGTACGCGGGGAACTCCAGGCCCTTGCAGTGCATGGCGTACCCGGTCTCCCCGAGGCTCTCCGACAGCCGCTTGACGCCGCGGCCCACCTCGGGAAACCGCCCCGTGGCGGCGCCCTCGACGAGCTCGCGCGCTTTGTCGAAGTCTCCGAACCTCGCGCCGTTCAGGATCGGCGCGCCCGGATGTCGCTCGTTGTAGTCCATGACGTACGAGATCGTCGTACCCAGCGAGATGTTGTCCATCCCAAGCCGGTCGACCAGGCTGATGAGTGCGGCCGCCTTGCGCGGATCGTGGATCCCGATATTGGTCGACAGCAGGTTCACCGGCTCGTAGTCGAACTTGGCCAGGAAGGCGCCTCGCGTCCCGTCGGCGTTCTTCTCGTAGACGTTTTTGTGGCAGTTGATGCCGCAGCGAAAGCACGACTCGGCCTTGACGACGAACTGCGGCTGGACGTGGTCGCGGAACATCAGCTCCGGCTTGCCGTCGCCCGTGGGCCGGAAGTTGTTCTGGGGGACGAAGTGGAACTTCTCGAGCGGCTCGTAGTTCGACCAGGTCCCGCCCAGCCCTCCTTTATCTTTCTCGCGGAACTTGCGCGATCCGGGGCCGGACGACGCCGCCTTGTTGATGTCGCGGATCTCCGGCTTCAGCTTCGTGATGCGGTCTGGCGCTTGCGCGACGATCGCCAGTACGCGCTTGTACCCCATGACGGCGCCCATGCCACCCCGGCCGGCCCATCGGCACTTGTCGTCGCCCGACCTGAGCTGGTTTTCGGTGCTGAGCGCCACCGACGCCATGTAGCAATCCTCGTAGCGCTCGCCGGCGGGGCCGATCGCCGCGAAGTGCGCGTCGGCGTACCGATCGCGCAGCCACATGATCTTCTCGTGGCAGGTGAGCCCGAGCAGATCGCCGGCGGGCTCGAACGCAATCCGGGGACCTTCCTCGCTGTGCCGGATCACCAGGTACACAGGCACGTCGGCCCGGCCCTCCAGAATCACCTCGTCGAGCCCGGTCCATTTGAGCTTCGGGCCGAACTTGCAGCTCCCGGCCGACCATATCGCGGCGGGCAGGCCCTTGTTGGAAACCTTGAGTGGGCTGTAGGCCGAGAAATAGGTGCGGAGACCGGTCATGACGTTCGACGCCGTCAGCATGCCGGTGTTGACGATCAGGGGATTGTCGGGCGTGAACGCATGCGTGATGGTCCGCTCCGCAAGAATCTGGAACGATCGCCCGAATCCTCCCAACACATCCTCGAGGTTCCGGCACGGCACGTCGTCGATGCGGACGTCCCGGGATGCCAGGTCGATGGTCGCACGCGTGTAGACGACTGCGCCGGGGTCGCTACGAGATCCGTTGAACGAGGTGCGCATCGCGACAATCTATCACTGTGACGCCGTGTGTCTCCAGCCACGGCACTCGTTGACACTCGCAACGGCCGTGCCGTCGATCCCGGCCCGACAGGAACGGCGCCGGTGTAGGTTTCTCGCGTAGAGATTTCCTTTCGAATCGGTCGCGAGATTGTGGACGCCAAAGAACCGTCCCGGACCACGTCCGCCATCGCCGACGAAGTCAACACCTCGAGTGAACTCCGAAGCAGGGTGTCGATCTTCTGGTCGACGCCGTTGGCAGCATAGATCCTCGTGCGTCGCCATCTCGTCCCGTCTGAAGGTTCGATGGACTGGACGCTCGACGCTATCTTTTTAGCGTGGGATTCCAGTTCTGGAGCAGGTCACGTCCCATCTTCGTGGTGACTTCATACGGCCCGGGGCGTGTGCCGGGAGGAAGGGCCACCTGGTACTGGCTGATTATGGGAGGGAGGGCTCGCTACAGGCGTCTGCGAATTTGTGCGAATAAAGTCGTCGCGTGCGTTCGCTTCAGCACGCTCGTGCCTACGATCCGTCCGCAGGATGCGCGTCAGTCTGCCGGCGCGCAGCAAATCATCCAGCTTGAGGGGCTGGCGGTAGCAATACCGTGGGGGGTTCGAGTCCCCCCTTCCGCACCAACCAACACTTGCGAAGGTGGACTCACCGCGCAATTCCAGCACGGGTTGCACAAATCAAAGAACGAAGAACCAGGAGCCTCCCGCCGCGCATCGGAAGGATTTCCCAAGAGTGCCATGTCATCCGGTCAAAGGTGCTGGAGGGTCGAGCTCAGGACAGAGGACGGCTATCGCTCCTTGCGTTGGCTCGATGACGCAGGCGCGCGATATCCCTGCCGGGCGCGAACCCGGCGCTGGCCGTCGACATCGACCTTGATCTGACGCCACGTATTATCGCGAGCGCTGTTCGTCGACTGATAACCCAGTCCGTACTGTTGCGCCAACTCCTCGAGCAGCTCGTTGAAAATGTTGTGCAGCTCATCGGCGCGTTCGGTGAAGAACGCCCGGCCGCCAGTGGGCCGTGACAGGCGCTCCATCACCTCCTTGAGCGGCGCGCTCATGATGCCCTGCCCTTGGCCAATCATGTAGAGGGTCAGATCGCTCGTCTGCAAGCGCGCCTCGACGTCGGCGATGGTGGCGTTGCTCCCGGCGTCTTCGCCGTCGGTGAACACGACGAGCGCCTTTCTGCCGGTCTGCGAGTCGAGCAGATCGGCGCCCGTCAGGATGACGTCGTAGAGCGCGGTCGCCCCCCAGGGCGTCAACGTGTCCACCGCCTTGACGCGCGCGTCTGGATCCGCCGCTCGTCGTGCAAGCGTGAACACGTGGTCGTTGAAGCCGAGCAGCGTCACGCCATGACGCGACGGCACCGCACCGAGGAAGTCCGAGACCGCCTTCTTCAGATTGGACATCGCGGGCCGCATGCTTTCGCTCATGTCGACGGCGACCACCAGCTCCAGCGGCGCGTCCTCTGCAAAGAAATGTGAAATCGTCTGCGCCCTGCCGTCCTCGGAGACGCGGAACGCCGACCGTGGCAGCCCCTTGACGTACCGGTTACGGTCGTCCGTGACAGTGACAGTCACTTTCACGACGTCGACGTCGACGGTTTCGGCAAATTCCACCGCCGTCGTTCGAGCGGTTTTCACCACACGACCACCTCCAGCGAGGTTGACGACGACCCGCAGCAGGTGCTGCGTGATCAACTGTCCGGCGTCCCACTCGCATTCGAACGGCGTGGCCGTCAAGGTGCACACCTTCAGGCCATCAACGAAGAACACCACGCTCGTCGCGAGATCCGACGGCTCGACTGCCGCGCGCAACCGGGTCGGACCTACGACATATGCTCCATTCGCGGGCGAGACGATACGGACCTGCGGCGGCGACGCCTGTGGCGGAGCCACCTGATCTGCGGCGCCTGCGCCTTCCGCAGAGAAGCCTGCCGCGAAGGCAACTACGAACGCCACGAATGAGCGGCTTGTCATGGCATTCGAGAGTGTTCCGGGTTTGTGTCTAGTACCAGCGGACCCTCGACCACGACCGCGGAAACGTAATCCTCGATCTGCTCGTACGACAGGCCTTGCGCGGCACGCACGCGTGTCAGCCAATCGTCGAGATGAAGCGCCGGAGCGCGGTCGATGAAATCCCGCACCGCGATTGCCAGGACGGGCTTGGCGAGCGCGGCCGGCACACGCATCTCGAACAGTGCAACCGCAACGTGCAGATTCAGATCGGCCACGGTCGCGATCAGCAGCCTGGGCTCGGGCCGGCCAACGAGTACCGTCCACATGCCCGGCGCTGTCAATCGAGCGCAGATGCAACCGGTGACGTCGATCGCGGACATCCCCCACGCATCTAGATCGGTCCCACGCCCACCGCCCAGGTAGAGGAGTTCGGTCATCGAGAACCACGAATGCGCACGCTGTGGTTCGTGACGGAGGCTCCACCGCAGTGCACGGACGCGCCATCCGTCCATCGCGATCTCGCGCGCCACCGCGTTCACGTCGCCATCGCCCGCGGCGAGCGCTTCTACCCGGTGGCGGCCGCGGGCAATCGCGCCGGCGATCGCATCAAGATCGTCATTTCGCATCGCTCGCGGATCCATTAGCGCCACGCTTAACGCGAACGCACCGGCCTCGATGCCATCGATCACTGGTGGCCGTGGTGGCGGCGCGCTGTCGATTCGCCGTAGGGCGAGAGACGGGGCGGCGACGTCGAGCCCAAGGGCCGCGCCCTCGATGTGCCACGGCACACTGCGCTTGACGATTCGTTGCGGCATCGCCCACGCAGCGCGCACACGGGCATCGTCGTTCACGATTTCGAAACCGAAGTCGTGACGACCGGCAACGGCTGCCGCTGCCCGCGGGGTTCCACGAGCGAGGTTCAGATTGACTTCGTAGTTGAGCGCAAGCAGCGCGTCCCCGACGACCACATCGACGAGGCTCAGGAGTGATTCCAGCGCTTGTCTGGAATCTGACGACGACACTGCCGGCTGATTCAATTCGACGAGAGTGGATTGAATCTCTTTCGATGCGGCTGTATCGGTGGCGAGACGTCGTGCGAGCCCGTGAAGCGTCACAGCGAGATCGATCGCATGCCCGGCTTCGCGCGCGCCGGCTCTGCGCAGCCGTTGCCGCTCCGTTGCTGCGATGTCGAGCCGGTACTGCTGCCCTTCCCATGTCACAGGTTCGATCGAGGCTTCATCTGCCGATCCAGCAAGGGCCTCCACCAGGATCTCTTCGAACCCTCCGTCTTTTCCGAGGGCGGCGCGAAGTTCAAACTGCAGCCACGGCACGAGCCCGCCGAGAAAGCCACGCTCTTCCTTGAAAGGCACCAGCGCCAGCGCCTCGAGCAACCGTTCGGCCGTACCCGAGTCGATGCTTCGCACTCGCACCAACCGTTCAACGAGCGCGATCGCGCCCTGGAAGTTTGCAAGCGCGGCGCGTGCACGCCTGGTCTCCAGATCGGATATCTGCTCCGCGAGACGCGTCAGAGCCGCGTAGAGCGCCAGCCGACGGACGCCGATGCGTTCGAGTGTGAGCATCAACATGCGAAAGCGGGGAAGGGACCGCAACACGAAAAGCGCATCGGACAGGTCCGCCTGGCCGGTCAACGCCAGCGCACGCTGGCCAAAGGCAAACTGATCGAGACGCTCCGACCGCGAGCGCAGGTCGCCTTGCAGCAGCGTCTCGACCAGCCACGCAGCGTCGATCGATTCCCCGTGAGCGAGCGTCGCAGGCAGCGTGGCCAGATCGCCGGACGCATCGGGGGAGTCGAACACGCGCGCCCACAGCACCCGCCACGCGGGAGCAGCCGGGGCACCAGTCGGCTGAGGCTGGGCACGCAGGAGCATCGACACGAGATCGTGCGGCGCACGTCTGAACGGTGACCGATCGACCCATGCGTTGTAGCCCATCGCCGTGACAGCCGACCCGAGTGCTCTGAAACGATCCACCCTCGCTGGACCGTCCGCGATCCACAGGCCAAGCGCGAACGAAGCCCGCGCGGGATCGAGCGAGCCGATCGTGTCGTAGAGATACGCGAGGCGTCCCTTGTCACTGGTGAACAGGTGGAGAATGAAGCGGGCCGGCTGTCCCGTCTTCTCACCGACAAGTGCCTCCCACAGGGGCACCGCCTGATCGCCACCGGGGACAACGACGCGATTCGCGCGAACCTGCAGGTGTGCCGCAAACGTCGCGAATGCCGGTGCGCCGCGCTCGTAGAGCTGCCTGACCGCTGCCGGATGATCGACAAAGAACTGGAGGGTCTCGTCGTCGAGCGCCGCGAGGCCGTGGACGAGAAACGCGGCGGCGGCGTCGGACATGACGATGGCGAACAGATGCGCGGGATCGACCGGGCGTCGCAACACTTCGCTCCACACAACCGAAGGGAGCGGCACGGGTACACGCTCGACCTGCGAGTCAGCACGGACCGTGTTTCCGCGTGTCGACGCGGACTCGTGCCGGCCGATCGTTTCGAGATAGGCGCTCAGCTGACGGGATTTCGAATCCACGTGCGTCCGGCGCTCTTTTGTGCCGTCGTAGATTATGCGTGCGACCTCTGCGGCAAATCGGGCGCGGTCAGGGACCGGATCGATCTCCAGCGCCTTCGCCAGGGCGGCAGTCCCGCCTGGAACCGGAACATCCTCGCTGACGCCAGGTGCAGCGGCGGCAACCAACCGCGACGCGTCCAGTATCGCTACGCTCAGCAGTCCCGCGAGCGCTGCAGTGCGATGCCATCCAGCATGCCGTGTGGGGAGCATGACGCTTCAATCACTGAATGGCGAAGTTGACGACGACCGTCATGATCAGCGCCACGAGCGCGCCGTTGATTCGCGTCGGCTCGTATTCCCACTGACGAACGGCTTCGAGTGCGGCGGGGTCCAGCTGCGGAACCGAGTGGATCACCTTCGCGTCCTGCACCTTGCCGTCGGTTCCGATCGTTACGTCGATGATGACCGTTCCGCGCGCCTGCGTGGCGAGAGCCACGTGTGGGTACACGGGCCTCACGTCCTTGATCTTTTTCGGCGGCGCGACGGTGCTTCCCAGACGCAGCGGTCCCGATGGCCCAACACCAGGGCCGAATGAAGCCGACCCGTCAGCAGGGCCATCGCCGACGCCTCCGGCTACACCGCCTTCGATGCCGTCCGTGCTCCCCTCGACACCGGTCTCGGGCTCGATGCTCGTGGGTTCTTCAACAGGCGCGGGCGCCGGCGGACTCTCGCGGGCGGCGGGTGCGGCCCCAGAAGGCTGTGAAACCTGCTTCGAATGCTCGACAGGCCTGGGCCCGTCCGACGGTGGGTCGGGGGTCGGGGGCATCAGCAGCATCGCCGGCATCACCAGCTTCTGATGGACCCTGACGACTCCCGCCCGTTCGAACTGTGTCGCCAGCACGACCGCGAGCGTGGTGGCGAGGGCGTGCACGATGATCGAGGCGCCCAGGCCGCCTCGCACGTGAACGCCCTGGCCCTCGACGAAGAGACGATCGCTGAACCACTGGCGTCCGCCAGCTCTGTCCGTCGACCCGGCATCCGGGCGCGGACGCCATGGTGGCTTCTTCTCGCGAGGCGCCTTTGGTCGCTGCTGAACGGCAACGATGCCTGGCGGGACGAGAATCGTGCGGACCCCGGCGAAGGGGGATGTGCCGGTGGGACCGCTGTCAGGCTCAACGCTCACGCGACCTGCTCCACGAGATCAAACGGCGACCGCTAGCCAATCGAACAACGGAAGTGTCAGTGGACGGCTTTCCCTGAAACGAGCCTGTCGCAGCGTCTGACCGCAGCATCCCGTCCATCAGGGCGATCGTTGACGCGCGGGACGCGTCGGTGGAAAAAGCCCAGATGTTGCTGAGTTCTTCACTGCGCTGCTGTGGCCCGTCCCCCGTGTGCGAATGTGTGCTCTCAGCATCCGTCACGGCGATTGAGCCGGTTTTGGTTCCGTTGACACATTAGTGGGCGAGGAGGGAGTGGGACTGCGCACGACGGACCACTCCTCTACTACCCGGTTGTCAGCTCACTCCATCGAGGTGGCTGACGAAATTGCATGAGGCGCCTGCTGCTATGAATAGGTCTCTATCGCTCGTCAGTGTTGTCGTCGCCGCGTTACTCGCCACGGGTTGCTCCGGCTCCACCTCAACCCCCACTGCTCCGTCATCACTCCCCGGCTCGCCGACGTCCCCAGTCGACCAGCCACCACGCTCCGGCTCTCCGGCGCCTACGGTCGAGCAGCTGGCCGGCACATGGAATCTCCAGTCACTTCAGCCGGCAGGAGATGTCGACCAGACCACACCGGCGGGCGCGAGTTACACGCTGACTTTCGCCGACGGACGTCTGTCGACGCGCGCGGACTGCAACGTGTGCGGCGGCCCATTCGTTTTGTCCGGACAGACGCTGACAGCGGGGCCCACACTGGCGTGCACGCGGGCGGCATGCCCCACCATGGCATTCGAGTCCACCTACACGCGTCTGCTGGGTGGTGATAGCACCGTGACGCTGTCGGACGGGGCACTCGTCCTGTCGTCGGTGCGAGGAGTGTTGCACTTTGCGCGATAACCAGCCAATCTCGTTAAAAGATCGCACCGCAGACAGCCTTCGCCTGTCGGTGACTTCACTATCGGGTGCTAGTATGCGCGCGTTCGGGGAGGCCGGTGGGATGACGAGCGGGGCGGACATGGGAACGGACGTTCTGGTGAAGGCCGAAGTTGCGTTGCGGCTCGAGCGTCAGCTCGACGCCGCGCAGCAAATCACCCACATCGGTAGTTGGGAATGGGACCTGGCCACCGGCGCGGTGATTTGGTCCGACGAGTTGTACCGTATCTACGGGCTGGCGCCTCGATCGTGTGCGATCACACTGGAGGAGTTCCTCGCGCGTGTTCACCCTGACGATCGCGAGCGCGTGCAGCGTCAGGTGACCGCCGCCGTGCAGCGTGGCGGCCCGTTCGGCCATAGCGAACGGATCGTCCGGCCGGATGGTTCGGTGCGCAAGCTCGACACCGTCGGAGAGGTGCTGGTCGATGCCCACGGTCGTCCGGCCTTGCTGATCGGCACATGTCGCGACATCACGGACGATCCACGTGAGTTCGCGCGGCGTGTGCAGGCGGGCGAACAGCGGGCATTGGAGATGCTCGCGACCGGCGCGCCCTTGCCCGACGTCCTCGCCGAACTGGTGCGGCTCGTCGAGGAGATGGCGCCCGAGGCAATAGCCTCGATTCTGCTGATGGACGACACCGGGACCCGTATTCAACATGGCACCGCGCCGTCGTTACCGGACGCGTACAACCAGGCCATCCACGACTGCGTCATCGGTTCTCAGGCCGGCTCGTGCGGCACCGCGGCGTTCCGCCGCAAGCCGGTGTTCGTCACCGACATCGAGATTGATCCGCTGTGGGAACCGTATCGCGATCTGGCGCGTTCCTGCGGGCTGCGCGCCTGCTGGTCATTTCCGATCCTGGCCACCGACGGCCACGTCCTCGGCACCGCGGCGGTGTACTACCGGCAGCCTCGGACGGCCGACCCGACGGTGGTCGAGCTCGTCTCCCGCGTGGCCCATGTGGCTGCCCTCGCCATCGAGCGCCGCAAGATCGACGAACGGGCGCTGGCGCTGTCCGAAAGGACTGAGATCATCCGTGAGGACGAGCGCACGCACATCGCGCGTGAGCTCCACGACCAGCTGGGCCAGTCGCTCGCGGTGCTGAAGTTGGAGATCTCCTGGCTGGCCCAGCGGCTGGCCGCTGACTCAGCGATGATCCGTAAGCTCGAGGAGATGAATCAGACCGCGGACGGCATCATCCAATCTGTTGCGCGCATCTCGACCGGGCTGCGCCCCGCCGTCCTCGACATCCTCGGACTGGAAGCGGCCATCAGTTGGCAGACCCAGGAGTTCGCGCAGCAGACCGGGATCACCTGCGCGTTGAGCGCCCGGCTCGATAATCTGAAGCTGGACACCAGCCTGGCGACCGCCGTGTTCCGCATCTTTCAGGAGGCGTTGACCAACATCATCCGCCATTCCAAAGCCTCCCGGGTCACCGTCGACCTCGGATTCGAGGGATCCGTGGTCGTGCTCGAGGTGGCCGACGATGGGGTCGGCCTGCCACCGTCCAGATCCCGGGGCCACTCGCTGGGGTTACTTGGCATGGGCGAGCGCGCCCGCCGGCTAGGCGGCGAGTGCGTGGTCAGCCCGCGAGAGCCGACGGGCACGTTGGTGTCGCTGCGGGTTCCGTTGCGTCAGGATCAAGGTTCCCAACAGATCACTTCACCGCACGTTGTCGGGTGAATGCGCTTCCCACCATTCCCGCGCCCGCTTCATCGTCCACGCCTCTACGAACCGTACACCCGTCAGCTCAGACTCGAGCTCGAGTGCGGAGTGCGGTCTATTTGCCGGGTCTTTCTCGAGGCACTTCATCAGAATCGCTTCCAGCTGTTTCGGTATCGGAAGCTCCGACCTCTGTGAAGGAGGCAGCGGTCTCGTCTGGGCATGATGCAG
>Ga0247825_10001732_pt1 | contig 14394 bp, 8 predicted proteins | sample 13C_Vanillin_Day_FD_194413 | JGI IMG/M metagenome (GOLD analysis project Ga0247825, IMG submission 194413) | Soil microbial communities from agricultural site in Penn Yan, New York, United States - 13C_Vanillin_Day48 | ecosystem: Environmental > Terrestrial > Soil > Agricultural land | place...
CTGGGCGAAGATGAAGAGATCCGGCCCCTTGCCGCGCGGCACGGTGGCGGTGATCTTGTCCGCGAAGGCGTCGTAGGGGACGGCCAGCGTCGTCACCTTCACCTTGCCAGCATTGGCCTTGTTGTACTGGTCCACCACCTTCTCCAGCGCGGCCTTCTCCTCGGCGCGGTAGGAGTGCCAGAGGACGATCTCCTTCTCAGGCTCCTTTTTCGCCTCCGGCTCCGTCTTCGTCTCCTTCTTCGCCTCCGGCTCCTTCTTCGTCTCCTGCTCCTTTGGCTTCTCTGGGGTGCAGGCAGTCATCGGCAGGCCGAGCGCACACAGGGACACGGCCGCAATCAGCAGTCGCAGGGTCTTCATCAAGCTCGAGCTCCAGGGAATCAGTCGGTGAGACGTTTCTCGGTTTCAGCGTCGAAGAGGTGCAGCGATTCCAGCTCCACCACGACCGGGATCGTCGCGCCGGTGTCGGGCGGGTGCTGCGGGGGCATGCGGAAGACGAGTCCGAACTCGCCCAGCCGCGAGTGGACGATGAGCTCGTTGCCCAGCGGCTCGACGATCTCCACCTTGGCGTTGAGCGTCGCCGTCTCACCGCGGGCCGCCTGGCTGGGCTGCAGCAGCTGGTCGGGGCGGATGCCCACCTTCACCTTCTTGCCGCCCTTGCCGGCCGTCTCCGCGCGCAGCTTCTGGGGCACCGGCAGGGTGAAGCCCTGGCCCACCAGCATGGTGCCGTTGGCGTCCAGGGTGGCCTCCAGGAAGTTCATCGGCGGGCTGCCGATGAACTGGGCCACGAAGATGTTGGCGGGGCGCTCGTACACCTCCAGCGGCGTGCCGAGCTGCTGCAGCTTGCCCTCCTTGAGCACCGCGATGCGGTGCCCCATCGTCATCGCCTCGATCTGATCGTGCGTCACGTAGACGCTCGTCACCTGGAGCCGCTGCTGGAGCTTCTTGATCTCGGCGCGCATGGCCACGCGCAGCTTGGCGTCCAGGTTGGACAGGGGCTCGTCGAAGAGGAATACGGCGGGCTTGCGGACGATGGCGCGGCCCAGGGCCACGCGCTGGCGCTGGCCGCCCGATAGCTGCTTGGGCTTGCGGTCCAGCAGGTGCGTGATGGCGAGGACCTCCGCCGCCTCGTTCACCAGCTTGTCCATGTCCGGCTTGGGCGTCTTGCGGATCTTCAGGCCGAACTCGAGGTTCTCCCGCACCGACATGTGCGGGTAGAGCGCGTAGTTCTGGAACACCATGGCGACATCCCGCTCCTTGGGGGGCAGGTCGTTCACCACGCGATCGCCAATGGAGACAGTGCCGCCGCTGATCTCCTCCAGGCCGGCGATCATCCGGAGCGCGGTGGACTTGCCGCAACCGGAGGGCCCCACGAGCACCAGGAACTCATGATCCCGGATGTCGAGGTTGAGACCCTCGATGATCGAGACAGCACCGTACCGCTTCGCCACGTTCTTGAAGGTCACTGCGGCCATCAGGTCCCTCGTTGAGTTCTTCCAAGGATTCGTGCCGAGAGCGGCTCGACGGTGATCTCCAGGGTGGGGCCTTGCAGCTGGTCCCCGTTCAGCAAGTCCTCCGCCGCGGTACCGCCCCACGCGGCGGGCCACGGCACGGACACCTTCGCTGGCTGCTCGGAGCGGTTGATCGCCACCATCACCGCGTCACCGGACTCCACGTCATGGCGCAGGTACAGGTAGAGGTCACCGTCGGTGGACAGCCCCTCGTGGGCGCCGCGCGAGAGCGCCGGGTGCGCGCGGCGGATGGAGATGAGCTTCTGGTAGAGCTTGCGCAGGTTCTCGTCGCGCGGCTTGCCAGCGCCGGGCTTCACGTCGCGCGAGCCCCACGGCATGTCGCTGCGGTTGGCGGGCCAGTCCCCTCCGGGGCGGGCCACCTCCTCGCCGTAGTAGATCGTGGGGATGCCCGAGGCGGTGAGCTGGAGCACCGCCATCAGGCTGAAGCGCTTCACATCTCCTTCGAGCTGGTACAGCGCGCCCGGCACGTCATGCGAGGACAGGAAGTGCGCCAGCAGGTATCCCGGGCGCACCTTGGCGCGCGACTTGAGGTAGCGATCAAAGGCGATGGTCCGGCCGCGCCCCTGCACGAAGGCGAGCGAGCTACCCTGAAATCCGAAGTCGAAGCCGGCGTCCATCTCGTCCCCGGCGAACCACGGATCGAGCGACTCGGCATCCCCACCCCATACCTCGCCCAGCAAGAAGAAGTCCTTGCTCACCTCTTCGCGGGTGCGGCGCCGGTGCTCTTTCCAGAAGGGATGATCCACGTGCTTCACCGTGTCCAGCCGGAAGCCGTCCACCCCTGAGCGCTTCGCCCAGTCCAACTGCGCGTCCAGCAGGTACTTCGCCACCTCGGGCTGCTCTGTCTTGAAGTCCGGCAGGCCGGAGACGCAGCTGGTCAGGTCGTCCGAGCCGCAGGTGCCCCGCTCCTCCGAGCGCAGCCAGCCCTTTGTCTCCTGCTTCGTGAGGTAGCGCGAGTTGTAGCCGGGGTGGTTGTAGACAACATCCAGCAGCACGCGGATGCCACGCCGGTGAGCCTCGTCCACCAGGGCGCGCAGATCCTCCTCGGTGCCGAAGCGCGGATCCAGCTGGTGGAAGTCATCCGCCCAGTAGCCGTGATAGCCCCAGTCCGGGAAGCCCGCGCCGGTGACGAAGCCGTCGATGTTCTTCAGCACCGGGGTGATCCACAGCGCCGTCACGCCCAGGGAGCTCAGCTCCTCCAACTGCTGGCGCAGGCCCTTGAGATCTCCGCCGTGGAATGCGCCCTGGGCCGCGGTGTCCACCGCGACGTTGTTGGCCGTGTCCCCATCCGCGAAGCGATCCACGACGACGAAGTAGAGGATCTCGTCGCCCCAGCGGCGCGGCGGCGCCTGGGGCGCGGGCGGCGCCGGCGGGAGTGCGGTCTCAGCCGCTGGAGGACTCGCTGGGGCGGGCGCTGCCTCAGTTGGCGGTGGGGTGTGGGTGCAACTCGCCAGGTGAAGTGCGAGCAGTAACGTCAAACCCGCATGACGCACGCGCTCGATCACCAGGATGCTGGGCTGGGGGGCCTGCATGGGCGCGGGACTGTTTCACAGAATGCCTGAGAGGTGAACTGTCTCTCTCCGGCCAGTCGACCTCCCCGGTCGTGTCCGGCCGCGCGGTCTCCATGATGCGCCGCGTCGTCATTTCTCCGAGTGAAACAGAGGAGCCATCAGGTCTCTGACGCGGTGCATGCAGCCGCTCTCCGTGAGCTCTTGCGAGCCCTCTCTCCCTACCCTACAGGTCACGACGGTAGGGCGAAGGTTCCTCTGGCCATGCGTTGGGCTCGCACTGGGTCTTGTCGTTCACGATGACGACCTCGCGCGCGATGCGCTCCTTCTCGTTGTAGTCGAACGAGGTGCGCACCTGGGCGCCGGGCGCCAGGTAGGTGCGGGCGATGATGTCGCCGTCGGCGTCCCGGTACAGCGTCTGCTCATCGACGCGCATGGCGCGCTTGAAGCCCTCGTCGTCCCGGACGACGAGCGTATCCCGGTAGTCGCCCACCACGGTGCCATGGATGAGAGGCCCGGCGTCTCCGCGCGCGATGTCCGGGTTCTGCGCGATGCGGGCCGGCGGTGACACCTCCGATGAGTAACCCCCGACCGCCGTCTCCGTCTTGCAGCCCAGCAGACCCAACGCGCCCACCGCCGCCGCTCCGATGATCAGTCTCTTCATGCTCGGTCACCCCGTGTCGGCGGAACGCTCCGCCCATCCAGGGGGCACGGTGGCGATGCAACTCGGCACCTCGCAACCCCGGCTCGGACCGGAGCCACCCAGGGCGTAGGGCGTGGGCCAGGACCCAACCTCGGTGGGTAGCCGAGTTGAAACACTCCAGGATTCCAAACCTCTCACCGTTTCCGAGCCAGGACGTCTCCAGGAGGGGAGATACGGCGAGGGGAGGTCTGGACGCCCGCTTCACAGACCCTGGTACTGTGCCCGCCCTTCAACCCCCGGAGGTGTGTCCTGAGAGTTCCAGTCCTTTTCCCGTTACAGGTGCGTCCGCTCGCGCTCGGCGTGTTGCTCGCGGCGCTCTGCCTCCCGCTGGCCGCTGGCGCGGCCACCAGCGTGACGCTCATCGGTGACTTCCAGAGCGAGTTCGGCTGTGCGAGCGACAATGATCCCACGTGTGCCGCCACGCAGCTCACGCTCGATGCGGGCGACGGCGTCTGGCAGAAGAGCCTCGATATCCCGGCCGGCACCTGGCACTACAAGGTGGCCATCGACGGCACCGCGACCGAGACGTACCCCGCCGCGGCGCTGACGCTCACGCAGGCCGCGGCTGGATCAGTGAAGTTCTACTTCGATCCCGCCAGCCACTACGTGAGCGACAGCGTGGCGCGGATCGCGGTCGCTCCCGGTAACTTCCAGAGCGAGCTGGGTTGCCCTGGCGATTGGCAGCCGGACTGCCTCCGCTCCTGGCTCCAGGATCTGGATGGAGATGGCATCTTCACCTTCACGACCACGGCGATCCCGCCCGGCAGGTACGCCGGCAAGGTGGCCATCAACGAGAGCTGGGATGAGAACTACGGCGAGAACGGAGTTCGTGGCGGCGCCGACATTGGCTTCACGGTGTCCGCCGCGGGCGAGGAGGTGGTGTTCTCGTTCAACGCGGCCACCAAGAAGGTGACCATCCGCCCGGCGAACGCGGCCGTGGGTGACATCGTCCAGGCCCGCGCGCACTGGCTGACGCCGGACACGCTGGCGTGGGAGCCGCAGGTAGACGCCGTCCCCGCGGACGCCACCTTCCGGATGCACTCCGATCCCGATGGGATCATGCGGCTGGAAGGCGTGGGCATCCAGGGAGGCACCTCCTTCACGCTCCAGCGGGACACGGCAGGGCTGAGCGCTGAGCTCAAGAAGCGCTTCCCGCACCTGTCCAATGCGCTCGTGCTGAAGCTCCCCGCGGAGCAGCTGAACAACGTGCCGGGGCTCCTCAAGGGCCAGCTGGCCGTCTCGCTCACCTCGTCCGGAGGCAGGGTGCTGGACGCCACGTCCCTGCAGCTCGCGGGCGTGATCGATGCGCTCTACACATATACCGGACTGCTGGGGGTCTCCTTCAGCAACAACGTGCCCTCGCTACGTGTTTGGGCCCCCACGGCACGTAAGGTGTCGCTGCTGATCTACGACACCGCGAGCGCCACGGATCCGTCGCAGACAATCCAGATGATGGCCGGGGACAAGGGCCTGTGGTCCGCCACGGGCGAGGCCTCGTGGAAGGGCAAGTACTACCTCTATGAGGTGGAGGTCTACGTCCGCAAGGAGCAGGCGGTGAAGACCAACCGCGTCACCGATCCGTACTCGCTGAGCCTCTCCACCAACAGCGCGCGCAGCCAGATCGTCGATCTGGGCGATGCGGCCCTGGCGCCCACGGGCTGGAGCGAGCTCGAGAAGCCGGCGCTGAGCGCGCCCGAGGACATCGTCCTATACGAGCTGCACGTGCGCGACTTCAGCATCAACGACGCCTCCGTGCCGGAGGCCGAGCGGGGCACCTTCAAGGCCTTCACTCGGGACTCCAACGGCACCCGTCACCTGAAGAAGCTGGCCAACGCGGGCGTGACGCACGTCCACCTGCTGCCGGTGTTCGACATCGCCACCATCAACGAGAACCGAGCCGAGCAGCAGCAGCCAGCCGGGGACCTGGCGTCCCTGCCACCGGACTCGGAGGAGCAGCAGGCCGCGGTGGGCGCGGTGCGGGACGCGGATGGCTTCAACTGGGGCTATGACCCGTACCACTACACCGTGCCCGAGGGCAGCTATGCCACGAACCCCGAGGGCACCCCCCGCATCGTCGAGTTCCGCGAGATGGTGAAGGCGGTCAACGAGCGAGGCCTGCGCGTGGTGATGGACGTGGTCTACAACCACACCAACTCGGCGGGACAGGACCCGAAGTCGGTGCTGGATCGGATCGTCCCCGGCTACTACCACCGGCTCAACAGCTCCGGCGATGTGGAGACCTCCACGTGCTGCCAGAACACCGCCACGGAGAACGCCATGATGGAGAAGCTCATGGTGGACTCGATCGTCACCTGGGCCAAGGCCTACAAGGTGGATGGCTTCCGCTTCGACCTGATGGGCCACCACATGAAGGCCAACATGATCAAGGTGCGGGAGGCGCTGGACTCGCTCACGATGGCCAGGGACGGAGTGAACGGCAAGGCCATCTACGTGTACGGCGAGGGCTGGAACTTCGGCGAGGTGGTCAACGGCGCCCGAGGGGTGAACGCCACGCAGCTCAACATGCCGGGCACGGGCATCGGCACCTTCAGCGACCGGCTCCGGGACGCGGCGCGCGGCGGAGGCCCCTTCAGCGGCCTGCAGGAGCAGGGCTTCATCAGCGGCCTCTTCACCGATCCGAACAGCACGAACCAGGGCACAGCCGAGCAGCAGAAGTCGCTGCTGCTGCAGCACATGGACCGGATCCGCGTGGGGCTGGCCGGCAACCTCCGGGACTACACCTTCACGAACCTGGAGGGCGTCACGGTGAAGGGCTCGCAGGTGAAGTACGGCAGTGACCCCGCGGGCTACACGAAGGATCCGCAGGAGGTCATCACCTACGTGTCGGCCCACGACAACGAGACGCTGTTCGACGCGGTGCAGTTCAAGGCGCCGCGCAACGCGAGCATGGACACGCGGGTGCGCATGAACAACATGGGCATCAGCCTGGTGGCGCTGAGCCAGGGCATCCCATTCTTCCACGCGGGCGATGAGATCCTCCGCTCCAAGTCGCTGGACCGCAACAGCTTCAACTCGGGCGACTGGTTCAACAAGCTGGACTGGACCTACCAGTCCAACAACTGGGGCGTGGGGCTCCCGCCGGCCGGCGACAACCAGAGCAACTGGCCCATCATGAAGCAGCTGCTCGCGGACCCGGCGCTCAAGCCGACGCCGGCCCACATCGCCCAGGCCCTGGCGCACTTCGAGGAGATGATCCGCATTCGCAAGAGCTCGGGCCTGTTCCGGCTCCAGACGGGGTTGGAGATCCAGCAGTACGTGCGCTTCGAGAACACCGGGCCGCAGCAGATCCCTGGCCTCATCGTCATGGCCATCACGGATCCTCGATTCGCGCTGGTGGACAAGGAGACGGACGCGGTGGTGCTCTTCAATGGCAGCGACGAGGAGCAGCGCTTCCAGACGGACTCCTTCAAGGACGTGAGCCTGGAGCTGCACCCGGTGCTCAAGGAGTCCGCCGATCCGGTCGCCCGCACCTCCTCGTACGCCGCGGCCTCCGGCACCTTCACCGTGCCGGCGCGCACCACGGCGGTGTTCATGGGCAAGAGGGCGGCAATCCCGCCTCCGGGCTATGGAGGCACTGGCGCCAAGAGCGGATGCTCGGTCGCTGGGGGCGCGGCGTTCAGCGCCTTCGCCCTGCTGCTGGGCCTGAGCGTGCTGCGGCGTGCGCGCCGCCGCGCGCAGTAGCTACCAGCACTGGCGCCCTGCCCACGAGCAGGGCAGGGCGCCAGGCTGTCCTCGAGGCCGCCTATCGGGCGCGCGGTATCACGAAGAGGGTGATGCTGCTGGCTGGCACGGTGGCAGGAGGTTATTGGCCGCGGTGAGCTGCCACACCTGGGCGCTGGGCGCGGGAGTGAAGCCGGTCAGATCCACCGCGAGGCTCGTGCTCCCCGACTGGCGCTTGCCCACCACCATCACCGTGAGCGCCCCGTCCGAGGAGCGCACCGCCGCATACGCCGACACCGTGTCCGGATCCGGCGCCTGCGCTCGCACGCTCACGTCGCCGAACGTCGAGCGCCGCCCGTCATAGTTGCGGTACAGCTTCATGGCCTTGTACGTGGGCGTGGACGGAGCTGGCGTCCCCCAGCGCACCGCCGAAGAAGTAGCCGCTCCAGCCCCACTCCTCTGGGCCCACCAGGAGCGCACCCTGATCCACCGCCTTCACGGCGGCGCCATACGCGATCATCCGATCGCGAACCTCCTGCATCGTCGCGCCCGTGGGCTTTACGTCCCGGTGGGTCACGTGCCAGAGGCTCGGCTCATTATCGAGCAGGTAGTACCGCACTCCGCCCACGCTCGACGTTCCCCAGCGGTTCACCAGCTGGCGCACCCAGTTCTGCTGGAAGGTGGGATCCACGGCCTGGTTCGCGTCGTAAGGACTGTTGCCAAAAAGCAGACACGCTCCGAGCCACGACAGCGCGTGAAGACGAGATCCAAGTGGGGGTGTCTGCCCGAGAGTGTTCCCGGCGCGGACATGGCGGACAGGCTATCGTCCCAGCGGCTCCCCGGCCTCGAGGTCTCCGCTCGCATGGATGCGTCTGCCCGCTTCGTCAGATCCGTATTGGACTTCCAGTGCCTCGCCGACCGCTGCGAGGACACCTGCTGTGTCGGGTTGCGGGTGCCGGTGAGCGAGGAGCGGCTGTGGCAGCTGCGCACAGGCGTGAAGGGGAGCCCGGACGAGGCGCAGGTGGAGTCGCTGCTGGTCCCGAACCCTGAAGGTCCTCCCACTGAGCGGGCGTTCATCCAGATGCGCACGGATGGGGCCTGTCCCTTCCTCGACACCGAGCGGCTCTGTTCACTCCAGCGCCGTCATGGGGAGAAGGTGCTCCCCGATCCCTGTGTCACCTTCCCGCGCATTGTCTGGAAGTGGGGTGAGCAGGTGGAGGTGGCGGGCTCGCTGGCTTGCCCGGAGATGGCCCGGCTCATGTTGCTGCGGGAGGGCGCGCTGGAGCAGGTGCCCGCGCCGGTGGAGCAGGTGCCGCGCCTGGAGGCCGCGAGGACACTGCCGGGTGAGCCCAGGGATGCGTACGTCATTCACGCCTCAACCGTTCGTGCCGCCGCGTTGAGGATCCTGCAGCGGCGCGAGTTCCCCATCGCCTCGCGGCTCGTGTTTCTCGGGCAGCTGGCCTTCCGGCTGGACTCTGTCTTCCGGAGCACCGAGCCATTCCCCGGCACCGAGGCCGAGGTGGTTGAGGTGCTGCATGCGCTGCTCCAGCACTTCGAGTCGGCCGAGGTGCTGGGGGCGATGCATCAGGACTTCTCCTCGCTGGAGGTGCCAGGAGGGCCTTGCGCCGCGCTGCTGGCCTCAATGCTGAAGTCACGGGCGGCGGTGGCTCGGGGCGAGCGCTTCGGACCATTCGTCCGCGCGGTGCTGGGCTCGCTCTGGGGCTCCGAGACGGCCGAAGGCGATCCGGACGGCGCATGGCGCGAATACGCCGCGCGGTGGGAGCGGTTGGAGGCGGCGCACGGGGAGCGTGTCGAGCAGTACTTCCACCACTACGCCGTGGTGCAGTGGCTGCGCGCTCCCTTCATGGAGCTGTCGAGCCTGCTCGCGTACGTGTTCCGCCTGGTGCTGCGCGTGGCGACGCTGCGCCTGGCGCTGGTGGGACACCCGGAGGTGGCGGCGCTGTGCGCTGCGGGGCAGGGTGGAGCCACTGAGGATTCGCAGGCCGTGCTCGATCGGGCGGCGGTCGAGTGCTTCTACCTGGTGGCGCGCCACGTGGAGCAGGCGCCGGATGTGCTCGCGCTCGTGAGGCAGCTCGCGGGCGCGGGCGGCGCGGAGACGCTGGGCAAGGCGGTGGTGTTCGCGAAGTTCTGCTGAGCTACTTCCCGCCGTCCGCGGGAGTTCCAGCGTCAGGGGTCTCGGTGACGTTGGAGCCGGACAGCTCCTTCGGATCCCTCATGAACTTCCAGGCGGCGTTCTCGACGCCCGTCTCGCTCATCCCGGTGAGCAGCGCGGCGGCCTTGACCGTCCGCTGCTTCAGCGCGGTCTCTCCCAGCTCGTCGTGGATCTTCGTGAGCGCCACGTGGACCTCGGGATCGAACGGGTTCGTCGACAGCGCCTCCATATAGGCCGCCTTCGCCTTCACCCAGTCCTTGCGGAACAGCAGGATGCGGCCCAGGTGCACGTTGGTGCCCGGCAGGCCCGGGTACACCCGCAGCGAGCCGCGCAGCACCTGCTCCGCCTCGTCCAGCCGCCGCAGCTCCAGCAGCGTGAGCGCGTACTTGTTCGAGATCGACTCATACTTGTCGCCGACCATCGCGTACGCCTTGGAGTACTCCGCCGCCGCGGCCTTCACCCGGTTGCGCTCGCGCAGCAGCTCGCCCAGGTGCGCCAGCTTGCGTGCCGGCAGCTCCTGCACCTCCGCGAAGTCTCCGAAGGAGATCTCCCGCCCCTTCTTCGCCTCGTCCTTGTCCTGGTCCTTGGAGTCCTCCTTCAGCACCACCTGCTCGCGCGGCAGCAGCTCCTTGGGGAAGGGCTGCTTCTTGATGTGGGCCAGCCAGGACTTCTCGAAGAGCCCGAAGGGCATCCCCACGGCCGCCTCTACCGCCTTCTTGTCCGTGCTCCCGTTGCGCAGCTCCTGGATGATGGTGCGCAGCCCCGCCGAGCCCTTCGTCGCCAGCACGTAGTCGACGACGTAGAAGACCTCCGCGAAGGCCAGGGCCGCGTCCTCGGCCGTGGGCAGCATGGCGATGGACGGGTGCATCTTCTCGAAGGGCACCAGGTTGTTCGCCTTCATCCGCCGGCCCAACAGTGCCAGCGCGGAGGGGCTCAGCCCCAGCCCTCCCGGACCACGCCAGCGCGACTCCAGGAACTTCGCCATGCCCTCGTGCAGCCAGATGGGCACGTTGTTGCGGCTGCTCTGGCTGATCACCAGGTGCACGTACTCGTGCGCCAGCGTGTCCAGCCAGTCATAGCCTCGCGCCACCGCCTTGGGGCTCGTCACCATGAGCTTGTTGAACTTGCACATGGCGATCGTCCCGGTGATCTGGATCTGCTCGTAGGAGAGCGTGCTGATCCTCGACAGCTCCCGCGCGTTGTTCACCACCTCCACGCGCACCTTGCCGCCCGGCGGCGTCCATCCCAGGTCCTCCTGCATGGCCCGGTAGATGGCCTCCAGGGCCTCCAGGGCGTAGGGCACCAGGATCTCCTCCTTGCCCTTCGGGTAGTAGAAGATGAAGTGCTCGCTCTCGGCCTTCTGGTGCGTCTTCATGATGGCGAGAGTGTCCTTCGCCAGCCGCAGGTAGCTGCTCGGCTTGTCCTCCACCCCCGCGGCCGCCAGCAGATCCACCGCCTCGGAGTAGCGCCCCTCCTCGAAGGCGAGCCGGCCCTTGTAGTACTTCAGCGCCTCGGCCTCCTCCGGAATGAGCTTCTCCAGCGCCGCCAGCTCGCGCCGGGCGCTCACCAGATCCCAGCCGTCGATCGCCTCTCCCAGCTCCGTCAGGTGGGCCTTGGCCTGGCTGCGGACGTCCTCGTCCTGCGCGTGCGCGGGCACGGCCGTCAGCAGCAGGGAGAGCACCCCGAGCGTCAGCAACACATGTGGGTGATGACGGCTCACTTCACCAACTCCTCGTAGTAGCGCTTCACCTGCTCCCGGTAACGCTCGGGCGCCCCCTGCTTCATCGCGTCCAGCAGATCCTTGCGGAACTCCTTGGGCGCCTGGAACGCGTCCTCGTCCGGCAGCTCGACCTTCTCGCGGGGATCCATGCCATTGCCATCGCGCCGCCCTCCCATGCCCATGGGCAGCGGCAGCCCGCCCTGGCCCTGGTTCTGCTGGCTCTCCTTCATTTGCTGCTGGAAGCGCTTGAGGCCCTCCAGCGCCATCTGCTGCTGCCCGTAGCCGCGCCCCGGATCCTGGCCGCTCATGCGCTGGGCCGCCTCACTCATGCGCTGGCCGATCTCCTCCATCTGATCGCCCGACTGCTGGCCGAACACCGGCGCCAGCTGCTGCATCTCCTCCATCTGCTGGCGCAGCCCCTGGGCGCGCTGCTCGAGCTGCTGCTGGCGCTGTGCCAGCTGCTGGAGCTGCTGGCGCTCCTGCTGGCTCAGCTGCGAGCCCGGCTCCGGGAAGAGCGACTGCAGCTTCTGGCTCACGTCCTGCATCGTCTTCGCGTCCTGCTGGAGCGCCTGAGCCATCTTCGACGACTGCTCGCGCACCTCCTCCGGGTTGCCGAACATCTCGTCCAGCTTGCGCTGGTGCTCGCCCATGGCGGCCAGCTGCTCGGCCATGTCCTGGGCGCGCTGGGCCGAGTCGGCCGCCAGATCGAACGCGTCCGCCTTGAGCGCGTTCTCCAGGTTCTCCAGCTCCGCCTGGGCCTCGGACAGCGGGCCCGCGGCGCGGCTGTTGAGCCGCTCCGGCTTGAGCTGCTCGTAGTTCTTCTGCACCTCCTCCACCTGGCGCAGCAGCTCCTCCTTCATCTTCTGGCCCTTGTCGTTCAGGCGCTCGCGGTTCTGTGAGCGGGCCTGGTCACGCAGGGCCTTGGTGGCATCCGCCACCTGCTGCTGCTCCTGCACCGTCTGCTGCAGCTCGCTCATGAACTGGCCGAACTTCTGCGCCAGCTCCGGGTACTGCTGGCCGCCCAGCTCACCCTCGGCCTTGTTGAGCGACTCCATCATCTTGTCCATCTGCATGGAGAGCTCCTGGAGCTTGGCGAGCGCCTCATCCGCCTTGCCCTCGCGCATGAGCTTCTCCACCTGGTCCAGGCCGCTGGCCATGTCCTGGTCCTTCATCATCTCGGCGACGGCCTCTGCGTTGAAGTGCTCGTCGCGGATGCCCTTGCGCAGCTCGGCCATGCGCTTCATCAGCTCGTCGATGCGCTGACGCAGCTGGCTGATCTGCTCGAGGATCTGCTGGCGGGCCGCGTCGCTGGGGGTGTTCTTGTACTGCTCGATGAGCTGCGCCAGATCCCTGCGCTGCTCGGCCAGCTCCTTGGCCATCTCCTGCAGCGCCTCCAGCTTCTGCCGGTCCAGCAGGGACTCCAGGTAGAGGATGTCCTTCTCTGTCTCGGCGATCTCGTCGTTCACCGCCGCCGTGAGCCGGGTGCCCGTGCCCCAGTCCTCGCCGCGCAGCCGCTGGGTGCGCAGGTACAGGCGCCGGAAGTCGATGGTGGCAGACAGCTTGCGGCCCAGCCCGTCCGCGATGTTGACCAGCGCCCCGGCCAGCTCCTTGGGCACGTCGCGCTCCTTGTAGAGCTCCTGCGCCAGCGCGCGCATGTCCGTGATGAGCTGCTGGCCGCTGGCGTCCACGGACTGCCCCGCGGTGATGCTCTCCGGGGTCTTCTCCTTGGCATGGTCCGCGCCGTCCAGCCGGTCCGCGAGGTGATCCACCAGGCGGCCCCAGAGCGCCTCGGCCTTCTGCAGCGCGATGCGGCGGTGCTCGGCGGCGCTGTAGATGCGCAGCACCTGAGTGCGGCTGAGCCCCTTCTTGGGGCCCTCCACTGCATCATTGTCCTTGGCCTCGATGTGGTAGGTGATGCGATCACCCGGCTTCACCGTGTAGCGGCTCAGGTCCCACGTGTACGTGCCCTTGTTGCGGCGGCCGTCATCGCGGGGCATCGGCACGCGCGTCTCCTCCAGCGAGCCCGGCGTGCGGAACACGAGCGCGACCTCGCTCAGGCCGTAGTCGTCCGTGGCCTCGTACTTGATGGGCACCTGCTGGCCCGGATCCACCTCGAGCTCCGTCACGGGAGAGAGCAGGGCGGCCTGGGGAGGCGCGTCCGGCTCGACGTTGAGGGGGATGTCCGGCCCTGTCGCCAGGAGCTTCCCGTTCTCCTTATAGAAGACGAAGTGGTAGGCGCCAGCCTTCTTCGCCACGAAGGCGCCGCTCAGCTCCCGCTGGTTCTCCACCTTGAGGGGCAGGGCCTCACCGTTGACGACGATCTCCGCCCGGCCGACCTCCCGGTCCGAGCGCGTCTTGAGCAGCACCTCGGTGCCCGCGGGCGCGCTCACCTCGCCGTTGGTGCCCGCCACGGTGCGCTGTGAGAGCCCCGTGTAGGCCGGGTAGCGGTACGTCAGCTCGATGTCTCCGGTGATGGGCTCGGCCTGAACAGAGGCCTGGGCCACGGGGACGGTCTGCCACGCCTTCGCCACGCCCGCGCGCCAGCTGCCTCCCGCCAGCACCAGGGTCACCAGCACCGCCAGCACGAGAGCGCCCAACCCCCGCCCCACGAGCCGGACACGTCGGCTGTCCACGACGGTGGCCGGATCCACGTACCGCGCCCGCCAGTCCATCTGCGCGAGGAAGGCGGTGACGAGGATGGGCGAGTGCTGCTCCTCCCCCTTCTCCTGGGAGAGCTCCACCGCCGCGAGCACGTCCAGGGACAGCTCGGGCATCCGCGCGCCGATCAGCCGAGCCGTGCGGACGTCATCTCCCACCATCTTCCGGGAGAGGAGCAGGCCCAGGGCGCAGGCCACGGCAATGCCCACGACGGGGGCGAGGATCAGTACCCAGCGGCCGAGCTCCGGCGCCACGAGCCCGAGGAAGCCGCCCACAAGGGCGAGCACCAGCAGGGCCGCGGCGCCCAGCATGCCTCCCTCCAGCCAGAGCTGCCGCCGCTGGCGGGCGCGCACGGCGGCGAGCAAGGCCTCCACGTGGCGGGCGCGAGGCTTCCTCCGTGCCACGGCCGGGGCCTGTGGGGG
>Ga0247825_10001733_pt1 | contig 14387 bp, 11 predicted proteins | sample 13C_Vanillin_Day_FD_194413 | JGI IMG/M metagenome (GOLD analysis project Ga0247825, IMG submission 194413) | Soil microbial communities from agricultural site in Penn Yan, New York, United States - 13C_Vanillin_Day48 | ecosystem: Environmental > Terrestrial > Soil > Agricultural land | place...
CCCCACTCCCTGGAACGAGCTGCTGAGGTGAATTGCCGCAAGATCCATCGCCGAGCTGGTGATGTCTGCGTCTTCATCGGTATAGAACGCGTAACCTTCATGAATGACGGTGCGAACAGGTCCATCGTAGACAATATTTCGCGGCTCAGCCAGCCGGGCTGCGAAGCCATGCTTGACGTCTCCTTTTCCACTTGGGGAACCATCAGGGGGAGCATAAAGTGTTGCCACGATCCTGGCGGTCTGACTGCACCTGAGCGGAACCTGAGTCCCGGTGCTGGTATGGGTGAAGGCATAGGCTCGATTCGCAGCAAGCGTTCCCTGCGCGGGCAAACAGAAGCAATGGGCTGCGGCAAGAACGAGTTGTGGGCTGGCAAGCACTCCGCTGCAAGTCCCTTTTGTCGGAATGACGACCTGGACAACGGAAGAATACTGGTCCGCCAAGTCAGGCTCGCCACCAGCGATGAGATAGTTCAGGCGGCCTTCGCTCTTGGGTGGACCTCCAGCACAGCCGCCCAAGACGGAGAGAACTGTGGCATATATCACGAGGACGTTGGACGAAAATCGGCAACAGCGCATGCATTCAGACTCCCACGCGGATTGACTTTGCCTTCAACGAGGAGGGCTCTCTTGCCCAAGCCGGGAGAACTCTGACTTCAACCACTCCCGGTAGAATGAGATGCTTGTAAAAACCAATGCTTGGCTTGAGCCAGCACTGGCAATGCCAACAAGCTTCCGGCCATGAGCATCTTCCCGGAAGCAAGGCCCGCCATTGAAGCCGTTATAGACAAAAGCACCCAGCTGCTCATAGAGCACCCTCCCGCCCTCTAACACCTGGGTGACTCTGTTCTCTCTGATGTAACGCTCGCCTGGAATTTGGCCGAACTCATGGCCGTAGCCAAAGCCAACCATGATTAGGGCGTCATGGGCGGCGACCTCGACCGCATGGAGTTGTGCGATCATGAACTGCTGTTCAACGGGCGTGTCCAACTCAATGAGCGCGAGGTCAGCGTGGCTGCTCACCGGGACTGATTTCTTATCAAGAACGAGCCTGAACCCAGGGTGGGGGTGTACTGTTCCTTCGTAGGAATGGGTTCTCGTTTCAGTAACGAACTCATCGTGACTGCGCTCATGGCTGGCCGTCATCACGTAAGCACGCTTTGCGCAGGCAGAGCTGTCAAGGGAAGGCGCGGCAGAGCCCACCGTCAAGGCGTGTTGCCGCCGCTTGCAGACACAGTTGGCCGCTGTGAGCGCGATACGCGGGCCTAGAAGAACCCCGCTGCATTCCGCGCCATAGACAGGATCGCGGGTCGTAACCATGACCGTGGAGGAGTACTGGTTGAGTGAGTCCTTTCTGCCAGCGGCAGCGAGGAACTCTGTTGGGGCCGCGCCAAAGTCTTCAGGCAGATTCAAGGCGCGGTCCACCGCTCGAATGGGCCAATAGGAGCGAGTGCCTTGCTCCCCTTTTGTTGCCGGGATCCCTGCTGCTTGTGCGTGGCCCTCGGTGCTGGAGGAGTTCTTGGAGGAGCAGTTCCCGCAGCCGAGCAAAAGCAGGAATGCAGCCAGGGAGAAGGCGTGGTGCAGTCTCTGCATTTGCGGCGACATCCTATGATTCTACTGTGGGGGGTGAGGAGGCAGGCAAGGCAAGGCAAGACAAGGCATCATTTCAAGTTTTTGGAGAAAGAGCCCTCGGAGAAGGACTTGACGAACTTCACAGACGAACCGTTGTAGCTGTTCCAGTCGGTGTCCGTGGAACCTTTCATCTTCGGCATCCCTGCGACAGTGCCGCCGCTGCCCGGGGCGCGGGCTATGGCGCACACGGGGACACGCTCGGTGCTGCCCGCAGGTTGGGCCTCCTCATAGCGGATGAAGAAGTAGTCGCCGCCACCGGGGATGACCTTCCCGAACAGGAGGCTACCCACCGGCAAGTAGTCGGACTCCGGCCCACCAATGTCTATGACTCTGCTCACAATGGGGCCTTCGCGGAAGGTGATATTGGCGAAATTTGCAGGCGGCGGCCCTTTCACGTCGATCTGCACGTCCGCATAAGAACTCCCTGGCTCAATCTTCAGAGCCTCCATGCTGTTGATGGCGGTAGGTGGGCATTCCTTGGGCGGTGGGCGCACGGGAATGCTCGGGCAGCCCGCGACGAGCGCGCCTGTCAAGCATATGGGGCCCAAGCTGGAAGACTTGGGGGAGCGCTTGCTGTCGGAGGCGGACACGGGCTTGCTGGGCTGTGGTGGACTCTGGGGTGTCTTCACGGCGCTGTCTTCCTTCTGGCTGGTGGCACTCGTGAGGGCCACGCTGGTTTGAGGGGGAGCCTCCGCCACGGCCTCAGGTGCCGGAGCGGGGAGGCTCACGGGTGACGCAATGCTGGCAGGGGGACGCAGCGCGGCCTTGTCCGGCTCCCAAGCCGCCCACACACCCGCGGCAGCCATCACCAGCGCGGCAACACCCCAGCGCAGCGAGCGCGTGGCCTGGGGCCATGGCTGGGACTGCGCGGCCAGCAGCGCGTTGCGCAGCCTCACCGCGCGGCCCTCCCGGTATTCTTCCGGCGGGTCGTCGTGCTTGCACGCGTACGCCCAGGCCAGCTCCACATCCTGCGCGGCCAGGGCCTCATCCAGTTGAGTGAGGTAGCGGGAAGGCGTCAGCACAGGCTCTTGCGGCGCGCCCGGTGGGTACACGGATTCGTCCCAGGCCCCCTGCTGCGCCAACACCGTGTCCAGCGCCGCCCACAGTGCATGCCCCTCCCGGTAGCGCAGCGAGGGCTTCTTCTCGAGCAACCGCAGCACCACCCGGCTCAGCGCCAGCGGCACCCGGGGGTTGAGCACATGGGGGGGCACCGGGCGCAGCCGTGCCACGTTCCGCGCGTGCTCCGCGCTCTCCTCTGCCTCCGGGAAGGGCCGCACCTCGGTGAGCACCTCATAGAGCGTCACCCCCAGCGCATACCAGTCATCCGCCGGTTGGAAGCGGTAAGGCACCCCGCCCGCACGCAGCGAGAAGGCCAGCGCCTCCGGGCTGCGGTACACAAGGGTGCCCATGGGCAGCCCGGCGGGGGTAAGGGGGGGGCTGCCCGTCGTCTTCCCCATGCCAAAGTCCGCCAGGAAGGGTGTTCCATGCTCCGCACTCACCAGCACATTGGCGGGCTTGATGTCCCGGTGCACCACTCCCCGCTCGTGCGCCGCCTGGACGGCCCGCGCCAGTTGCTGCGTCAGGCGCACCACCTGGCGCAGCGAGGGGTTGGCCTTGCGTGCCCACTCCAGCAATGTGCCCCCGTCCACCCACTCCAGCACCGTGTAATGAATACCTGTGTCCGGGTCCGGCCACCGCCCATGGCCCAGCACTCGCAGCACATGAGGGTGTGCAACCTGGAGCAGCAACTGCACCTCGCGCACGGCGCGGGCGTCCGCCGTGGCATCCTCTTCCGGAGAGGCCAAGGCGAACTTCAGCGCGTAGGACCGGCCCGGCTTGTGGACGCGCTTGTTGGCGCTGACTGCCAGCCACACCTCCCCGTAGCCGCCCTTGCCGACCTGGCGCACCAGCCGGAAGCCGTTCACCACAGTCCCCGGTGCCAACTCTTCCAGCGCCACCTCCGGGTCCACCAGGGGCTGTGGTGGCAATGCCTGCATCTCTTCCTGCAGTTGCATGGTCTCCTCCCTATCACTGCTTCCGGGCCGCTGGGGCCGCCAGCTTCACGTTTTCGCCGTACAGCATCCGTTTGCCTTCCCGCTCCGTTACTTCCAAGCGGTACGGCTGCGTGGCGCCTTCGGTGGGCACCTCGAACTCCACCAGGAGGCGGGCTCTCTCCCCGGGGGCCACTACGGACGCGCCCAACAACCGCGCCACGCGGGCCGGTATAGGGGAGGCGCCCTGCTCGTCGCGTTTCAGTCTTGCCTCTCCAAGGGCCCAAGGACGTGCCTGGGCCGCCAGGGTCAGCTCGATGTCAAAGGCCACGCGCCCGGCGGCCACATAGAGCCAGGCGTTCCCGGTAGCATCCTCACCCGGCCGCCAAGTCACCTTGCCCAGCTCCACGGGGCGGATCCCGTCACGGCCGAGCACTCCCGCCTCGATGAGGGGGACCATGCTGGCCTTCTCCGCGCTCCGGGCCTCCAGGGCTGCTTCCAGCGCCGCGCCCCGTTCGAGGGCCGCCGCCAGCGACTCCTCCAGCGCAGGCACCGTGCGTACACGGCGCACCACCTGCACGTACGCCTCTGCATGGGTTGGGTCCACGACGAACACAACGGCTTCCCCCTCGTGGGCCTCCTCACCCGCGAACCGGAGGGGGAGCGTCAGCCGCGTGCCCGGCTTGGCTTCCTGGGCAGGCACCACCAGCAGTGTGTCCTCTGCCACGGCCACGCGGGCGAGGCCCAGCTCTCGCCCCGCACGCTCTATCGCGGCCCGGTCGAGCTTCGCGTTGAACAGCAGCGTGGTGGGCAGCCCCGGGGCCACACTCACCTCAGCCACACCGCGCAGGGGCGGAAGCTCGAGGCTGCGCATGGGCGGTGAGGCCAGCACGGGGTGGGGCTGAGCCAGCGCGGCCAACCCGAGGAACAGGACAGACAGCGGCACAACCTGGACGGGCAGCAGAGACACGAAGAACCTCCCGGGTCCTGAGGCTACCAGGGCTGACTGGCGGTTGCCTCCCTGAAGGGATGGAAACGGACGGCCAACCGGGCAGGTTGGGAGGATTCATGGAGGCGCAGCCCGCTCAGCGCCGCATGCCCACCTATCAGGTGATTCACTTTCACCCGACGCTCCTGGTAGCCTTCCGTTCCACAACTCTCTTCTCCCTTTCCAGCGTCCTGCCCCGGTCCACCTGGGCGGACTGAAGCCCTCATGCCCAAGAAACCAGAGGCGCCCTACACCCGCATCATCCGCAATGGCAATCACGCCACCGACGAGCCTCCTGCCCCCATTGAGGAGCTGTTCCGTCTGCTGGAGCTCCATCCTGTTATGCCGTGGACGACCTGCCGGCCCTTGAAGAAGAAGCCTGGCACCACCCTCATGTGCGGCGAGTTCCAGAAACACGGTCACCCATTCAGCATCATCAGCAACGACCCAGCCGTCGTGCGGCGCCTCACCGAGGCCTTCACAACCAACTGCGAGCGCTTCCAGGTGGAGTTCGAAGAGCCCCTGGAGCCCGAAGAGCCCCGCACACGCATGCCGTCTGCGCGGCATGGACAGTCCAAGAGGCGAGGGAGCGCGCGCAAGAAGCATCCCCTCCCCCGCCCGGGTGCTCGATAAGGAGCCCTCAGCCTTTTGCAGGCTGGTGTCCCAGCCACCAGCCTCCGCAATGCCTATCTCTGGCAGGAGGGGTGCGCCCTTCCCGAGCGGCCCGGATCTGCGGTGAAGAGGCTCTCTGAGCCATCCGACGCCTGCCCGACGAGCCCCACCTCCTCGGGGAGAGAGGCTTGCCAGTGAAGAGTCCTCCAGGTGATGAGCTCAGACTTCTGTTGGTCGCCCTGGCAGATCCGCTGGTGGCCTGTGATGGCCAGGAGCGCATTGTCCTCCTCACCCGCTCGGCCGAGCGGCTGCTCGGCTGGACAGAAGAGGAGCTGCGGGGCCAGCCCTTCACCCTGCTCGTTCCCCAGCGCCTGCACACGATTGGCGGGCGCTCCCTGCTCCGCTACCTGCTCGAGCGCTGCCTCCAGCATGGAGGCCATTCCATCCTGATGCCCCTGCAGCGCCAGGGGGGCACGGAGCTGCTGCTGGAGGTGAGCACTGGCCACGTGGCCGAGGGCAAGCAGGAGCGCATCACCCTGTCGCTGCGCCGCGTCCCCGAGGTCCCCCTCCCCAGCCCCGAGCCTTTCGCGCAAGACCTCACCGTCAAGCACTGGAAGTACGGCCACCTGGGCGCCAGGCTGCATCCAGGCACCGCCAGGCGCCACTACCAGCTCATCTTCGAGAACGCGCCGCTGGGCATCTTCCACTTCGATACGACCCCTGTCATCACCACCTGCAACGACTACTTCACCCGCATCGTCGGCTCGCCCAAGCAGCTGCTCATCGGGCTGAACCTCCTGACCCTGCACGACCCGCGCGCCCTGGCCTGCATCCGCGCCACGCTGGACGGCAAGCACGCGCGCTACGAGGGAGACTACGTCTCCGCGACGGCCGACAAGGTGACGCCGGTGCGGGCCCACTTCGCCCCGTGCCATGACTGGGAGGGCAAGGTGAGCGGGGGCGTGGGCATCGTCGAGGACATCACCGCGCAGCGGCGCATCGAAGAGGAGCGCGCCCGTCTCTTGCGCGAGGCCCACGCGGCCATCCGCGTGCGCGACGACTTCCTCACCATCGCCTCGCACGAGCTGAAGACGCCGCTCACGCCCCTCTCGCTGCGCCTGGCCAACCTGGAGCGCAAGCTGGAGCGCGGCGAGTCCGTGGACCCCACTGCCCTGCGCCACGCGCGCCAGCAGCTGCTGCGCCTCACCTCACTCATCAACGATCTGTTGGACACCTCGCGCATCGAGTCGGGCGGGCTCGCGCTGCACCCTCAGCCCACCCGGCTGGACGCCCTCGTCGAGCACGTCATCCACGTGACCGAGCGCCTCTACGATGGCGAGCACCGCGTCCACTTCCACCGCCCAGCCCAGCCGCTCCACGTGCGGGGCGATCCGTACCGGCTGGAGCAGGTCATCACCAACCTGGTGGAGAACGCGCTGAAGTACAGCCCAGATGGCGGCCCCGTCCACGTCTCGCTGGAGGTGCGCGACAGCCTGGCCCTGCTGTCGGTGAGCGATCACGGCATTGGCATCCCGGCCGATCAGCAACAGCACCTCTTCGAGCGCTACTTCCGCGCGCGCAACGTCCCCACGAGATCCTATGGCGGCCTGGGGCTGGGGCTCTACATCTGCCGCGACATCATCGAGCGTCACGGCGGCCGCATCTGGGTCGAGAGCGAAGTGGGCCGCGGCTCTACATTTTATGTGGCCCTTCCGACACTCACCGAGACCCAGGAGCCGCTGGTGCGCTCACCGGGACACGTTGTGCACTGAAGTTATTTCAGGGCGGGCTGCAAGAATGACAGCCCTGATGTCCACGGGTGCGCGCTCTGGGCACCCAACCGCCCGAAATCCCACGCTCTGAGAGCTGGCATGCAGGCTGCTTTCACCTGGAGGTGGGAGGCTTCACATCATGATCAACCCTATGACGAGCGATACCCCCACCCTGACGCGCGAGAAGGACGGCTGGCTGATCCGAGTGAAGATGGGCGGCCGCGTCCAGGAAGTGCACGGCTCCAACGAGGTCCAGGCCCGCTACTTCGCGGTGATGCTGGCCCTCAACCCGCTGAAGCCCACGCGCTTCCGGAACTGAGCGCTCCGGAGCACGGGCGCGGGCCACGGCTCTCTGCTGCCGTGGCCCTCGAGGCCGCATCACCACGTGGCGCTGTGCATGATGGCGGCCTTCTGCCATGCGTAGATGCCGTAGTTCTCGACGCTCCAGTCGTGGATGTTCGGCGGCGGGGGCGGAGGCGTCGGCAGCTCGACCTCGAGCAGGCCCGCGCTCTTCGGGTTCGCCGCACCCGAGGCCTGGTAGTTGCCGAGGTCGATCCCCATGCGCCGGGAGAGGAACGGCACGTACCGCCTGTTGAGCGAGCCCGCGAAGAGGAACCGGCCCGCTACCACGTCGATGCCGTAGACGTAGATGCGGTTGACATCCACGGGCGATGCGAACGCCACCAGGTAGAGGCTCCGCGTCGCGGTGGTGGTGGGGAGCAGCGGGATGTTGTTGAAGTCCCACCGGTCGAGGTTCATCTCCTCGGGCACGGGCGGCTTGCGCGGGATGTCGGTGCAGATCTCGAAGGAGCTTGTCTCCGTCGGGGTGGACTCCGAGGAGTTCTCCAGCCCTTGGAGCTGTGCCTGCGGCGCGTGCGCCTTGCCCGGCACCCAGGCCTCACCCTCCGCACACGCAAAGGAACTCACGACGGACACGATGGCCAACAGCAGGACTCGCTTCATGGACTCCTCCCTCGGATGTGACGGCGACTGTGGTGGCTACTCAAAGATGACGACGGTTCGGGCCCAGCTCTGAGGATCGCGGGCCAGGGCGGCGAGGCGCTCGTTGCGCACGGCCACGGCGGGCGGCTCCCCCGCCCGGAGACGGGCGCGGACGGCTTCGAAGAAAGGACCGGCCTCGGCATCCGGGATGTCCGTGGGCGAGGCGATGACCGCGCGGGCGCCAGCGTCGAGGAACGACGTGGGCAGGCTCCACGGCTCATGGAGGTAGGGCACCGTCTGGGCCGCCCGGCACGAGGCCAGTACGACCACCGGCGCGCGCTTCAGGTGCTGGCGGCGCACCTCACCGGCCAGCAGGGCGTACTGCCCGTCGGGCTGCGGCGAGAGGACGATGAGCGAGGCGTCCGAGAGGCCCAGGTTGACGAGCCCATGCGCGTGGACGTCGATCTCGTCCGCGTCCACCATCTCCGCCAGCACGCGCGAGGGGGTGGCCTGGGCGCCGCTGAGCACGATGCGAGAGGTGGCCTCCTGGGTGGGCACCCAGGGGCTGAGCCGCGGCAGGCCCAGGGAGGCCGGCGCCTCCACATCGCTGATGACGAGCCGCCGGGGCTGGCCCGCCATCGCCGGGGCCTTGTGCTCGGGCCCCCAGCGGTAGCTCCAGGCGATGGACGGAGGCAGCAGCCCCGCCCGGCCATGCAGCGGGTAGCGCGCGAACACCTGCACCTGCTCGCACGGGCGGAGCGCGGCGAGCACCGGCTCCGGCACCAGCTTCTCCACGTCGAAGTCCAGGGTGCTGCGGTCCGCGTCGTACGCGCCCACCAGCTCACCCGCCGCGCCGCGGGCCGCCACCAGGGTGCGCTCGAAGGCCAGCTCCACGCCCAGCATGCACCGGGACGGCGAGGGGGCGTTGACCTCCTGGGTGAAGAGGTCCAGCGCTGGGCCATACTCCCCGGCCTTGCCCGCATCGAGGATGAGCATGGAGTAGCTGGCCGCCCGCGCCTTCTGGGCCGCCGTCTCCTCGCGCGGCAGCTTCTCGGAGGCGGTGATCACCTCCCGCAGGATGCGCTGGCCGGCGGCGCGATCCTGGAGCAGCCGCACGCGGCCCTCCAGGTGGTCCGCCATCAGCTTCACGCCCGCCCGCAGTGTCCCAGGGGCACGCAGCCGGTCCAGCATCGCCAGCACCTTCTCCACGTCCCCCGGCTTCGGGTCGATGCGCGCCAGATCCGCCAGCACAAAGGCGCTGACGAGCGTCGGCTCGGCGCCGCACCTAGGCAGCGTCTCCAGCTCCTCGCGGGCGTCCGCCGTGCGCAGCTCGAACATGCGCACGATGGCGAGCGACTCATGGGCGTGGATCTGGGAGGGGCAGTACTCCGGCTCCCGCAGGGCGGCCTCGCGGGTGTAGGCCCTCGACAGGGTAAAGCCCTTCTGGAAGCGGGCGATCTGGCCGAGGTTCTGCAGCAGGCGGACCTCGATCCCCGCATCGTTCACCTGCTTGGCCCAGGCCAGCCCCTGCCGCGCGTGCTGGCGCGCCTCGGACAGCCGGTGCTCGGACGTGTACAGCTCGGCCAGCATCTGTTCCAGCTCCGCGCAGCGGTAGTCCAGCCGCTGCTGCTCGCACGGGGACACCGCCGCGCGCAGGGTGGCCTCCACCTGCCCGAGCTCACTGGCGGCCAGCTGCGCCCGAGCCCGCTGCAGCTGCGCATTCATCACGAACCAGGGATCTCCCACCGCGCGGGCCGTGGCCTCGTAGAGCTCCACCCGAGCGGGCAGCATGTTGAGCAGCGGGAGCGCGCCCAGGAGGATGTCCTGCTCGCCCGCGGCCTGGAGCTGCCGGACGAAGGCCTCACCGGCGCTGGCATCCACCTTGCCCGCGAGCACCTGGGAGAAGGTGGCGGCCATCGGGGCGCGCTTGGAGAAGTCCCGCTTAGCGGTGCGCTCGACATAGGACACCAGCACGGTACCGCCGTAGTGCGCGTCCAGGGCGCGGGCGACGGGCAGCAGCGCGCGGATGCGCTCGGCGCTGGGAGCAGACCAGGCGGCCAGGTACAGGTAGCGGCGCGCCATGGGCGGGGCGTCGCGCACCTGGCTGTCGGTCAGCGGCGTGCCCTGCTCCGCCATCAGCTTGCCGGCGTCCCACACGGCCTTCCACCGGTTGTGGCGCTCCTGCCCCTGGCGCTCCAGGAGGGCCTTGTACTCGCGGGCCTCATTGCTCCAGCCGGGCTCGTTGAGCGCGGCCACCTTGCCGAAGCTCTCCGCCGCCAGCAGGTCCAGCCCCAGCTCGCGCAGTACCAGGCCCTGGTTCCACAGGGCGGGCGCGTGGTTCGGCGCCTTCTCCAGCACACCCTCCAGAAGGATGAGCGCCTCTTCCAGCGCACCCTTCGACAGCGCCACCACCGCCCGGTCACTGTCCACGTCCGGCGAGGACGGGAGCTTGCTCAGGTACTCGGCGGCCTGATCCTTCTCGCCGCGCAGCACGAAGGTGGTGGCCAGCCCGTGGAGATCGCCCTTCTTCTCCAGCCTCGCCTGCGTCTCCAGGGGCACCATCTCCAGCGCGCGCTCGCTGCCCGAGCGCTTCACCCCGTAGGGCCGCCAGTCGCTCGCGCCGCCATAGCTCAGGCGGGCCTCCATGGAGCGCGTGGGGGCCAGCGCGAGCGCCTCGGGCACGTTGCTGCCAGGGCCAGGAGTCCGAAGCACCGCGAAGGCAAAGGCCGCGGCCAGCGCGCCACCCACGAGCACGCTGAGCCCGGCGCGCCGACGGCGGCTCCACGCGGGACGGAAGGCGCGGGACGGAGCATCCTCCGCGTGACGAGCAGCCTGCGCCGGAGCTTGCACCGGAGCCGGGGGCTGCACCGGAGCCGTAGCTTCCACCGGAGCCGGAGCCTGCTTCGCCTCCATCGAGGCCAGCCGTCCGCTCAGCGCCTGGAGCTGGAGGATGTCGTCCAGCTCGGCCTGGCACTGCTCGCAGGTGCCCAGGTGCTCACGGAAGGCCTCGGCCTCGGCGGGCTCCAGCTCGCCATCCGCGAAGGCGTGCACGAGGTCATGAATCTCATCGCCCATGCCGGACATGCCGCTCATGACTCGCCTCCGGTGGCCGTGGGCATCAGCAGCTCCTTCAGGCGGCGGCGCGCGCGGATGAGCCGCGTGCCCACCGTGGCCTTGGGGATGCCAAGCCGCTCGGCAATCTCGATATAGGAGCGCCCCTCCAGCGCATGGAGCTGGTACACGAGGCGGAACTCCTCGGGGATCTTCTCCAGGGCCTCGCGAAGCTGCTCGGGGCTGATGGAGGCCCAGCCCGGCTGGGCCTCGGCCTCGGGGGCGGCGACGCGCTCCTCCACCTCTTCGGCGGAGACGTCGGCCCGGCGCTCACGGGTGCGCGAGCGGCAGCGGTCGATGAAGATGTGATGGAGGATGGTGAGCAGCCAGGCGCGGCCATCCGTGCCGGGCTTGTAGCGGGCCAGGTTGCGCAGCCCGCGCTCCAGGGTGTCCTGAACGAGATCCCGGGCGTCCGTGGGGTTGCCGCACAGCCTCAGGGCAGTGGCTTGGAGGGCGGACTCATGCTCCCGGATGAAGACGGCGAACCAGCGGCTGTCGACGATGGGGGCAGGCAGAGACCGGGGTTCCAAGCGAGGTCCAGGCTGACCCTTCCACTCCAGCCCCGTCAAGCACGGAATGAAGGAATTCCTGGGGAGGCCGTAAGAGTGTAAGGCAGCCGCGCTCATACACTCCAGAACGACAGCTTCCGGAGATCTTCCCAGCGGTAATTTCTAAACGGTTTTTCCTACTGGTGGCTTCCAGGCTGCCCTTTCTCAAGTCGGCGCCACCGCGCCGCCTTCATGGTTCCTCCGAAGTCGGCTGGCGGGGTCCAGAGAAGGAGGCCCAATAACAAGCCTCCTGGTACTCGAACATCTTCTCCCCGCAGGGCGGCTTCTCGTCCGCCACCTTGACCCAACAGCCACCGTTGATGGCGACTTCGCCACGGTCGCACGGCGGCCGTCGCTGGTCGGGATGGGGCTTCGAAGGCAGGGGGCGCCCGAGCGCCAGGACCCAGGGGCCCACGCGCCTATCACTGTCCTGGACGGTTGACAGTGCTTCATTGCCCACGCCGGCGTCCGGAGTGAAGTGGGCCATCTCCTGGTGTCGATCTTCCATCCACCGGGGCGCGGGCTCACTGGTTCGCGTGAGGAGGAAGACGAGCAAAAGGACGAGGGCGAAAACGAGGCCACCCGAGAGCGCTACCAGCGCCGGAGCGAGCCAATCCGGCTCGACATCCTGGCGGCGCCGACGTCGGCTTGCCCGCGTCGAGTCGGTGGAGCTCGAAGGCGGGGGCTCGTCCGTGTCGCTCTCGCTGAGCAACTCGTCATCCGCTCCGTCCGAAGAGGGGCCGCCCACAGCCGCAGCAAGCTCCGGGCTCATGATGGGGTCAATCGACCTGTCCTCTGCCTCCCCGGCCGCATTGGAGAGCGCCAGAGCCTCGCGCGCGAGTTGCTCAGCCGTGCCCCGCTGCTCGCGCTCCGCGGAGAGGAGGCGCAGCAGCAGCGCTTCGAGCGCCAGGCTGAGCGTGCACAAGCCCGAGGGCTTCGGCACCTCTCGCACCTCCAACTCTCCCCCCTCGCTCATGGGAGGTAGGTACCCACCCGTCACACAGCGGTAGAAGGTGACGCCGAGAGAGTAGAGATCATCGGAGGGCGAGGAGGACCAGCGGGCGGACTCCTCCCTCCGGAAGCGCTCGGCGAAGAGGCGCTGCTCCGGGGGGCGGTAGACTGTGGTGCCTGGGGGTTGAGTGGTATCCGTGAGAGGGCGCGCACCCCCGAACCAGCCGCTGCCCCAGTCCACCAGCACGGCGCGGCCAGAGCCCTCCACGCGCACGTTGTCACCCTTCACATCCCGGTGCACGGCGCCCTTGGCATGGGCGGCAGCCAGAGTGCCGGCAACCTGGGCCAGGACGCGGAGCACCTCACGGCTGGAGCGGCTGCGGCCAAACCAGTCGTACAGCGTGAGGCCCTTCACCAGCTCCATCACCACGTATGGGTACCTGTGGCCGTTCGGGCCTGTCCAGCAGCCCTGGTCCTCGTACTTTGGCTGGCCGGGGAGGCCCAGCTGCAGCAACTCCCCCTCCCTCTCGAAGCGTGGGTCCTTCGGGTTGCGCGCCAGCTTCAGGCAGAAGTCGCCCGCCGCCGGATGGCCAGCACGCTTGCACCAGTAGGTGGTGCCGAAGGAGCCGGCGTCGAGGCGATCGAGCACTACCCACGGTCCGAGCGTGTCCCCGGGCACCGGCCGTCCATCTGTCCGGTCTCTGTCAACCATGAAACCACTCCTGTAGAGTCTGAACTGCTTCACCCTACCTTGTGAGTAGTCTCAACGCTAGGTGATGGTCGGCCTGCTCATCATTCGCCGGGAGGCAGAACAGCCGCTCGACGCAGTGCGCGCCGACGTACCTCGGCCTGAGACAGATGGGGGGAGCGCTTCACGAGCACCTTCACAGCCGCGTTCGTCTCGGCATCGAGCGGCGCGAGTTTTCTTATGCTCGAGCAGCGGTTGTAGGCAAAGCGGGCGGGGAGCCAGTCTACGGATGGCTCACGCCGTTCAGTCAGTGGAGGTTGCGCAGCACCCGCGCGGCGTCGTCGAAGACCTTGGCAAAGCCCGGATCATCCGCCGGGCGGCGGCTCTCAAGGAGCGCTACGTCCTCGGGGCGGCCTACCAACTCAAGCATCACTGCAGCAGGCAGGGCGCTGCCCATTGAAGGTGCAGTCAGTAGGCTTCGGGCCACGGCACGTAACTCCGCGCGTGCTTCGGCCGGTAGAGCTGGGATGATGCGTTGCCTATGTCCCAACACCAGGCTGAACAGGCGCTCGCAGTAGTACGCAGCATCGTGTTCCTGGCGCGACGCTTGCTCGCGCAGGGCATGGGCTGTGGCAATGAAGGCAGGCAGGATGGGAATGAGCATATCGGGCACATCCTCCTCAAGCACGGCAAGGGCGCGTCTCTTGTGATTGATGGGAACTGCAGGGTCACGAGCCCACCCATCCAAAGCTTCCGGGGATTTTTCCAGCAATACCAATAACCCATGCAAGCAGTGTGGCTCGGGCAGGGAGAGTGTCTCCAGGCTTCGACGCACAGCGGGGATCAAGTCTGAGTGCCGTCTTCGCCAGAGGGCATACGCCAACTCATTGACATCCGCCACTGCGGGCTTTCCAGCTGCGAGGCGCTCCAGCCTTCGGGCCAGGGCCGCTCGGGCACTGGCCTCTCCAATCTTTCCGAGAGCCCGCGTGATGTCTTCCACGACGGCATCTCCGCTATAGCCTCCTCCGGCCTCTTCGATGGCGAGCTGTCGCTCCAGCCTCTTAACGCTGGCTTTTCCGCCAAGCTCGCCGAGGCCGAACGCAGCGGCCTGCCTGACGAGTGATTCAGGAGACTCCAGCATGGCTTCCAGAACCG
>Ga0247825_10001734_pt1 | contig 14382 bp, 16 predicted proteins | sample 13C_Vanillin_Day_FD_194413 | JGI IMG/M metagenome (GOLD analysis project Ga0247825, IMG submission 194413) | Soil microbial communities from agricultural site in Penn Yan, New York, United States - 13C_Vanillin_Day48 | ecosystem: Environmental > Terrestrial > Soil > Agricultural land | place...
CCTGCTGCCGCCGCAGATCGACATGGCGAAGCAGCTCGGCCTGCGCATGGTCATGGAGGACACTTTCCATACCCTCTGGTGGGTCCCGGAGACGGCGAGCCGCGAGGATCTGCGCGCCTACCTTCGCAGCCTCGACCAGGCCGAGAAGGAGCTTGATCGCAACCTCGACAAGCATCTGCCCCTCTGGAAGATCGCGATCCCGGCGGAGCTCGAGCACCTGCATCCGTGGGACTTCAGCAAGTTCTCGCGCGGCGAGCGCTTCGTCTACCAGGAGCTGCCGCGCTCGGAGTTCGACGAGGTGATGCAACAGGTCAAGCGCTGGGGCCTGGACGACTACTTGAAGGAACGTGACTTCGACAAGCTCGCGTTCAACGCCTAGGGGCCGAAGTACCAGATGGTCGCGGTGGCATTCCCCAGTTCGCTTCCGCGATGCGCGGGGTCTTGATGAAGCCCGGCGCAACGGCATTCACCGTGACGTTGTGCGGGCCGAGCTCGAGCGCCAGCATCTTGCTGAGGCCGATGATGCCGCCCTTCGCCGCGGCGATCACGCGCCAGCGGCCTCGACGCCTTCGCGCTTCAGGCGCCGGAGAACCGCATCGCCGATGCCGCTCGCGGCGCCGCTGACGAGCGCGCGACGTCCCGCGAGTCCGCTGAGAGGCATCCCCATATCATAGCTAGAAGCGGGTCGTCAGGCCGAAGAAGGCGCGCAGTCCCTTGGTACGCGCGTCAGTGTCCGTGTTGTACAGGCGCAGCGCCGCGTCGACGGAGGTGTTCTGGCTGAAGAAGAAGGCGACGCCGCCGCCAAACTCCCAGCTGAGATCGGTGCCGTCGTTCGGGCCGGTATCGATGTTGGTGAAGCCGATGCCGGCGTCCACGAACGGCACGATGCGCTGCGGACCCAGGTCGTTGAAGTAAAACTTGGCGCCGACGAGGAAGGTGGTGGAGGCGGTGTCCACGCCGCTGCCCTCGAAGCTCGAGCGGGCGAGGGATGCGGTCGCCACGAGCCGCGGCGAGACGAAGTAGCCGTATCGCAGGTTCAGCGTGATCTGCTCGGCCTTCTCGGGCTCGTCGACGTCGTCCCACGCGCCGAACAGCGAGATCTCGTGCTGGAAAGGCTGCGCCTGCGCCGCTGCGACACCCGCAGTGCCGGCGAGCACCACCGCCAGCAGCATCGTCATGAAACTTTTCATTCGCATCTCCGGAGTTAATTTCATGTTCCGAGATGCTAGGCGCGTGCGAAAATGCCGTTGTAGTCGGAGCTTTATTACGACGTCGCAAAGCGCTGCTACGAATCGTGGGGCAAAACGTTACGCCGAGTGCGAGGCGCCGTTGACGTCCACCGTCACCCCGGTCATGTAGCCCGCATCGCCGGTGCACAGCGCGACGACGAGCGCCGCCGTCTCGGCGACGGTTCCCACCCTTCCCATGGGGATCTGGGAAAGCGGCCCTTCCGGCCCTCGATCCTCGCCGGCGAGCGCGAATACCTTTTTCAATCGGCCACTTGCGACCACGCCGGGCGCCACGCAATTCACACGCACGCCGTACGGCCCGAGCTCAAGCGAGAGCTGCCGGGTGAGGGCCATGATGCCCGCCTTCGCTACGGCATACGGGCCGCTCGAGCTCTCGGCGCCCGGCGGGATGCCCTTGCGCGCTGCCACCGACTGTTGACGACCGGTCTGCTTCACCATTTCTTCCACGGCGGACGCTTGGTCACTTGACGATGCGGTTGCGCAGGATCCCGATCCCCCGGACCTCGAGCTCGACCACGTCGCCAGGCTGCAGAAAACGCATGTGCTCGAGGCCGCAGCCATTGCCCACGGTGCCGGAGCCGAAGAACTCCCCCGGGTGGAGCGTCTCGGAGCGGGAGGCGTGCGCGATGCAGTCCTCGAACTTCCAGTGCATGTCGCGCGAATTGCCGCGGCCCCACTCCTCGCCGTTCACGCGCACCTTCATCTCGAGGTCGTACGGATCCTTGAGCTCGTCCGCGGTGACCAGGCAGGGCCCTATCACGTTGGAGTTGTCGAAGTCCTTGCCTTTGCCCGGGCCGAGCTGTCCGGCCATCTCCTTCGTCTGCTCGTCGCGCGCCGAGAAATCGTTGAAGATGCTGTAGCCGAAGATGTGCTCGCGGGCGCGTTCCCGAGGAATGTCCTTGCCGGGCTTGCCGATCCAGCAGCCGAACTCCAGCTCGAAGTCCATGCGCTCGCTGTATGCAGGCCAGGCCACGTCCGTGCCGGTGCCGCAGACGTTGAAGCGGTTGGGGTGGTAGAAGATCGGCCGCTCGTACCAGGTCTGCGGAACGCGCGCCTCGGTGCCGCGCATCTTCGCCACTGCGGCGAACGCCTGCACCAGGTGTTTCTCGAAGCACAGGAAATCGCGCATCTGGGGCGGCTGCGGGATGGGCGCGAGCAGCGCCACCTGGGCGAGCGGGTAGACCGCCGAGCGCCGCTTCAGCGCCTCGGCCGCCCGGTCGAGGCCGTTGGCCCCCTGCTCTACTATGGAAAGAACGCTCTCGATGCCCAGGTCCACGACCGACTCGTCCACCAGGGCGCCGGCGGCGGCGGGACGGCTCCCAATCCGAAACGTGACGAGTTTCATGGCCCTTTTGATAATACACTTGGCCCATATTTCCCGAGGCGGAGGAAGAAGCCATGCGCCAGTTCAACGAAGACACCCTTACGGATGCGGTCATCGCGCGCCTGAAGGACGCGAAGAACCCCCGTTTCCGGCAGATCATCACCAGCCTGGTCAAGCACGCGCATGCATTCGCGCGCGAGGTCGAGCTCACCGAGGAGGAATGGTTCGAGGGCATCAAGTTCCTCACTGCCACCGGCCAGAAATGCGACGACAAGCGCCAGGAATTCATCCTGCTCTCCGACGTGATCGGCCTGTCGATGATGGTGGTGGCGCTCAACCACAAGACCGCCCCCGGGGCCACCGAGGCCACGGTGCTCGGCCCCTTCTTCGCCCACGGCGCGCCGGAGTTCGAGTACGGCGCGGACCTGCGGGCAGGCGCGACCCTGAAGGGCGAGGACACCTACGTCACCGGCCGCATCCTGTCGGTGGAAGGCAAGCCGGTGCCGAATGCGGCGCTGGACATATGGCAGGCCAAGGCGGACGGCATCTACGACGTGCAGGAGCCCGAGAGCGAGTTCGAGCTGCGCGGGCGGGTGAAGGCCAACGCCCACGGCGAGTACGCGTTCAAGACCTACAAGCCGAAGTTCTACGGCGTGCCGACCGACGGGCCGGTAGGCGAGCTGCTGCGCGCCATGGGCCGGCACCCGATGCGCCCCGCGCACATGCACGCCATCGTCTCCGCGCCGGGCTACCAGCAGGTCATCACCCACGTGTTCGTGGAAGGCGATCCCTACCTCGACTCCGACGCGGTGTTCGCGGTGAAGGACTCGCTCATCGGCAAGTACATCAAGGTGGACTCGCCGGAAGAGGCGAAGAAGCTCGGCATGCCCAATCCGTTCCTCAAGCTGGAATGGGAGTTCCGCCTCTCGCCCGAGTCGGGCGTGAAGGCGCGCAAGACCATCGCGCCGAGCGACGCCGTCGCATGATCTGGCGCGTCCGGCGCATCCTCACCGGGCACGACGCCGAGGGGCGGTCCACCTTCATCGCCGACGCGCTCGCCCCGAACGTGAAGGAGATGGCCTCCATGCCCGGCCTTGCCCTCACCGACCTGTGGGAAACCGCCGGCGCGCCGGCGAGCAACGCAGGCGACAAGGACGCCGCGGCGCGCCCGGTGCGCCTCGAGCCGCCGAAGAACGGCACGCTTCTGAGAATTGTGGAATTCCCGCCCGACTCGGCGTGGCGCCAGGGCGCCGACGCCCGGGAAGCCTTCAAGTCCATCGGCGCCGGCCACGCCAAGGACCGCACGTCCGCCGACCCGATGATGCACAAGACCAGCACGGTGGACTACATCATCGTGCTGAAGGGCGAGATCCACGCCATCATGGAAACCGGCGAGAAGCTGCTCAAGGCCGGCGACGTGCTCGTGCAGCGCGGCACCAACCACTCCTGGAGCGTGCGCGGCAACGAGCCGTGCGTGGTCGCGGCGATACTGGTCAACGCCAAGCCCGTTGGCGGTGCGAAGAAGGCGAAGCAGAAGTCTCCCGCCGCGAAGAAGGCAAAAAAGAAGAAGAAGAGTTCGTGAGCCGTCCGGTCGGCGTCATCGGGCTGGGCATCATGGGCTCGGCGATGTCTGCAAATCTAGTCAAGGCGCGCTTCGACGTCTGGGGCTACGACGTCCTGCCGGCGCGCCGCACGGCGCTCAAGCGCGCGCGGGGCAAGCCGTGCGACTCGGCGGCGGAGGTGGCGGCGCGCACCGGCCTGGTGATCACCTCCCTGCCGAGCGCGCAGGCGCTGCACGACGTCGCCCGGGAAATCGAGACGCCCTGCATCATCATCGAGACGAGCACCCTGCCCCTGGACGAGAAGCGGCTGGCGCGCGAGACGCTCGCCAAGAAGAAGATCACGCTGCTCGACTGCCCGCTGTCTGGCACCGGTGCCCAGGCGCGGACGAAGGACCTTGTGGTGTACGGCAGCGGCGACAAGGCTGCCTTTACAAAAGTCATCCCAGTCCTGAAAGGCTTCGCCCGCTCGCAGCACTACCTGGGCGAGTTCGGCAACGGCAGCAAGATGAAGTTCGTCGCCAACCTGCTGGTGGGCATCCATAACGTGGCAGCCGCCGAAGCGTTCGTCCTCGGCATGAAGGCCGGCCTCGACCCGAAGACCATCTACGAAGTAACGAACGACGGCGCCGGCACTTCGCGCATGTTCCAGGTGCGCGGCCCGCAGATGGTCGCGGGGCGCTACGACGACGCCACGATGAAGGTCGAGGTGTGGCAGAAGGACATGAAGATCATCGGCGAGTACGCCACCAAGCTGGGCGTACCCACCGCGCTGTTCAACGCATCGGCCGCGGTGTACACGGCGGCCATGGCGCAGGGCTTCGGCAAGCAGGACACGGCGTCGGTCTGCGCCGTGCTCGAAAGCATGGCGCGCCTGCGCCGTCCCCGCCGGCGCTAGCCGGCCCTGCGCGCCTCACACAGGAGATTCCGACATGGACGACTGGAAGACGATCCGCACCCTTTCCCGCACAGAAATGATGAAGCGCGTGGCGCGTTTCAGGAAGCTGAAGGGCTCCGACGGCGGGCTGCAGGACAGCAAGCTGCCGGAGTGCCGGCGCAAGCTCTATGCCGTGATCGGGTTCCAGCCGCCGATGACCGAGAGCGCGGCGGCGAACTCGCCGGTGGGCCAGGATGCCTCGTCCATGCCGGCGATCGCCATCTCGGAGGGCTTCAATCTCGGCTACTGCAAGGCCAAACCGGGCAAGGGCCCGCTCATGCACAACCACGACACCAACGAGACGTTCATCGCCATGACCGGCAAATGGCGCTGCGAATGGAACGAGGGCGGGGCCACGGAGTCGGTGGACCTCGATCCCTACGACGTGATCTCGTTCCCGCCGGGCGTGGCGCGCCGCTTCATGAATGTCACCTATCAGGAGCCGAACAAGGAGCACCTGCTCATGTTCGTGATCGGCGGCAATCAGCCGCTGGCGGAGTTCACGCCGGAGGCGATGCAGCGCTGCGAAGCGTACGCCACAGGACAAGCACCACGGTCAGCGTCGCGAGCAGCAGCGTCGCGCCCGCCACGGCGCGCCAAAGCGGCGAAGGGTGGTCCTGCGCGTAGCGCACGGAGGCGTAGGCCAGAGCGTCGAGCGGGAAGGTAAACGACCACCACGCCGGCGCGAACGGCCAGCGCAGGAAGCCGCGCGCGTATACGAGCAGCGCGCCTGCCAGCAGCAGCGCGAGGAAATAGAGGTTCTCGAGCGGCTGGAAGCCGGGGAACAGCGCGAGCCCGTTGGCGTAGATGAGCGAAGGCGGCACCAGCAGGATGAACCAGGTCGGGCGCAGCGCCTCGGGAAGCGGCGCGGCCACCGCCGCGCGATAGAGGAGCAGCGCGGCGAGCACCGGCGCCACCGAAGCCGAGACCCCGAAGAAGAAATGCGACGCCTCGGCATGGCCGAGCGCCAGACCCGGGCCGGGCACCACGATGCCGCCCACCATCAGGATGAACCAGCCGGCGTTCAGCCGCGCGAGCTCCACGCCGCCCATGAGCAGGCGCACCACGCCCCACACCTGGAACGCGGCGAGCAGCGCGCAGCCCGCCCACCACAGTGCGCTCGCCGCTCCGGGCAGGTAAGGACCGATGCCGCCCGCCACCAGCGTCATGCCGACCGGCAGCGCGCCGCAGAAGCCAAGGAGCGCGGGGTCGGTAAAGTCCTCGCGCACCGCCCGCGGATTGCGGCTCAGCTTGACGGCGTAGGCCGTCACCAGCACCAGCAGCGCGATCACCGCCGCGGCGGTCCAGGGCTCGGTGAAATAGGCCGGCGCCTTGAGCACGCCGGGAAAGACGGGGGCGGCGGCGCGGGACGTCAAGCCCAGGCCGGCGAGGCCCATCACGGCGCCATAGAAACCTATGTGAAGGTCCCTAGACCGTAGCGCCAAGGTAGTAGTTCTTGACCAGCTCGTTCTGCTCCAGCTCGGCCACGCCTCCCTGGAACACGATCTCGCCATGCACGATGATGTAGCCGCGGTCGGCGATGCGGATCGCCTGGTGGAAGTTCTGCTCCGCCATCAGCACCGTGAGGCCGTATTTCTCCTTCAGCTCCTTCACCTTGGTGATGGTGTGCGACACCAGGATGGGCGCGAGGCCCACCGAGGGCTCGTCCACCAGCAGCAGCTTCGGCGCCGACATCAGCGCGCGCGCGATGGCGAGCATCTGCTGCTGGCCGCCGGACATGGAGCCGGCGAGCTGGCGGCGCCGCTCGGCGAGCACCGGGAAAGCTTCGTAGCAGAACGCCCGGTTGCGGTTGATGTCCGCCCTCGCCTGCTTGCGGAAAGCGCCGAGCAGCAGGTTCTCCTCCACCGTGAGCTTGGGGAACAGGCGCCGGCCCTCGGGCACCATGGCGACGCCGAGGTTCACGATTTCCTCGGTCGAGAGCCTCGTCAGGTCGTGACTCCCATCATCCAGAAGCAGATTCACCGACCCGCGCGTCGGCCGCACCATGCCCATGATGCACTTCATGAGGGTGCTCTTGCCGTTGCCGTTGGTGCCGAGCAGCGCCACGGTCTGACCCTGGGAAATGTTCAAGGAAACCCCGTGAAGAGCCCGAACCGCCCCATAGCCCGCGTCGACGTCGCGAATCTCCAGCTCAAGCGCCAAGGTAGGCCCTCTGCACGTCCGGGTTGGCGACGATCGAGGCCGGCGTGCCCTCGCAGATGATCTTGCCGGCGTCCAGGCACACCACGCGCTGCGAGAAGCGCATCACCGCCTGCATGATGTGCTCGATCATGATCACCGTGATGCCGCTGGCGTTCAGGTCGAACAGGATCTTCAGCACCTCGTCCACCTCGCTGCCCGACAGGCCGGCCATGGCCTCGTCCGAGATCAGCAGCCGGGGCTTCGCCGCCATGGCGCGCGCCAGCTCCAGCTTGCGCAGCTCCACCTGCGATAGCTGATTGGACTGGGCGTGCGCCTTCTCGGCGAGGCCGATCTTCGCCAGGATGTCCATCGCCTGCTTCTCGGCGTCCGACTCCTTGAGGTGCACCACGTACTCGTAGGGCACCAGCAGGTTCTCGAGCACCGACATGCTGTGGAACGGCCGCGGGATCTGGAAGCTGCGCGCGATGCCGCGCCGCGTGCGCTTGTAGGCCGCCAGGCCGGACACCTCCACGCCCTCGAAGCGGATCGAGCCGCCGTCGTTGCGCAGCGCGCCCGAGATGCAGTTGATGAGCGTGGTCTTGCCCGAGCCGTTCGGGCCGATGAGGCCGAAGCGCTCCCCCGGGGCGATGTCGATGCTCACGTCCGAGAGCGCCGTAAAGCCGCCGAAGTGCTTCGAGACCGCCTTTACTTGAAGTATCGGGTCCATTTCCTGAAGAGTCCGACGACCCCGTCCGGGGCCAGCACCACGAACAGCACCAGCAGCACGCCGACCACCAGCACGTTGATCTCGTTGGAAATGGTGACTGTCACGATTTGCTGGACCGAGCCGAGCAGCAGCGCGCCGATCACCGGGCCGATCCAGTGGCCGGTGCCGCCGATCATCGGCATGGCGAGCGCCGACACGGAATAGGTGAGATTGAAGCTCGAGGCCGGCTCGATGAACGAGAGGTACATCGGCCAGGGCGCGCCGGCGGCGCCCATCAGCGCGCCCGACACGGTGCAGGCGAAAAGCTTGAGCTTGAGCGTCGGCACCCCCGAGCCCTCGGCGGCCTCCTCCGAGTCGCGGATGGCGCGCAGTCCGCGCCCGATCCACGAGGTCTGGATGTAGCGCGCGGTCGACACCGCGGCCACGGCGAGCAGCGCCATCACCACGAATAGCATGCGCGTGTACGTCTCGAAAGGCGCCAGCACCTCCGGGCGCAGCAGCTGCAGGCCGGTGGCGCCGCCGACGTAGCGCCAGTTCACCATCAGCGTCTCGCAGATGAAGATCACCGCAACCGTGGCGATGGCGAAGAAGATGCCGCGCAGGCGCAGGGTAAGCAGGCCGACGCCGAAACCCAGCAGCGCGCAGACCAGCGCCCCGCCGGCGATCTGCACGGCGAGCGGCGCGCCCTGCCACTTGAACAGCACCGTTGCGCTGTAGGCGCCCAGGCCGAAGAACGCCGCGGTGCCGAAGTTCACGTAGCCGGCATAGCCGCCGAGGATGTTCCACGCGGTGGCAAGCACCACGAACGTCAGCACCACGAAGCCGGCGAAAAAGAAGTACTCGTTGATACGGCTCAGCGCGACGCCGAGCGCGAGGGCGAGGATGACGGCGGCGCTGATCCAGTACTTCATCTGCCGAACAGCCCTTGGGGTCTTATTCCTAGAACAATCAAGAGCAAACCAAAAGCGACAGCGGGAGCCCAGGAGGCGCCGAACAGCATCAGCACGATGGACTCGGAGATGCCCAGGATCAACCCGGCGGCCAGCGTCCCAGTCATGCTGCCCAACCCGGCCAGCACCACCACCGCGAAGGTGCGGCCGATGTAGACACGATCCAGGCTGGGATCGACCGGGCCGACTATGATCAGCATCGCGCCCGCGAGCGCGCTCACCGCGGTGGCGATGCCGAAGGCCCATTGCTTGATGCGCACCGGGTTGGCGCCCATCAGGCGCAGCGCCGGCTCGTCCTGCGCCACCGCCTTGATGGCGCGGCCCGTGAAGGTCTTCGACAGATAAAGCGTAAGCGAAAACGTCAGCACCAGCGCCACCCCGAACGCCACCAGCATGCGGTAGGGGATGCGGTATTCGCCCAGCTCCAGGCTGCTGCCGATGTAGGGCGCCGAGACCAGGCGCTGGTCGACGCCGAAGGCGAGGATCAGGCCGACCTCGATGATGAAGGCCAGGCCGAAGAAGAACGCCAGGCCGCGCACCGCGGCCTCGCTGCCGCGCCGCTCGAACGCCTCGTAGTAGAAGCGGTACACCAGCATGCCGAGCAGGAAGAACGGCACCATGAGCACGATGCCGGCGACGATCGGGTCGAAGTTGTAGGTGTTCAGCAGGTAGGTGCAGTAGGCCCCGAACACCATGATCGCCGGGTGCGCGACGTGCGGCACGTCGAGCAGGCCGAACGACACCGACAGGCCGATGCTCACCGCCGCGTAGAAGCAGCCCAGCAGCACGCCGAACAGGATCGCCTCGAGCAGCAGGTCGAACGAGAAAAACATGCTCCCCCTAAGAAAACGGCGCGGGGTTGCCGCGCCGTCTTCCCGTCTAACGGCTGTTACTTGCGCGCCTTCTCGAAAGGCACGACCACGTCGCCGGTCTTGTACTGGTCCGGGTAGATCACCACCTGCTTCTTCGGATCGCGGAACTGCTCGACGTCCTTGTCCTTCACGCCGCGGAACTGCGCCTGCAGCACGCGCGGGTTGGCCCACTCGCCGGTCTTGTCGTAGCGGATCGGGCCGACGATGGTCTTCATCTCGTTGGTGCGCAGGTAGCCGGCGATTTTCTTGTGGTCGATGCTCTTGGTGGCGCTGATCGCCTGCTCGAGCATCTGGCCGATGGCGTAGTTGAAGGGCGGCAGGTAGAAGCCGAGCGGGTCCACCTTGGCCTCGACCGCCTTCTTCGCGTAGCGCTTCAGGAAGTCGTCGACGCCGGGATACTGCACCCCCGGGACGTACGAGTTGTAGTTCGTGATGCCGTTGAGCGAGCTGCCCAGGTTCGCCATGATCGGCGTGAACTGCAGGCCGACCATGCCGCCGCCGAACAGCTTCACGCCCGAGCCGACGCCGATCTCGTTCACGGCGCGCACGATCGCCACCGAGTCGTTCGGGTAGGACATCACGAATACGATGTCGGGCTTCGCCGCGCGGATCGCGCGGATCATCGACGAGAAGTCGACCGTGGTCGGCGGGTAGTTCTGCTCGTAAACCGTCTTCAGGCCGGCCTTCTTGGCGAGCACGCGCGCGCCGTTGGCCAGGTTCTGCGCGAACTCCTGGTCGGCGGCGAGGACGGCGATGGTCTTGGCGCCGTGCTTCTGGCCGGCGGCGATGAAGCCGTCGGACCAGCTCGAGGCGTCGTTCCACGGCGCGTTGTTGAACCACATGTCGTGCTGCACCTTGTGGTTCACCTGGAACGAGAAGTTGCCCATCAGCAGCAGGCCGCGCTGCTTGACCAGCGGCATGAGCGGCGCCGTGGGCACCGTCCCGTAAGGCGCGATCAGCAGGTCGACGTTGTCGACGTCCAGGAGCTTCGTGTAGATGCCCGGGATGGTGGCCGGGTTGGACTGGTCGTCGTAGGAAATCAGCTGCACCTTGCGCCCGATCAGGCCGCCCTTCTGGTTGACGTCCTCGACCCACATCTCGAGAGCGAGCAGCGCCGCCTTGCCGCCAGCGCCGAGCGTGCCGGTCTGCGCGATGCCGATGCCGACCTTGATGGGGCCCTGCTGCGCGAACACCGCGCCCGGCAGGCCGGCGGCCGCCGCAAGCGCCGCGCTCGCCTTCAATACCTTGCGTCTCAGTTGCTTCATGAAGTCCTCCTCCTTGTCGGTCTATTGTAATCAATCTTCAGCAGGCGGGAAGCGTTCCCTCCCATGATCAGGCCCTTGTCCTTCGCAGACAGGCCCGGCACCCCGCCGATGAATTCGACCGGGTGCTCCATCCCCATGTCGTACGGATAGTCGGTGCCGAGCACCACGTGGTCGGCGCCGAAGCGCTCGACCAGGTGCTTGAGCATGCCGCGGTCGAAGGTGATGGTGTCGAAATAGAACTTCTCCAGGTAGCTGGATGGCTTTTTTCTGATCACTGTTCGGCAGTCGGGTCGCGCGCGCCAGGCGTGGTCCATGCGCGCCCAGTAGTGCGCGAGGTAGCCGCCGGCGTGCGGCAGCACGATCTTGAGCTTCGGGTGGCGCTCCATCACGCCGTCGAAGATGAGATGGCTTGCCGCCACCGTGGTCTCCAGCGGGTTGCCGATGACGTTGTTGAAATAGTGATCGAGGAGGCGCTCGCCGTGCGTGAAGCCGATCGGGTGCATGAAGAGGATCACATCGAGGTCCTGCACTTTGGCGAAAAACGCCTCCAGGGCGAGCCGTGCATCCGTGAGGTCCATGCCGTTGACGCTGGGGTTGATCTGCACGCCGCGCATTCCCAGCGCTCTTACGCAATGCACTAATTCGGCGACTGCCAGGTCGCGGTTCTGCAAAGGCACCGTCCCGAGGCCCACGAAGCGGTCGGGATACTTGCCGCAGATCTCGGCGATGCGCTCGTTCACCGCGCGCGCGAGCTCACGCCCCTCGCCCGGGTCGGTCCAGTAGTACGTCTGGTTCGGGGCCGGCGACACCGCCTGGATGTCGATACCCATGCGGTCCATGTCCTTCAGCCGCAGCTCCACGCCGGTCAGCTTGGGGCCGCGCTCCTTCAGCTGCCTGGCGTTGGTCTCGCGCGTGAGCGCGTTGGCGAATTTCACCGACGGGTCGTACCGGCCGGGATCGCGCTCGGCCACCTTCTGCGCCACCTCGGGGTTGAGATAGTGGCAGTGCAGGTCAATCCTCAGCGACTTCCCCTTCTCCTTGACGATTCTCGTCGAAGACCCCGCAACGCGCGGGGCGCAACTATAGAACATCGGTCAGATCCCCAGGTATTTGGACTTGACGGCCTCGTCGCGCTCCAGCGCGCGCGGGTCCGAGGAATGCACTACCTGCCCCTTGCTCATCACGTGCACGTAGTCGACGAGCTGCAGCGCGAGCGCCGCGTTCTGCTCGACCAGCAGGATCGACAGCCCCTCTTCCTTCAGCTTGCGGATGATCTGCCAGACCGCCTGGATGATGATCGGCGCGAGGCCCTCGGAGGGCTCGTCCATGATCAGGCAGTCGGGGTTGGTCATGAGGCCGCGCGCGATGGCGAGCATCTGCTGCTCGCCGCCCGAGAGCGTCTTGGCGCGCTGCCTGCGGCGCTCGGAGAGGCGCGGGAATAGCGGGTAGATGCGCTCCAGGGTCCAGCCATGGCGAGCCGCGTTGCGCGCCGCGACCTTCAGGTTTTCCTCCACGCTGAGCGTAGGGAATACGCGCCGGCCCTGCGGCACGAGGCCCATGCCGCGGCGCACGGTGTCGAAGGAGGCTTCGGTGGTGACGTCGGCGCCCTTGAACACGATGCGGCCGCGGCGCGGCGGGGTGAAGCCGACGATGGAGCTCACCAGCGTGGTCTTGCCCACGCCATTGCGCCCGAGGAGCCCGAGGATCTGCCCCTCCTCGAGCGCGAGCGATAGCCCCTGCAACACGTAGGCGTCGCCGTAGTAGGTGTGGATGTCCTGCACCTCCAGAATGGCCATCAGCCGGTCCCGAGGTAGATTTCCTGCACCCGCGAGCTCGCGCGGATGGACTGCGCGGTTCCCTCCTCCACGACCTGCCCGAAGTGCAGCACCGAAATGCGGCGCACTACGTCGAACACCACGTCCATGTCGTGCTCGATGAGCAGGATGGCGAGCCCCGGGTCGAGCCGCTTCAGGAACGCGGCCATCTCGCGCGACTCGCCCGAGGACAGGCCGGCGCAGGGCTCGTCGAGCAGCAGAAGCTTTGGCTCGCTCGCCAGCCCGAGCACGATCTCGATCTGGCGCTGCTCGCCGTGCGACAGGTTGCGCACCTCGACGCCGCGGCGCTCCCAGTAGCCGGCCGCCTCGAGCAGGCTGCGCGCCTTGTCCTGCAGCTCGGCATAGCTCGAGAGCGTGCGCCACATCACGAACTTGGTGCGTCGCAGTCCCCCGACCGCCAGCAGCACGTTGTCGAGCACCGAGAGCTTCGGGAACAGGCTGGTGATCTGGAAGGTGCGCGCCATGCCGAGCGCGGTGCGCCGGTGGCTCGGCCAGCCGGTCACGTCCTGGCCGAAAAGCAGGATGCGGCCGGCGCTCGCCGGCAGCACGCCGGTGATCAGGTTGAACAGCGTGGTCTTCCCGGCGCCGTTCGGGCCGATGACGGCCTGCCGGTCGCCGGGGAAAACCTCGAGCGTTACCTCTTTGACCGCGGTCAGCCCGCCGAAGCTCTTGCCTAGCTGCCTCAGCTGCAGGACCGGCTGCGCCATCACTCGCAGTACTTGCAGGGCGGGAAATCGCGGCTGTAGACCGGCTGCTTGAGGAACTTGTCCTTGCCGTATTTCCAGAACTGGCCCACGTCCGGGTAGGTCTTGATGATGGTGTTCCAGAGCTCCTCGTTCGGGTAGCCGAACATCTTCTTCTTCTCGACCTTCTTGATGTAGATGTTCTGCACCGGGTTGCGCATGTCGTCGAAGAACACCGGGCCGCGCACCGCCTCCAGCTTCAGGCCCTGCAGCTGCTTGATGAACTGCTGCGGGCCCGGCCACTTGCCCTTGTTGCGCTTCATCACCTCGTCGATCATCTGCGCGGTGGTGTAGTTGCTCTCCGAGTAGTACGACGGCACCTTGCCGTATTTCGAGCGGTAGGCCTTGACGAAGGCGGCGTTCGCCGGCGTATCGATCGCCGCGCTGTACTGCAGCGCCGAGACGTGGCCGAGCACCTCGTCGCCCATGGAGGGCAGCACGAACTCGTCGTAGCTGGTGCCGCCGCCGATGATCGGCGTCTTGATGCCGGCGGCCTGCGCCTGCTTCGGGAACTGCAGCGCCATCGGGCCGACCATCACGGTGAAGATGGCATCCGCATCTTTCTTGATTGTCGGAATATACGGTCCGAAATCCTTGGTGCCGAGCGGCGGCCAGATCTTCTGCACCACCTTGCCGCCGCAGTCCTCGAATACCTTCTGGAAGCCGCCGGTCACCTCGTGGCCGAAGGCGTAGTCCGCGGCGATCGTGACCACCCGCTTGTAGCCCTGCTCGCACGCCCACTGCCCCATCGGGTGGTGAGGCTGGGAGCTCGTCCAGC
>Ga0247825_10001735_pt1 | contig 14382 bp, 8 predicted proteins | sample 13C_Vanillin_Day_FD_194413 | JGI IMG/M metagenome (GOLD analysis project Ga0247825, IMG submission 194413) | Soil microbial communities from agricultural site in Penn Yan, New York, United States - 13C_Vanillin_Day48 | ecosystem: Environmental > Terrestrial > Soil > Agricultural land | place...
ACACCCAGGCGGGCGTGCTCAAGGGGAAGATCTCGTACATCTCTCCCGAGGCGGCCGCCGGGCGCCCGCTGGACGCGCGCAACGACGTGTTCGCCCTGGGCGTGGTGCTCTTCGAGCTGCTCACCGGACAGCTGCCGTTCCGCCGCGATCACGACGCGGCCACGCTCAACGCCATCGTCCGTGAGCCGGCGCCCGTCCCCTCGCAGATCAAGCCGAGCATCCCGCAGGACGTGTCGGATCTGATCCTGCGCGCGCTGGTGAAGGATCCGTCGCGGCGCACGCCCTCGGCGGCGGCGATGCGCGAGGAGATCGAGGCGGTGATGGCGCACCACCGGCTCAACTCCTCGCCGGCCGCGGTGGCTCAGTTCTTCAAGGACACGCTGGGCGACAGGCTCGCGGAGTACGCGCCAGCGGGCGCCGCTGCGCCTGGCTCCGGCTCGCACCCGCGCATGTCCACCGGAGGCACCGGCGATCTGGAGGCACCGTCCAATACGCGCTCCTCGGCGCGGCTGGCCGGCGCCGCCAGCGGCACTGGCTCGGGCTCGCGGCCCAACCTGGCGGCCGCACGTCCTGGCACGGGCTCGGGTCCTGGTCCCAACCCCCTCGCGGCCCGCGCTGGAAGCGGCCCCCGCCCGAATCCCGCGGCCTCGGTTCCAGCCGCGGACGCCCATGCCGGGGAGACAGAGTCCGCCGAGCAGGCGCGGCTGAGGCAGGCCGCGGGCCACCAACAGGGCCGCAGCTCCGGCAGCACTGCCTCCCGGACCATGATCCCGTCGGTGCAGCCTGGCATGGGCAGCCCCACCACGCGCTCTGGGATGCGGGCCGTGGCCGCGACTCCCACGGCCCAGGCCAGCGCCGCGCCCGCGGCTGCCGTCGTTCCCTCGACGACGGGACAGCGGCCCGCTCTTGCGGGAGGCTCTGCTGTTGCGATGGCCACGGCTCCCTCGCCTCGTACCACCCAGGTGACGAGCCCCGTGCCGCTCCCGCAGCCCTCCGTGCCCGCCCACGCCCATCCGCAGTCGCGCGTGGGGCTCCCGGCGGTCGCTCCCACACCCATCCAGGCACCGTCCACGGCGCCCCAGGCTCTGCCCGACGAGCCAGCGCCGCAGAATCGCAGATGGGTCCTCATCGCCGTGGGCGCTCTCGGAGTGCTCCTCTTGTTGTTCATCATCATTCGCATGGTGAGCGGCGGCGACGGGGGGCCCGAGGTGCTCAACCTGGGGCCGCGCGAGCGGCTCTACATCAATGGGATCCGGGTGGAGGGCACTCCGCGTCTCGACAAGCCTGGCGCTCTGCTCGTCTCCACCGCGGTGGAAGGCCGGCTGCGCCGCTTCGGCCGGACGGAGCGCCGGGATCGCATTGATGTGCGCACCATCCCCGAGGCGCTGCCTCAACCGGGCAGCACGGGCACGCTGAGCGTCGTGGGCGAGCCCAAGGGGTGCAAGATCAAGGTGGGCAACGACGTGCTCCCGGAGAACACCTTCAAGGCATCCATCGAGGCAGGCAAGGAGCTGGATGTCATCGTCACCTGCCCCAACAACACCTACACTGCCTCGGTGATGGCGGTGCTGGGACAGGAAGTCGAGATCGATCCGCGGCCGAAGCAGTGAGTTGTCGCTTGGGAGAGGGAGCGCCACTCAGCTCCTGTCTCCCGCGCCTCAGTCGTGCGAGCCGATGTGCTGGTCCCCGTGGCTTGGGCAGATCCAGTGGAACGCGCACGAGCACGGCACGGCCCGGGCTCTGGAGCAGCAGCGTCCGCCGAAGTGCTCCGGGAGCGAGGAGGCTGCCTTCTCCACGGGCGGTGGGCTCAGCCACCGGGCGCTCCAGCGAGCTCGTCCTGGGCTCTGCTTGAAGGCCCGCTGGCCGGAGCGTGCGGGGAGGCTCTCGCAGCACCCCTCGTGCATGCAGCCGGGGCACAGGGAGCGCTCGCAGTGGGCGCACCAGTCAAAGATTTCATAGGCCTCGCCGCGCCGTGCGCACCCCGCGCAGACATCGAACATCTCTGAACCTCCCGCTTCCGGGTGAACGGTAGGGGATGGTCCGACATCGGAATGTGATGGTGCGGCGCGGGTAGGAAGCCACAGCGCTGCGAGCGTGGGGTTGGCCGCTCGGAACATGTTGAATTCCGGGCATGTCCCAGAGTCTGGGGACTTATAAGGTCCAGTCAGGAGCGAAAGGGGCGATTCCGCTGGGAACCAGGGTTGCGACAGACGGAGGCGGTCAGCACAGAGATTGCAGTGAAATTCGGAAATCCGAGGCTCCGCCTCCCTGCAAGGGATAGATCATGTTGCAGCGCAGAAAGATCATCGGCGTGATGGGCTCGGGGCGGGAGGAGTACCGCGAGTGGGTGGTGCCGCTGGCGCGGTGGATCGCCGAGCACGGCTACGATCTGCTCACGGGAGCAGGCGAGGGGGTGATGAAGGTGGCGGCCGAGGCTTTCATTGCTGTGCCTGGGCGCCGAGGGCTCTCCATCGGCATCATCCCTGGCGAGATGGTGGACGGGGTGTACCGGCCCCGGGCGGGCTACCCCAACCCGCACGTGGAGCTGCCGGTGTACACGCACCTCCCGCTGCGAGGAGCGCAGGGCCAGGAGCCCATGAGCCGCAACCATGTGAACGTCCTGACCGCTCATGCACTTGTCTTCTTGCCGGGCGGTCCGGGGACGCTTTCCGAGGCGGAGCTGGCCGTGCACTACCGCAAGCCCGCCATCCTCTTCGGGCCAGAGCGGGAGCTTCGCCGGTTTCCTGCGGGGATCCAGCGGACGGACTCTCTGGAGCACGTCTGCGACTGGCTGCTGGAGGCTGTCCGGTAGAGCGGCCCCACGAACCTGGCAGGTCGTCCACCTGGCCAGTCTGATATGCTGAGTGGCGAACATTTGCGCCACCCGATAACTCGTCGTGGCCTGGTGTCTCCCGGAGCGCCTCAGCCGCCATGATCAGCCCTGATTACCCGCTGGCCAGTTGGTTCCTCATCGTCTCAGCGGTGATCTTCATCCTTGTCATTGCCCTGCCGCTGTTGTTCGTACCGCTGACGTGGGCGCGCTGGTTCGGCTGGAAGCTGCCAGAGGGCAGCACGGACCTGGCGGTGTACTTTGGCCGCTGCCTGGGCGCCACGGCGCTGGCCATCATCATCGCCGTGGCGCACGGAATCCCTGATCCGAAGAGCCATCACCTCCTCTTCGATCTGGTCTCGATGACGTCAGGGCTCATGATCGGTATCCACGTGTGGGGGTGGATACGCAAGACGCAGCCGCTTTCGGAGACCGTTGAGATCCTGGTGTGGGTCGTGGTGTTCATCATGTCCCTCTGGATCCGCTTCTCGGTGCTGGCCTGAGTCATGGTCCCGGACGCCGAGCAGATCAGGAGGAGCGGCCCGTGAACGAGCGGATGACGCTGGCGGCGCTGGCTCCGTACGTGCCCGCGGCGATCGTGCGCAGGCTGGCGCAGCTGGGCGAGGCGCCCCTGCCTCCGGTGGAGCCCGCGCGGGGGGCCAGCCTGCTGCTGGACATCGCTGGCTTCACGCCCATCGTCGTCTCGCTGAGCGGAGCGGGGCCGCGGGGCATCGATGCGCTCAAGCGCCTGCTGTCCAGCTACTTCACGGAGATGGTCGAGGGCTTGCGCGACTACGGTGGAGACATCTACCAGTTCGCCGGAGACTCGGCGGTGGCCCTCTTCGAGCCGGAGCGTGGAGAGACGGACGGCGACGTGGTGAGGCGGGCGGCGATCTGCGGCACGCACGTGCAGAAGAAGCTGGCCCGCTACGGCAGCGTGGAGCTGCTGGGGCAGCGCTTCACCCTGTCCTCGCGCATCGGTGTGGGCTTCGGCGGGTGCCACCGCATCGTGCTGGGCGAGCCGGAGCAGTGGCTGCAGACGGGACTCATTGGCCAGCCGCTGGTGCAGGCGGTGGCGGCGGAGAAGAAGTCCGCGGGTGGAGAGGTGATCCTGAGCGGCGAGGCCGCCGCGCTGATGCCTCCGGGGACGGCGGGTGAGCCTCGGGATGGCTTCTTCCGGTTCGTGCCGCCCGAGAACCTCACCGCGCCGCCCCAGAGGATGCTGCCGGTGGGCGGTGCGCGGGCGCTGGGGCAGTGCTCGCTGCTGCTCCACCCGGAGCTCCTGCGCAAGGTGATGACCTCGCACCAGGGGTTCACCGGAGACTTCCGCGATCTGACCTGTGTCTTCGTGAAGCTGAAGACGCGCAGCGCGCACTCCGATACCGAGGCCTTCGTGAGGGAGCTGAACAAGTTCTTCACGTTCGCCCAGCGCGAGAGCAACGCCCACCGCGGCGTGTTGCTGATGCCGGACTTCACGGACAAGGGCAACGTCCTCTACTTCGTCTTCGGCGCGCCCACGGCCCAGCAGAACAAGGAGTCGCTGGCGTGCCACTTCGCCACCAAGCTGATGCTCGGGCAGGCGGACTACCCCTTCATCGAGGAGCTTCGGATCGGCATCGCCACCGGGCCTGCGTACTGGGGAGAGATGGGGGCGCCCTCGCGCAAGGGCTACTGGGCTCTGGGCGAGGTGGTGAACATCGCGGCGCGGCTGATGGCGCACGCGCGCGAGCCCGGCATCCAGATTGAAGCCAACACGCAGCGCAAGGTGCAGAACGAGTTCGCCTCGGAGCACGTGGAGGACGCGAAGCTCAAGGGCATCACCCGCATGGTCCCCATCTACCGCCTCCAGTCGCGGCAGGTGCGGAGCCTGCTCGTCAAGGGACAGGGTGAGATCGTCGGGCGCCGCAAGGAGCTGGAGCTGCTGCGCGGCGCGATGGAGCAGTCCATCGCCGGAACCGGCTGCGTGTGCGTGATCTCCGGCGAGGCGGGCATTGGCAAGTCCCGCCTGTCCAGCCGGCTGGTGGAGGAGGCCGAGGCGAATGGCGCGCTGACGCTGTACGGCATCTGCTACTCGTACGAGACGTTCACGCCCTTCTTCCCGTGGAAGGAGGTGCTCGTGCAGCTCTTCCAGCTGCGTGAGGGGGACGAGCCCGCCGAGCGGCTGGAGCGCATCCGCCGTGGCTTCGAGGGGCTGGATGGCGTGGGGCCGGAGTGGGTGCCGGTGCTGGCCGGCATCATGGGCCTGCCGGTGGTGGAGGACGAGCTCACGGCGGTGCTGGACGCTCGCCAGAAGAACCAGCAGGTGTTCCACATCATCTATCAGCTGCTGGTGAAGCTGGCCGAGTCCATGCCCGTGCTCCTCTTCTTCGAGGACCTGCACTGGGCGGATCAGATCTCACTGGATCTGATTGAGTACGTGGCCGCGCGCGTCCGGTCCCTGCGGCTCACCCTGCTGGTGACGAAGCGGCCCGGCGCGGCGCTGAGCGAGCTACGGGGAAAGGACGAGGTGCACCGGGTGGAGCTGTCCCAGCTGGACGAGGAGGACACGCGCGCGCTCCTGCGGCTGCACCTGCGGCTGAACCCGCCCAACCCTGCGCTGGAAAACCTGATGCTGGCCAAGGTCCAGGGTAACCCGTTCTTCATCGAGTCGTTGGTGGAGGGGCTGGTGGAGGAGGGGCACCTGGAGGAGACGACGGGAGGCGGAAGGGTGCTGCGGCGCAGCCTGCAGAGCCTGCGGATCCCGGACTCCATCCAGGATGTGGTGCTCAACCGCATCGATCTGCTGCCGGAGCTGGAGAAGCTCATCGTCAAGGTGGCCTCCGTCATCGGCCGCATCTTCTCGCTGGACGCCGTCCACGAGCTGCTGCCGGAGGGCATCGAGCTGGATGAGACGAAGCGGGCCATGGCGCAGCTCACCAGCCTGGGGCTCGTCCTGCTGGAGATGGAGGAGCCGTACACCTGCCTGTTCAAGCACATCGTCATCCGCGACGTGGCGTACAACACGCTGCTGGTGTCCGCGCGCGAGGGTCTGCACCGGCGCCTGGCGCGCTTCCTGGAGAGGAAGGCCGCGGACAACCCCGTGAAGCCGGCGGGCATCCTCGCGTACCACTACCTGGCGGGGAATGACGAGGCCAAGGGGCTGGAGTACACGCTGATGGCCGCGCGCGCCGCCAAGCGGCAGTACGCGAACGACGAAGCCATCCACCACTACAACAAGGCCCTGGAGGTGCTCTCCTCGGCGGAGACGCTCGAGCAGCACGTGGTGCTCGAGGACACGCGCGAGGTGATGCTGGAGCTGGCGCAGACGCTGCTTCAGGCGGGCAACTACGCCGCCGCGATCCAGATGTTCGAGCAGCGCCTGACGGAAGACGAACCGGCGGAGGTGCGCGCGGAGATCCACGTGGGCCTGGGCCGCGCCTTCCAGGAGAAGGGTGAGTCAGGCCGCGCCATCCAGGAGCTGGAGCGTGGCCTACTGCTGATGGGGCGCCCGCCGCCACGCACCAAGGTAGGGCTGGTGCTGGGGACGGTGGGCCACTTCGCCTTCCATCTGCTGAGCCTCGTCTTTCCGTGGATCCTCCGGCCCGTGCCGGCGCACAAGCGGGCGCTCTTCATCAAGCAGCTCCACACGCTCTACTCGCTGGGGCGCATCTACTACTTCGTCGATCTCTCCAAGCTCATCTGGGCCACGCTGGTGGCGCTCAACATGGCGGAGCGGGCCCGCACCGACTACGGCCTGAGCCAGGCCAGCTCGTACTACGGCACCGTGCTCTTCGGCGCGGGGCTGCTCAAGCGCTCGGCGCGCTACCTCAAGCGGGCGCTGGACTTTGGCCGGCGCTCGCATGACGCGGTGGCGGAGGGCATCGCGCTGGGCCGGCTGGGGTTCAACGCCATCTTCACCAACCAGCAGGATCGGGCCGGCAAGCTGGGCGAGGAGGCGGTCAGCACGCTGCGCCAGGTGGGCGAGCGGTGGGAGGTGCAGACCGCCATGATGGTGGTGGGCACCAGCCACTTCCTCGCCTCGCGCTTTGAGACGGCGGAGAAGTACTACCGCGAGATGGGCGAGATGGGGGTGGAGCTGAACGCGCTCATGCACCAGGGGTGGGCGCATGCCTGGGTGCCCATGTGCCGCTACCTGCGGGGCGAGGGCGATGTGGTGCAGCTGTGCGCGGATCTGCAGAAGGGGCTGAACATCAGCATCGAGGTGGATGATCTGGCCAACCAGTGTGCCGCGCTCAACCACCTGGCCAATGTCAGCGTGCGCGAGCACCGCGTGGAGGAGGCGGCCCGGCTGGCCGTGCAGGCCTTCGACACCGTGTGGAAGTACCAGGTGCTGGTGCCGTTCCTTCAGATCGGGCTGGTGGACGCGGCGGAGGCGGCGCTCTTCGCGCTGGAGGAGAAGGCCACCTCGGTGCCGCGCTCGAAGCTGCTGCGGATCGTCCGCCTGGGCTCCCTCAAGGCGCGGATGCTGTCGCGCATCTACCCGTACATGAAGGGCCCGGCGCTCCGGGTGACGGCCCGCTACCTGCGGCTGCGCAAGGGCATGGCCGCCTCCGAGCCTGTGTTCCTCGAGGCCATCTCCATCCTCGAGAAGGGCCCCAACCGGTGGGAGCTGGGCGTGGCGTACTTCGACGCGGCCGTGGCCCTGCCTCACCGGCGTGCGCAGTTCCTGGCCCGCGCGCGGGAGATCTTCACCGCCATTGGCGCCCGGGCCGAGCTGCGGCGCGTGCAGCGCCTGGAGATGAGCAGCGCGCCCCTGCTCAAGCAGCCCCAGGCGCTGCCCTCCGCGGCTCGGGTTCCAAGCTGAGCCGCTGGGGCTGCAGGCCCAGCTTCTCCATCTGCTGGGCATCCCACTCCTCGATTGGATCCAGGCCGGCGATGTAGCGGCGGGCCTTGTTCTTCACGGGGTTGCGGATGTTGAGGATCTCCGGTCCGGAGAAGAGCACGGCGCTCTTGTAGCGCGGCATGTCGCTCATCATCAGCTTGGAGGAGTAGTGCCGCAGGAGGTTGGGCAGTGAGCCTATCTGCTTGCACAGCCGGACGTAGTGCTCCGCCACCTCCGAGGGCTCCAGGTTCTTCGGGCGGTGGCACAGCGTGTACCCGTCATAGTCCCGGCTGATGGTATTGGGCAGCAGCCGCCCCTCCGCCTGGAGCTGACGGTAGAAGGGCGTCTCCGGGTACGGACAGACGATGCCCAGGAACGTGATGGAGAAGTGCTTCAGGTCCGCCAGGTACTGGGGGAGCTTCTCCAGGTACTCGTTGGTGTCGCCGTCCGAGCCGACGATCAGTCCGAACGAGAGGATGATGCCGCTCGAGAAGGTGCGGTGGATGGCGGCGTCGATCTCGGACAGCTTGTTCTGGCCCTTGTTCATCGCCTTGATGGAGTCCGGGTTGAGGGACTCCAGGCCGGTGTAGATGTAGCGGCAGCCGGCCTTGGCCATCAGCTTCACCAGGGACTCATCCTTGAGGATGTTGAAGGTGAGGGCGCAGCCCCAGTTCTTCTTCAGGGGGATGAGCGCCTCGCACAGCTCGCGCAGGTACTTAGGCGAGCCGCCCAGGTTGTTGTCCACGAACCCGAAGAAGTTGTCGAGCAGCCCGAAGAAGTTCTTGTTGAAGGCCATCTTCGTCTGGATCTCGTTCACCACGTCGGCGACGGGGCGGTAGCGGTACTTCTCGTGGCCCGTGAGCACGCAGAAGTTGCAGCTGAAGGGGCACCCCCGTGACGCCTCGATGCTCGACATCCGCATGGGGCTGAGCTTGAAGTCGAGCAGATCGTAACGCTGCGGCTTGATCGCGGCCGGGCCGAGCGAGGGCAGGTTGTAGCGCCTCTTGAGCTGGCCCTTCTCGAAGTCCTGGATCAGCGCGGGGACGTTGGCCTCGGGCTCGCCGAGCACGATGGCGTCGAAGTACTGCGCCGCGTCGTCTGGGAACCAGCTGGCGTGCCGCCCGCCCGCCACCGTCACCATCCCGCGCTGGCGGAACAGCGTGGAGAGCACCTTCGTGTGCTCGTAGTACGAGTGCAGATAGGAGAAGAAGACGAGATCCCAGTGGCGATCCAACGGGATCTCCACCTCCTTCTCGTTGAAGATCTCCACCTCGGCGTGGGGGGGACAGAGCGCGGCCAGCAGCTCCGGCACCGAGGACTGCATGATCGACAGCTCTTTCACCCGAAGGCGGGTGGGGTGTGTGTACGTCGCGATGATCGCAATGCGCATGGAGGGAACGGAATAATGTCACATTGTTGGAAAAATGACATTTTCCGGCTACCCGAGCGGGCCTCTATGAGGGCTCAGAACTGCCCGCCCTCGATGACCTGCTCTGCGCGGTAGCACAGCAGCGACACGAACATGCCGAACTGGGCGAAGCGCTTGTTGGTCGTCTGCCCGTGCGCGTAGCGGTAGTAGATCTGCTGGGCGATCACCGCGAGCCGGAACAGGCCGAACACGTAATAGAAGTGGAAGTCGTTGATGGCCAGGCCGGATTTCTTGGCGTAGTCCTCCACCAGCTCGCGGCGCGTCATCATGCCCGGCAGGTGCGTGGGCAGCATGCGGGCCAGCTGGAACTCCTCCGGATCGTCCGCCTGGACCCAGTACGCCAGCGAGCACCCCAGATCCATGAGCGGGTCGCCCAGGGTGGCCATCTCCCAGTCCAGCACGCCGATGATCTTCAGCGGATCCTTCGGATCCAAGACGATGTTGTCGAACTTGTAGTCGTTGTGGATGAGCGCCGTGCGTCCGCTCTCGGGGGGCAGGTGCTCGGCGAGCCACTTCATGACGGCCTCACCGTCAGGAGCATCGTCGGTGCGGGCCTTGCGGTAGCGCTCGCTCCAGCCCTCCACCTGCCGGCGCGCGTAGCCCTCGGGCTTGCCGAAGTCCGAGAGCCCCGCCGCCTGCACATCCACTTTGTGCAGCGCCACCATCACATCCACCAGGCTTCCACAGAGCTTGCGCGCGTCCTCGGGGCTCAGGGACACCCCCGGGGGCAGATCCTTGCGCAGGATGGTGCCGTGCAGCCGCTCCATCACGTAGAAGGGGCTGCCAATGACGCTGTCGTCCTCGCAGTAGGCCAGCGGCTTGGGGCAATAGGGGAACACCCGGTTCAGCACCGAGAGCACGCGGTACTCCCGCCCCATGTCATGCGCCGTCTTCGCCTTCGTGCCGAAGGGCGGCCGGCGCAGCACCCACTCCCTGTCTCCCTGGCGGACGAGGTACGTGAGGTTGGACGCGCCCCCGGGGAACTGGCTGATCTGCAGCGGGCCGGTGAACGCGTGGTTCTGGCGCGCCAGCCACTCCTGCAGCTTGAGCGCATCCAGCTCCTCGCCCTGGCGGACCGGCTGTGTCTCCTCGCGGGAGTGGCGCGCGTGCTGCTTCAGCAGGCTGCGGGCCACCGACAGCTTGTGGACCTCGTCCGGGCCGTCGTAGATGCGCGCCGCCCGCTCGTGCCGGTAGAGGAACGCCAGGATCGTGTCATCCGTCATTCCCAGCGCGCCGTGCACCTGGATGGCCCGGTCCAGCACGCGCTCCATGGCCTGCGCGGTGAGGTACTTGATCATGGAGATCTGATCGCGCGCGGCCTTGAAGCCCTCGTGCTCGGCGTGCTCGGCCGCCTGCAGCACCAGGGCGCGCGCGGCCTGGATCTCCGCGGCGCACTCGGCGATCCACACCTGGACGATCTGCTGATCGGCCAGCCGCTGGCCCTCGCCCAGCTGGCGGGTGAGGGCGCGGTGGATCAGCTCGTCCAGCGCGCGCTGGGAGATACCCAACCAGCGCATGCAGTGGTGGATGCGGCCAGGGCCGAGCCGATCCTGCGCGAGCATGAAGCCCTGGCCCTCGGGACCCAGCAGGTGGCTGGCGGGCACGCGGCAGTTCGTGAAGCGCACCTCGGCGTGCGAGTAGTAGCCTCCGCCCGAGTGGCCCATGACCGGGATGTTGCGCACCAGCTGGAAGCCCGGGCGGTCCGTCTCCACCAGCAGCATGGAGGCTCGCTGGTGGCGCGGCGCCTGCGGCGAGGTGACGACCATGGCGATGGCGAAGCTGGCGCCGTCCGCTGAGGAGGTGAACCACTTGCGGCCGTTGAGCACGTACTCATCACCCTCGCGCACGGCGGTGGCGGCGAGGGTGGTGGGGTTGGAGCCGGGGTTCTCCGGCTCCGTCATCGCGAAGCAGCTGCGGATGTCACCGCGGGCCAGCGGCTCCAGCCAGCGCTTCTTCTGCTCGGGGGTGCCGTGCTGCAGCAGCAGCTCCGCGTTGCCCGCGTCCGGAGCCTGACAGCCGAACACGTAGTGCCCGGTGGGAGTACGGCCGGCCACCTCGGAGAAGAGGCCCAACTCGACCAGGGACACCCCCAGGCCGCCCAACTCCTGGGGCAGGTTGGGCGCCCAGAAGCCCTGCGCCTTGGCCGCGCGGCGTTTCTCCGCGAGTACGGGCTCCAGGCGGGCCCAGTCCGCGCTGAGGAACAGCGGCTCGAGCGGGACGAGCTCACGGTCCACGAACTGGCGGAGCCGCGCGAGCCGCTCACGAGAGGTAGGGGGGAGGGAGATGTACATAGGCTCTCAGCGGTAGGTGAGCAGGCTGGGATCTCCAGCCAGCTCCAGGTGGGCCACGCTATTGAAGCCGGACAGCATCAATGTGCCACGGCGCAGGCGCAGCTCGGTGAGTGAGGCGTTGTAGATGGTCCAGTTGAGGGCGAACGTCTTCTCGGGCGTGAGGCCCAGCGCCGCCTGGACGGCGAACGCGATGGGGCCTCCGGAGGTGACGACGACGATGCGCTTGTGGCCGGAGCGCGCCAGCCGCTCCAGGCTCTCACGCAGGCGCGTCTGGAAGGCCTCCCACGTCTCGAACGGGGCGCGCTCGTGGGGCGTGCCCTCCATCCAGTGCTGCATCGCGCGCGCGAAGGCTGTCTGGAACTGGCGGCTGTCCGAGAAGAGGGCCACCCGCTGATCGGGCGTCAGCCCCAGCTCCGCCATGACGCGGGGCAGGTACGCGCCGAGGATGGACTCGTGATCGTACTCGTTGAAGTCGGCGTGCGAGTCCGTGGAGGCAGCGCCCTCCAGGCCCTGGAGCATGGCGCCGAGCGTGGCACGCTGACGCTCCAGGGTACCGCTGAGCCAGGTGTCGGCGCTCAACCCAATGCGCCGCAGGTGCTGGCCCAGCAGGAGTGCCTGGCGCTCCCCCAAAGGCGAGAGCCGATCGTAGTGATCGGTTCCGAAGGAGGCTTGGCCGTGGCGGACGAGGTAGAGGCGGGTCATCGCTCGTGACTCCGCCGGAAACTACTGGACGGGGGGGCACCCCGTCCAAGCCTACGTCCAGATACAGCTACAGCGAGCCCGGTTAGAGCACCCCGGGGACGCAGAGGTAGGGCGGGATGCCCAGGCTGGAACGCGGGATGCCATCCACCGGCGCGTAGCCCGCCTGCGCGCCAATGTAGGTGACCATCCCGGCGAAAGGCGGGATCTGGAGCTCCCGGAACGCCCAAGGCCGGCGCGACACCGAGTCGGTCTTCGTGTCATTGAACTTGTAGGTGATCGCCTCGGGACGGGGATTCGTCGCCCGCATCAGCACCACGTTGAAGCCCACCGGCGACGTCGCCTCGTTCGTGACGATGAAGCCGCGCGCCGAGCGCAGGGTGTCCGCCGGCAGCGGCGCCCAGTCCAGCACGTAGACCTCTCCCTGAGTGCCCTCGAGGGAGATGCCATCCGCCGGCGCCCTTAGCGCCTGGTTGCCCGCGTGGTGGGTGACGACCACGGCCACCGAGTGGTACCGCGTCGGATCCATGAAGTCCGCCACCACGGTGGGGCGGCTCAGGTTCTCCGACAGGTGCTTGGCGACCGCCTCCAGGACGCCGTTGCGGCCAATGACCACCGACTCCTGAGAGGTGCACGTGGAGAACATGGTGTTGATGGGGCGCATCGACACCGTCGGAAAATACGTCGTCGGGACAATGGTCGGGCCTGGGTAACCGGGACCATTCGGGGGAAGGGGAGGCTCATTGGTCGTACCCTCGCCCGACGAGAACATGAAGAAGGGCACATCGGCGCGGCTGGGGACACCCTCTACCTCGAAGAACCCGTTCGGAGCCGGGGCAATCGGGGTACCCACCGTGGCCTGGGTGATCGGATCCCACGCGCTGATGGCCGCCCCCGTCACCGCCGCGCGGCTGAACATCGGCAGGCCCTCGGAGAGGAACGGCGGGAAGGGATCGCAGACCGGGCACGGCCTGCACATGGGAACGTGGCTCCCATCAATCTGGCACCCGGCCAGAGCGATGAAGTACGCCTCGGGGTCCCAGGACAGTCCAGCGATGCGCGTGTCGATCTTCACGCTGCTGGCGGGCACGAACGTCGTCGTGGGGATGAAGGTGGAAGGGGCCGGAGCGGTGCCTTGCTCGCAGGCGCTCACCAACAGGCACGAGCCAATGAGTGCGGCGTAACGGATGTAGCGATTCATGATCAAAGGCTTCCTTCTCAGTTCTCAGGGAGGATGTGGACGACGGGCGGCCTCTCGCCGTGGCACTGCTGGGCGCAGTTACCAAACCGGCTCGGCTCCGTCCCAGACTCGAACCGCTGCTGGAAGTACTCCGTCCCGTGGAGGTTGAGGTGGCACGCCGAGCACGTGTTGATGCTGGGGCGCAGGGCGCTCTCACGCGTGAAGTGGCACGTGGTGCAGTCGTTCTTCGCCACCGGGAACTTGCGCGACCGCATGTGGATGCGGTGGATGTTCTCGTTGAAGGTGAAGCCCAGCTCCGTCTCGTTGGTGTGGCACGTCTTGCAGGCCTCGATGTGATCCACCGGCAGGCCGTGGCGCAGGTTGTCCAGTGAGAGCACGCCGCGGTGGCACATCTGGCAGTTGCCCACGTTGCCCGGATACGTCGTCGGCGCCTCCTGGCCCACCTGGAAGAAGAAGGGCTTGAGCTTCGCGAAACGCTCACCGTTGAAGTAGCGGTTCCACTTGATGAGGCCCACGTATGTTCCCGCCTGGGCGTCATCCGGCAGCTTGAAGGCCTGGCGTGAGCCGAACTTCGCGGCGAACTCGGCATGGTCCAGCGGGGTGGTCGCCGTCAAGGAGTTGAGCGGCCAGGCGAAGTTGCGCGAGTAGTAGGGCTTCTTCTCCTTCGGGTTGCTGGCCACCCGCATCAGGTGCAGAGGGCCCGCCATGTTCACCGCGGTGACCATGTCCACCTCCAGCGTGGTATCCAGATAGGGGATGCTGACGTGCAGCGTGCCGTTGGCGTTGTTGGAGACCGTGTCAAGGCCGCTCTGGAACCAATCCGGATGGTGCAGGCGGTTGCCCTCACCGTCGCGTCCCTCGGCGAACATGTTCACCACGTCGCCCGGCATGAAGAACTTGCCGTTGGCCGGCTCGACGATCCTCAGGTTCGGGTTGGCGCCGAAGGTGCAGCGCACGTTCTGGTTGCCCTGCTCGTCGTAGCAGGTGGCCGGCAGATCCTCGGGCGCCACGAACGTGACCGGGAAGTAGAACGGCTCGTCGGGGATCTGGCTCCACGTCACGCGCACGGCACCCTGGCCGCGCAGATCCGCGGGGATGCGGAACGTCTTG
>Ga0247825_10001736_pt1 | contig 14380 bp, 12 predicted proteins | sample 13C_Vanillin_Day_FD_194413 | JGI IMG/M metagenome (GOLD analysis project Ga0247825, IMG submission 194413) | Soil microbial communities from agricultural site in Penn Yan, New York, United States - 13C_Vanillin_Day48 | ecosystem: Environmental > Terrestrial > Soil > Agricultural land | place...
CGCGGGCGGAGAGAAAGAGCGCGTGCCCGCCGAGCTGGAAGGCGCCGACCTCGAAGGAGACGCGGGTGCGGGTGCTGCTCTTGGCGAAGATCATCCCCAGCGTCTTGCCGGCGAGCGGCTTGTCGGTGCAGTCGCCCCGCTTCATGCGGGCGGCGAGATCGAAGACGGCAAGCAGCTCGGCGCGGGTGAAGTCGGGGATGGCGAGAAAGTGACGTGGGGTGGTCATGGCGAGCCTATTGTAGTCGCCACTTCCCGCCTATGGAAGTCCGACGCCCTTTACTCTCCCCAGCCGAACAGCAGCCGCAGCTGAACGCCGAAGATGACCCCTAGCTCGCTGCCCGACGAGCCTCCCGTGACGCGCCCGAATCGAGCCGTCGGGCCCAGTGAGAAGACGCCCTTCCCCACCATGGCCGCGGTGCGGATGCCGGTGAAGGTCTCGGTGCACTCCGAGCAATCGTCCTGCGAGTAGTACCGAAGTACCGACGGGCCGACCTCCAGGTGCACGTCGCGCGACGGATGCGCCCGCACGAAGAGCTCCACCCCTACCGGCTCTAGGATGCTGCTGTCGAAGGAGCTCCAGGGCTCCCAAGCTGCCCAGATTCCACCGCCGATGCTGAACTTCTGGCTGACCCGCCGGGCATAGGAGAGCCCGCCCTGGAGGATACCGACATCGACGGCGATGTGATTCCTGCGAATCGCCATGTCCTGGGCGACGCCTGGCGTCGCGCTCGCCAGGGCGAGCGCCACCAGCACCCTCGGGTATCTGCTGCGGAAGAACGGGTGCATGAGCACCTCCAGGAGGAAGATGCGCATGATCTACCATGGGGCCGTGACCGGAGCGTGACCCGTGGACCTAGGGCAGCCCGACGATGCGTCTGACCCGCGCGAACCGGCGGTCACCGCGAAGCCGGTCGAGGCGCGGGTCGCGGTCGAGGTACACCACGTCGCCGGCACGGTCCTCCACCGCTTCCTCGAGCCAGGCGAAGGCCCGGCGGCGATCGCCGAGCGCCTCGGCGATCGAGGCGAAGAGATAGGGGGACACGTAGCGCGCGGCGGTCAGCGAGTCGAGCCTGGCCAGGACGGCCCGGGCCTCCCCGGGCCGCCCGCCGAGCGCGTGCACGCGGCCGAGCGCGGCCAGCGCCTCGGGATCGTCGGGCGCGCGGTCGAGCGCCGCGCGGTACTGGGACTCGGCCAGCTCGTAGTCGCCCATCACCTCCGCCAGCAGCCCCAGCAGCCGGCGCGTCTCCGCGCGGGAAGAGTCCGCCGCCAGCGCGCGGTCGAAGCTCTCGCGCACCTCCGCGTACCTGCCAGTGTAGAGGTTGTGCCAGCCGAGGTATGCGATCGTCTCCGGATCGAGGGGATCGAGCTCCAGGGCGCGACGGGCGTGCATCTGAGCTTCGTCCACTCGGCCGATGGCCAGCAGCAGGCGCGCGTACCAGAGGTGCACCTCGACTCGGCTGGGATTGATCGCCATGGCCCGCCGGAACGCGGAGTCGGCCGCCGGCCAGTCGCGATCGTAGAGGAAGCGCACCTGCGCCAGCGCGGTGTGAGCGACGGCGAGCGAGCTATCGAGCACCAGTGCGCGGATCGCGGCGGCGCGCGCCGCCGGCATGGCTTCGGATGGTCGAGCGCCCTGCGTCAGGACGCGCTGCAGCTGCGCGGCGGCGAGTTCCGCCCAGGCCGGGGCGAAGCTCGAGTCCAGCCCGATTGCTTCCTCGTAGAGTGCCGCGGCGTACGACGGGTCGGCACCGGGCCGGCGGGCCAAGGCATGTCGAGCCCGAAGATAGACCAGATACGCGTGGGGGTTTGACCGGATCAGCACGCTGTCGGCCCAACGCCCGGTGCCGGGGATCCGGAGCGTCGCCACGATCGACCGGACGATCTCCTCCTGCACGGCGGCGATCTCGTCCGGAGGCCGCTCGTAGGTCTCACTCCAGAGATCGAACCCTTCGCTCACGCTCACCAGGTGTACCGAGACCCACAGGCGGTCGTTGGCATGACGCACGCTCCCCTCGAGCACGGTGGCCACGCCGAGGCGCCGGCCGGCCTCCTGGGGGTCCTCACCGGCGCGCCTGAGCGCGAAGGCGGAAGTGGAGGCCGCGACCTGGAGCCCGGGCACACGACCGAGTCCGGCGGTCACCTCCTCGGCCATCCCATCGCTGAAGAACTCGTCGGCGCTGTCGGGGCTGGCGTTCACGAAAGGGAGGACCGCGATCGAGCGGGGTCGCGGCTCCGGCGCCGCGGCGGCCGGCGTCGGTGCCGTGGCCGTGTACCGGAGCCAGAGCGTGAAGGCGAGGAGGCCGAGCACGGCGAAGGAGAAGAAGGCCCAATGGGGCGACAGACGACGCACGGTGGCGACGCGCTCCCGGTGGACGGTGTCGCCCGCCGGGGGAAGCGGTTGTCGTGGTGGTGGATCGGTTACGTGGGCCACGCGTAACTATAGGCCCCTCGAGGCACCGGGGACCAGCAGCCTCCCCTGGAGTTCCCCCTAGCCCGACGATGGCCTGAGGCATAGAGTAGAGAACGGCCCATCCTCGGCCCCATCGAATGGGGCGGTCCCATGCACATTCCAGGCGATCTGATCGTGCTCGCCACTCCGGTCGACCTGCGTCCGAGCACGGCTTCCTAACACCACGGTTCCAGATGGGCGCGAAGGAGACCTGGTACGACGTGAAGCTCGTGGGCTCGGTGTACAAGGGAAAGGTGAAGCACCCCAAGCGTCCGGACCTCGGCATGTTGCCCGCCGCACTCACTCCGTCCCAGCCGTTCGGCGAGCTGGCCGCCAACGAGATCGTCGTGCAGTATGCGGCCGTGACCGCCGGCAACAGCAGCTGGGCGGCGGCGGCACCGCTGATGCCGGGTGAGCGAGCGATCTTCATCTTCCGGCGGTGCTACTACTGTCTTCCGATCGGCGGGCTGGCAACCAGTCGGGGGCCGTATTACAAGGCGAATGCGCTGGTGGCACTGGGGCGGGCGAGCAAGCTGGCGCCTGCCGAGTGGGAGCGGCTGGCGGAGCGACGGTAGCTCCGCGCCCGCTCGCCGACCCGGCGCAACAGGCCAGTGGCGGATGCGTGGTGGACGAACGGTGGGCCGACGGCAATGCACGAGAATTTGGCGAGCCTGCAAGAAGCGCTCGGTAATCGCTACCGGCTCCTCCGCGAGCTTGGTAGCGGTGGTATGGCTGCCGTCTATTTGGCGGAAGACACCGAGCGCGGCGAGCGCGTCGCCGTCAAGGTGCTTCGGCGCGAGCTGACCGCCATCCTGGGGACCACCCGTTTTCATCGCGAGATCGAGATCCTCAGCGGGCTCCAGCACCCGAACATCGTCCCGGTGCTGGACTCCCGTCAGGCGGGAACGCGGCTCTACTACGTGATGCCATTCATTCCCGGGGACAGTGTACGTGCCCGGCTGGAACGGCAGGGACCATTCCCCGTGGAGGACGTGATCCGAATCGCGAAGGATATTGGCGAGGCGATCGACTATGCGCACGAGCACGGTGTGCTGCACCGCGATATCAAGCCCGAGAACGTGCTGTTCGACGGACCGCGAGCGCTGGTCTGCGACTTCGGAGTGGCCCGTGCAATCGAGGCGGCAGGAGGCGAGTTCAGCTCCTCCAGCGGTCTTGTCGTCGGCACGCCGACGTACATGAGCCCGGAGCAGGCTACCGGAGGCGAGGTGGATCAGCGATCCGACGTGTACTCCCTCGGGTGTGTGATCTACGAGATGCTCGCGGGCGAGCCGCCATTCGCAGGCCCGACCGCCCAGGCCGTCCTCGCGCGAAAACTCAGCGAGCCGCCGCGGGACCTGCGAACCGTACGGCAGGACGTATCGGCCGCAATGGAGCGGGCGGTGCTTCTCGCCATGGAGAAGGACCCGGCCCGACGGCCGGAGAGCGCTAGCACGTTGGTAGGAATGCTCACTTAGGGCACGATATCCAACGGAGTGCTCAGTGCCGGCTCGGTACCCGGCTCTCTGCCCTGAGGACGAGATTCGCGCCGGGCTTCGGAATGCTCGGCCACGAGGTGATCCACCGGGACGTCGAGCCGGGCAACATTCCTGCTCGGCGACGATCGCTCGCTGGTGTGCGACTTCGGCATTGCCCGGGCCGTCGAGTTGGGGCGGCCGCGGACGGCGGCCGAGCTGGTGGCGCGGTTCGCCGCCGGTGACCGGCCGGCCTAGGTGCGGGCGCTCGCTCGGGCCATCTAGCTATAGCCAATTCTACGGCGTATTGTGGAACACACTCAGTATTACGCAAAATTCACGGTACGGTGATCAAGTTGCCATTGTCCCCCACCGAGGTCTCGTGTGGGCGTCACCGTGATGGACCAGACTGAACGCCTGCGGGCCGCGCTCGCGGACCGCTACGAACTCGATCGTGAAGTCGGGTCCGGCGGGATGGCCCATGTCTACCGCGCCCATGACCGGCAGCACGATCGGGACGTCGCGATCAAGGTGCTCAAACCCGAGCTGGCCGCGGCGCTCGGCACCGAGCGCTTCCTGCGGGAAATCCACATCGCGGCCCGCCTCCAGCATCCTCACATCCTTCCGCTTTACGACTCGGGCGTCGCCGACGGCTTCCTGTATTACGTCATGCCGTACGTCGAAGGCGAGACTCTCCGTGACCTCATCCGGAGGGAGAAGCAGCTTTCGCTCGGGAACGCCATTCAGATCGCCAGGGACGTGGCCGAGGCCCTGAGTTACGCCCACACGCATGACGTGCTCCACCGCGACATCAAGCCGGCCAACATCCTGCTGAGCGGGGAGCACGCCGTGGTCGCAGACTTCGGCATCGCGAAGGCGATCTCGGCGGCGGACGAGGAAGCCCTGACGGGGACCGGGATCGCGATCGGCACGCCCGAGTACATGAGCCCGGAGCAGGGAAGCGGAGAGCAGGGGGCGGATCGGCGCTCCGACATTTATGCCCTCGGTTGTGTGCTCTACGAGATGCTGGCGGGGCAGCCGCCGTTCACCGGTCGGACGGCGCAGAGCATCCTGGCGCGGCACCGGCACGATGCGCCCCCGTCGCTGCGGGTGGTTCGGCCCGCGCTGCCGCCGGAGATCGAACAGGCAGTGGAGACCGCGCTGGCCAAGGTGCCGGCGGATCGGTTCGATACGGCCCAGGAGTTTGCCGAGGCACTGGCAGGCGCCACCCAATCAGGGACACGGACGGCGAGCAGGGAGACCCGGCCAGGACGCGGACGGATAACGGCCGCCGCGGCCGCCCTGACCGCACTGGCCGTGGGCGGAATCTGGTGGACGGTGCATACCCCTGACGGGGCCGCCGATCCGTACAAGGTGATGGTTTTCCCTCTGGTGGATCACGCTGCAGACAGAGGTCGAACCGGTGCCGGCGAGGAAGTCGCCATCATGATCGGCAGCGCCCTCGAGCATACGGAGCCGCTCAAGTGGATCGACGGGTGGAGTTCGCTGAACTCCACCCAGCGGAGTGACACCCGGCTCCTCACCACCCAGGCGGCGCGGGAGATCAGCCGCAGCCGGGGCGCCCGATACTACATCGACGGGTCGATCGTGCGCGCGGGCGATTCGGCGACAATCGTCCTACGGTTGAATGATGCACAGGGTGACTCGGTGGTGACCCAGAAGAGCAGTACCGGGCCATCGACGGGCGCAGGCGTCGCGGAGCTCGGGCTGCGGGCGGCCGTGGGTCTCCTTCCGGCACTGGTGGACCCGGGCCGCTCATCGGCAGGGGCCACGCTCGCCGCGTTCGCGGACCGCCACCCGGCAGCGATCGCCAACTGGCTACAGGGCGAGCGCGAGTATCGCCGATCCCAGTTCGTGGGGGCGCTCCGGTATTTCCGCCGCGCTGTCGAAGCCGATTCCAACCTCGCGGTGGCTGCCTTGCGTGGCGCCGAGTCCGCCAGTTGGGCCGAGCGATGGGACGAGGCGCCCGCGCTGGTGGAGCTGGCGCTGCGCCACCGCGATTATCTCCCCAAGCGGTATCAAGACTTCGGGAGCGGGTTACGTGCCTACTACAGTGGAGAGGCCGACTCGGCGGTTGCGTATTTCTCGGCGGCTCTCGCCGCGGACTCCTCGTGGAGCGAGGCCTGGATGGCCCTGGGGGAGACCTTTAGTCATCTCCTTCCGAGGACGGCAGGGCCGGTGGACTCGCTGACGGAGGCCGCCTTCGAGGCCGCACGTCGGTCGGACACGACCTTCACACCGCCACTCTTCCATCTCGCCGAAATCAACCTCCGGCGCGGCGAGGTCGAGCAGAGCGCTATCCTGATCAGGAGCTTCGGCAGCACCAATCCCGACAGCTTCTACACCCTTCAACTCGGGATGATGCTCAGGTGTGCCCAGGGCGACACCGCCCGATCGCATTGGAATGCGCTGTTGCCTGACCACGCCATGGAGGCGTTGCAGGCCGCCAGGTGGCTGTCCGCCTCGGCGGCATATCCTGCCTGCGCGGCCGACGGTTTCCGCAGCCTCCTCTTCTCTACCGCAGCGCCAGCAAGCGTTCGCTACGCCGCTGTGATTGGATTGCAGAACCTTCTAGTTGCACTCGGGCGACCACAGGAGGCGCAAGCCGTGCTCGACTCCGCGGTCGCCGGCGGCATTCCCGCGGCAAAGGGGCTGTTCGTGCTGGACGCAGCGGCGGGCGCGGGAATGGAAGAGCGCGCGGCCTCGGTCATCGCCGAACTCGCGGCGCCCTACGACTCGATGAGCGGAGCCCGACTCTGGTATCACGGCCTTTGGGCCTATCACCAGCGACGGCTGGATCGGCTCACGCAGATTACGGAGGCGCTCACAAAGGTAGCGGCCCACAGCGGGAGCCGGAGCGATTACCTCCTCTTCGAAATCATGTCCGGATACCAGGCACTTCTCCGGGGCGACACTACGGAGGTGATCCGACGGTTTACGGGGCTGGCCCCGGTCGCGGCCCAAGCCGACCTCAGCTGGGGTCTTTGGGAGTCGCTCGGCGACGTCCGGATCACGCTCGCCCGGTTACTGCTGGCTGGAGGACGAGCTCGTGAGGCGTATGACGTGGCGCGTATCTTCGACGGGCCGCAGTCGTTGGTGTTCGTTCTCTATCTTCCTGCCAGCCTGGAGCTTCGTGCCCAAGCGGCGGAGCTCTTGGGCGACCGGAACCTGGCTGCATCGAACCGGCAAAGGTTGGCCCTGCTCGCGAGAAGCGGGAATCGGCAGTCTGTTTCTGCCCGCGAGCAGCTCACCACCCCGAAACGCTGATGCAGTCCGCAGGATCACCTTCAACCCCTTGAGAGCCCAGGGCCCAAAGGAGAAGCTACATGACTCCCCCGATCCCCCCCACACCGGAAGAAGTCGCGACGACGCTGAAAGTGTATGGCGTTGTGAGCAGCGACCAGATGGCGGCGATCAGCAGGCAACTCTACTCTCTCACGGAGTGGGTCAACTTCCTCGAATCAGTACGCGGCGGTGGGTCGGGCGCCCCACCTCCTCCGCCGCCGAAATGGCCGCCATGAGCGCGGAGAGCAAGCGATACACTGAGCATTCGCGCACCGACGGCCTAGGCTGGCCACCGGCGTGGCTGAGCGGGCGCGCGCTGACGGCGAGTCTCTGCCTCGTCTCAGCGTGCACCTGCAGCTCCTCCACCACCAGCAGCGTGCAGACGGATGACAACGACCGGGTGGCGATCCAGGGAGGCGCCAACCCCTCGGTCCTCGCGGTCGATGGCCGCGGAAGAACCAAGTGCCTGGCCAGTGAGCTGTTCGAGGGCACCGGGATCATAGACTTGAACGACCGTATTGAGTCCCCGACCGGCTGCAGTACGGAGATCGTGGCATTCTCCAGTGACCGGGCGGTCGAGCTCAAGGCGGCGCCGAAATGGACCCACGATCCCTCTAATCCCGTCACCCTGGCGGTGAAACCGCCGGTAGAAGTCGAGCTCCGCTTTTACGTACCACAAGGAGTTCCCGGAGTCGCTACCGAGGCCCAGGATGAGATGGACGAGGCCACCGCCCTCTATGCCATGAATCGCGCCGGCATTGCCTTCAAGAGCCTGAGCACTGTGGCCTATTCACCAGCTCAGGCGGTCCTGATCGGTAACGGCTGCGGCGGCGGCAACGCCGCCGGTCTCGCGAAGGCCGGTGCGAGCCTGTACGACCCCGGCGTAATCAACGTCTATTACGTGAGCCAGATCAACTGGTCAAACTACCTCTTCGGCTATAACTGCTATCTAGAGTCCATCGTCGTGGGAGGAAGCAATGCCATCGGGGAGAACATCATCTTTCTCTCGCTCGCGAGCCGACCTCCCACGACGCTGGCGCACGAGCTGGGCCACGCGCTGGGCCTCCGTGGCAAGGTGGGGCACACTTATGGCGTCCCAGGCTTCACAAACCGCAATCTGATGATGAGCGGCATCAGCTTCAATGCTCAGGCGCTCCAGGACCACTTTTCCCTGGGACAGGGATATCGCATGAGCCTCGACCGGCTTTCCTGGCTGAACCATGCGCGGCCGAGTGGCGCGGCTCCCATTCGGGCGGGCGACAACAGACCCTGTCAGCTCACCGTGGCTGCAGCGACGGGCGATTTCTGTCCGCCGCTCGCCTTGGACCAATGACAGGCCGAGCGACTCGGCGACTCGTTCTCCTTCTTGCGGCCCTTGGCGTGGCTGCGTGCGAGGCTCTCCAGCCGGCGGAACGGGCGACGATTGACGCCTGGCTCGGATGCATCGAGTGCGACGCGCACGAGCTGGACTCGGTCCTCGCCCTGGCTGGGCGGAAGCGCAACGCCACCGTCACCGCTCTCCAGGATGGTCTCCTCGAGGGGCCCTCGCCCGGCCAGCGGCAAAACCTGGAGCGTCAACTCGACTCCAGCTACCAGATCCTCGTTGCATATCGGGGGCCGAACGGAGCCGTCGTGTCGCAGGCTGAGTTCGTGAGGCGGTACAGGGACAACATCATCGGGACCTACCGCGTTCGCTCCGCCGTGGCGCTGGCACACATCGGGGGACCGGACGTCAAGCCGGCCCTCGATTCGGCGGCGGCCGATGAGCTGAGGATTGCGGGGGACAGCCTCCGACCGGTGGACCTCGACGCAGTTCGCTTCGCCCGCGACAGCATCTGGCAGTAGCAGACCGGCCGGTCGTGTTCAGTTCGCCTGCCAAGTAGACCTGCGCGGTGCCCCCGAGCTACAGGATATACCGCCGCAAGTCGTCGTCGTTCACGATCCGGGCCAGCCGCTCCCGCACCCCCGCCTCGTCGAACCGGATCTGCTTCTCTGGGAGCTCGGGCAGCTCGAACAGCACGTCCTCCATCAGCGCCGCCATCACCGTGTGCAGCCGCCGCGCCCCGATGTTCTCCATCCGGTCGTTGGCGACGAATGCCACCCGTGCCACCTCCGCGATGCCTTCCGCCGTGAACTCCAGCGAGGCCCCCTCGGCCGCGACCAGCGCCTGATACTGCCGGGTGAGCGCGTTCTCCGGCTCGGTCATGATCCGGACGAAGTCCTGTTCGGTCAGCGACTGGAGCTCCACCCGAATCGGGAAGCGCCCCTGCAGCTCCGGGATCAGGTCCGAGGGCTTGGAAACGTTGAACGCGCCGGCGGCGATGAAGAGGATGTGGTCGCTCCGCACGTAGCCGTAGCGGGTCTGGATGGTGGATCCCTCGACGATCGGGAGCAGGTCGCGCTGCACCCCTTCTCGGGAGACATCGGGCCCGCCGGTCTGGCCCCGCTCGCCCGCGATCTTGTCGATCTCATCGATGAAGATGATGCCGTGGTTCTCCACCCGGTCGAGCGCCTCGTTCACCACGTCGTCCATGTCCACCAGCTTCTTGAGCTCCTCGTCCACCAGCACCCGCCGCGCCTCGGGCACCTTCACCGTGCGCCGCTTCTTCCGCCGCGGCAGCATGTCTTGCAGCATCTCGGTGAAGTTGATGTCGGCCCCCTCCATGCCCTGGGGCGGCTGGATGAACTCCATCATGGGGAAGGTCTGCGGGGTGATCTCGATCTCGACCTCGCGGTCGTCGAGGACGCCGTCGAGCAGCATCTGCCGGAGCTTCTCCCGCGAGCGGCCCCGGCGCTCCTCCTCCGCGGCCGCGGCCTGCTCCGACTTCGCCTGGCCGGAGGAGCCGACCACGAACACGGAGCTTCCTTCCGCTGCCGCCGCTGCCGTGCGCTGGCCCGCCGCGACGGGTGTCGGCGGGGGAGGAAGCAGGAGGTCGAGCAACCGCTCATCCGCCCGCTGCTCCGCCTGGGGGTAGACCTCGTCCTCCCGCTCGGTGCGCACCATGTTGATCGCGGCATCCACCAGGTCGCGCACCATGGACTCCGCGTCGCGCCCGACGTAGCCCACCTCGGTGAACTTGGACGCCTCCACCTTGATGAAGGGCGCGCCGGCGAGCCGCGCCAGCCGGCGCGCGACTTCCGTCTTCCCCACCCCGGTGGGGCCGATCATGATGATGTTGTAGGGGGTGATCTCGTCCCGGATGTCATCGGGCGCCTGGGCGCGGCGCCAGCGGTTCCGCACCGCGATGGCGACGGCCTTCTTGGCGGCGTCCTGCCCGACGATGTAGCGGTCGAGCTCGGAGACGATCTGCCGGGGCGGCATCTCCTCCAACCAGGGCGGAGGGGGCGTCTCAGGCGTAGTCTCGGGGGTGATGGCGGTGTCGGTCATGGTCTGACTGCGTGAAGCATGAAAGGCTCTCACGCCTTTCCGTTGGGCAGTTCAAGAATGGTGATGTGCCTGTTGGTGAAGACACAGATATCGGCGGCGATCTCCATCGAGCGCTGGACGATGTCGCGGGCGCCCTGCCCCGGCAGCGGCAGCAGCGCCCGTGCGGCGGCGAGGGCGAAGTTGCCCCCTGAGCCGACCGCGACAATCCCGTCGTCCGGCTCGATCAGCTCGCCCGAGCCGCTCAGCAGGAAACAGTGTTCGAGGTCGGCGACGACGAGCAGCGCCTCGAGGCGGCGGAGGACCCGGTCGCTCCGCCAGTCCTTGGCCAGCTCGACAGCCGCCCGCGGAAGGTTGCCCGGGTAGCGGTCGAGCTTCTCCTCAAACTTCTCGTAGAGGGTCAGCGCGTCGGCGACCGAGCCGGCGAAGCCGGCCAGCACCTTGCCGCCCTTCAGCGCGCGGACCTTGCTGGCGTGCGACTTCACCACCGTGTCGCCGATGCTGACCTGTCCGTCCCCGCCGAGGGCGACTCGGCCGTCTTTCCGGACTGCCAGGATCGTGGTTCCGTGAAAGCTCATCTATGCCCTCGGGTGCGCCTGCCTGTAGACCTTCTTCAATCGCTCCACGCTGGTGTGGGTGTACACCTGCGTCGTGCTGAGCGAGGCGTGGCCCAGCAGCTCCTGTACTGCCCGCAAGTCCGCCCCCGCGTCCAGCATGTGGGTGGCGAACGTGTGCCGCAGCGAGTGAACCCGGAGCCCTTCGCCGCCCACGGCGTCGAACATCGCGTGCACCGCCCGCTGGACGGCGCGGGGTGCCATCCGCCGGCCGCGGCGGGTGACGAACACGGCGCGCCGATCCCCCCCAACCCTGCCGACCAGCTCCTCGCGGAGGTTAAGATAGCGCCGCAGCGCGAGGACGGCGCGCGAGCCCAGGGGAACGATCCGCTCCTTGCGCCCCTTGCCGCGCACCTTCGCCTGGTCCGACAGGAGATCCATGTCCTCCAGGTTCATCCCGCTCAGCTCGGAAAGTCGGATGCCGGTGGAGTAGAAGAGCTCCAGCATCGCGAGATCGCGGGTGGGGGCGAGCTCGTCGCCCGCGGCGCGGCTCTCCACCCACTCGAACAGCCGCTCGGTGTGCTCCCGGTCGAGATAGGTGGGCAGCCGCTTGTCGATCTTGGGGACCTTGGCCGCGCGCGCGGCGGCATTGGCGACGCCGTGGTGCAGCTGGAGGTAGCGGTAGAATGAGCGCACTGCCGACAGCGAGCGCGCGGCCGACCGCTTCGAAAGCCCACGTCGCTGGAGCTCGCCCAGGAACCCGCGCATGCCGAGCCGGTCCACCGTATTCCACTTCCATCGACCGCCGTAGTGGCGGTCGCAGAACTCGGTGAACGCCGAGAGGTCGCGGCCGTAGGCCTTCACGGTATGAGGTGACTGGCCCTTTTCCTTTTCGAGATGGGTCAGGAACTCGGTTACCTCCCGCCGTTGCTTGACGCTCATCTTCAGGACAGCGGAGATGTCACCCTGAGCGCAGCAAAGGGGGCCATGCCGGCATGGGCTCCTTCGCTTCGCTCAGGATGACACACCCGATCGTCGCTCCACTGACCCGCCCTCACCCGACCTCCGACAGCCAGTCCGAGAAATCCGCCTGCGCCCGCTCGACCAGAAGCTCCTTCTTGCGGTCCTTGGACATTCGTCCCTGCACTTCCAACGGCTCCAGCAGCCCGAAGTTCGCATTCATCGGCTGGAAGTGCCTCGGATCGGCGTCGCGCAGGTAACGGTAGAGCGCGCCGAGCATCGTGGTCGGGGGCGGGACGGTGGCTGGGTGCCCGCACAGCCGCCGCGCGAGGTTGATGCCCGCGAGCAGCCCGGTGCCGAGCGACTCGGTATATCCCTCGACCCCGGTGAGCTGCCCCGCGAAGAAGAGCCGGTCGTCGTCGCGAGCGGCCAGCGCGGGGCCGAGTGCCGCCGGGCTGTTGACGTATGCGTTCCGGTGCAGGCTCCCGTAGCGCAGGAACTCCGCGTCCTCGAGTCCAGGCAGCATCCGCAACACGCGCTGCTGCTCGGCGATCCGGAGCCTGGTCTGGAACCCGACCAGGTTCCACATCTGCCCCGCGCGGTCTTCGCGGCGGAGCTGGACCACGGCGTGCGGCTCCCGGCCCGTGCGCGGGTCGGGGAGCCCCACCGGCTTCATGGGGCCGAAGCGCAGGGTCTCGCGGCCCCGGCGCGCCATCTCCTCCACCGGGAGGCAGCCCTCGAAGTAGGGGACCTGGTCGAAGTCGTGGGCCTGGTACTGGTCGCCCGCGATCAGCGCGTCGAGGAAGCGCTCGTAGCCTTCGCGGTCGAGCGGCACGTTGAGATAGTCGTCGCCCCCACCCTTGCCGTAGCGGGAGAGCGCGTAGAGACGATCGTGATCGAGCGAGTCGTCCGCCACCACCGGCGCGATGGCATCGTAGAACGCGAGGGACGTAGTCCCCAAGCGGGCGGCGATCGCGTCCGCCAGCCGGTCGGAGGTAAGCGGGCCGGTGGCGACAACCGCCGGCGAGGGGAGCTCGGTCACCTCGCCGCGTGCGACCGTGATGTTGGGGTGCGAGGTGACCCGATCGTGCACGGTACGGGAGAAGATCTCGCGGTCCACCGCGAGCGCGGTGCCGCCCGGCACCCGTGCCTCGTCCGCGCAGGGGAGCAGCAGGCTCCCCAACGAGCGCAGCTCGGCCTTGAGCAGCCCGTGCGCGTTGGTGAGGTCCACCGACTTGAAGGTGTTGCTGCAGACCAGCTCGGCGAGACGATCGGTGCGGTGCGCGGGGGTGGGGACGACGGGCCGCATCTCGTGCAGGGTCACCCGGACGCCACGCTCCGCCAGCGCCCAGGCCGCCTCCGAGCCGGCGAGCCCGCCGCCGACGACGGTGGCGTTCACGCCAGCGCCACCTCCTCGGGCTCGGCGAGGACGATCTTGTGCTTGCAGCGGAGGCAGGTGCGGGTCTCCCCCTCGGCCTTGCTCACCTTCTTCTCCATGCCGACCCAGCCGCACTCGGGGCAGGTCTCCACCACCGGGCGATTCCAGGTGGAGAAGTCGCAGGCCGGATAGCGAACGCAGCCCCAGAACGACTTGCCCCGCTTGGTGCGCCGCTCCGCGAGGTCGCCCTCGAGGCACTTGGGACACTTCACGCCGATCGGAATCGCGCGGGTGCCCTTGCACGCCGGGTAGGTGGTGCAGGCGAGGAACTCGCCGAAGCGGCCGGTCTTGATCACCATGGGCGAGCCGCACAGGTGGCACTTCTCGTCGGTGGGCCGGTCGGGGGCGCGCTGCTTCTTCAGCGACTTCACGTAGTCGCAGGTGTCCTTGTACTTGGTGCAGGCGAGGTAGGGCCCGAACCGCCCGGTCTTGAGCTCGATCGGCGAGCCGCACTTGGGACAGCGCTCCTTGGCCAGCTCCGCGGGGTCGAGACCGTGAGCGTCGGCTACCAGGGCGGTCATGTCCACCGCGTCCAGCGCCTTGGTGAACGGCCCGTAGAAGTCCTCGAGCACCTGCTGCCAGCCCAGCTCGCCCTCCTCGACCCGGTCCAGCTCGTTCTCCATCCCGGAGGTGAACTCGACGTTGAAGATCTCGGGGAACCTGGCCACCATGATCTTCTCCACCAGCTCGCCCAGCTCGGTGGGGAAGAAGCGCCGCTGCTCCACCCGGACGTACTCCCGCGCGGACAGCGTCGAGATGATCGCGCTGTAGGTGGACGGCCGGCCGATGCCCAGTCGCTCCAGCTCCTTCACCAGG